>Ga0302278_10000333_pt1 | contig 61911 bp, 49 predicted proteins | sample III_Bog_N3_2_FD_194543 | JGI IMG/M metagenome (GOLD analysis project Ga0302278, IMG submission 194543) | Peat permafrost microbial communities from Stordalen Mire near Abisko, Sweden - III_Bog_N3_2 | ecosystem: Environmental > Terrestrial > Soil > Wetlands > Peat | place: Sweden: Abisko...
GCGCCAGTTGCTCCATCTACGTCACCTTTACACCGTCCGCGGCGGTAAGCTTCTCCGCCGCGCTCTCGGTCGCCGACAGCGCTACTGGCTCGCCTCAAATTGGCTATGTCCTCGGCACTGGGATCGCGCCTGCTAATTCCGCCTCGTTGACTTCAGTGGTGACCTTCCCCAACACGACTGCGCACACTACCTCCGCGGCACTGGCGGCCACGCTGACCAATACCGGCAGCAACACGGTAACCGGCATTGCCCCGAGCATCGGTGGCCCCAACCCTGACGACTTCGCCATCACCACCGGCGCCAACGCCTGCGGCGCATCCCTGGCCGCAGGCGCCAGTTGCTCCATCTACGTCACCTTTACACCGTCCGCGGCGGTAGACTTCTCCGCCACGCTCTCGGTCGCAGACAGCGCCACCGGCTCGCCGCAAATCGGCTATCTCCTCGGCACTGGCAAATAGACAATTCGCTCCTGCCGCTCCTGCTCTTCCTCAGCGCCGTTCGCGCAGCTTCCTATAGGTAGCTGGCGCGACCGGCGAGAGGGGCAGTTCCATGTCGTGCAGCGCCTCTGCGTGCCCTACCAGAAGATAGCCCCCGGGCCGTAGATGATCGCAAAGCCTCCCCAGCACGCTTGCTTGTGTGGCGCGGTCGAAGTAGATAATCACGTTTCTGCACAGGATCACGTCGAACCTCTCTTCAACCCCAAAGTCGTCCTCCATGAAATTTACGCGGCGGAACTCAATCTGCCGCCGCAGCTCCGGAACAATCCGCACGCGATCCGCGCCCGGCTCGCGGCTCCTCATTAGATATTTGCGCTTCATTGCCGGCGGCACCGGCTCAACAACCGCGCGTGAATACACGCCGGTGGCTGCTCGCTTCAGCACGGTTGTGGAGATGTCTGTCGCCAGAATCCTGAAGCCGAACCTCGGATGCGTCTCCGCATACTCGCTCATCACCATCGCCAGCGTATAAGGCTCCTCGCCGGTTGAGCAGCCCGCGCTCCACACCAGGAACGGCCTGGCGTTGCCCTGGACCACAGCCAGCTCCGGGATCGCCTTGTTCACCAGGAAATCAAAATGACGTGGCTCGCGAAAGAAGTCTGTCTTATTCGTGGTCACAACATCTATCAGGTGAACAATCTCGTCCCTTTGTCCGTGATGGCCAAACAGGTAATCGCAGTAATCCCCGTATGAATGCAGTTCAAGCTCCTTGAGCCGGCGCTTGATCCGCACCTCAAGCATCGTTCGCCGCTGTGTCCCCAGGCTGATGCCGGCCTGGTCGTAGACAAGCGCACACAGCCGCTGGTAGTCGCGTGGGGAAATTCCGTCTTCCTGAATGCTCATGAGGGGATTCCTCGCCGGCGAATCGGGCGCTCCTGAATTCGGCCCATGCGAATTCAGGCCTTCCCATCTTTCTCGCCCAATCGACCCGATGGACCGGATCCCAACTAAACCGGAAGATGGAGAGTCTTCGGTCCAGAGGAGATTCGGAGTCCGGTATGTTTATCGGCAGCGCATCGATTGGCGAGAGTCGAGTTGGAGTGGCCCTAATGCGCCTGGGAGCAGACGCAGGCTCGATAGGACTCTGCCGTCAGGTTCGAGAGCGCGCAGGAGTACTGAGGCCAGAAGACCTTGATCTCCGCCGAGACATCCCGCACATAATAATTGCGAATGTAGTTCTGGCTTGCCTCCGTCTTCACTTCGGGGTCGGCCGCAAACTTCGCAATCAGCTTGCCCACTGAAAGTGCAGAGAAATCCGGCTCATGGAATGCCTCTGCAAAGTCGTACTCCCGTGTCCACTGGGCGTCCTCGCCGGTAGCGTTCGATGCCTCGAAGACCTTGTAATCCACCATCACTGCTGTTGCCGGGTCAATTTGCGCCACGGTAAACGACGGACTGTTCCCGTTGATCGGCGAAATCGACGAGACGAGCTTGACCGCAACACCAGCCTGAGCGCTCAGCGGAACCTCGCTCCCAGACGGTTTAAGCAGCCGCAGCTCATCCATGTGCGTATGCGCAAAGATCGCCAGCTTCACCACGTCGCCGAAGTCGCCAATCGTCTTCCCAAGATCATCCGACGCCAGAAAGACATCAGGCGATCTGCCTCCGCACACGTTTCTCATCTTCAGAATCGTTGTAAAGGGGTCGATCCCCGGAGGAATGTGCCCCATCACCCAAACCTTCTCCTTGTGCTCGCGTGCTCGTTCCAACTCCTGCCGCAGCCATGCAATCTGCGAGGCGCTGGCTGCGGCATCCGGCTTTCCGTCGCAGGTCGAGTACTTACGCGACATGAACACATCGTCCAGAACAATTAGCCGCGTGTGTTCCATTGGCGCAGGAAGCGCAATGCTGTAGTAGCCACCGGCCGCAAACGTCCGCTCCGCTTCTTCCCGTACTGCCGCCGGAAGCCCCTCCGTAAAAAAGGCCCCGCTCGCGCGCAGAAACTCGCTGTTCGCATCCAGTTGGTAGTCGCCGCAGCCCGAGTCGTTATTTCCAAGCGCCGCGTAGATCGGAACTCCGGGAAACTCCTTGTGCAGTTCATGCAACACATAGTCGAGCGTCTTCACGACGAAAGCACTATAGGCTTGCGGCGATGCTTCCGGAAAGAGCGTGCTGTATTTGCAGGAGAAAGCATGCGCCACCAGGTCGCCACTGACCACTGCAAACCCCGCCTCGGCCTCCTTCGCATGCATGGCAGCCAGGCTGGACTTGAACAGCGCATACGGCGTATCCACGCCGCGCGCGTGGCACTTGTCCTGCAGCGCATCAAAGCTCTGCTGCCGATTCGCCGAAGACGGCCCGGCGAGAATCGCATCCCAGGAGCGCGCCGGCGCAGACTCCAGCTCTGCCGCCTTCGCTGGATCCCAGAACGGCTCAAAATGAATGTCGCTCACCATCAATGCCGCAACGCCATGGTGCCGGGCTGAATCCGGTTGCGCATCCTGCGCACTCACCGTCGCAACGCTCAAAGGCATGAAAAGAAGGCAGATAAGGGAGGCCTTTTCGGCCAGTGCTCGGGCGGATCGCGTCATCGGATGCTCCAGGGAATGTTTCCCGTCGCAGGCTCACAACCAGAACATCGGACGGGATGCGTACGGGCGACTGTAGGATAACCCGCGCCCCCGGCAAGAGCCGCGCGCGAGCCCCCGCCGACCGCTCAGCTCGCGATTGAAAAAGTCAAACTTCAAATGTGCGCACGTTGCCTCAATCGCCGCAGTAGTACAATTAATGAATTCGTGCTACGTGCCCCACCGCATGCCGGGTTGTGACACGCCGTTGAAGGGAACCCATGCCGTTTGCCTTGCGAAGCTTGCTCGATGATCAGGCCGGCAACACACGCGCCAAGGTTTACGGAATCTTCTGCTTCCTTGTGCTGTTCAATCTCCTCGCGTGGGTCTGGGCGGTGGTCGCCTTCCGCCACTATCCTCTCCTGCTGGGCACAGCCTTCCTTGCATATAGCTTCGGCTTGCGTCACGCGGTCGACGCCGACCACATCGCTGCCATCGACAACGTCACGCGCAAGCTCATGCAGGAGGGCAAGCGCCCGGTCTCAGTGGGCCTGATGTTTTCTTTCGGCCATTCCACTATCGTGGTGCTCGGGTCGCTGGCCCTTGCGTTTGCCGCGCTCAAGCTCCAGCAGCACGTCGATCAGTTCCGCAGCATCGGCGGCATCGTCGGTACCCTGGTCTCTACGTTCTTCCTGCTCGCCATCGGTCTCGCCAACCTGGTCATCCTGCGCTCAGTCTTCCTCACGTTTCAGAGCGTCTGCCGCGGCGAGCCCTATGTCGACGAAGACCTCGACCTTCTGCTGTCAAATCGCGGGTTCCTTGCGAAGATATTCAGACCGCTGTTTGCAGTAATCACAAGAAGCTGGCATATGTATCCGCTCGGCCTCCTCTTTGGCCTCGGATTTGATACTGCCACGGAGATCGGCCTGCTGGGCATCTCGGCTGCTGAAGCCTCGCGTGGGTTGCCCATCGCGTCCATTCTCGTCTTTCCGGTTCTCTTTGCCGCGGGCATGTCGCTCATCGACACTACTGACAATATCCTCATGCTCGGCGCCTACGGCTGGGCCTACGTCAAGCCCATCCGCAAGCTCTACTACAACATGACGATTACATCCGTCTCAGTGCTGGTGGCCTTGGTGGTGGGGGGCATCGAGGCTCTCGGCCTTTTCGGATCGCAGCTTCACCTGCAGGGCCGGTTCTGGAGCACTGTCGGCAGTCTGAATGAAAACTTCGGCCTGCTCGGCTACTGCATCATCGCTCTATTTATTCTCAGTTGGGTGGTCTCGATCGCAATTTACAAGGTCCGGCGCTTTGAGGAACTCGAACCTCAGGTCGAGGCCGGTATCGGAGACTAATTCGCCACCCCCGCTATCCCCCGCAGGAGGCTACGGCCTCTTCTTCGCTCTCATATACGCCGAAGAGAGATAGAATCCCTACCATCTTGAACGTCTTCGCAACGAAGCTGCTTGGCTTCACCAGCTTGGTTGTGCCGCCCATCTTCGACGAGATGCGAAGAGCGTTCACAACTGAGCCGATGCCCGACGAATCGATGTAAGGCAGCGCCTCAAGATCGAGAACAAGAAAGACGTGCCCGCTCGCCAGGGCGGATTGAAACGCCGTCTCAAACTGATTCACGGCCTCGCCGCTCACCAGCCTGCCCTTTAGCTTGAGGGTGCAGATATTGCCGCTTTCCCTGATATCAAGGTCCACTTGTTTCCTCTTGTCGCCGTTCAAGATTCTTCTTTACATCAAGAAGGGGGCTTGTTAAGCTCCAACTACTTCAGAATCAATACGCCCTCTTCCCCTTGTCAAGGAAAGTTATACCAGATCGGTGCAGGCCCCGATGATTTCCTCCTTCTACGACGCGGCTATTGAGCTCGGCGCATCTCTCTTGGTCGTGCCTGAAGCCGCCGCGCGCGCAACCCTGGTGGCGTCAACCATCTCGCAACTCATCCCCGACTCTGCCTGCGCGGTCCACCGCGTTGTGCTCACCGACGAGGGCCCTCACTGGATGATCCTCGCCATTGCAGGCGATGCCTCTCATGTGGAAGAGTCAATCCCCGATGCCAGCTCCCTGGTTGCTCCCCTCCTCGCGGATGAGCCCCAGGCCGTCATTTACCCAGGCTCTGAGGTGCGCCGTGAAGACTTCGCTCACCTCAATCTTTCCCGTTCCGTTGAATCCGTGGCTTACATCCCCCTGATCCTGGAAGACCAGTTGATCGGCGCCATTGAGATCTTCACTTTTGCCGCTGCCCTTGAACCAGAAATCATCGAAGAACTTGCCCCGGTCGTCAGCCTTGCCGCTCCGGCTATCTTGTCCGCGGAGAATGCCGACGCCCAGCGCCAGGAACTGCTCGACTCCGTCCACCGCATGTCGCAGCTCTACGACCTCGAGAAGTCTCTGAACTCTACTCTTGAGCTCGATCAGGTCGTCGCTCAGATTCCGGCCAAGGCGATTGCCATGCTCCCCTGCCAGGCTGTCCACCTTTGGCTCTTCGACGGCGGCACGCTGCGCCTGGTCTCCAGTTGCGGCCAGGACTCCACCGTTGACGTCGAAATGACACAGGCTCCCGGCGAGGGTTACGTCGCCGACATGGCCGAGGCGGGAGAGGCCCTGCTCATTGCCGACCCTGACGATGAGCGGCTCGCCCGGCGCAATCAGACCTTCGACCCGGACAGCGGCATCATGCCGGTGATGAATGTGCTGCTCGTGCCCCTCATGCAAGACGAGGCCGAAGTTGGCGTCCTTGAAGCCATCAACCGTGATGAACACCCCTTCGATGAGGATGACGAGTTCTTCCTCATGTCAATGGCAGAGACGGTCAGCAGCGCCCTCAAAAATGCCAGCCTCATGCACGCAGAGCGCAAGCTGGCAATTCTTGAAGCACTGGTCCATGTCAGCTCTGAGATCACCTCAACGCTGCGCCTTGATCGTCTCCTGCAAATCATCGCCAACAGCCCACAAAATGTGCTGCCCTACGAGCTTTGCGCCATCGCTCTCGACAACCGCGGGCGACTCCAGCTCAAGGCCATCTCCGGCATGACCAGTCTGCCCCTCGGTGATGCAAAGGTCTCCCAGGTTGAGGAGATTCTCCGCTGGCTCTCAACCCAGCCCGGAACGGTTCAGCTCTCGCGCCACGACGGTTCTCAGTTGCAGGAAGAGCTCCCCGAGCCCGTTACCCGCCACTTTGATGAAAGTGGCAATCGTGGCCTTTTCTCACTCCCACTTGTCGACGACCAGGGCCGCGTTGGCCTTCTGCTCTACGAGAGCAGCGATCCCGACTTCCTCGATCTGCCGCACACCGAGATGATCAAGATCCTCGCCGGCCAGGCGACGGTAGCCATCCGCAACGCTCTGCTCTATCGCGAAGTCCCGCTTATCAGCATTCTCGAGCCGCTGGTGCAACGGAAGATTGCACTCCTCGCCACGAGCCGCAGCCGCAGGCTCACCTTCGCAGCCATCGCTGCGGCCGTTACGCTCTTCCTTGTCTTTTGTCCATTGCCCATGCGCGTAACCGGCGAAGCTACCATTGCGCCGCAGCACCTGGTCACAATTGCCGCTCCCGTCGACGGCAATGTGCAGGCCGTCTACGCGCATGAGGGCCAGCATGTGAACGCCGGCGATGTGCTCGGGTCGATGAATGACTGGCAGTGGCGATCTGACCTTGCCGCAGCCGAGGCCAAATACCAGGAAGCGATGTTGGCCATGCAAAACGATCTGGCCCGCGGCGCTCCCCAGGCCGGAGCTGATCGTGAACAGACCGAGTACCTTCGCTCTGAGGTTGCGCGCATTCGTGCCCGGATTGACAGCGCCCAGTTGCGTTCGCCTATCACTGGCATCGTCGTCACTCCCAATCTCGAAAACGCCGCGGGCAAGCACCTCACCGCGGGCGACTCCTTCGCGCAGGTGCTCGACCTGAAAAGCGCCGTCGTCGAAGTCGCCATTCCCGAGCGCGACGCTTCGCTGCTGCGGGCGGGCGAGAACGCTGCCGTCAAGCTCGACAGTTTCCCCCAGCGCACTTGGCACAGCGCTGTATCCGTCGTGAGCCCGCAGGCTCTGGCGGGCGATGGAGTGCGCACCTTCAACGCAGAGGTCCCTGTCAGCAACGGCGATGCCGTGCTCCGCGCAGGTATGAGCGGACGCGCCAAGATCTCCATCGGCTGGAAGCCGGCCGGATACGTCCTGCTGCGTTCCCCCGCCCTTTGGATCTGGCAGACCCTGTGGAATTGGATTGGCTGGTGACAAGAATGAGACTGCATGGAATTCCTCATAGAATCCTTCCCGCCGTTGCTTATCTTCTGGCAACGACATCCGTCCTGTTCACCAGCACCGGTTGCAACTCCCATACGCCGCCCCCCGCCGCGGCAGCGGCCGAGGTGCCTGCACCCGCTCCGGCTCCGGCTCCAGCACCGCCCACTTCAGATCCCAAATCATTCACCACCACCGGCCCAATCGTCGCCGAGCAACAGGCCGACATCGCCGCCGAGCGCAGTGGCCGCATCGCCACCATCAACGTGCAGATCGGCGATCGGGTGAAGGCCGGCCAACTCCTCGCCTCGCTCGACGACCGCCTGCTTCGTTCTCAGTACGAATCGCAAAAAGCCCACATTGCTTCAGCGCAGGCCCAGGTTCACGAGTGGGAGTCGGAAGAAGAGACCGCCAAGTCCGACCTTCGCCGCGCTGATCTCATGCGCAACGAGAAGATCGTCAGCGAGGAGACCTGGGAGCATGCGAAGTATCGCGTTGACGAGACCATCGCCGAGGTCAACCGTTACCACAGCGAAGAGGCCGCCGCTGAAGCCGACCTGAACTCCGCCAGCATCCAGCTTGAGCAGTCGCGAATCGTTGCGCCCTTTGCCGGCGTCGTTGGCCGCAGCTCAGTTCGCCCCTCGCAGGAAGTGAAGGCCGGAGACGTCCTATTCTGGGTCACCGCCGAAGCTCCGCTGCGGGTGCTCTTCACAGTGCCCGAGTCGTCGATGGCTGCATTCAAAACGGGCAAGCCCCTCGACCTCACCACGGCAGACTATCCCGGCCAGCATCAGGCCGCCCACATTCTCCGCGTCAGTCCCGTTGTCGACCCAGCCAGCGGCAGTGTCCAGGTTATCGGCGCTGTCGATCGTCCCGCCGCCTGGCTCAAACCCGGAATGTCCACGCAGATTCGTCTCGCGCCATGAACCTGACTGAAGCTCTTGATGCCGCGCTCCCCGAGATCCCCCTCACGCGCCTGGCGCGAAGCAGGCCCCCGCGTCTCGATCCGGACCTCACCGTCCTCGAAGACGTCCTCGATGGCGAGCCAATCATGGGCGTCTTCCAGCGCGAAGGAAGCAACTACTACCGTTTTCCTCCCGCCCAATGGCGGCTCATTCAACTCTTCGATGGGGAGCGATCCTACGAGGAGATTGCTGAGGAGTTTGCTGCCCAGACAGGTGAGCAAATCGGCATAGACGACCTTCGCATCTTTGCAGAACAACTAGACGAGGCGAAGTTCTGGTACAAGACTCCGCAGGAAAAGAACATCGCGCTTAGCCAGAGGGTCACCGCCCAGCGCGGTCGACGTGCAGAGCGGAAGTCGAAGATCAATCTCGCTCATATCGGGTTTTCCGCCTGGGACCCCGATACCTACCTGACCAGGCTCGATGCGGCAATCGGCCGCTACCTCTACAGCCCCTGGGCCATGCTGGCCATCTTCATCCTGTTCATCTTTCAGTTTTCGATTCTCATCTCGAATTGGAAGTTCATGGGGCCGGATATCGAGCTCTATTACAACTTCCTGGATAAGGGCTTCTGGGACATGGCCCAGTTCTGGTTGCTGGTCCTCGTTCTCGGGTTCATCCATGAATCTGCCCATGGCCTCACCTGCAAGCACTTCGGCGGACAAGTGCACAGCATGGGCCTCATGTTTCTCTACTTGGCGCCCTGCTTCTTTGTCGACATCACCGCCATCTGGATCAACTCCAGCAAGATCGAGCGTATCTACACCATCTTTGCCGGAATCTTGAGCGAAATGATCATTTGCGGCCTGGCCATGATCTTGTGGGTCAATACGCAGCGAGGCCAGTGGCTCCACGATTTCGCCTACCAGATCATCCTGCTCACCGGCGTGGCCGTCGTCCTAATCAACCTCAACCCTTTGATCAAGCTCGACGGCTACTACTGCATGACCGAGCTGATGGGCCTACCCGACCTGAAGGAGCGCTCTACGGCCTTCCTTTCCGGGTGGTTCCAGAGCCGTGTTCTGCGTCTGCCGGTAGAGACCATCGTCGTGCCCCGCCGCCGCGTCACGCTCTTCATCGTCTATGCAATTCTCTCCGGGGCGTACAGCTATTTCCTGCTCTTTTTCGTCATTCGTCTCTCGTATAACGTCTTCTCTCACTGGATGGCCGAGTTCGCTCTCATCCCTTCCGGCTACCTGGCCTTCGTCATGTTCAAGTCGCGCCTGCGCTCGCTGCGCAACGTTGCCATTCAATTCTGGGAGCTGAAGATTCGCTCCGGCCGCTTCCTCCGGCCGCTTCCGCTTTTCGCAATTGCAGTGGCGGCGCTGCTTCTCTTTGTGCCCATCTGGCGCGACCGCGAGAACGTATGGTTCGTCGTGGAGCCGGCGCACACTGAAACTCTCCACGCGGCAATCCCCGGCCGCCTCGAACAGGTGTTGGTCCAGGAGGGCGAAACAGTCCACGCCGGTCAGCCTCTTCTAAAGATGAGCAGCTTGATGGCAGGGTCGATGCACTCCTCTGCTGCCGCGCAGTCTGGAAATGCTCAATACCAGGCCATCTCCGCCGAACTCCAGGGCCAGAGCATTGGAGCAGCGGCCGCTCAGCAGAATGCGTCCCTCCGCTCTACATCCCTCGCTCGTGAGGCGGTTTCATCGTTGGAGATCACTGCACCGTCCGATGGGGTTGTACTCACCCCGGATCCCGGCTCTCTCCTCAATCAGGATGTCGCTGCTGGTCAACCACTGCTCGACTTGGCAAATGCCGCCCCGCCCATGGTCCGCGTCTATATCCCGGCCTCGGCCCTTGACCGAGTCACACCCGGGTCCGAAGTGGCCCTTTCCCTCCCCGATCGCTTTTCCATCCTTCGCATACCGCTTGCGCCCTTCGGAGGGGACGCAGTCTCCCTTCCAGATGGCCTCATAGCCAGCCAAAAGTACCAGGGCATCAAACTCCCCGTCTTCTATTGTTCCCGCATGACGCTGCCCACTTCGGCCGGCACTCCATTGTTTGGAGTCTCGGGGCAAGCGAAGATATTTGGGAAACGCCGAAGCGTGGCGGCGAGGGGCTTCACCGTTTTGGCCAATCTGGCCAAAGCACACGTCTGGTAAGAACTAATTCAACCGCAAAATGCAAAAACGGCAACCGCTTGCGCGATCACCGTTCTTGCCCGCAGAAGAGAAGGCTTGCTCGGAGTTCAATCGGTCGGGGAGGGCCGCACGAACCGCCTGTCTTTTCCGCAATTCGATGGGCCACGTGTCCTTCCAGTCGCTGAAAGGGGGGAAGCCGCTGAATTGAACCCTCGGCCGTTGTCCAGATACCAGATCGACTGTTAGCCGATCGTAACCTCGCCGTGCTAGACGAACTTGCTGGCGCCGATCACCTTACTTGCGCCGATCACTTTGCTCGCGCCGATCACCTTGCTCGCGCCGATGACCTTGCTCGCGCCGATGACCTTGCTGGCGCCGATGACCTTGCTCGCGCCGATCACCTTGCTCGCGCCGATCACCTTGCTCGCGCCGATCACCTTGCTCGCGCCGATGACCTTGCTCGCGCCGATGACCTTGCTCGCGCCGATCACTTTGCTCGCGCCGACTACCTTGCTGGCCGAGACCATCTTGCTGGCTGCGTTCAGGTTTGAGAGCATTGCGGTTTTGGTCACGGGCTTGGCGGTCATCCCGGTGCTGATCAAAGATTTCTTCTCGATTGACATTCTAATCTCCCCAGAATTTGATTGAACTTCCGAACGCCTAACTAATAGCATCTCGCGTGCCAAACTCTGACGAAAAACTCAAGAACCTGCATCACATTGATTCTATTGGCTATGTTTCATCTATCGAGAATCAGGCAATGGGCCCGGTTCGTCGCAGAAGGGTTAAAATTTAACCCACATCGGGGTAAATTTTTAACCCATCCCCCTTTAGACCCCATATTTGCGGCACAAATACTTCATCCGCTGAGAGTCGATCTTCAGCAGTCTGGCCGCTGCAGCCTTGTGTCCGCCCGTGCGTCGCAGCGCCGTCGTCAGCAGCGCGATCTCCAGCCGCCGGACCTCCTCGTCAAAGTCGGTCCCATCCTCCGGCACGAGTATCGCCTCCTGGGCTGCCACGCTTTGTGCCACCACCCGCGATGGCAGATCGTTCGCGCCGATCACGTCCCGCCTCACTGTCACCACAAGCCGCTGGACCAGGTTTTCCAGCTCGCGCACGTTGCCCGGCCAGGTGTGCTCTTCAAGCGCGGCCAACGCATCCTCAGCCAGTTGCTTCACCGGAATTCCATTCGCAAGGCAGTGCACCTGGAGAAAGTACTCGCAAAGCAGTGGAATATCGCCCGTGCGTTCCCGCAGGGGCGGCAGGTCGATGGGCACCACGTGGATCCGGTAGTAGAGATCCTCGCGGAACTTGCCGTTTCGAACCATCTCTTCCAGTGGCTCGTTGGTTGCGCAAATAAGCCGGAAATCGATTTTGCGAAATGTGCGCCCGCCCAGCCGCTGCACCTGGTGATCTTCCAGCACCCGCAGCAGCTTGGTCTGCAGGGCAGGAGTCAGCGTCGCGATCTCGTCCAGGAAGAGCGTGCCCCCATCCGCCAGCTCGATCTGTCCCGGCCGTGATTCGGTCGCGCCCGTAAACGCGCCCTTCTCGCTGCCGAACAGCTCCGACTCGATCAGGGTCTCGGGCAGTGCCGCGCAGTTCAACCGTATATAAGGCTTGTTGGCCCGGGAACTAAGCGCCACAACCGCCCGCGCCGCCAGTTCCTTGCCCGTTCCGCTTTCGCCGCGAATCAATACGTTGATACTGCTGTCGGCCACCTGCTGTATGGCGTCGTAAACCAGACGCATCGGCTCACTGCCGCCCACAAAGTCCTGAAAGCGGCTCGCCTCCAACGACCGTTGCATCATCCATTCGCGCGCTACTGTCTCCGTGCGCAAACGCATGATCTCAATCAGCGTCATCCGCAGCTCATCCACATCCACCGGGCTGCGAAAGTGCGCGTCGGATCCGTTCTCAAGCGCCTGCTTCTCCACGGCGCGTGCGCGAGCCCGGCTCATCGAAATCAACGTCAGGTTCTCGTTCAGCCGGCGCAACTCGTTCAATACCGAGAGCCCGCCAAATGCCTCGTCGCCATCGGTGTCGATGCTCAGCAGCACCGCCGCCACTCCCACTTCGCGAGTCCATCGCGTCAGGCCCTCGTAGCTGTCGCGCACCTCTACGTGACACCACGGCGCCAGCTCACGCGAAAGATCGTCAACAAAATCCTCGTCCACCGTCACAATGCAGACGATAGGCAGCTCCACCTCGGGGGCAGGTTCTTGTTCTGCTTTCGATTGCTTTCGTGGGGTAGCCATATCAAATTCTACCTGCCAAACTGTCCAAAACGAAAAAAGCGGCCTTCACGGCGCTGAACCTCGCATGCAAATCAACCCGCATTTGCTCGCCACCAGCCCCACTACCCTCGAATGCGGCAACCAGCCTGAAAATGCCGCACTTCCAGCAACCCGTCTTCATTTCTCCTACAGCTTTTTCATGCCCGTTCCTGTATTTTCATTGAATATCGCAGTCCCAGCGCCGACGCAGCGAGGGCTTGAATCGACCCTCAGTCAATGCCGCGCCACTTCGTTGCTTGCAAGGGAGGATGCTTGAGCTCCATCGACCCGTCACTATCCAACCGTGACCTCGCTCCCACAACGCCGGCGCAGCGCACCTGGGGCCTCTACAACTACACCGCTCTCTGGTTCTCCATGTGCATGGAGATCACCACCTACCAGCTCGCCTCCGGCCTCATTGCCAAGGGCATGGACTGGAAGCAGGCGGTCGGCACGGTCCTCCTCGGCAACCTCATCGTTCTCGTCCCCATGCTGCTCAACGCCCATGCCGGCGCAAAATACGGTATTCCCTTTCCCGTCTTCATCCGCGCCCCCTTCGGCGTCCGCGGCGCAAATATCCCCGCCATCCTCCGCGCCATTGTCGCCTGCGGCTGGTTTGGCATTCAATCGTGGATCGGCGGCACCGCCATCTACGCCATGCTCGAGGTCATCTGGCCATCCGTCGCCACCCACCCAGCCGTCTTGTGGGCAAGCTTCCTCGGCTTCTGGCTGCTCAACATGGTCGTTGTCTGGCGTGGCGTCGAATCCATCCGCCATCTCCAGGCCATCGGCGCGCCTCTCATGTTCGTCATGGCTGGATTGCTGCTGTTCTGGGTCCACTCCAAGGCGGGCAGTTGGGGCGCCATGCTCTCCACACCCAGCCAATTCCACTCCACCGGCTCATTTCTCGCCGTCTTCTTTCCCTCGCTCACCGCCATGGTCGGCTATTGGGCTACGCTCGCGCTCAACATCCCCGACTTCACCCGCTACTCCAAGTCACAGAGCGGCCAGGCTTGGGGACAAGCTCTCGGCCTTCCACTCGCCATGGTCCTCTACACCTTCGTCGGCATCGCCGTTACTTCCGCGTCCGCGGTCCTCTTCGGCCATCCCATCTGGAATCCAATCATCCTCATCGGTGCCTTTCATCAGCCCTTCGTCGCTTTCATCGCCCTCATCGGCATCCTCATCTCCACGCTCAACGTCAACCTCGGCGCAAACGTCGTCTCGCCTTCAAACGACTTTTCCAACCTCTATCCCCGGCTCATCAGCTTCCGCACCGGCGGCATGATCACCGGCCTGCTCGGCCTCGCCATGTGCCCCTGGAAGCTCCTCGCCACGCCCGACGCCTTCATATATGGATGGTTGATCGGCTACTCCGGCCTCATGGGCCCCGTTGCCGGCATCATGATCGCCGACTACTTCCTCATCCGCAAAACCGAACTCGACGTCAACTCGCTCTATCATCGCGAAGGCGTCTATCACTACACCAAAGGCTTCAACCCCCGCGCGATCATTGCGCTCGTTCTCGGCGTCGGCGTAGCCCTAATCGGCCTCTTCGTCCCATCGCTCCACTTCCTCTACGACTACGCCTGGTTCGTCGGCTTCTTTGTCGCAGGGGTCGTCTACTTAGCGCTGATGAGGATCGCTGCTCCTACTTCCGTTGCTCCGGCCTGAGTTTCCAATAGCCTAACCCGACCACGAGAAATGCAGTGAGAATAACGCCTAAGGAATAAACGAATGAGTAGAGCAGAGGACCCTGCTCCCAGACTGCTAAGAGAACAGCTCGATCCTGATATAGCAGGACGCAGAGCATCACCATGAATATAAGAAGTATCCAACCAAAAACAATGCGCGAAGTGAGCAAGTACAGCTTGCTTTGCCTCGCCATTCTCCTATTTAAGGTTAGGATCACCAGGCAAATGCCCAGGAGTATAAACGGGGCTTCAATATCCTGAGTGAGGCTATTTACGCCCGGAATGCTCATATCGACCTATTTCCTGGAGTGCCCCAGGTCTCGCCTTTGAGACCTGGAACTCCACTCGCCAATGCGCAGCTGAAGGCTGAAAGCTGATAGCTGACAGCTGCACTTCTACTCCACCAGCGCATCCGCAATCCCCAGATGCTCATCCAGCGCCGCAATCCCCAGGTCCAGCTCCTCCTTCGTCACGATCAGCGGCGGAGCAATCACAAAGTGGCTGACCCACGCCTGGATCGAAACGCCCTGCGCCAGCATCTTCGCCGCAATCTGATCCACCACCAGCGGCTTGCCTTCCACCTTGTCGCTATTCGTGTTGAAGAGCTTCTTCGTCACGCGATTCTTTACAATCTCCACCGCGAAGAACAGCCCCATTCCGCGCACATCGCCCACGGATGGATGCTTCGCCTTCAGCGCTTCCAGCTTCTCGCGCACATACGGCTCCAACTCTGCAGCCCGCTCCACCAGCTTCAGCCGCTGCATCTCTTCAATCGTGGTCACTGCCGGGCCCAGCGTCATCGGATGAGCCTCATACGTGTGCCCATGCGCGAAGTAGTGATCCTCAAAATAGTCGGCAATCTTTGCCGTAGTCGCGCATAGCCCCAGCGGCATGTAGGCCGATGTGATGCCCTTGGCCGTGACCAGAATGTCCGGCGTCACGCCCCAGTGATCCATCGCAAACCATTTGCCCGTCCGTCCCCACCCAGCCATCACCTCATCGGCAATCAGCAACACCCCGTGCCGATCGCAGATCTCGCGAATGCGCGGGAAATACTCCGGCGGCGGCACCAGCACACCGTTCGTGCCCACCACCGGCTCCATAATCACTGCTGCCACATCGCTCTCGTTCTCGATCATGTGCTCGATGTAGTCCGCGCACGCAATATTGCAGCTCGGATAGCTGTGCTTGATCGGGCAGTCGTAACAGTTCGTCTCAGGAGCGAAAATGAACCCGCCCCCCTTGCCACCCGGCTCCATGGCCCAGCGCCGCGGATCGCCCGTGGCCGCGATCGATGCCATAGTCGACCCATGATACGAGCGATAGCGCGAGATGATCTTCGTCTTGCCCGTGTACATCCGCGCAATCTTGAACGCCGCCTCATTCGCTTCCGTCCCGCTTGTCGCGAAGAAGAACTTGGTCAGCCCTGCCGGCAGCACTTCCAGCAGCTTCTCGCTCAGGCGCGCCCGCGCCCGCGTAGCAAAACCCGGCGCAACGTAGGTAAGCTCTCGCGCCTGCTCGGCAATCGACTCGATCACGCGTGGATTCTTGTGCCCCAGGTTCACGCACATCAACTGCGAGCTGAAATCGAGATAGCGCTTGCCCGCGCCGTCGATAAAGTAGCATCCCTCGGCATCGGCAATATACATCGGCTTCCAGCTCTTCTGGAACCGCCATGTGCCGTAGTTGTGCAACCGCGTCGTCGCGGAAATCTCTTCCGGCGTCATCTCTTTTTGCGGGGGAATAGTTGTCTCGCCTGTATCGCTCATTGCGCGGCTCTCCTCTTGAGAATGTTCAAATCCTATCATCGCAGCGTCGTAGCGCCGGTCTCCTGACCGGCTGTACTGAGGGCCTCCCGGCCCTCAGATGCCTTTACAGAACTTTCTCGTGCCGCGTGCGTGAAAAGGCGCTCCTACCGCACCTGAGGGAACCCGAGATCCACCTTGCTCGACCCCGGGTCAGGCCACCGGCTCGTCACCACCTTCGCGCGCGTATAGAACTGCACACCCTCCGGCCCATACATATGCAGATCGCCAAACAGCGAAGACTTCCATCCGCCAAAACTGTAATAGGAGACAGGAACAGGAATCGGAACGTTCACCCCCACCATGCCCACTTCCACATCGAACTGAAACTGCCGCGCGGCGCCGCCATTCTGCGTAAAGATCGCTGTCCCATTGCCATAAGGATTCTCGTTGATCATGCGCACTCCCTCGGCGTACGAATCCACGCGCACTACGCTCAATACCGGCCCAAAGATCTCCTTGTCGTAGCAAGCCATGCCGGGCCGCACGTTGTCGATCAGCGATGGCCCCAGGAAAAATCCGCTCGTCCCTGTTGCAGCATCCTTGCGGCCATCCACGGCCAGCGTCGCTCCTTCTGCGACTGCGGTGTCCAAATGCCCCGCGACCCGATCCCGATGCTCGCGCGTAATCAGCGGTCCCATCTCAACGCCCGGCGCCGACCCCGGTCCCACCTTGATCTTCACCAGCCGCTCGCGAATCGCTGCCACCAGAGGCTCTGCAACACTGCCCACAGCGACCACCGCCGAGATTGCCATGCATCGCTCCCCCGCCGCGCCATACGCCGCTGAAACAGCCGCATCGGCCGCCATCGCGATATCCGCATCCGGCAACACCAGCATGTGATTCTTCGCGCCGCCCAGCGCCTGCACTCGCTTCCCGTTCTTTGTCCCCGCCTCGTAAATCGCCTTCGCCACCGGCGTCGATCCCACAAAGCTGATCGCCTTCACGTCAGGATGCTCGAGCAACCGATCGACGGCAACCTTGTCCCCGTTCACAATATTCAGCACGCCGTCCGGCACGCCCGCCTGCTGCGCCAGTTCCGCAATCAACATGCTCGCCGATGGGACCTTCTCTGAAGGCTTCAGCACAAACGCATTCCCGCACGCAATCGCATTCGACAGCATCCAAAGCGGCACCATCGCCGGAAAGTTGAACGGCGTAATCCCTGCCACCACTCCAAGCGGCTGCCGAATCTGATACACATCAACGCCGCGGCTCGCCTGCTCGGTGTATCCGCCCTTCAGCAGGTTCGGAATCCCGCACGCGAACTCCACGTTCTCCAGGCCGCGCGCCACTTCGCCCAGCGCGTCCGCCGTTGTCTTGCCATTCTCGCGCGTCAGTGCCTCAGCAATTCGGGCGCGATTCTGCACAATCAGTTCGCGCAGCTTGAACAGCACTTCGGCCCGCCCTGACAGTGGCACTGACCGCCATTCGTGCTGCGCAGCCTTCGCCGCGGCCACCGCACCATCCACATCCGCCGCGCCGGCAAACCCTACCTCGGCAATCATCTCGCCAGTCGCGGGATTGTTCACAATCCCATGTCGCCCTGAAGTTGACGCTTCCTGCTTCCCGCCGATCCAGTTATGCACCGTCGTAACGGCCATTGTCTCTGCAGCGCTCATCGCATCTCCAATCTCAACTCATTCTCCCTGGCCCGCAGCCAGCCACGCCGCTTCACTTCGAACGAATCCAGTCCATCGTTTTCGCAGCCAGCCTGTCAAACGCGGTAATAGCCAGCTCCAGGTGCTCTTCCTTGGTGTCTTCAATCTTGTTGTGGCTGATCCCTTTCAGCGATTGCACAAACATCATCACCGTTGGAATTCCAGCCCGCGAAACTTCCGCCGCGTCGTGCAGCGGCCCCGAAGGCAGCCGATGCGATTTGCCCGCAGTCTCTTCGATCGCCGCTTCGCACAGCGCAATCAGCTCCGAATGGAACGGCTCCGGCGCAATGTTCCAGATGCGCGACCACTCCACGGTGCAGCCTTCCTCTTTGGCAAAGACCTCGCTCATTTCCTGTGCCTCGCGATACATGCTGGCCAACACTTCTGCATCCAGGTCGCGCTGATCGAGCGTCGCTTCGCATCTGCCCACCACCGCCGTCACAATTCCGGGAAAGGTCTTCACGCTGCCCATGGTGCACACCGCGTCCGCATGCTTCATTGCAATCGGACGAATCTCCAGCGCCAGCTTTGCCGCTGCCGCCAGCGCGTCTCTCCGCGCATTCATCGGCGTCGACCCGGAGTGCGCCTCCTGCCCATGAAACGTAATCGCGTGCCGCTCAACACCCTTCGTCCCAAGCACCGCTCCCAGCGGAAATCCAAGCTTTTCCAGCACCGGCCCCTGCTCGATGTGCAGCTCCAGATACGCTGCCGCATTCTTCCGCTCAACGCCGGCTTTGCCGATCGCGTCTACGCGAACCCCGCACTCGGCCAACGCATCTTCCAGCCGTTTGCCGCCCGCATCCGTCCTTCCGCGATCCTGGTCAATCGTGTGCGTCCCCGCGAATGCCGACGATCCAAACAGGCTCCGTCCAAACCGCGCACCCTCCTCGTCGGCCCAGTCCACCAGCCGCACCGTCACCGGCGGCTGTCCGCCAAACTCCTCCGAAATCCTGCACAGCACAGCGTAGGCGCCCATCACGCCCAGCGCACCGTCGAGCCATCCGCCATTCGGAACCGAATCCAGGTGACTCCCAAGAATCAACGCCTTCTCCGATTCTCCCTTCAGCGTCGTCCAGCTATTTCCTGCAGCGTCGTAATGATGCTCCACCGGAAGTTCCCTTAGCTTGCCCAGGAACCACTCCCGCGCCTTGAGCCAAGTTGGGCTCCACGCCAGCCTCTGCGCTCCATGCTCATCGGCCGTCAGCGTGCGCAACTCCTTAAGCAGTCCGATCGCTCCCCTCGCATCAACCGGCATGGCTCACCTCACGGGATGTCGCCCGCCGCAGCATCTTTCCCCGCCCCGCTTCGCCAACAAACGTGCCATCCCGCACCTGTACCTTTCCGCGCACCGTCACCACCGAAGGCCGTCCCTCAATCGCAAATCCTTCAAACCCGTTGTAGTCGTTGTTGGTGTGCTGCGTCGTCGCGGAGATCGTTCCGCGATAAGCCGTGTCGTAAACCACAATGTCCGCGTCCGATCCGACGGCGATCGTTCCCTTGCGCGGAAAAAGCCCAAACAGCTTCGCCGCCTGCGTGCTCAGCGCATCCACAAAGCGATGCAGATCGAGCGATCCACGATTCACCCCGTACGTGTACATCAGGTTTACACGGTCCTCAATCCCAGGGATACCATTCGGAATCTGCGTGAACGCCTTCGCCCCCAGCAGCTTCTGGTCCACATCGAACGGGCAATGGTCCGTCCCCACAGTATCGATCAGGCCCGCCTCCAGCGCGCTCCACAGCACTGCCAGATTGCGCTTGTCGCGTAGTGGCGGCGACATCACATGCTTCATTCCTTCCACTCCCGCTCGCTCGGCATACGTCTTGTCCAGCAGGAAATGTGGCAGCACCGACTCGACATGCAGCTTCACGCCGCGCAACTTCGCCTCCACCGCAGCCCGCAACGCAGGCGCGCACGACAGATGCACCACATATCCCGCGGCGCCAGTCTGCTCAAGGAAGGTAGCAAAACGCGCTGTTCCCTCTGCTTCAACCGCCTCCGGCCTGCTCGGCTCATGCCACTCCGGTCCCGTCTTCCCTTGCGCCAGAAAGAGTTGCTGCAACTGGCCTACAAGTTCCGCGTTCTCGCAATGCGCCGTCGTGATCACGCCCAACTCAGCGCCCAGCTTCAGCGTGTTGAACATCTCCTCGTCGGTAACGCCGAAGAAGTTCTTGTAGGCCAGGAAAATCTTGAACGACGTCGTTCCGTCGGCAACAATCTGCCGCAGTTGAGCCTCGGTCTTCTCATCCCAACGCGTCACCGCCATATGGAATGCGTAATCGCACGCGCTGTTTCCTGCGGCCTTTTGCTTCCATGTGTTGTAGCCTTCCAGCGCATCCTCTTCGCGCGATGGGCAGCACATCTCGATGAAGGTCGTCGTCCCCCCGATCAACGCTGCCTTACTCGCCGTTGCGTGCGTGTCCTTTGCAAACGTCGCCATGAACGGCAAATGGATATGCACATGCGGATCGATAAAGCCGGGAAATACAAGCTTGCCCGTCGCATCAATTACCTCTGCTCCCGCTGGTGCTGGCAAGTCGTGCCCCATCGCACTGATGGTCTCGCTTTCAATCCAGATGTCGCCGTGAAACCGAGCATCCGCCGTAACAATCTCTCCGCCCTTGATGAGCAATCCCATTTCCGTTCTCCCCTGCGCTTGCCGCTGCGCAGCACTCCTTAGTGAATCTCGATTCCCACCTGTTTGCGATACTCCTTCATCGTTTCCCAGTCCTCGGTCACCTTACCCTGCTGCTCTGACAACTGGCTCCACGTCACTGCACTCCTGCCCGATGGCAATTCCACCATGCGGATGCAGTCGTCCACCGGACAAATGTTGTAGCAAAGCCGGCAACCCACGCAATCCTCCTCGCGCACAACCGGCTGCGGACGCATCTCCGTCGCCTCAAGCTTTCCGTTCGACCGCACATCGTAAGAGCGCGGTGCCACAAGCTTCCCATCTCGCCCAACCAGGTCAATGCACTGGTGTGCTGTGTCGTTGCAGGCCACGTAGCACAGGTCGCACTTGATGCACTTGCTTTCATCGATCCGCGCCACCGCGCGAAACGACAGATCGAAGTCCTTGAAATCCGAAACACGATGCAGGCTGTGCCCGCTCACTTCGGCGATTGTCTTGAATCCCTTTTCGTCCATCCAGTTCGAAAGCCCGTCGCACAGGTCTTCAATTATCCGATAGCCATAGTGCATCGCCGCCGTACACACCTGCAGGCTGCTCGCGCCCAGCAGCAGGAACTGCGCCGCATCCTGCCAGGTGGCGATGCCCCCCATACCGCTGATGGGCAAGCCTGACTTCGAAACGATCTCGTCCGTCCCCAGCGCCGCCAGCATATTCAACGCAATCGGTTTCACAGCCGGTCCCGCATACCCGCCATGGCCGCCTTTGCCGCCGATGCTCGGCGTCAGTTCCAGCGTATCCAGGTCCACGCCGACGATCGAGTTGATCGTATTGATGAGCGACAGCGCATTCACGCCCGCGGCCACGCCGGCGCGCGCAGGTAGCACAATGTTGGTAATGTTTGGTGTCAGCTTCATGATCACCGGAATCGTTGCCGCCTCCATCACCCAGCGGGAGATTCGCTCGCAATACTCAGGCACCTGGCCCACCGCCGCGCCCATGCCGCGCTCGCTCATCCCATGTGGGCAGCCGTAGTTCAGCTCAATTCCATCGGCCCCGGTGTCTTCAATCCGCTCCACAATCTCGCGCCATGTCTCGGGCTTCGACTCCACCATCGCTGAAACAATCACCGCGCGATCCGGCCACGCCCGCTTCACCTCCGCAATCTCGCGCAGGTTCACCTCCAGCGGCCGGTCACTTATCAGCTCCACATTATTGATGGCCAGCATCCGCTGCCGGCCGTAGTGCCATGCGCCGTAGCGATTTGACACATTCAGTACCGGCGCGCCAATCGTCTTCCACACCGCGCCACCCCAGCCCGCTTCAAACGCTCTGTGAATCTGCGCCCCGGAGTTCGTAGGCGGAGCAGACGCCAGCCAGAACGGGTTCGGCGATTGAATACCGGCAAAGTTGATGCGAAGGTCTGCCATGGTTACCTCAACTCTTTTCTGTCGCCTGCAGAACCAGTTGCGCGTGTATCGCCGCCGCCGCCAGCTTTCCGTCCTGCACAGCCATCACCGTCGACGCCGCGCCCCTAGCGCGAATGCAGTCCCCAATCGCGTATACGCCCGAAACACTGGTCATGAAACTCCCATCCACGGCGATGAATCCCTTCGTCGTCTCAAGTCCCAGCAGCATCGCAAGCGACGGCTTCTCCTGCCCCACCGCCTTCACAATCTGATCCGCAGCCAACACAAATTCCGAGCCCTGTACCGCGACCGGTGTCGGCCTGCCCGAAGCATCCGGCGCTCCAAGCTCCACCCGTCTGCACTCGAGACCAGTCGGCCTTCCGCCTTCCAGCACCACGCGCGAAGGCTGCGACAGGAATCGGAACTCGATGCCTTCCTTCCGCGCAAAATCGTACTCGTGCTCGTAGCAGGTCATCTCGCGATCGGTACGGCGATAGACCATTGTCACTCGTTCGGCTCCGAGTCGTTTTGCGATCGTGGCGCAATCGACAGCGGTATTGCCCGCGCCAATCACAATCACGTTGCGCCCCACCTTCAGGCTCGCGGCGTCCGTCTTGCTCCCCTCAATAAACTCCAGCCCGTCGACAATCGCTTCTTCGTCTTCAATGTCCAGCCCTGGCGTCCGGCCCAGTCCCACGCTCAGCACAATGCTGTCGAATTCCTTCTGCAACTCAGCCAGCGAAAGATCCTTGCCAATTTCGACCCCGCCCTCGATCTTCACGCCCATGCCTTCGATCATCCGCGCTTCTTCAAGAGCGATCTCCACCGGCTCGCGCAGCGCAATAATCCCGTAGGTTGACAGTCCGCCCGGCTTCGCGCGCTTCTCAAAAATCGTTACCGCATGGCCCAGCTTCGCCAACTCACCGGCACAAGAGAGCCCCGCAGGTCCAGCGCCGATCACGGCAATCTTCTTCCCAGTCGGCGCAGCCTTCACTTTGGGATAGCTCCCATGCTCGCGCGCGTAGTCCATCGCATAGCGCTGTAGACGCCCGATTGCAATCGGCTTGTGGTCGGAGCCCAGTACGCACGCGCCCTCGCACAACTCCTGCACCGGACAAACTCGCGCACAGGTCGCACCCAGCAGGTTCGACGCAAAAATCGTCTCTGCCGAGCCGCGCAGATTCTGCGAAGCTATCTTTTTGATGAATCGTGGAATGTCGATGTGCGTCGGGCACGCGTGAGTGCACGGCGCATCGAAGCAGTACAAACACCGGTCTGCCTCCACGGCAGCGGCGTGCTGCGTCAGCGGAGCCAGTTGCTCGCGAAGTGCGCTTGCGGCGTCGTCTAAAGCCGATCCCATCTATCGACTCCTTAATCTAGCCAGCTTTCGTTCCCAACGGCTTCTCGGCAGCATCCGTATCCAGCGTCCGATCGCAGAGAAGCGGAGGAGGCTTCCTGCGTGCAGCGCCAAGCGCCCCCAAAAACAGGAGGCAGCGCCCACCGGAGTACATATTCTAGTGCAAAATCGCCGTAGCGCAAGCCGCTTCTTGTCAAACAGTTGAAGCAGCAGTCGGGGTGGCTTCCTTGGCGACGTGTGCCGCGCGAACCTCACGCAACGGCCGCGCAGTTGCTCGAGCCAGCACCTTCTGAATCTCTGCCAGGATCGAAAACGCGATCGTCTCCGGTGCCTCCGCGCCCATGTCCAGCCCCATCGGCGCGTATAGGTGAGCCAGCCACTCTTCCACCTGCTCGGGAATCCGCTCCTGCGCCAAGCCGGCAATCGACGCCGCCTCTACCAACAGCTCTCGCGTTCGGCTTTGCGGTCCAAGCACGCCCAGATAGCCCACCGTCACTCCACCCGCAAGCAGCGCCGCAAGCACACGGGAATCCTGCTCGAAGCTGTGGCTCACCAGGACGACGACGTCCTTGGGTTGAATCGAACCCAGCAGATGCGCCGTCTGGCCCGTAAGTTCCGTGACCTTCAGAACCCGTATCTCATCCGCAAGTGGGAATCGCTCCCGCGTTGCCAGGTGCGATCGGCCATCCGCCAGCGCAACAAACCAACCCAGCTCCTTCGCCAGGCGCACGATCGGCTGCGCATCGTCTCCCGCGCCAAACACCCACAATCCCGTCCTTGCGGGGCGAAAGTCACACCACACCCGGGTCGGCGTTCCATCCACCTCCAACGCGCTCTCCATCGACTTTCCGCGCTTGAAAGCAAGCTCAGCCAGTCCTTTCAGGCTCGCATCCTGGGCGGAGGCCGACGCGGCTTCAGCCACAGCGCGAATCCCCGTCTGTGGCCCTTCCACTATGGTCGCCACTGCAATCGGCGTCCGTGACCTGAACGCACTGTCCTGGGCGCTCAGCAGCACCCGCGCTGTCGTGCCCCGTTCCAACAGCAGAATCACTGCGCCCCCGCAGCCTGATCCATAGGGCCTGTCCCCATCTTCCGCAGCGGTCGAGTAGCGCTTCAATATGGGGCCGTCCTTGGTCAGCCACCATGCTCGGTTTGCCACCTCCGCCTCCAGGCATCCACCGCTCACCGTTCCGGCACGGCGCCCGTCCGCGGTAATCAGCATGAGCGCGCCCGGCTTGCGATAGCTGGGACCCTCTACACCGACGACCGTCGTCAGAACGTAGTCCGACCCATTGGATTCAAGTTCGCGCCACAGGGGCAGAATACGTTCGAGGTCTGTCATGGTTCCTCACTCGTTCTACTCATCATTGTACGAATTTCAACGAATAGGCGGTGGTCGGATCAATGGATCCGTTCAGGATTCCCAGCGACTTAAGCTGATCGTAGGTGGCTTGCCACCGCTCTGCCGTCATGTGTCCGGTCTGCGCGCCAGAGGCGTCACCGCCCGTAATGAATCCTCCATCGCCCAACGCCTGCGCCGTGAAGGCCTCTTGCTGCGCGTTCAGCGCCGGATTCAGCTTCAACAGGTACTCGTTCGTCGCCGAAGGATCGTGCAAATAAGCCAGCCAGCCGCGAATGCTGGCGCGCGCAAACTTCGCCACCACGTCAGGATGCGCAGCCGCAAACTCCCTGGTCGTGAAGCTCACGCGATACGGATCGTAACCCGAACCGCTGATCATCAGCGTACGAACCTCCGCCCCAGCCTGCTTTGCAAAGAACGGCTCATTGGTCACAAAGATCTGCTGCACATATCCCTGATCGGAAAGAAAACTCGCAATCGACATCGTCGATGGAATCTGCCGGACGTTGTGCAGGTTGTATTTCGCCGTCACAAACTTCAGCCACACGGCTCCGGTCTGCGCCGCTATCGTGTGTCCATCCAAATCCTTGAAGTCGTGAATCGGCGAGTCCTTGTGCACCATGATGGCCTGCGGATCGTGCTGCATCGTTGCGCAGATCGCCAACACCGGCAGCCCGTTCGCATTCCACTCCAGAACCTGATCGCTCGAGGCCAGCCCGATGTCCGCTTTTCCTGAGGTCACCATCGTCGCCGCGCTCTCATACTGGCTCAGTGGAAGCAGAGTCACATCCAGCCCCTCCGCCTTGTAGTAACCCAGCAGTTGCGCGGTATAAAAGCCTCCGTGTTCCGGCTGCGGATACCAGTCGAGCTGCAGCCGCACAGGCGTCAGGCCGTTCGTCGTCGCCGTATCGTGACTCTTGCAGCCCGCGAAGATCGAGCAAATCGCCAGCAATACTGCGGTCTTGGAAAGAAGTCTCTTCAATCTCAACGTTGACCTCGTCGAAAGTCTCATTACTTCCCTGGCTTGAAACCTATCATGCAACAAATGCGGCCAATCCCGCTAGGTCCCTGACCGCTTGAAGTTGCTCCAACGATGGGTGTCCCACCCTCGCGACGCTCTTGTTTTTGTCGCCAGGGTGGGAGGCACAGAATCAAACGGTCAAAGTACTAGTTGCGCTGCGAAATCAAGCAGACCTTCGTCCGCCCCCCGAGCCGCCGCGAGTTGCATTCCACCCGCAGGGCAGGGAACTGTCACCACCGGCACGCCTGCCAGGCTAAACGGCGTAGTGTAGCGGAGCAGCTGCGCACGGGTCTGGCTGTGGTCGGCCCCAGCCGGCAGCTTCGCCACCGGTGACGCAGGGAGGAGCAGTATCTCATGCTCGGCGAGCAGCGCATCCACGCGCGCCCGGAACTCCTCATGCCGCAAACGCAGCGCAGCAATTTCGCCATCACCAATTCGCGCGCCCCACTCCAGCCGCTCGCGAAAACCCGCATCGAACTGCTCGAAATGTCCCGCATGAATTCGCGCCGCCTCCCAAGCCTGAATCGGCGCAAATATCGAGAAGGAATCCGCCCACCAATCGCAGTTGATCTTCGTCCTCGTTAGCCCCTTCGCTTCGAGCGCCTGAATTGCGTGTTCCAGGCTTGCTTCGATCTCCGATTCGCAATCCTCCAGATGGCTCGCAGTCACAACAGCAAATCGCGAAAACTTCCTCGGCTTCGTCTCACGCGAATCCGCAAACAGCCCCGCCATCAACGGTGCATCGGCGAGATCCCCGAACAGGCAGCCCATCGTGTCAAACGACTGCGCCAGGTGCGCCCCGCCCCGCCAGTCGCCTCGTCCAATCGTTGCCCTGTACCCCACCAATCCGCACAGCGCCGCAGGCACACGGATCGATCCGCCCGTATCCGTTCCGATCCCAATCACTGCCGACCCTTCCTGCACGCTCGCCGCCGCTCCCGAAGATGACCCGCCTGTCAGTGCGGTTGAATCATCAGGCTGCACGCAATCGCCAAACTCCCGGTTCTCGCCCGTAATCCCGTAGGCCAGTGGATGCAGATGGGTCTTGCCCGTGATCACCGCGCCTGCTGAGCGCAGCCGCTCCGCCAGCCACGAATCCCGCTCCGCAATCCCATGGAATTCCCGATAAAACTCCACCCCGCAACTGGTCGGCGCTCCCTCAAGGTCGAAGCAGTCCTTCACTGAGATAGGCAGTCCCCACAGCGGACTTCGACCGTCTCCAAATGGACCATCCTTCCCTCGCGCCATCGCCTCCGCGCCAACCGCGTCGCGCAGAGTCCACTCCGTATCCTCCCACAGATATGTGTTGAGGCTCGCGTTCCCATTGCTGTGAGCCAGTGCCTCCACGGCCAAGGCCGAAGGCGTCTCCGCCCCTTCAGCCAATGCCCGCCGCAGCCCGCGAATGCTTCTCGCCTCGCGCTTCATAGTCCGATTGTATGCGGTGAAACAGAGCTGCTTGGTCTAAGGATTCCTTGATGGTTTCTTCAACCCCGTCGTGCTAATTTCAAGCATGGAAGTTCCTTCCTCACCTGTAAACCGCGCTACCCGCAAGGGAAAGCCTCACACCGGCCGGCCTTCCGGTCAGAACTCCACGTCACCTTCCTCTGCGGATCTCGCCCGCATGGCCGCCATTGCCGCCTTTACCGCGCGCTCGCTCAAGACTCCCAGCCCCCGCCCATTCGGCGCTTCCATCGTTCGCACCAATTCCGGCGAGCTTTTGCTGCGCGCCCTCAACGCCGTCAGGCAGGAGTTTGATCCCAGCTCCCACGCTGAAGTGCGCGCCATCCGCAAAGCCGCCAAGCGCCTCAAATCCATTTCCCTTGCCGGATACACCCTCTACACCACCTGCGAACCTTGCCCCATGTGCATGAGCGCCGCCCTCTGGGCCGGTCTCGATCGAGTGGTTTACGGTGCCACCATCGAAGACGCAAATCGCCACTGCAATCAGATCCACATCCCTGCTACAGAGGTGAACGCTCGCAGTGATATGAAGTGCATCATCGACGGCCCCGTTCTCCGTGACAAATGTTATGCTCTCTTTACCCATCCCAACATGCTGCGGGCATTTCGCCTATGGTCCACCCGCAGGCGCAAGTAGCTGTCTCTTTATTGATTCCTGAGAGGTCGCTTCAGTGCTCTCCTCGCTCGCCGCAGAACTGTCTCAGCTGGTAGCCGATCCCGCTCGCGTCCTCACCGCGCCCGCTGTCCTGGACCGGCTCTCTCACGACTTCTATTGGTACTCCCCGGTTCTGCGTCCGCAGCTCGTCTCAAAGGTCGCCGATGTTGTTGTCCAGCCCATAGGCGTCGATGAGATTCTTGCAGTCCTCCGCTTCGCGCTTCAACACTCCATCCCCGTCACAGTGCGCGGCGCAGGTACCGGCAATTACGGGCAGTGCGTTCCGCTCGAAGGTGGCATCGTTCTCGATCTCTCTCGAATGGACAAGCTCGAAGAGATCACGTCTGAAGGCGTAGCCGTATGCCAGCCCGGCCTCCGCCTCGCGGTCCTCGAAACCGAAGCGCGAAAACGTGGCTGGGAGCTGCGCATGTACCCATCCACGCTGGCCAAAGCGTCGGTAGGCGGCTTTCTCGGTGGCGGCTCCGGCGGCATCGGTTCGGTCGCCCACGGCGGCCTGCGCGACTTCGATAACGTGCATGCCTTCGAAGTCGTCACCATGGAAAACTCGCCGCGCGTCGTGCTCCACCAGGGCGCGGCCGTTCACGAAATCCTCCACGCCTGGGGCACCAACGGCATTCTCACCCGCATCTGGTTTCCGCTTGCGCCTGCCCAATCGTGGACCCAATTCACTGCAGCCTTCGATACCTACGAGCAGGCCTTCCGCTTCACCCAATCCATCGCCGTCGACAACGGCTGGACCAAGCGCCTCGCCACCGTCTTCGAGTGGCCTATCCCCTCGTTCTTCGCGCCCATCAAGCAAATCGTTCGCGATGGCAAAACGCTCTCCCTCATCATGATCGAGTCCACCCAGGCCGGAGCCTTGCACGCCGCGGCGGAGTTGGCCGGCGGCGAAGTTACATTCACCGGCCCATTCGACGGTCCGCGCACACAGCCCCTCCTCAGCGACTACACCTGGAACCACACCACGCTCTGGGCCATGAAGGCCGATCCCGCCTACACCTATCTCCAATGTGGCTTCTCGCCCAGGGATTGCGAACATCAGTTCCGCCTCCTCCGCGAGCGCTACGGCGACGAGATTCTCTTCCACATCGAGTTCATGAAAAACGGTGACGGCGTCGTCGTCCCCGGTGCTATACCTGTCGTTCGCTTCACCACTGAAGAGCGGTTGAACGACATGATCAATTACTGCCGTTCCATCGGTGTCTTCGTCGCCAATCCGCACGTCAACTACCTTGAAGACGCCGGCCGCTTCCGCGCCGACAACATCCAGCTCCGCGCTAAAGAGAAATACGATCCGCACGGCCTGCTCAACCCCGGCAAAATGCTCAGCTTTCGCAAACAGGAAGTCCCAATATGAAGACCTGGATCCCCGACGCCCACAACTTCGCCTACCTCAACTGGAAGCAGGTCGATGCGCTCCCGCGTGAGTCCACGCTCCTGGTGCTGCCCACTGCAGCAATCGAACAGCACGGCCACCATCTGCCCCTGGCCACTGACACGCTCATCAATGATCTGATCCTCGGCAAGGCGCTCGCTCTCATTCCCGAGGAGCTTCCCATCTACGCGTTGCCGCCCGTCTGCTACGGCAAGAGCAACGAGCACATCGGCTTTCCCGGCACCATGTCAGTGAGCGCGCAAACCTTTCTCGCCGTCGTCCGCGACCTCGGCGCAAGCATCGCCGCCAGCGGCTTCAACAAAGTTGTCCTCTACAACACGCACGGCGGCAATTCGTCGCTTGTCGATGTGCTGGCCCGCGATCTGCGCGCCGAGTTCGGCCTGCGTACCTTTTCGCTTTTCGGCTCGCCCGCCAACTTCGAAGGCGTCAGCCCACAGGAGCGCGCCTACGGCTTCCATGCCGGAGAAATCGAAACCGCATTCCTTCTCCACGCGACCCCTTCGCTCGTCGACACCAGCGCCTACACCTCCAACTACATCGCCCGCGTCGAGAATCCTGAACTGCTCAAGCCCGAGGGCTCCTCGGCGAACTTCGCCTGGCTCACACGCGACATTGCTCCCAGTGGAGTGATGGGCGACCCCACCCCCGCCACCGCCGAGCATGGCGAGACCTGGTCCAATGAGGCCGCCGCCCGCATCGCCCAGCTGCTCGTCGCCATGTACAACTTCCAGCCCAGGCACGGAGCCTGACGATGTCCTTGGTCGATTGCGGCAACGGTGTACGTCTCGATCGCAGCGTCGTGTGTCGCCTTGCCGACGGAACCACGCTCGTCTCCGACCATTACTACCCCAGCGGCGCAGGCCCCTGGCCCACGCTGCTCATGCGCCAGCCCTACGGACGCGACATCGCCTCAACCGTCGTCTACGCTCACCCCGTCTGGTTCGCCCGCCATGGCTATCACGTCGTCATTCAGGACGTGCGCGGCCGCGGTGGCTCCAGCGGCGAGTTCTATCCCTTCCGCAACGAGGGCCCTGACGGAGCGGAGACCATTGCATGGCTCCTCAACCATCCAGCCTGCAACGGCCGCATCGGCATGTACGGCTTCTCCTATCAGGGTGCAACCCAGTTGCTCGCCGCTGTCGAGCAGCCTCAGGGTCTCCAGTGCATCGCTCCCCACATGACTGCCGTCGATCTCTATCGTGGCTGGTTCTATCACCAGGGCGCGCTGCGACTCAGCTCCGCTCTTGGCTGGGGAATTCAAATGTTACGAGAGGACGCGCGGCGTCTCGGCATGCGTAGCGCCTCAGACAAGCTCGAAGCCGCATGGGCCAACATTCGTTCTCAGGCTTTGGTTGTCCCCTATGCCAGCCACCCAGCAATCACCGATCCTCAACTGCCCTCGTATGTGCGCGACTGGTTTGCTCATCGCGAAGAGGGCGCTTACTGGTCCGAGCTCGACGTTAGCACCTGCGTCGACCGGATACAGGTTCCCGCGCTCCACATCGCTGGCTGGTTCGACACATATCTCGAAGGCTCCATCGCCGGCTATCTCGCCCTGCGCAACCACGCCGGCAGTGCGTTCGCCCGCGACCACCAATACCTCATCGCCGGCCCATGGGCCCACATTCCATGGGGAGACCGCATTGGCGATGCAGACTTCGGCCCAGCCGCCAACCTCGACACAGACGCGATTCTGCTCCGCTGGTTCAATCACTGGCTCAAGGATTCAGGCGACTTCGCGACCGAGCCGCACATTCGCCACTTTGCTCTCGGCCCAAACGCATGGCGCACTACTGATGAATGGCCCGAGGCCGCCGAATACGTTCTCCATCTCCACAGCAACGGCAATGCCAACTCGCGCAAGGGCGATGGCTCGCTCTCGGCCACCGCGCCCGTCGAAGACGAACCCCGCGACGTCTTTGTCTACGACCCTGAGGTTCCTGTCGCCGCCCCCGGAGGCCCGCACGCACTCAGTGGCCCGTTCGATCAGGCCGCCTTGGAATTGGGCAACAATCTTCTCGTCTACACATCCGAGCCGCTCTCTCACGAGGTCACCGTCTTCGGCCAGCCGCGCATCCGCCTCTTCGCAGCAACCTCCGCACCGCATGCCGACTTCATCGCCAAACTCGTCCGCGTCACCGCCTCAGGCCGCGCCGAATTCCTTTCCATCGGCATAGCGCGCAGTTCCTGGCTCTTTCGCGCTTCGGGTTACTCGGCCGACCAGGTCCACGCTTGGGAGTTCACGCTTGAGCCAGTCTCATTTGTCCTCGCCCCCGGTGAGCGGTTGCGTCTTGAGATCGCGAGCTCCGCTTTCCCGCTCTACGACCGCAACCCATCCAACACCGTCCCACCCCAGGATGCCGACAACTGGAACTGGGCCCGTTCCACCCAGCAGGTTCTCCATTCTAGCCACCACCCCTCCGCGCTCTATCTCCCGGTCTCGGGAGGCGCGCAATGGTGAGCTCAACCAACAGTGCCGTCCCCGAGATCGCCCTCACCGGCGTCACCAAGCGCTTTCGCAACGCCGCCATTGCGCTTCAGAACATCTCCCTCACCGTCGAGCGCGGCGAGTTCGTCACCCTCCTCGGTCCCTCCGGCTGTGGCAAATCCACGCTCCTCAAGCTCGTCTCCGGCCTCAGCCCAGTGAGCGAGGGCAACATCGCCGTCAACGGCATGACGCCCGTAAACGCCCGCGAGCTCATCAGCTTCATCTTCCAGGACGCCACGCTCCTGCCCTGGCGAACCGTCGAGCAGAATGTCGGCCTTGGCCTCGAACTCGAATACGCTGCGCGCCAACTCCGCAAGGAGCGCGTTGAAAAAATGCTCGACCTCGTCGGCCTCGCGAACGTCGCCCGCCGCTATCCCCGACAGCTCTCCGGCGGCATGAAGATGCGTGTCTCCATCGCTCGCGCCCTCGTCAGCCGACCGCGCATTCTGCTCATGGACGAGCCATTCGCTGCGCTCGACGAGATGACCCGCGATCGCCTCAACGAAGAGCTCCTCCGCCTCTATGAAGAGCAGAAGTGGACCGTCCTCTTTGTCACCCACTCTGTCTCCGAAGCAGTTTTTCTCTCTTCCCGCATCGTCATCCTCGCCCCTCATCCCGGCCGCGTCGCCCACGAGATTCCCATCACCCTGTCCTGGCCGCGCACTGCCGACACGCGCGAGTCCCCCGAATTTGAAGAGCAGGTTACGCAAACATCGCGCCTGTTGCGGGGGGTCTTCCACGAATGAAGAAGCAAGGTCTGCTTCTCCTCAACAGCATCGTGGTTCTGCTCTGCCTCATAGGCGTATGGCAGGCGGTTGTGAGCCTAAATCACCTGCCGCCCTACATCCTCCCCGGCCCCGTTCAAGTTGCGTCCGCGCTCCATGATCGCCTCCCATCTCTTCTCAGCTCGCTCCTCATCACCACCGAGGAAGCCGCCGGCGGACTTGCCGCCAGCATCGTCGCCGGCGTTGGCATCGCCATGGTCTTCGCGCAAGGTCGCTGGTTCCGCCAGCTCTTCTTCCCCTACACCATCCTGCTTCAGACCGTTCCCATCGTCGCCATCGCGCCGCTCATCATCCTCTGGGTCGGAGCCGGCATCTTCGCCGTCACCGTCGTCACCTTCATCATCTGTCTCGCGCCCATCATCGCCAATACCACCCAGGGCCTCGTCAGCGTCGACGAAAACCTGATCCACCTCTTCCTCATGTACAACGCATCGCCCTCGCAGGTTCTCTTCAAGCTGCGCCTGCCCAACTCGCTGCCCAGCCTCTTCACCGGCATTCGCATCTCCGCCGGCATCAGCGTCATCGGCGCCATCACCGGTGAGCTTTTCGCCGGCTCCACCCGCGTTGGCGAGGGCGGCCTCGGCTATGCCATCATCTATGCCAGCAACCAGATGGAGACCGCTTACCTCTTCGCTCTGGTCGTAGCCGCCACGGCTCTCGGCTTCGCGTTCTTTTTCATCGTCATGTTTCTTGAGTGGCTCGCCCTCCACAACTGGCATGAGTCGAGTCTTCCGCAGTTGTCAGAATAAGGAGCAACCCCATGTTGCGCATGGAATCGGAAACCGGCTGGTGGCTCATCACCCACCCCGATCACGCACGACTCGCCGGCGAATTCGCCGCCGCTTGGGGCAACGTTCAATTCCGCCAGCCTGTGCCGCGTGAGCGCGTGCTCAAGGGAATCGCCTGCCACGACGATGGATGGGCCGTGCGCGACGCCCATCCCTCCATCACCCGCCAGGGCAAGCCCTCTGCCTTCTCCATCGAGCTAGTTGGCAAGTACTCTGCTTTTGAAGAGATCGACATCGCGGACTACCTGGCTGTTCGCGACCGCGCCGTCCGCATCATCGCCGAGCAGGACCCCTACGCCGGCCTGCTCATCTCCATGCACACCTACAACCTGCTCACCGCGCACGCCGATCGTTCCACGATCGCTCCGGATGGACTTGCGCTCCTCGATGCATTCCTGGAGCGCCAACGCGCCTATCAATCCGACCTCCGTGCGCAGATCGACGCCGACCCCATCCTCACGCCCCGCGAAAAGTCAGAACAAACCATCCTTGAGCACTTCCGCCTCTTGCAAGCCTGCGACAATCTCTCCCTGCTGACCTGCGTCGCCTTCATGTCGCCCACCCACCTGCTCCATCCGCTTCCCCTCAACAACGGCGACCACTCGGAGGTCCTCGTTTCACCAGTCGGCCCGCGCCATTTTCGCCTTGCCCCCTGCCCATTCGTCGAGCCGGAGATGACCTTCACCTTTCCCGCCCGCCACGTCGAAGGAAAGATCTTCCCCAGCTCCCAGGCGCTGGAAGACGCATTCCTAGCCACGCCCGTCCAGCAGCTCACCGTCTCAATCTCAAATCAAGGTTCAAGCCCTGGTGTCCCACACGCCTACGCCTTCGGCAACCCCGCTTAGCCCTTCGGCAGCCCTGCCTAGGTTCCTGGCAACCCTGCCTGGCGGGATGAATCTAGAGTTCGCTTCCCTTAAAAGCTGTCATCCTGAGCGGAGCTTGGCTCGTTCTTTGAGCCAAACGCAGTCGAAGGATCTGCGGTTGCCTTTGGGCCTTGTTCTACGAACTTCAGACTTAGGACATTAGCCCTTCGACAGCAGGGAAACGTGGGCCTGCACAATCCGCCACCCCTCCGCCATGCGCACCCACACCTGGCTTTGTCGTCCCCGCACCAATCCGCCCGCCGTCGTCCGCTCAAACTCCAGCGTCACGCTGCCCAGGTCCCGCCCGAACGTCACAATGTCCAGCCGCGTCACGGTTCGAGCCAGCCCCGCTGAGGGCCGCGCTTTGCGAAATGCCTCAAGCTCATCCGGCCCGTACAAATTCTCCGCCGCGCCAAACCGCATCACCTGCGCCCCGTCCCAGAACATCTCCACCAGAGTGTCCACATCGTTCGTAACCAGCGCTGCTTCGTATCGCGGATACAACTCCGCCAGCTCCGCCACAACCTCGGGATCGTTGATCGTCATCGCGCTGGGAAGAGCTCCCTCTCCGGAAGTATCTGTTTGCTCAGCGCCGCGCTCACCGTGAACACCGGCTCGTTCACCACCTGGCTCAGCCGCAGCTTCAACGCAACGCTGCACAAAATGTACGCATGAATGTCGCTGAACCCCCACCGCTCAACCAGTAGATCGATCATCCGCCCCGTGGCCGCGCGCGATGCCGCCAGCAGATCCGTCCCCGTCTCCACCACCACCCACGCATCCGCTGTTGAATCCGCCGCAGCTTTGTCGCTGGCTTCCACAATCGGTCCCGCCAGCGGATGCTGCTTGTGCAGTTGAAACCCGAGCGTTACATCCAGGGGACACTCAATTCCGTTAATGCACACTTCTCCATCGCCCTGCGCCGCATGGCCATCGCCGCAACTGAACAGCGCGCCCTTGTTGTAAACCGGCAGGTAGAGCTTCGATCCCGCGCACAGCTCGCGCACATCGAGGTTGCCGCCAAACGGCCCCGGCGGCCGCGTCCGAAAAGCCCCATCGTCAGCCCGCGCCACGCCCATCACGCCCAGAAACGGCCTCACCGGCACAACTGCCGGCTCCATCGAACTCGTCGACTCTCCATCCAGTTGCCAATGGAACAGATATGGCTCGCGAAACCGCTCCTTCAAAAACCCCAGCCCTTCCACCACGCTCGACCAGCCCCAGCCCGCATGGCGCGTGAACAGCACATCGATCTCCAGCACATCGCCCGGCTCCGCTCCCTCAATCCAGATCGGCCCCGTCAGTGCGTGAATCCTGGTGCGGTCAATCTTCAGGTATTCTTCCGTGGTCATACCCGGCTGCACCTGCCCGCCGCTCGCGTCCACGCATTCAATCTGCACCTCATCGCCCGGCTCGATCCGCAGGCGAGGCTCAAGCGACCGATCCCACACCGAGTGTGTTGGCTCTGCCGCCAATGTGTGTTCGCTCATTGCTCTTTCACCCTCACCGCCATTTGAATCTCCACCAACGCGTTCTTTGGGAGCGCGTTCACGCCCACTGCCGCGCGCACATGCCGGCCCGCCTCCCCGAACACTGCTACCAGCAGGTCCGACGCACCATTGATCACCCCCGGCGAATCCGCGAACCCCGCCACCGCATTCACATATCCGTTCACTGATACAACTTCGGCCACACGATCCAACGATCCCAGCTCCCGCTTCAGCACCGCCAACTGCGTCAGCGCGCAGGCGCGAGCCCCAGCGTAGCCATCTTCGATTGACCGGTCCGCGCCCATGGTCCCCATAATCACTCCATCTGGCCCGCTCGAGATCACGCCCGCCAGGTAAACCATCTCCCCCACCCGCTTCGCAGAGAGGTAGTTTCCACCCGGCGCCGGCAGTTGCGGCAGCATCAGCCCAAGCGATTGAAGGTTTTCTTCTGCTGTCAAATCGTGTGCCATTTGCATTTGAATGTAGCACGGCAAATCGGAGATTTTCTTTGGTCTCTTACCACCCGCCAAGTTAGCATGAGGCATGGCCCGAGCACTGCTGTTGGTTATTGCTGCGCTTGCAGCGGTATTGCCCGCAACCGAGGTCAGCAGTCTGCTCCACTCGGAACGCTCCTCGCCCGGCGATCTTGAAGTTGGCGGCGAGATCGCTCACCTTCCCGAAGGCTCCACACGTTTTATCCGCTATGAAGATCTCCTGGCCCTGCCTCAGGAAACTTACACCGTCACCGACGACACTGACCTGCCGCCCAACACCGAGATCAGCGGAGTGCCTCTCGAATCACTTGAACGTATTCTCGGCAAGTCGCCTCACAATCCCCTTATCGTGGCCATCTGCTACGACCACTACCGCACCAACTATCCCGGCGACTATCTCGCCCAGCATCACCCCTTGCTGGTACTTCGTATCAACGGCAAGCTCCGCGACCAGTGGCCCAAATCGCCCTCCGGCGACGCGCTCGGCCCCTACCTCATCTCCCATCCAGTTTTCAAACCAGCCTTCAAAATTCTCTCGCACGAAGACGAGCCGCAGATCCCCTACGGCGTCACGCGCATCGAGTTCCGCCAGGAGTCTCAGGTCTTCGGTGCTATTCGCCCGCATGGTCACTGGCCCGCCAAATCGCAGGTCCAGCAGGGTTACCTCATCGCCCGCCAGGACTGCTTCCGCTGCCACAACATGGGTGCGGAAGGCGGCACCATGGCTGGCCGCACATGGGAAGATCTGGCCAACAGCGCCTGGGACGACGGCCCAACCTTTCGCGACATAATTCACAATCCTCAGTCGGTAAATCCCGGCGCTAAAATGCCGCCACACCCTCAATACGACTTCGGCACCCTCGATGCTTTGACCTCTTACTTCAAGACGTTCGCCACCGCCGGGAGGAATCGATGATCACGCGCGCTGCCAAAATGCTGCTCGTTGCCGGAATCGCACTCTACTATTCGCTCGTTGTCTTCAACAACACCACCGACTTCGATTCCAACTACCAGTTCGTGCGCCACGTCCTCATGATGGACACCACCTTCCCAGGCAACAACGGGATGTGGCGTGCTATTTCCGCACCGTGGTTCCATCTCGCTTTTTATCTCTCCATCATTGCCTGGGAGTTCATCACCTGCATCCTTCTCTGGTGGGGCGTGGTCAAGCTCGGTCTCTCTCTGCGCCAGCCCTCCGCCGCCTTCAACGCTGCCAAACGAATCCCCATCCTTGCCCTCACGCTTTCTCTCCTCATGTGGCTTGTGGCTTTCCTCGCCGTCGGCGGAGAATGGTTTTTGATGTGGCAATCACACATGTGGAACGGCCAGGAAGCAGCCTTTCGCATGTTTGCCGTCGTGGGAATTGTCATGCTGATCCTCTTGCAGCCAGAGGCTGAAGGCCAGCCGTGAGTTCCTCGATCCCGGCCATCATTCTCGCTGCTGGCGCAAGCAGCCGCCTCGGCCAGCCAAAGCAACTCGTTCGATACAACGGCGAAACACTGCTCGAGCGCGCCATCCGCATCGCCGGTGAATCCGGCGCATCGCCCGTGATCGTCGTGCTGGGCGCACATCATGCGCAGATCGGCGCCGTCATCCGTCTAGGCCATGCAAAGGCAATCTACAATCCGTTCTGGGCCGCAGGCCTCGCCTCATCGATTCACGCCGGCCTCAATGCGGTTGAGCTGGATGCGCCCGCCTCAGAAGGTGTGTTAATCCTGCCCTGCGATCAGCTTCGCCTCAGCGCCGATCACCTGCGCGGATTGCTCTCAACCTTCGCAGCGCAAGCCGACCCTTCGATTGCCGCCTCAACCTACGCTGGCGCTCTCGGCATTCCCGCGGTCTTTCCCCGCTCAGCGTTCGCGCAGTTGCTCGCTCTTCAGGGAGACAATGGCGCACGCGCGCTGCTCCTCAATCCGCCCTGCCCCGTCATCTCAATTCCTTTCGCCGGAGGCGAGGTCGACCTCGACCGCCCCGCCGACCTCGACCTCCTCAGCTAGCGTGTTGAGTCAAAAGCTCGTACTACAACAGAGCTGTCATCCTGAGCGGAGTTTGGCTCGTTTTGTGAGCCAAACGAAGTCGAAGGATCTGCGGTTGCTTTTGTTGTTGCTTCTTTCTCCGCTACTCGAAAAGAACTGCTCATCCTGAGCAGAGCGCAATGCAGCCGAAGGACCTGTAGGTGGTTTCGCGGCGGTTCAACGAAATTCAGATCTTGGTAGCGAGCTAACCTCACCGCTCAATCGTCGCTTCAATGTAACCGTGCGGCTCGTCCGTCGCCACAAAAATGTGGTTGGGATTGTCCTGCCCAAACGGGCTCAGATCGGCCAGCAGATGGTGCAGGTTGGGCATTGTCAGCTTGATCCGCGCAATCTCCGGCGCAGCATCCAGTGCTGCGTTGCCCATATCGAAGATCGTGTGCTGCACGCTCATGCTGTGGTGCTCCGCAAACACCTTCAGCATCGCCGCCATAATACGCGCCCGCGCGTCTGCAAATGCAGGCGCCGCTGTCGCATAATCCCACGCCACCGTTGCCCGCGTGCCAAAAATGCGGTCCGTCGCGGGCTTCAGCGTAGTCAGTTTGTCCTTGATGTATCCGGTAAACTCCGACTTCGTCGTCTTCAGAATGAGCAGCCCATCCACGCCCGATCTTATCGACCACTCTCGGCCTTGATCGCGCACCGCGTGCACCGTTTGCACTTCGGGGCCGCCAAGCTTGAATGTCGTCGCTTCCGGCGAACCATCGACTACTAACCGTTCCCAGGCCTTTTCCTCTACTTCCACCAGCACTCCGCTCACCTGCGGGTTGTTCGCCAGTAGATAATCTCCCAAGTCGATGGCGAACTCCTCCAGCGTCGTAGCCTTTGAGCTGCGCGCAATCGAATACACCGTATTCTTCATCGTGTCCGTGGGCAGAATCTTGCTGTTGTCGGCCTCCGTAAAGGCGGTCTCAAAGTCGCCCTCAAGCAGCACGTTCACCGTCCACTCGTTGAACAAATGTTTATCCGCGAGCCGCGTAATTCGCGAAAGCCGCACACGCGATTTGCCATACCGATTCTCACCAAGTCTAGCCATCTTTAGCTTCCTCTGTAGGTTGTGTAGCTGTTATCGGTCAGCAGCAGCGGAAGGTGATAGTGCGCATCGCCGCTCGTCGTGAAGGTCACTGCAATCTCCGGATAAATGCTCGTGCGCCCCATGGCGGTGAAGTACTCACCGCTAGCGAACGTAAGCCGATACACTCCCGCGACAGCCTCCTGCGCAAGGTCACGGCATCGCCCGTCCGCATCGGTTTTGCTCGCGCCCACCGCCGCCCACGCCTCGCCCTCTTGCTTCTCCAGCCGGACAGCCACTCCCGCCGCTGGCCTGCCCAGCGCCGTATCCAGTACGTGCGTCGTAATTCCGCTCATTCCACCAACCACTTTCCCAGACGAATCTGCGTAATCTGCCGTTGCTGTTCCGCCGCCTCGCGCAACTCACCCGCGCGCTCGTTAGCCAGTCTCCGGTTGAGGATGCTCAGCATCTCTGCCGCGCTCTTGCCCGTAGCGCACACAATATAGGTGAAGCCAAATCGCTCTTCGTACAGCGCATTGCCCGCGGCCAACTCCGCCAGCACATCCTCATCCGCGCCTGCGGCATTGGACTGTTCCTGTCGCGACCATGCCTGCGACTTCGCCAACGCGTGCGCCGCCTTGAGCTCTCCAATTCTCGGATGACATGCGAATGCCTCCATCCAGTCGTCCTCTTCCATCGTGCTCCACACGCGATCCGCCGCCATGCTCAGTTCGATCAGGTTTTCTATTGGCCGCAGCGCAACCATCGCTTCTGCCCACCGTTTCGCGCCACAGCAAGCAATCATCGCCCGTAATGCGTCGCTCTCCTCCGCCTTGTTCCATCGGTCGAGCACCGCGTTCATGGCCGTGCCTCCGCAGTTAGCAACTCATTCAAAAACTCGCCCAGCAGATTCGCTGCCACTCGGCTCCGATACGCAGCCGTAGACCGAATGTCGTCAATCGGCTTGGCTTCCTCCATCAGCGCTTCCTGCGCCTCACGGATTGCCAGTGGCCCCAACGCCCGTCCATGCAACACCGCTTCAGTTCGATAGAGCCGCGCAGGCAACGGCGCCAGGCTAGCCGCTGCCAGCCGAATCTCGCTCACTACACCGCCGTGCAGCAGCGCAGTCCCTGCCAGCGCCACCTTTGAAATCGCCATCGCCCGCCGCGTTCCCACCTTCCGTAAGTACTGCCTGTGCTGCGCAAATCGCAACGGCACGTGCACGGCATAGAGCAGCTCATCCGGTGTCATCGCATTGCGCTTGTAGCCGGTGTGAAAACTGCTGTACGGGATTCGCCGCTTGCCGCGCATCGAGATCAGCTCAACCTCCGCGTCGCAGACCAGCAGCGCCGGAGACGAATCCGCCGCCGGCGATCCATTCACCAGGTTGCCGCCAATCGTTGCCCGGCTCTGGTTGGCAATCGAACCAATCCACGTCGCAGCCTTCGCCAGCAGCGACGCACCGCTCTGCACTGTGTCATGCATCCGAAGATCGCGAAAAGTTGCCCCGGCGCCAATTGCGATCGATTCCCCCGAAACCTCAATGAAGCGCAGTTCGCCAATGCCCCACAGGCTCACCAGCTTCTTTCCGCGCAGCCGCCCCGCCGCGTGCGCCACCATAATCTCCGTACCGCCCGCAATCGGCATCCACTCGCCCGGAGCGCGCGCCATCAACTCAAGAACCCCGGTCAGACTGCCCGGTGCGATCAGCTCATGCGCCTCAGCATTACCCCGCATGTGCACCGCCAGTCTTCGCAGTCGCGTCCATCTCAACGACTACTGCGGCCACTGAATCAAAAATCCGCTTGAATCCGGTACACCGGCAAAGATTCCCAGCAAGCCCTTCGCGAATCTCACCAATCGTTGGATGGGGATTTACTGCCAGCAATTGCGCAGTTGCCATCAGCATCCCCGGCGTACAGATCCCGCACTGCGCGCCGCCACATTCCAGGAACGCCTTCTGAATGGGATGCAGCGCTTCAGCTCTGCCCAGGCCCTCAACTGTCTCAATCGTCGCGCCCTCAGCCTGCAGCACAGGCACCAGGCAACTGTTCACCAGCTCGCCATTCATCCTCACCGAACACGAGCCGCACTCTCCCTCGCCGCAGCCTTCCTTCGTGCCGGTCAGGTGCAGATCCTCGCGCAGCACATCCAGAAGCCGCTTCATCCCATGCGCCGCCACAGTGCGCTTCTCTCCGTTCACGATGAAGCTGATCCCGGCGCTGGAGTTAGCCAAGTGCTCGCTCATACGGCCGAGACCTCCGCCTTCGATTCCTGCGTCACCAGTTGCGCGAACAAATCCTCCGGCAAAAGCGGAATCGCGTTAAACCCCACACCAATCGCATCCCGAATCCCATTCAGAATTGCCGGCGCGGGCCCGTCATGCGGCAACTCGCCAATCCCCTTCGCGCCAAACCCGCCAAAGCGGCACGGAATCTCCTCAAAGTAGACATGGATCGGCGGAACATCCTCAGCAGTCGGCATAATGTAGTTCGTCATCTGGTTATTGGCCATGCGGCCGTCCTTCCATACCACCTTCTCGTAGAGCGCATAGCCGATGCCCTGCGCAATGCCCCCTTCAATCTGACCCCCCGCAAGCACTGGGTGCAGCACGCGGCCCACCTCCTGCACTGACCAGAACTCCTCCACCTCCGCTGAGTAGGTCGTCGTGTCCACCGCCACCTGCGCCACCTGCACTGACCACGCAAACGCCGGATACGCCTCGCCGCGGTACTTCTGGTCGTCCCAGAAGATGCCCGCCGGCGCTTCATACCTGCACAGCGAAATCACCGCGCCATCTTCCTCGCGCAGACGCTCGCACGCCGCAAAGAACTCCTCTCGCGTGAACTCTTCCCTAAGCCCCGCACGTTCGCGCAGCGTCCCCACAAGCTGCAGTCCCGCGCGCTCAATCAGCTTTCCCACCACCATCGACGTCCGCGATGCAACCGTAGGCCCGCTGTTCGGAACAACATTTGTGTCCACCGGAGCCATCTCCACATCGTCGTAGTCGATCCCGATGGACTCGGCCGCAATCTGGCTCAAAATTGTGTTGGTCCCCTGGCCAAACTCGGTGTTCGCCACCAGCACGCGCACCCTGCCTTCCGGCGTCACGTCAATTCCAGCCAGCGAATTCAGATAGCGCTCGCCCGACCCCGTGAACCCCGCACCGTGATAGAACGCCGCAATCCCCAATCCACGTTTCACCGCGCGAGTCTGATTTTCCTGTGCGAACCGCTTCTGTCGCTCATAGTAGTCGCTCTCCGTGAGCGCGCGATCGAGCAGCTTATCCAGAATCACCGGCTCACGCATCACCTGCTCGGTTGCCGTCGTGTCACCATCGTGGAGAAAATTCCGCCGCCGCACTTCCACCGGATCCATGCCGATTGCCGCCGCAATCTCGTCCATGTGCCGCTCAATAGCAAAGATCGCCTGCGGCGCGCCAAAGCCGCGAAACGCCCCGTAGGGCACTGTGTTGGTCGCCCACGCCTTCGAACTCACCCGCACATTCGGGCAAACATACGGTCCCGGCGAGTGCAGCGTCGCCCTTGAAAGCACTGTCGAAGACAGCGTCGTATATGCGCCGCCGTCCGTGGCCACTTCAATGTCCATCGCCAGCAGCTTGCCGTCGCCATCAAGCGCAGTCCGATGCCGCACCCTCGATGGATGTCGCTTCGTCGTCGCCGCCAGGTCTTCCATGCGGTCATAGGTCATCTTCACAACGTGGCCGCTCTTCATCGCCAGCAGCGCCGCGTGCGAAGCCAGCGTCGAAGGGTAATCTTCCTTTCCCCCAAACGCACCGCCCGTCTCAGTCTGGATCGCGCGAACTTTGTCTTCAGGCAGATCGAGCACCGCGAGCAGCGACTTGTGCACGTAGTACGGACACTGCAGCGAACCCCACACCGTGATGCCATTTCCCTCGCTCCATTCAGCGATCACGCCGTTGTTCTCAATGTAGAGGTGCTCCTGCGCGCCGGTGCGATACTCACCCTCCACAATGTGAGCAGCCTGCGCCCACGCCGCGTCTACATCGCCCTTCTCCAGCAAAAAGCTCTTCAAAATGTTGTCCGCGCCCCAGACAATCGTCTCCTGCCGCTCGCTCTCCTCAATCGTGAGCACCGGCATCAGCGGCTCGTATTCGACGTTCACCGCATCCACCGCCTCACGCAGCTTGTGTTTGTCCGGGTGCGCCAGCAGCACAATGGCCTCTTCGCAGTGATTTACCATCCCATCGGCCAGCACCGGCTGGTCTGCATTGATGAGCTGAATATGATTCCTGCCGGGAATGTCGGCCACGGTCACAACCGTGAACTCGGTCCAGTCGATGCGACGATCAAAGCCAATCGACCGGATCAGCCCGCGTGGAATTGAGCTGCGTACCGTCGCACCATACCACATGCCTTCGCGCTCAATATCGTCGAGATAGCGCGCGCGTCCCAGCAGCTTGTCCACGCCCTCTTTTCTAGGGACAGCGGTTCCAACGATGCGGGTTTTCTCGCTCGTGCTCATAGTTTGGGCTGTGCTGGATCTGCGTACGGGTTGAGGCATAGCATACATCGGCCCGCCCCGAATTCCAAGAACCGTTCTCAACTCGCGAGATGCGCCAGGGTCCGCGCAAGCACATGAACCCCCGCGCCAATCCACTCCGGCGACGCATACTCATCGGGTCTGTGGCTCACGCCGCCGCGGCAGGGGATAAAGAGCATTGCCGCCGGCGCAATGCGCGCCATGAAAAGCGAGTCGTGATATGCGCGGCTCACCATACGCTTGTAGCTCTTGCCCGCGGCCTTGGCTGACTCCTCAAGTGCATCTAGAATTGCCGCATCGCAGATTGCCGGTGGATCCGCATTCACCAGTTCCGTCGTAATCGAGATGCCTCGCCGCTGCGACGTCTCCGCGCACGCCTTCATCAGCGCATCAATCACGCCATCGCGCCGTGCACTATCCGTATCGCGAATATCCGTCTCCAGCCGCACACGCGAAGGAATGCTGTTGACCGCTCCGGGGAAAACCTCGCAGATGCCCACGGTCGCCACGGTGTCGATTGTGCCCGTCCCCTTGGCCGTCGCCTCGAGCGCAAGAATCAGTTCAGCCGCTGCAGCCAGCGCGTCTTTTCTTCCCGGCATCAGCTTTGCGCCAGCGTGTCCGCCCTCGCCCTCCACCACGACTCGCAGGCTCGCCGGCGCGGCAATATGCGTCACCAGGCCTACATCGATTCCCTCGGCTTCCAGCGTCGGCCCCTGTTCAATGTGCAGCTCCACAAACTGATGAAACCGTCCTTGCGGCAGCGCCACAGACTCAAGCGACCCCATGAATCCGGCCTGCAAGCGCAACTCTTCAAGCCCGCGCCCTTCCTTGTCGCGCAGCTTCAAAGCGTCGGTCGGCGAAAGCACACCGCCCATCATGCGGCTGCCCAGGCAGCCTATGCCGAAGCGCGTCGGCTCCTCTGCAGTGAAAATTACCAGCTCGATCGAGCGTCGCGGCCTGAACCCAAGCCTCTGCAGCACTCGAATCGCTTCCAGTCCCCCAAGCACGCCGACGCATCCGTCATAGAGTCCGGCATTCGGAATCGCATCGATGTGCGAGCCCGTTCCCACCGGTGCAAGCTCCGGCGCAGTTCCCTCCCAGCGTGCAAACGTATTGCCAATTGCATCCTCGTGGATCGTGAGCCCGGCCTCTGCGCAAAGGCCCTTCACATCGGCACGGGCACGCAGGTCTGCCGCGCTGAAGACCACGCGCGTCACCACCGGCGGTTCAGCCTCTGAGATTGTCGCCAGTGTCATCAACTCGTCGATCAGCCCATCGATGCTCAATTGGGCCGGCACGTTGTTGACTTTCCGAAAAGGTTCGGTTGCCATCGTCTTCACCCTCCCAGCGGATGCCTGCGCCAGTCTTTGTAAATCAAATACTTCGCCGGCTTCTTGCCCAGCGCGCCAAACCACTGCGGACAATAAGGCGCCATCCAGACAAAGTCGCCGGCTTCCACCGGATACCACGAGTCGCCGAGCCTGTAGATGCCTCCGCCCTCAAGCATCAGCAACCCATGCTCCATTACGTGGATCTCCACCATGCTTAGCGCCGCGCCCGGGTTGTATGTCATCGTGTTCACAGCAAAATCGTATTCCGGCCCGTCGGGCATCAGTGCGCGAACACGCAGCCCTTCATCCCCCCCCAGCGGTGTCGCCGCCACATCCGCTTCTTTGCCCACCACAACCCGCGGTTCTTCGTCTTCGGTCTCTACTGGTTCGTAGAGCCTCTCGATGATTGCCGCCCGCGCGTCGTTCCTGGCCCGCACCGTGTGCTTAACCCCTTGTGGAATATACCCAAAGCTCCCCGGCCCGAGAACGTGCTTCTTACCCCCAGCTATCATGTCCAGCTTTCCTTCAAGCACATAGATGAACCGCTGCGCTGGCGCGGGCCCGAGCATGCCGCCCGTGGCAAACTCCGCTGTCATCTGCGTAAATGCCGCGCCGCGTTGCGGAGCGATGTGCACAACAAAATCCACGCCCTCCGCGCCCGGCAGCGGCGTGCGAACAAACGTGTCCGGCGTCTGCAGCATGTGGTCGGCCTTCAAAACACTCCGCGTGGCCCCCAGATGAGTCAGTTGGTGTTGTTGCACAATCGACCTCGTTCCCGGCAATGCATATCTACAAAGCTTGATGCCCGATTCTAACCAACTCTGCTCGCAATCCGCATCAGAAACTCGCGCCCTATGTTGAGGCTGGCCTCAACGTCCGCTTCGAGCACGCTCTCCGTCGGATGATGGCTGATCCCTCCGGGGCTGCGCAAAAACAGCATCGCCGTCGGCACGCGCCCGGCCATCACCATCGCATCGTGCCCCGCGCCGCTCGGCATCGTCTTCACCGGGTAGCCGCACGCCTTCACGGCAGACCTCAGCATCGTCGATAGTCCGCGATCCATCCGCACCGTTTGCTGGTCGAGCTTCTCGGTCCACTCGAAGCCAATGCCGCGCATCTTCGCAATCGCTTCCGCATCAGCAATCAGCTTCCTGGTCCATCGGTGCCTGGCCGCGCTCGACCCGTAGCGAATCTCGAAGCTTACCTCTGCCGACCCTGCGATCACATTACCCGCATTCGGCTCCACAACAATGCGCCCCACTGTTGCCACAATTCCAGGGTCGGTCGTTGTAGCAGCCGCGCGAATCTGCTTCTCCACTTTCGCAACCCACTCCGCCGCCGCAGCCAGAGCATCGCGTCGCAAGTGCATCGGCGTTGTCCCCGCGTGATTGGCCTGTCCGGTGAAGCGCAGGTTCAGCCGCGTCTGCCCAGTGATCCCCTCAACTACCGCAACAGGAATCCCCTCCGCCTCCAGCACCGGCCCCTGCTCGATGTGCAGCTCAACAAAGCCGATCACATCGTCCCCAATCTCCGCGTCCTCGATCTTTGCCGGATTCAATCCGAATGCCCGCATCGCCGCGTCCATCGTCACGCCGTCCGCATCGCTCAACTTCAGCATCGCGGTGTCAAACGCTCCCGTCACTGCCCGGCTCCCAAGAAACGGCACTCCATACCGCATGCCTTCTTCCTCAGAGAACGCAATCACCTCGATCGCCAGCGGCAGGCCGAACTCCCGCGCAATCCCCACCCACTCAATAGTCAGCATCACCCCCAGCACGCCGTCAAACGCCCCCGCATCAGGCACCGTGTCGATGTGCGAGCCCAGCAGCAGCCGCTTCACTCCTGCGCCCCGCGGCTTCCAAAGCCCGCGCAGATTGCCCACCGCGTCCACCGCAACCTTCATCCCCAGCGCTTCCATCCGCTCGCGCAGCAGTGCGTGCACCGCACGCGTAGGCTCGGTCAGGAACCGCCGCGTCGTACGCCCCGGCTCCTCCGTCATCAGCGCAATCCGCCTGCAATCGGCGATCACCCGCTCGGCCCGCTCTTTCATCGCCGCGCCAGCTCTCTGCCATGCGGCTTCTCCGCCCACTCGCCCGCGCTGAAGATCCGCTCCCCGCGCAGCCACGTCTCTTTCACACGCCCGCGCAAATCAGCCCCCAGATACGGCGACAGCTTGTGACGAAAATGCAAATCCGACTCCTTCACCGTCCACGCAGCCTCCGGATCGAAGACCACAAAGTCCGCATCGGCGCCCGGTGTCAGCGTTCCTTTTTGCTCCTCAAAGCCAGCCAGCTTCGCAGGTCCAGCGGCCATCCACGCGCCCAGCCGCCCCATCGCTTCATCCAAAGCAAATCCACGCTTCCCTAATGCCGTATTCATCACCGGAAGCGCCAGCCCCAGGCTCGCGATCCCGCCCCACGCGCGATTCCACAACCCTTCTTCGCGCAACTTCATCTCCGGCGGGCACGGCGAGTGGTCAGTCGCCACAAGGTCGATCAATCCGTCTTCGAGCCCGGCCCACAGCGCTTCGCGGTTCTCTCGCCCCCGAATCGGCGGCGCGCATTTGAACTCCGTCGCCCCATCAGGAATCTCCTCCGCCGCAAACCATAGATACTGAACGCAAGTCTCAACGGTAATCGGCACGCCCCGCTGCTTCGCACTCTCCACCATCGGCAGCGCCTCAGCGCTGGCCAGATGCACAATATGCACCGGCGTTTGAAACTCCTCTGCCAGTCGCACCAGCAGACCGATCGCCTCAACCTCCGCCGCATCCGGCCGCGAGCGAAGATAAGTCCCATAGCTTCGCCAATCCGCGCCCATCCGATCCAGTTCCGCCGTCGCAGCTTCCACCGGCCCCGCAAACTCAGCATGCGCCAGCAACGGCAAACCCGTTCCGCGCAGCTCCGCCAGCGCCAGCCGTAAATCCGCCTCACCCACCCACTTGAATCCATCGATCCCCGAGTGAATCAGGAAGCACTTGAGCCCCGGAATCCCCGCTCCGGCCAGCGCCTTCAGCTCCTGCGCGTTCCCGCGTATCACCCCGCCCCACGCTGCCCAGTCCACCCATGTCTTGCCTTGTGCCGCCGCCCGCTTCGCTTCCAGCGCCTCCACGTCGATCGTCTCCGGCACGCAATTCAGCGGCATATCCACCAGCATGGTCACTCCGCCCGCCGCTGCCGCGCGCGTCGCTGTCTCAAATCCCTCCCACTCCGTGCGCCCCGGCTCGTTGATGTGCACATGCGAATCCACCAGCCCCGGCAGCACCACCGCATCGCCAAAATCCGTCAGCCCAGAGGCCAACCCAGACCCCGCCGGCACCTCATCCCAGCCACCAACACTCACAATCCGCTCACCCTCCACCACCAGCGTTGCGGCTCTGAGCCCCGACGCCGTCAGTACGCGAGTTGAACGAAATACCTGTGCCATACTGTGATTACTTTCGCCCCTGAGGGAGGCTGTGAGCAAGTTGACCTCGACAACCGCGCCCAATCCGGAGTTCCTCCGCCGCGCTATCGCGCTCGCTACTGAAAACGCTCGCTCTGGCTCGGGCGGCCCATTCGCCGCAGTCATCGTCCGCGACGGCCGCATCGTCGGCGAAGGCGTCAACACCGTTACCACCACCCACGACCCCACTGCCCACGGCGAGGTCAACGCCATTCGTGCCGCATGCAAAGCCCTGGGCACCTTCACGCTCGAGGGCTGTGAACTCTACACCAGTTGCCAGCCCTGCCCCATGTGTCTCGCGGCCAGCTACTGGGCCCGCCTCGATGTCATCTACTACGGTGCCAGCGACACCGATGCCGCTCGCGCCGGCTTCGATGACGCTTTCCTCTACGCCGAGTTTCGCAAAGATCAGCCTGACCGCAAACTTCCCGCCATGCAGCTTCTTGCCGATGAAGCATGGTCCAGCTTCGCCGCATGGCTCGAATCGCCAAATAAGACCCCCTATTGAAATCCCCCGCACCAGACAAGCCCGCACTTTTTGCACCCTCTGCCGTTCTTCCCGCTTCGTGCCGCCTGCTTAGATTTCATTAGATTCTTCTCATCTCCGCCCCACATGCCGACTCCGAAACCCCTTCGATAAAACTGCTCCGCATTGAGTCACTCCTTCCCAAATCCGCACACGCGGACTGTTCCTGAACGAGACAGTTTTTTCGCTGCGATCAAGCCGCTTGCGCACGCTCTTCCCAGCCGAAGATTGCTGTGAGCCCCTGCGCCGGCAGGGAATTATGCGCAACCCGCGCATCGTTGCCGGCCCGCTGCAAACCCGCGCGGGCCACTGCTGGCAAGGGGGCAACTGCATTGCCTGTTCTTGAGGGAGTTGCCATGATTCGTGTCGCCGCCGCTCAGTCCCGACGTTGTGCCCCCGCCGCATCCTTCCTCATCGCGGCAACTCTGCTCCTTGCGCCAGCCGTCGTATTCCCCCAGGCCAACTTCGGAACGCAAACCCTCGGCGTCTCCTCCAATCCGCAGAACGTTACGGTAACCCTCAGTGGAACGGGCATCGTGGCCAGTGTTCAGGTCCTTACCTCGGGAGCGTCCGGTCTCGACTTTGCTCCGGCCGGCCCGGGCACATGCCTCTCCGCAAACTCTCCCGGCACCTGCACCGTCTCCGTCTCCTTCACTCCCACGGCGCCCGGCCTCCGCGTCGGCGCAATCGTTCTCATGGACGCGGACCAGCAAACCGTTCTCGGAACCGTCTACATGCAGGGCATCGGCTCGGGCGGCCTCGGCGTCCTCATCCCCGCCAACATCGTCCCCGTTGCCGGCGACGGCGAAGGAAAATCCATTCCCGTTCTCGACGGCATCTCCGCTGAAATGGCCGAGCTCGACCAGCCCGCCAGCGTAGCCCTCGACGGCCTCGGCAACCTCTACATCGCCGACGTCTATCACCACCGCATTCGTATGGTCTGCGCAGGCCTCGGCGTCACCATCACCGGAACCGTCTGCACCTCAGCTCAAGCCGGCGTCATTTCCACCATCGCCGGCAACGGCAGCCCAGCTTACACCGGCGATGGCGGCCTCGCCGCCAGCGCAACACTCAACACGCCCGCCGGCATTGCCCTGGACGGTGCCGGAAACCTCTACATCGCCGACAGCGTCAACAACGTCATTCGCAAGATCACCGCGGCTACCGGCGCCATCGACACGGTTGTCGGATTCAAAAACCCGCAAGGCATCGGAGCCCCCGGCTATGGCGGCGATGGCGGCCCCGCTACCGCCGCTCTCCTCAACACCCCGTGGGGCGTCACAGTCGATGCTTTCGGTTACCTCTACATCGCCGATACCTTCAACCATCGCATCCGCAAACTCAATATTTCGTCGGGCACCATCCAGACCGTGGCGGGCACCGGCATCCCCGGATACAACGGCGATGGCCTCCCGGCAACCTCTGCCTGGCTCAATGTGCCTTATGCGGTGGCCTTCGATGCAGCCCACAACATGTACATCCCCGACTCGGCCAACAACCGCGTCCGCATGATAGACCCGTCGGGCATCATCACCACCTTTGCCGGAGTGGGGGCCATCGGCTTCACCGGCGACGGCTCCGCGCCCACTGCCGCAACGCTTTGGTCCCCGTCCGGCGTTGTCGTCGATGCCGGCGGCAATGTCTACATTGCCGATACCCAGAACTCGGCCATTCGAAAGGTCTCCGCCTCCGGCATCATCACCACCGTCGCTCAGAACGACGTCGGGGTTTACCTCTACAACGGTGGCGGGCCCTTTCCCGTGAGCATCTACTGGCCCTGGGGCATGGCTCTCGACGGTCAGGGCAATCTCTATTTCGCTGACTTTCTCAACCTGCGCGTCCGCGAAATCCAGGGCAACGTCTCTCCCGTTGACTTCACCCGCAATCCCATTCGCCAGGGCTACCAGTCCACACCCGCAACCATTCCGGTTCAACTCGAAAACGACGGCAATGCCCCGCTCGACGTGCTCTCCATCGCCGCCGGCACAAACGCCGTGCTGCAGCAGTCCGCCCTCGACCCAAGCCTCCAGCCCTGTGCCGCAACAGGTCAGGATCTTGTGCCAGGCGCCGACTGCTTCATCGAGCCGGTCTTTGCTCCCGCCGCCTTTCCTCCGCTCACCAGCGATCAAACCGAGATCGGTGATATCAGCGTCGCGGCCAACGCAACGCCCACCCTCACGGCCTCAAACTCCCCGCTCCAGGTTGAAGTCGTCGGCATCGCCACTCCTGAAAACTCAACCACCTCGACCCTTGCCTCAAATCCCAATCCCTCCGGCTTTGGCCAGCCCGTCTCCTTCACCGCAACGGTCACCACAGGCGCTGGAACCGGCGACCTCACCGGCGCTGTCGCCTTCTACGACGGCGCCACCCTGCTCGCCCTTCCCGCTGCCATGTACAGCAACGGCACCGCGGGCCAGGCCGTCGCAGAGATCACTGTCTCAACCCTTTCCGTCGGAACCCACACCATCACCGCCGTCTACGACAACACCAAAGACCCCGATCACTTCAGTAGTTCAGTGAGTCTCACTCAGTCTGTCCTCGAGGGAACGGTCACTACCCTCACGGCAAGCGAGAAGACCGCGAACGTCGGCGATACCGTAGTGTTCACAGCCAACGTTTCCGCAGCCAATGGCGGCGCCTACCCTCTTGACGGATCGGTCACATTCACCAATGGCTCAACCATCCTGTGCACCCAGAACATCAACGCCTCCGGTGTGGCCACCTGCTCCACCGCCGTCCTCACCCAGGGCGTCAATCAGATCGCCGCCAATTACACTCCCGCCTCCACCGCCGATATTCAGCCCAGCATCGGTTTGCTCAGCTTCGATGTGCAGGCTCCATCCTCCATCCAGATCGCCATCGGTGGAATTCAGGCACAGTCGAACTCGGGCATCTTCTACGGCAACCCCGTCACCATCGTTGCAACCGTCACCGGCGGTGGCGCAACCGCAAGCAGTACCGGCTCCGCCACGGCTCCTGCCACCGGCACCGTTATCTTCTTCGACGGCAACCAGCAGATCGGCACAGCGACTCTTGCCGGCGCACAGGCTCAAGCCTCGTTCACTACTTCTTCCCTTGCGGTCGGCTCCCATGCCATCACGGCCTCCTACCAGGGCGATGCCAACTACAAGCCCGGCGTCTCGGCTCCCATTTCTGTCTCCGTAAGCCAGGCTCAGACCGCCGTTGCCGTCTCCGCGCTTCCTGCCACCGCCATTGCCGGCGCTCCGGTCGCATTCATCGCCGCCATCAATGTCACTCAGGGAGTCGCCACCCCCACCGGCACGGTCACCTTTACCAGCGGCGGAGTTGCCCTCGGGTCGCAGCCAGTCACGGCCGGCTCCGCCACCATCAGCCCCGTCTTCGCTCCCGGCGTCCAATCCATCGTCGCCACCTACTCCGGCGACACAGACTCCAGCGGCGCCGTCTCCGCTCCGCTCTCTCTTCAAGTCCTCATCGCCACTACCACGGCTGCGGTCACCTCCAGTGCCAATCCTGCCATCGTGCTTTCGCCCATCGTCTTTTCCGCCAAAGTCGTCGGTAACGGCGGCATTCCCTCCGGCACAGTCACCTTCAGCGCCGATGGGGCCTCCTTCGGAAACGCAACGCTCGATGCCACAGGAAGCGCCACCCTCAGCGACGCAAACCTCTCCGTCGGCAACCACTCCATCACCGTCTCCTACTCCGGTGACGGCAACGACGCTCCAGCCACCTCGGCGGCAATCTCCCAGGTGGTCGGCACCATCTCCACGGGCACGGCGCTCGGTGAGTCGAGCACCGGCGGCTCTGCTCCCGGCGTCTTGCTGGTTGCCACAGTCGTAGGCGCCGCCGGTCCCGTCCCCACTGGCACTGTCACCTTCCTCATCGGCGCCACCGTCCTTGGCTCAGCACCGCTCAACGCCAGCGGCGTCGCAACCCTCGCGCCCAATCCCTTTTCCGGCACTGAGACCGTTACCGCCTCATACGCCGGCGACACCATCCACGGTCCCTCTGTTTCTCAGCCCATTCAGGTCACGGGCGTTCCCATCGGATTCCAGATCACCGTCACCCCCTCCACCTTGTCCATCCCCACCGGCAAAAACGCCACAGTCTCTGTTGCGCTCACCTCGATCAGCGGATTCTCCGACTCCATCGGCCTTGGCTGTGCCACCCTACCCGCGGTCGTCAACTGCCACTTCTCTGCGGCCAGTGTCTCCCTCGCGGCGAATGCCACCCAGACCGTTCAACTCACGCTCGATACTGACAATCCCCTGGGCGGCGGAGGCTCAACATCGCGCAACAACTCGCCCCACGCAGGCAGCGTATGGCTCGCCGGCATGTCTCTCCCCATCGCTGCCTTCTTTGGGATCGTCTTCTCGCGTCTCCGTCGCCGCAGCCCCGCCTTTGCGCGCATTCTGCCTGTCCTGCTCCTCGGCGCTGCAGCCATGCTTCTCAACGGTTGCGGCGGAATATCGCAAGTCAGTGCCGCGGTGGGAACCTACACCATCCAGGTCACCGGAACCGGCGTCAACAGCGACATCGTCCACTATCAGAACGTGACCCTTACCGTTACTCAGTAACCAACGCCCGCGAATCGGTAACAAATCGGTAATTGTAGAAGTAGGGTCCTTACCCCTGCCTTCACCTCAATTTGAGACTGATTTCCCGCACTTTCCTCCCTCGCCAGGCCTCTGCTCCGGCCCCTGTCTCCGCTCCGGCGCGATCTCGTATACCATCTCGACTCCCACGTTGCAAGGTGACCAAAGGTGTCACCTAAAGTTGCAGAACAGCGGCGTATACTCCATTGAGCCGGTTCAATAATGTCTCAAATTGCACAGTATTGGAGTCTCTTCTCCGCCCAACTCGGTTACGGCATGGTGCAATCCGGCAAGAGGTTCCCCGCACGTTGCAGGTTCCCTTGGAGCAGTACATGAGCCGCGTTCCGTTCGTTCGCCCCGATCGATTTGCTCGTCAATTCAACCCCCCAACCGGCAAGCCAATGGATCCCTTCTTCCACGTGCGTCGTGCGTTGAAGGCCACCCGATCGACTCTCCTCTTTCTTCTGTTTCTCGTCTCCTTCGCGGCCACAGCTCGAGCGCAGGCCAACTTCGCGCCTCAGCCGGTTGGCGCTGCGTCGGGGTCCCAGAACGTTACCGTCAAGGCCTCGGCTGCTGGGGCCGTTGCCAATGTCCGGGTTCTCACCATGGGAATGCAATTCCTGGACTTTACGCCAGGCGGCGGCGCGTCCTCCTGCACCAACGCAAACCTCAGCATCGGCTCCGCCTGCACCCAGTCCGTCGTCTTCACTCCCACGGCTCCTGGCCTCAGGATCGGCGCAGTTGTCCTGCTCGACCAAAATGGCAACATTCTTGCCACCACGCTTCTCTCCGGCACCGGCCAGGGCGGATTGGGTGTGCTGGTTCCTGCCAATGTTGTCCCGGTCGTCAACGAGTTTAACCAGTACCTGGGGCCCGTTGGCGACGGAGGCCTCGCGCTCAACGCGGGCCTCTACCTGCCTTCCGGCGTCACTCTCGATGGCGCAGGCAACATGTACATTGCCGACACCGATCACAACCGCATCCGCATGGTTTGCGGAGGCATCGCCCCCACCATCAATGGAACCTCATGCTCGCCCGCGCAAGCAAACGTCATCTCCACCATTGCCGGCAACGGCAACCCGGCCTACACCGGAGAAGGGCAGCTTGCGGTCAACTCTACGGTGGCCACTCCCTCGGGCGTGACTGTCGATGGCGCGGGCAACCTTTACATCGCCGACACGGGGAACAACGCCGTCCGTGTCATCTCGGCCGCAACCGGCATCATCACCACAGTTGCCGGGACCGGAACACAGGGAAGCGGAGGCGACGGCGGCCTGGCAACTTCAGCCACGCTCAATTCACCCGCTGGCGTCACCCTTGACCCGCTGGGCGACATCTTTATTGCTGACACCTCAAACCATCGCATCCGCATGATCTGCGTTGCGCCCGGCACCATCCTCAACGGAACAACCTGCCCCGGCGCCGGCGACATTACCACAGTGGCCGGAACCGGCTTCACCCAGGGAAATGGTTCTGGTGGATTCTTTGGCGACAGTGGTCCTGCCACCAAGGCAGAGCTGAACTTTCCTTACCCTGTCGCCTTCGATGCTGCGGGCAACATGTACATTCCCGACCAGGAAAATAACCGAGTCAGGGTGGTCAATACTTCTGGCACGATCACCACCTTTGCGGGAATTGGCACCACTGGAACTGCCGCCGTCTACGGGGGCGATGGCGGAGCAGCCACAGGCGCCCAGCTATGGGGGCCATCCGGGGTAGCCGTCGATCCGGCCGGCAACGTCTACATCGCCGACACTCAGCACAACGCCATCCGCAAGGTCAGTTCGGCTGGCAGTTCAAGTCCCGGAGTGATCTCCACGATTGCCGCGCTCCTTCTCACCGAATACGTTCTCGACGGCGCAAACCCGATACCGGTCGACATGGACGGTCCCATCGGGCTCTATCTCGACAGCAAGGGCAACCTCTACTTTGCCGACACCCTGAACAACGCAATTCGCGAGGTTCAAAGCAACGCTTCGGTGCTCGACTTTACTAAGACTCCCGTCCGCCAGGGAGAGCAGTCGGCCCCGCAAAGCCAGACGGTCGAAAATGACGGAAACCTGCCGTGGGCTCCGGACAGCATCGCTCCCGACCCGAACGCTACCGTGAACGCCGCCGGAACTACATGCGAAATTGGCGCGCCGCTCGCCGTCGACGCTCAATGCATCGTCAGTGTCGAGTTCTCCCCATCCGTTTCAATCCCAATTCCGGTCAACGGCCCGGAGTTCGGCAACGTCGATGTCGCCAGTGCCGCCGTGAACACTCCCCTCGACATCATTCTGGTCGGCGATGCCACCTCCCTCAACTCCACAACCGTGGTCGTCACCTCCAGCCTCAATCCATCTCCCTTCGGACAGTCTGTTACCTTCACCGCCACGGTCACCACCGGTGCGGGAACCGGTGCGCTTGACGGAACGATCACCTTTTCCGTGGACGGCACTCCCGAGGGGCCCTTTCAAGTCACCGCCCAGGGCACCACCGCCACTGCCCAATACACCCCCTCCACGCTGACGGTTGGGGTCCACAACATCACGGCCACCTATACCGACACCGATGGCGCCCACCTGGATAGTCCAACCAGCCCCGTACTGGTCCAGACCGTGATTCAAGGCACCTCCGTCGCCCTCGTCTCCAGCCAGAATCCCTCGATGCTCGGCCAAAGCGTCACCTTCACCGCCACTGTAACCGCAGGCAGCGTCCCCATCTCCAACGGAACCGTTACTTTCATGGATGGATCCACCATTCTGCAAACGGTCACGCTTTTTGCCAACGGTACGGCAACCTATACCACTGCGTCGCTCCCGAATGGACTTCACGTAATCACCGCAGCGTACAACGGCGATCCGCAACTGCAAATTCAGCCCAGCGCCTCCAATCCGGTTAATCAGCAGGTGGTTGTCCCTTCAACCGTCACTCTGACCTCTTCGCTCAACCCCTCCACCATCGGCATTGCCGTCACGTTCACTGCCACGGTCACATCTCAATCCACCCAGGCGCCCACGGGCGTGGTCAACTTCCTCAACGGAGCGCAGCAGATCGGGACCGTCAACCTGAGCGCCGCTGGCCAGGCGGTCTTGACCATCCCCTCCCTTCCGGCCGGAACCGACTCCATCACAGCCGTCTACGCAGGCGACAACTTCAACAGTTCCGGTACATCCAAAGCTTTTGCCCAGGTCGTCAAGCAGGCAGCCACTGCCACAGCGGTCAGCGCAACACCCAATCCCGCAATCGCCGGTGGCTCAACGGCGCTTACGGCCACCATCACCGTGACGCAAGGCGTGTCGACCCCCACAGGAACCGTCACTTTCACCAGCGGCGCAACCAACCTGGGAACCGCAAACGTCGGCGTCAACGGAACCGCTGCCGTCAACGTAATCTTTCCGCCCGGCAGCCAATCCATCGTCGCCACCTACGCGGGCGACAACAACGATCTGGGTAGCGCATCTGCGCCATTGCCGTTGACCGTCCAGCCTGCAACTACAGCCAGCACTCTAACCTCAAGCGCGAATCCCGCCGTGGTCCAATCTTCTGTCACATTCACGGTCCAGGTAACAAGCAACGGTGGCATCCCCACTGGCATGGTCACCTTCAGCGCCGATGGCACCGCAATTGGTACGGCCACGCTCGACGCCACCGGCAAGGCCACCGTATCTGACGCCAATCTCTCCGTCGGCTCTCATTCCATCACTGCTAGCTACGGCGGCGATACCAACGATGGTCCCAGTACCGGTACGCTAACCCAGGTGGTCGGTACCATCCCCACCGCGACCGCCCTCGGTGTTTCCACCACCGGTGGCGCTACTCCTCAGGTCATTCTCGTTGCCACGGTTGTCGGGACCACCGGACCGACTCCCACAGGGACCGTCACATTCCAGTCGGGAAATGTTGTTATTGGATCCGCCACGCTCGACTCAAGCGGTGTTGCGATTCTCACCCCCAACAACAACCTCCCGGTAGGGACTGACAGCATCGTGGCCATCTACGGTGGCGACACCATCCATGCCGGCTCCCAGTCTCCTGCCGTCTCCGTCTCCAACGTCCCCATCGGCTTCACCATCACCGTAACCCCACCGAGTGTGACCATCCCCTCTTCGCAGAGCGCGGTTCTCAATGTGGCACTCACTTCCTATAGCGGATTTACTGACACCATCGGTCTCGGATGCGCATCGCTGCCCGCCGCCGTCAACTGCCACTTCTCCACCATCAGTGAGCCCCTCGTTGCCAACGGGACCCAGACCGTCCAGCTTACAATCGACACCAATAATCCGCTCGGCGGCGGCACTTCTTCCGCCAGCGCGCAGCGCCCCGGCGCAGTAAAGGCCCTGTTTGCAGGCCTGTCGCTGCCCCTGAGCCTGTTCTTCGGCTGCCTCTTCTGGAGACTCCGCAAGCGCCACCGCGCTGCCTTCACCACCATGGCTGTCGTGCTCTTTGCTTTCGCCTCCATGGCCATTACCGCCTGCAACGGCTTCACCCAGATCAGCGCTTCGCCAGGAACCTATCTGATCCAGGTGATCGGAACCGGGAACAACAGCGACATTGTGCACTATCAGAACGTCTCCATCACGATTACTAAGTAACGCGGGCCCGAATGTCCGCCGATAGGACATGCATGAAGAGCTCTCATTCTTCTTCGAATGATTTTTGCGCGATGACTAGTTTCTTTCGTCGCGCTGCACTTTCGGCCGCTGTTGCGGCTCTGGGCCTCGCTGCTTCGGTTGCCGCCTCAGCCCAGACCGTGCCCGACGGGTTTCAGGACCGCATCAAGCTCTCGGTCGGTGGAACTGCCTCGGAGTATTTTCTCCAGTACGGCCAGACCCGGCTCCTCGGCGTCACGGCATTCTCCGACATCGACATTTGGGTTCACTACGGCGTTGAAGCCGAAACCCGCTTCCTCGAGTTCAATCAGCCGGAAAATATCCACGCCGAAACCTATCTCGCAGGACCTCGCGCCAGGCTCAATCTGGGTAAATTCCAGGTCTACGGCAAAGGTCTGGTCGGGCTCGGCGTTTTCCACTACCCCTACCGCTACGGCACTGACAACGACTTTGTCGCCGCGGGAGGCGGCGGAGTCGACTACCATATCTCCCCGCGCGTCCACATCCGCCTTGCCGACTTCGAATACCAGTATTGGCCCGAGTTCCATTACGGGCCAATGTCCTCGTTCGGCATCAGCGCCGGTTTCCGCGTCCGCGTCTTCTAGAGAACTCCTCCCCTTGATGTGCCGCGAAACTTGATATGTCACGGTTTTGAAAGGGCACGGTTTCACCCGTTCCGCAGAGCTTGATGTGTCACGGTTTTGAAAGGGCACGGCTTCAGCCGTGCCGCAAGACACCCAATAATCACGTGGGCTTTAGCCCCTGAGGGACGTTTTTTCCTACACTGCCAAAGAAGATTTCTATTTCTCCGGCGCGTCGTCCTCGTCGCTGTTGTGCAAATAGCACCAGTGAATCTCGTCCACCGGCGCTTCCGGCCACTTCGCCTGCACCAGGTCATCCTCGCTTAGCTCGTGCAGCTTGAAGTCGATCGTGCCGTCCCCATGCACTGTCCCTTGCAGGAAACCATAAATCCTCGTCTTGGACTGCTTGTCGGCATCCGCTGGCAGCGCGTAGCGATGTGCTCCCGCGCTCCCGATGATGATGCCCGGAAGTACCTTCTTCGTGTACTGCTTCCAATACGGCGTGCTGTAGATGTTCGGCGAATAATAGTGCGAGTGGCTTGAGATAACGTAAACGTTCTTTCCCGCCGCCTGCGCATCGTACAACCACCCATAGACGATCTCGCCTGTTCGTATTCCCAGGTCCCAGTCATCCATCGCGTGGTCTGAGCTGTTCGAATGAGGCAGCGATTCGTGCATGCCCACAACAATCGTCTTCACGCCAGAGTCCGCTGACAGATCGTGATCGATGACCCCGCGTAACCAGGTCATCTGCGCATCCGAGAACTGGTCCTTGCTCGCATTGTCCACCGTCACAAAGTCCACGCTGCCTTCGATCCAGTGGTACCAGCTCTCCACGGTCTCGGTGCCATCCGTCTTTCGTTGCGCTGCAATCTCCGGCCGATTGAGAAACGACTGAAATTTCTGAATGTATGCTTCGCGGTTCATCGGCTTAACAGCCTCGTGATTCCCTCGTCCCAGAAACACCGGGAAATCGCCAAACGAAGCCATCTGGTGCGTCAGAAAGTCATCCCACGCGATCGGCAGGTACTCTTCTTTATCGAGTTGCTTGCCCCCCGGTTGCATCGATTGCAGATCTTCGTCAGGGGCATACATGGCGCGAAAGTCTCCCAGATGCCAGTAGAAAGTGTCCTTTTCTGCCTTCACCTTCGCGGCGATCGCGGGCACCACGAAATCGCCGCAGTTGCGGCTGTCCCCGCTTACGGCAAACGTCCAATCCGCGGCTGCCTGTTGGGTCCGGCCAGGTTGGGGCAAAAGCGCCAACGCTGCGAGAGTTGCCAGTGCCGAAATCTGGAAAGGGATGCGGAGGAATTGAAAACCAGTTGGCTGCGACATGGCTGAAGAATAACCCACCCGGCCCTTCGCGATCATGAAGAGAATGTTCTTAAAACGCTGCCACGGCTCGCTTGACGCGCACCAGCCTCGCGGCTCCCCATGAAAAGGCCGTTCCCGCAATGACCTGCGTACCGCAATCAGGGAGGATCTCCCGCAGCTTGTGACTAGAGTCACGGTGGTCTTCCCGCGCGCTCGCTACTTTGAATGCTGAGGGTTCAGTGCTCAACAGCGCACACCGGGACCGCTTTCATGCCTTTTGCGAAACGGGCGATGAAATAAGAGAGGATTTATCAGCATGCCTTACGTGATTACCGATGCCTGTACCAAGGATTTTGTTTGTGTCGCCGAGTGCGCCACCGCTTCCATCGCCCCTGCGGTTGACCACCCCGATGCCGCCTCCGTCACCCAGCTCTTCATCAATCCCGACGAGTGCATCGATTGCGGCAACTGCGCAGATATATGCGCGCAGCACGCCATCTTCGCGGTCGAAGACCTTCCAGCCGGCAAAGAACATTTCGCCGAGACCAACAAGACCTACTTCAACTAGGTCCCTGACCGCTTGAAGTTGTTCCAACGATGGGTGCCCCACCCTTGGCACGTCACTGTCTTTGTGCCAAGGGTGGGATTCATAGACACCCCGGTCGCTCATCAAACAAAAAGGCCCCGCCGCAATGGAGGCTCTTCGTCTTCTTCCATTTCTATGTCTCGCCGCCAAAAACCTCCCCAGCCACCGCCGGAGCTAAAAGCTAACCGCTGTTTTCGCCCCCTCATAGTTCACCGTATTCTCCGCCCCCTCCGTCTCCCCAATCCCCACGCCGTGTCCGCTCTTCACAACCACCACGTTAAACGTCCGCTTCGCCAGCATCCCTGGAAAGCTCCCCTCCCGAGCGCCCACCGTCAGCGTCTTCGCCGCATCGTCCCAGTGCAGCGCAATCGTCGCGTGTGCGCCCTTCTCATACGCATACCCGTCGTTCTCGTCCTCATACAGTTGAAAGTCCCCATCCGCCCCCGGATAAATCCGCAGCTCGATCGGGTCTTCAGCCTTCTCCGTCGTCCACTCCATCTTCGGCCCCATCGGCACAATCGACCCCGCCCTCACAAACAGCGGCAGCTTGCTCAGCGGCGCATCCGCCTGAATCCGCTTCCCGCCTTCCGTCTTCTCGCCCGTCCAGAAGTCGTACCACGTAGCCTTCGGCAAATAAACCGTCCGGCTCGTCGCGCCCTCCGTCGTCACCGGGCTCACCAGAATCGCCGGCCCAAACAGATACTCATCCCCCGTGTTCTGCGCCTCCACATCTTCGCGCCAGTCCATCACCAGCGGCCTCATCAGCGTCCCGTGATTGCTCGTCACCTGCCACGCTTGCGAGTAGATATACGGCATCAATCTGTACCGCAGCGTGTCGTAGTCCACCAGGATCTTCTGGTCCTCAGCCCCATAGCTCCACAGCTCGTTCTCGCTCGGGGTCCGCGTCCCATGCACTCTGAAAATCGGCGAGAACGCCCCAAACTGGAACCACCGCACAAACAGCTCCCTGAACTTCGGATCATTCAGATTTCCGCCCGATATAAACCCGCCAATATCCGTCGTCCAGTAAGGCATCCCCGAAATCGCATAGTTCAGCCCCGCCGGAATCTGCCTCTGAAACGTCATCCAGTCGCTCAGCACATCCCCCGACCACGCCGTCACGCCATTCCGCTGCGCTCCCGCATACGCCGACCGCGAAAGAATGAACACCCTCTTTTGATCGCTCGCCGCCCGCTGCCCATCGCTCACCGCGCCCGTGTGAAACAACGGATACACGTTCGCATATCGCGCTCCCGACCCCAGAAAAATCTTGTTCGTCGTCAGAATGTTGTCTTCCCGCGCCTCTGTCTCCGGCTCATCCGTGTCCAGCCACCACGCGTCTACGCCCTTCTGAAACAGCGCCGTGTTCGCATTCGCCCAGTACTGCTTCGCCGCCTCAGGATTCGTCGCGTCATACAACGCCTGTCCCACC
>Ga0302278_10000335_pt1 | contig 61830 bp, 40 predicted proteins | sample III_Bog_N3_2_FD_194543 | JGI IMG/M metagenome (GOLD analysis project Ga0302278, IMG submission 194543) | Peat permafrost microbial communities from Stordalen Mire near Abisko, Sweden - III_Bog_N3_2 | ecosystem: Environmental > Terrestrial > Soil > Wetlands > Peat | place: Sweden: Abisko...
GCCTTCTCATGGAAGACCGGCCTTCTCATGGAAGGCCTTAGCTCGTTTCCACCTCCTTGAACGTGATCAGCGGACCAAACCGGTCATTCACGGGCTGCTCCAGGTTTTGCTTGCAGCCGAGATAGCGTTCCGTTGTTAAAACAGAGACGTTCCCGAGAAGAAATTGGATTTGCTCAAGTTCTCCCCCGTTGAGTGGCAAAGCTTGGCGCAGGTACGGCGGAGATCGTGGGGTGCAATATGCTCGAGTTCGAGACGCTGAGCACAGCACCGAACAACGTACCAAACCACATTCTCTGAGATCCCTTGATCCGTGCCGGCTGACTGCCCTAAAGATTCGCCCATCTGATACCTTAGCTGCGGTTGTCCATTTGTCCAGGGCGCTTTTCACCCAGGTTGGCATTGGGACCGTGCGGACATGTCCGCCCTTGCCTATCAGATCGACGATTGCCCAATGTCCCTGGCGGACCTGCACATCCTCCATTCTCAGGCACGCCAATTCGGCTCGTCGCAGGCCACAACCCCATAGGATCGCAATCATCGCCAGGTCGCGACTGTTTCGAAGTGTAGCGCCGTCAGACTTCTCCACAGGCTCCGTCACTGTTCGAGATTCAGCCAGTTTCCAGACCTTTGCCCCAATTGTTTGACGCCCTTCACGCGCCGGATGCCGGCAGCTAATTCTGAACTTAGCAGACCCAAATCTGGTGCTTCATAGGGGGCCGCGTTCACGCGAAACATCGTGACCAACAACGGCCGCAAGTTGGACGCGCCGGGAGCTCCCGATAGCTATCTCACCATCACCCGCGTTTGGCGCCCCGGCGGTCGCGTCGGATTGACGATGCCGATGCGGCTCACCGTCGAACCGCTCCGCGATGACCCAAGCCAGCTTGCTTTTCTGTATGGTCCGCTGGTGCTCGCCGGGCAGTTCGGCGACGCTCCGCCCGATTTTGATCTGCTACACAATCAGGGCCCCGAGATTCAGGAAGCTCCTCCGCTCAGAGTGCCGACCCTGTCGTCACGCGGAAAGCCTCCGGAGTCTCTGGTCGAGCCCGTCCCGGATAAGCCTGTGGCTTTTCGCACTAAGCATCAATCCGAAGCCCTCAACCTCATCCCCCTGAACAAGAGTTGGGGACGTTTCGCCGTGTATTGGACGGTGACGTAACTGTGATCGGTGATATATTTTCTCCGCTGGGCTTAGCAAGCAACTTTTGCCTTTGAATTGCCAAGGGGTGTCAATGAAAACGTGCGTGAACATCGCGTTATGCCTTGGGTTGACGATTGCCGGAATGGCCCGTGCGCAGTCGGCAACTGCCCCGTCAGGGGCCTCTGTTCCGGCAGCAGCGCAGGCGCGGCCGGCAGCGGCACGGCCACCACAGCCGCGGGTGCCAGTGCGCGATCCCAACGCGCCAGGGTTTGTGAAGGCGACTGAACTGCCGGACGGGGCAATTCCTCCGGCGAACGAGGATGGGAACTTCATTATCGGGCCAACGCATAACCGTGCGCCGGAGTTCGAAGTGGAGGAGAACGTGCCGCACGGAACGCTGTATGAATTCACCATGAACTCGGCGGACAGCAAGTTCTATCCGGGCATAGTGCGCGATGCGGCCGACCCGAACGACCCTATGAAAGAGGTGAGGACGAGCCATCCGGCGCCGTATACGCGTCACGTCGCGGTGTATGTGCCCAAGCAATATGTGCCTGGGACGGCTGCGCCGTTCCTGGTGGGAGCGGATGGAGTGGACCACGCGTGGCCCGTGCTGTTCGATAACATGATTGCGGCGCACCGGCTGCCGGTGATGATTGGCGTGTTCATCAGTCCCGGCGGAGGCGACGCGCACGGCAGCCAGCGTAACGTGGAGTACGACACCATGTCCGGCAAGTATGCGGAGTTTGTGGAGGCAGAGGTGCTGCCGCTGGTGGAGAAGAATTACAACGTCAAGTTAACCAGAGACCCGGACGGCCGCGCGACGATGGGGGCGAGCTCGGGTGGGTCCGCAGCCATGGCCATGGCGTGGTTCCACCCGGAGCTGTATCACCGAGTGCTGACGGTCTCGGGCACATTCGTGAATAACCAGTATCCGCAGGACAACGCTGTTCCCCACGGCGCGTGGGAGTTACATGAGCATCTGATCCCGAATAGCCCCGCGAAGCCACTGCGCATCTGGATGGAGGTTGGCGATCACGATAACTACCATCCGACTGCGCCGGACGACATCATGCACGACTGGGTGGCGGCGAACGAGAATATGGCGAAAGTGCTGACGGCCAAGGGCTATCACTACCAGTTTGTGTTCGCACGAAATGCGGGACACACGGACCGGCCGACGAGGGCACAATTGTTGCCAGAAGCACTTGAATACATCTGGCAGGGATATCCTATCGCCGGAACAAAGAAGTGATTGCGTTCGGGCGCTTCTTTAGTTTCTGATTGCGAGCCGCCATTTGGGCACGCAACAGCCGGGCACGCTCTTGTTTGCGTCCTGGATCACGAAATTGCCATCCGGTGGTCGTAAGGAGGAAAATGCCAGCACGATTTCTAGCTCAGATATTGGGCCTCTTCATGCTAGCTTGCTGCGGATTTGCTGCCTCGCAGACTGCGCCGACTCCGGTCTATCTTGACCCGTCCAAGCCACAGGAGCAGCGTGTTGCCGACCTTATCGGTCGATTGACGATCGAGGAGAAGGCGGCACAACTCAACCACCTGAATACTGGCATTCCCCGGCTCAATATCCCCATGTGGGGAGGTTGGAACCAAACGCTGCATGGGGTTTGGTCGAAGGAGCCGACTACGCTCTTTCCTGCCCCCATTGCGATGGGCGCAACCTGGGACCCCGACCTGGTACACATAGTTGCGGACGCGATGTCGGATGAGGCGCGTGCGCTCTACAACGCCAAGGCCGATGGACCGCGTTCGAAGCATGGACTGGTATACCGTTCGCCTGTCATTAATGTCAGTCGCAATCCGCTGTGGGGGCGCATCCAGGAAGTTTTCAGCGAAGATCCTTACCTCACAGGTCGTATGGCCGTCGCCTACGTGAAGGGCTTACAGGGTGACGATATTAATCACCTCAAGGTCGCCGCTACCGTCAAGCATTACGCGGTCTACAACGTGGAGACGGGCCGGCAGCATCTTTCTGCCGATGTGGACGAGCGCAACTTGATGGAATACTTTCTGCCCCACTGGAAAGCGGTGATTACGGAAGGTCATGCCCAGTCCGTCATGTCGTCCTACAACGCGATCAACGGTATGGCGAACGCGGTCAATCACTACATGCTGACGGATGTGCTGCGTGGCATGTGGGGCTTTGACGGCTTCGTCACCGATGATCTGGGTGCGGTGGGATTGCTTTCAGGAAATCGCGCGGGGCAGCACGTAACAGAAGATCCCGTAGTCGCCACCGCGATGGCGATCAAAGCTGGGAACGACTCCGACGACGCTGAGTTCCAGACCAACGTCCCGCTAGCGGTGAAACGGGGCCTGCTGACCGAGAAGGATGTCGATCTGGCGCTGACCCGCGTGTTGCGGGTTGGATTTCGTCTCGGCGCGTTCGATCCGCCAGAGTCGAGCCCGTACAACAAAATCGGAATGAGCGTGGTGCGTTCGCCGGAGCATCTTGCACTCGCGCTGAAGACGGCGCAGGAGTCGATCACGCTGCTCAGCAACCGTAACGCCTTTCTGCCGTTGAAGCGGGCTACGATCCACTCGATCGCTATCATCGGGCCTGCCGGAGACACAGACTATGAGACCGGCAACTACTATGGAACGCCGGCGCACAAGGTGGGCGCGGTGGCTGGTCTGCGCGACCTGCTCGGGCCGGACGTGTCAATCGCGTACGAGAAAGGCGCGGGCTTCGTCGACGCGGCTGACCCGGCCGCCATCGGGCGTGCGACCGCGCTTGCTGCGAAGTCCGATGTCACCGTGGTGTGCCTCGGAACCAGCCTTCGCGTGGAGGCGGAGGGCCGCGATCGCCACGATCTAAATCTACCCGGCGCGCAGGAGCAATTGCTTGAAGCCGTCTACGCCGCCAACCCGAAGACCGTGCTGGTGCTGATGAACGCCGGTCCGCTCGCAATCAACTGGGCCAACGACCATCTCCCCGCGATTCTTGACGCATGGTACCCCGGGGAAGCGGGTGGGATCGCTATTGCCCGCGCGCTCTTCGGAGACGACAATCCGGGCGGCCACTTGCCCTATACCGTTTACGCAAGCCTGGACGGCGTGCCCCCGCCCAACGAATACGATGTTTCCAAGGGTTACACCTACATGTACTTCAAGGGGCTGCCCCTGTATCCCTTCGGGTATGGCCTCAGTTATACCCGCTTCGAATACAACCATCTCAAGCTGTCTGCTCCATCCATCTCACCATCCGGTAAGGTCGATGTATCTTTCGACGTAAAGAATGCGGGTGATCGCGCTGGTGCCGACGTTGCCCAACTCTACATGCATCAGCAGAACAGTGTCGTAGTGCAACCCATCAAGAGCCTCCGTGCCTTCGCGCGGGTCACGTTGCAGCCGGGCGAGACGACCCATGTGCAGTTCACGTTGCCGGCTTCGCAATTGGCCTATTGGGATGTTCATGCTGGGAAGTTTGCTGTTGAGCCTGGATTGTTCGATGTCATGGTCGGCTCGTCATCAGAAGACATTCGCTTGCGCGACCGACTCGTTGTCTTGAAGCAAACCAAGTAGCGGCTCAGGGCCCTCCGGCAAAGGTGATGATGGCTTCGCAACCCTGAAGATTACCAACCAGGCTGTCTTAGTTCGAACGGAGCAGGTCTATCATGTCAAACAACGCAAACCAGTTGAGCCGCAGAGCCTTCGGAGTGCTTGCCACCAGTGCCGCTGCCGGATGTTCTCTTCTTGGTACCAGGAGCGCTTGGGCACAGCGAGATCCTCGATCCGTACTTCCGCTCTTTGACGGCAAGACGTTGGATGGGTGGATCCAAATTGAGAACGATGCCACATCATTGTCTGTCGGCGCAATCACAGATCAGGCTGCGTTCGTGGGCAAACTGACAAACGGTACCGATGCGGTCTCTTTGTTCTTGCGAAGCCGCCTTGAGGATCTAGTGAAAGCAGATCTGGCGACATATTCGGCCACGAATCCAAATGCGAAGATCTTGCTGGCCGCGGTTGTGAAAGATGTCAATCAAGTTATCCGCGGGTCCTCGATCTTCGATGTTGCACGCTTCAGCAGTGTGGCACTCCGGCCCGAAACCGAGCAGCTTCTTCAGCAGGATGTTCACGGCCTGCAACTGGCGCGCCTGAATATGCTTCTCCTCGAAGATGTATATCCTGCGGAACTGGCGAAGAGTTCGGCGACCGGTTGGGTGGCGAAGGATGGTGTCATCGCCAGCAAAGGTGTCGGGCGCGGCGTGATGTATACGGCGAACGATTACGGACGCTACCGTCTCATGTTGACGATGCGACACGTCTCCGGCAAGCCCGACCATCCTGCCTGCGTCCTGGTATTTTGTACTCGACCACAGCCGGGTGAGATGCCGCTCGATGCTCTTGGAGGAATTCAGTTTGATGTTCCATCCGGCGGCCACTGGGACTATAGGCCGGGGATGAACCGAGATGGGGGCTCAGAGTACGCGACCGTAGAAAAAAGATCGTTTGATATTTCCGCCTGGAGCCGGATCGAGCTTCTCGTGGATGCCACAAAGGGGACGGCCCGTATGGCTGTCGCTCAACCACCCGGGAGCAAGGCCGTAGAGACGCTTGATTTCAAGGAGCCGACTGCCGGGAAAGCTGGCCCGATAGCGCTGCAGATGCATAACGCTGGCCTATTCGACGAATACAAGGACATAAGCATTGAAGTCGATCCAAGGGAAGACCGGCTCATCACAACGGAGTAATCAGTGCCTACCAAGATTTCATATTGTGGAGGCGCACAGGTGAGACGCCGGTGCACGCGGAAACTTTACCGGCCTTAAGTTGCAGGAAGATTGGAGAGGTCCATGCGTATTTTACCGACCGCAATACTTCTGAGTGTGGTGTCTTTGGTTACGTGTATTCAGGGACACGCAAATGCTGCTGCGGGTTCTTCGCCGACGTGGGCGGATCCAGCGACTTGGACGAAAGTTAAGCCAGTGGAGACGGACAATATTGTGTTTGCGAATGTGCCGTTGATTGCGAACCCCAGTGCGAATCCCGACCCGGGGACGCCCGGTGGGATTCGCACGCCGGTGCCGAATACGGGCAAGCCGGGGACGAAAGACCTGCACCTCGATGTGTATCAGATCTCTTCTACAAAGCCGACTCCGGTGGTGATTCAACTACATGGCGGGGGATGGATTCGCGGGGACAGGCCCAACTCCTACAACACATTTCGCGCGCTCCTGGCGGCAGGTATGAGCGTGGTCGCGGTGGAGTATCGCAATGCGAAAGACGCCCCTGCGCCGGCGGCGCTCCAGGATGTCCGCTGCGCGATGGCCTGGGTGAAGAAGAATGCGAAGAAGTACAACTTCGATACGAATAGGGTGGTGATGTATGGGGGTTCTGCAGGTGGGCATCTGGCACTGATGGGAGCGTATGCGCCTGGCTCGTACAATCCGCCGGGATGCACCAACCAGCCGCATGTGGCGGCGGTGCTGGATTTCTATGGCGACACGAATCTGGAGAGACAATTGTCGGAGTCCGACGGCGCGGACACGGTCCACCAATGGTTGGGGATGGACCTGCCGTTGCCGAGCGCGGGCACGGCCGCGGACGGAAAGCCTGCGCCAAAACGTTGGCCGGAGCCGGATGCGAAGATGCTGGCGCGTGCCAGGGAACTATCGCCGGTGACCTACGCGAAGCACGGCGCAACGCCGACGTTCATAGTGAATGGAAGCCTGGACCATCCAGCTCGGCATGCGGAGTTGAAGAAGGACCTGGATGCGGCGGGGGTTCCAGATGGGCAGTACATTGTGGTGGGGGGTGGGCATGGAAACTTTCCCAAGCCGGAGGCGGACAAGGCGATGCTGTTGTGTCTGGAGTTCTTACGAGCGCAGGGCGTTTTGAGGTAGATATGGCCTGCAAGGGGCCTTAGAAATCAACTCTTCCCTGAAACGCGATCATGCGCGGGGAGCTGTCGCCGCCGAGCCCGACACCCAGCAACCCTGTCGGAGGGGAGATGGTGCTGGTCAGTGCGCCGAAGCCCGTCTGCGTCGCAGGTTCGCCCGGCGTGCCTGCCTGGTTGGTGGGCAGCGCAAAGTTCGGATGATCGAAGACGTTGAAGAACTGGGTGTCGAAGCGGAAGGTTACGTGTTCTGTTATCGGGATCTTCTTCGTCACATACACCTCAGAGTACGTGAAATGTGGCCCGCGATAGTTGTTGCGGCCGGAGTCGCCGAACTGGCAGTTCGCTGGCGAATCGCCTCCAGCGCAAGCGCCCGTGCCTGGATCGATCACAGAGACGAACGCATTCGGATTCAGCCACTGCAAGCTTCCCGGCTGAGTGACGCCTGTGACCGCAGTCTTGCGGTAGAGCGGGACGCCGGGGACACGGTTGGCGAACTGCGGCCCGCTGCCCTGGAATATCCCATTGTTGTTCGCGGTGTACGGCGCGCTCAGCACGCTGAACGGAACGCCGCTGTGCAGGACCGCTGTCCCCGACACCTGCCAACCACCCAGCGCGCCTCGCAGCAACGCATGGCTGGAGCTGAACGGCACTTCATATACGGCGAAACCAGAAAAGTTGTGGCGGACATCGTAGTCGCAGTTGCCATACTCCGGACGCAGGCTGCCCGGAAGCGGGGCGAGGATGCCAAGTGAGGAGAACGGTAGCAGGCCGCCGTTGGAGACCTCGTCGATGCAGTGGCTGAAGGTATAGTTGGCGCGCACGGTAAGCCCGTCGAATTGCTTCGAAGCGGCAGTTTGGAGGCCTGCGTAGTGGCTCCCCGCGCCTGTACGCAGCTCGTTGACGCTCGCGAAGCGAGAATCAAGCGGCTGATTGAAGGCGAAAGGAGCGAAGCAACCGCTACAAACGGTCTGATAGCCGTTGAACTCGACTTGATACGGTTCCTGCACGGAGCGGGTGCCGACGTAGTCGACGCGGAAGGAGCCGCGGGCACCGAGTGTGTGCTCGAGGCCGAGACTCCACTCGAGAAAGTAGGGCGTCTTAAGCCTGCCGCTGGGGAAGGTGTTGAGGTCGACCGCCAGTGGAGTAGCAGAGTTGGAGCGGAAGGCGGACTGGAAGGACTGATTGGCCTGAACCGTGGCGTCTAGGGCGCTGTTTGGGACGCCGGGGACGATGCCGATGCCGCCGACTTGTCCGTTGATTCCGCCAACGAAGACGGGAGCGTACGGAGGGTTGGTTGCGCCGAGATCGACGACCTGGGCAGGGATGATGTCGTTGAAGACGCCACCGCCGGCATGCAGGGCGGTGAAGTTGGAAAGCTTGTAAGCGACGGACGCACGCGGCTGCCAACTCAAGAGCGGCGTCGCGGGAAAGAGAGTGCGCACGTTGGTCTGGATGGCTTGGCTGAGTGGCTGGGTGAGGCTGTGCTGCATGTCGAGGAATGAGCCGGCGGGCCGCGCGAAGAGACCGTGCTGGTTGACCGGGTCGGTGTTCCAGGTGTCGCGCAGGCCCGCGATGAGGGTCCATCTCTCGCTGAGTTTGAAGGTGTCCATGGCGTAGAGGTCGAGGTTGCCGGCGGCGATGCTTTCTTTCTGCGTGATGGGGAAGGCCGCGGTAACCGTGGATGCAGCGCCGTAGGCAAATTGGGCGAGGTCGTTGTATACCGCGATGGGAACCACGCCTTCACCCAGGTCGTAGTCGCTGATATCCAGGCGGCGCGAGTTCTCGCCGAGCTTGAAGCTGTGGCGTCCATGCGTCCAGATCAGGTTGTCGTTGATCTGCCACTGCGTGACTTTGCGGCCCTGAGTGTAGGTCTGGTCGTTCCCACCGATGGTCGTGAATGGAGCACTGGAACTGCCTCCGGCAAGAACGATTGAGAAAGTTGCCAGCACCTGCGGGTAGTTGTTGGGCAGGAAGAGGCTTGAGTACCAGCTTGCGCCAGGGTTGAACTGATTGACGAGGTTGGGAGTGAACAGATGAGTGTACCCGGTGACCAACGTGCGCTGCGGCTGCGGAGAGTAAGAGTTGAAGATCGAGTTGATCGGGTCGGTGTAGGCCGCCTGTAGGCCGGTATCCTGCTGGAAGCGATACCAAACTGTATTGTTCGCGTCGATCGTGTGGTCCACTTTGAGGACGATAAGGTTCTCGCTGTCGGAGTTGTTCAGCGACTGCGTGCGCTTGTTGGCACAGCCGGAGCCATTGAAGAGATTTGACGAATATTGCGCGCCGGAGAATAGTGCGCCGTTCGCGTCGAGCGGACAGGAAAGAACGGGTGTGGGCGTGCCCATGGTATTGCCATAGAGCGCGAACATGTTCTGGTAGAAGGCGGCTTCCTGCGGTTGCGCAGGTAGGACGGTCGAGGTGACAGGGTCGGAGCCACCAAGCGGCAGCTGTTGCAGTACATATTGCTGGTAGGCAAGGGATGGAACGGTGGTTCGGGCAACGATAGGCAGCGCGATGCGGATGCCTTCGTAGTGGGCGAAGAAGAAGAGTTTGTTGGCGCGGATGGGACCGCCTACGCTGACGCCGAATTCGTTGACGGTAGAGCGTGGTTTTCTTGCTATGTTGCCAGGCGTGTCATTAGCGTGGAGGAAGAAGTCGGTGGCGTTGAGAAGCGAGCCGTTCCATATCTCGTACGCGTCACCATGGAATTGGTTGGTGCCGGATTTCGTGAAGTAGTTGACCTGTGCGGCACCATAGCGGCCCTGGTCGACGGCGTAGGAGTTGGTGTTGACGGTTGCCTCCTGTAGCGCGTCGAGGCCAATGACGAGGTTGGTGGAGAGCCCGACGTTCAGACCGAGGAAAGGATCATTCGAGTCGAAGCCGTCGAGCACGTAACCGTTTGAGGTAGCAGGCAGGCCGTTAAACTCGACATTGCCGTACCCGCCAGCAGCCTTGGCGTCGTTGGACGATCCGGCAGTATTCATCAGTGCGCCTTCGGCGAACTGCGCGACGTAGGTGAGGTCCTGGCCGGGGTTGGGCAGGTTCTTGATAGTCTTGGCTTCGAGGGTGGTGGACGTGTTTGCGTTTTCGAGACTCATCAGGCCGGACTGCGCGATGACTTCAACCGCCTGAGAAGAGGATGCGAGCGAGAGTGTGAAGTTGACGGTCGCAGTCTGGCCGACGGAGACGCTGGTTGCCTGCGATGTTGCGACGGCGAAACCGGCGGCGCGTACCTCGATGCGGTAGGTTCCAGGATTGACCTGAGAAAACAGAAAGCGACCGTCGGTGTTGGTTTGGAGGGAGCGGGAAGCACCGGTGTTAACCTCGGTTGCGGTGACCTGAGCGTTAGCAATGACGGCGTTGCTCTTATCTGCGATGGTCCCCGCCAGAGCGCTGCTGGTTCCGTTTTGAGCGACGAGCCGAGGCACACCTATCCCGGCCATTACGGTAAACAGGGTTATCGCTGTCCATTCGATTCTGACAATAAGATGCATTTAGGCATACCTAATTGTTAGGTTAACCTAATATTATTACCTTGTCAAATCCGAATGCCGGCCATGCGCAGACGTGCTGTCAGCTTCCACGTCCACACCATTTTGAAGCGGGCCTAAACGTCAGTCGGCCTTCAGAAACGATTGTCGCAGCGATAGCCGAACCCGATGGCGAGGTACGAAGCCTTGGCACGATTCCTAACCGGATGGAATCGATACGCAAGCTGATCAAGAAGCTTGGCCCGGTAGAGAAGTTGCGGGTCTGCTATGAAACCGGGCCGACTGGCTATGTACTTTACTGGCAGTTGGCCGAGCTAGGTGTGCAGTGTGAGGTGATCGCCCCGTCACTGGTCCCGGTAAAGGCCGGCGACCGGGTGAAGACCGATCGGCGCGACGCCGAGAAGCTGGCACGAAGCTATCGCTCTGGCGATCTGACGGGGGTCTGGGTTCCGGATGCGGGTTCTGAGGCGCTGCGCGACCTGGTGCGTGCGCGTGAAGCGGCCAAGCAGGATGTGTTGCGAGCTCGTCACCGACTGGGCAAGTTTCTACTGCGCTCGGGTCACCGTCCCCCGACCGGAGTTCGATCCTGGACTCACAGACCTGCGCATATCATCTCGCAAGCGGGGGGTTTCAATTTACGAGAACAGTCATCATGGAGTGACCGGCGCCGATGCGCCGACCGTGGGTTAGGCTGTGAGTTCGCAGAGAACCACAGTCCAGAGCCACAAGCGGAAGGGAGCCGGTCATGAAGAAGAAGTTACGATTTCTGGGCATGGTCGTCGAAGCAGTATGGAGTTATCATCGTCCTGCTGCCCCATCTGGGCTGGATTGCGAAAACGACAGCAGAGTGCGTCGCAAGAGGCCACAGAGATTGCGTGGAAGGCACAACACCGACTGTACGAGCGATACGCGCGACTGGCGGCGAAGGGGAAAGACAAACGAAAGATCGTCACCGCGGTGGGCCGCGAACTGCTGGGTTTTATATGGGCCATTGGTACCATTGCGGAAGCAACTGTAAGCCAGCGAATAGCAGCTCGAGAAAAGCATCGAGCACAGAGCCAGCAGCAGCCGAGGTAAGCACGAAGGAGAATCCTCGAATGGCCTACGCGACAGGCTCAGCCGGACTCGCGATAACAATCAGAGGCAGCTCCCGACGGATCAAGATTATGCGGTTTCGACCCGCGAATATCGGACTGATCAATCGTCGCTGAAAACTGCCCCGACTGCTGCTCGCTCTGTCCTCGAACAACGGCGTAAACGACAACAACCCCCCCCGGGATTGCTCAGGTTGACACGGTCACTCCATATCAGGCCATATCACGTTTTCACGGCCCGGCTCTCTGGAATTGCGCTGAGGCGATTTTGCTTCAAATTACGATGCGCAAGGATCGCCGGAGCCCAACCACATTCGGCTATTCGCTTTTCGATGCCCGTTCCAAGAGCTACTCGGCTTTGTAGCCGCTGATTAGCCCTTTTGAAACATCGCAAGTGCTTTATAAGCTGCGGTTTCTGACCCAGAATTTCAGCCAAAATGCCCGACGCGTCCCACTGAAAGCAATAGAAGCGAGAATACCAAAGCACCATTCAAAACCCTATGGATACAAAGGCAGGTGACTGTCGACAACTTGTTGGTGTGAAGAAAGCGGTCTATCGCTTCTTTGCAGGTTCTGTTGCTAATGCCGCGAGTTCAGCCTTTGCCTGGATCAGCACGGGGAGAGATGGTTCGGCGTGCGCCCAGGCGTTGAGAAAGTGGCGATAGCAGGCGATCGCCTGATCATCCAGCCCTTGCTGCGCGAACGATCGTGCGAGGCCAAGTTCGGCAAGCTCTACTACGGGGGCAGGTGGATCGCCGACCCAGGGCTGTTCGGCGATCTTGCTGAACTCGGCGGCTGCCTCTTTGCCGCGGTGCGCTTCGAGATATGCCTGCCCTCGCAGATATGGCACCGTCGGGTCGCGCATCTCATAGGGCTCTGCGGCCTGCAATAGCTGGATCGCGTCTTCCGGCCTGCCATTGCGTAGCGCGACCGCTGCCCGCACAGAGGGTACAAACTCCACGGTCATCAGAGTATCCGTCGGCGCCTCGGCCAGTTGCTTCCTGGCTTCCTCCAGCGCGGGCTGTTCCAACCCCAGTTCTGCTTCGGTAAAAGCCTTGTCCAACGACGGATCGTTCGCGGGCAGAGTTTGCAGCAGACTCCGCGCCTGGTCGTTCAGGCCGAGTTCGACCAGCATACGGGCATGGTAGTCGTCGAGATCGGTCAAGGTCGCCAGCAGGTTTTCGCGTCTGGCCGCTGCGGTCGCCTGCTGAAAGAATGCCTCGGCTCGACGCACCTGCCCCGCGGCCAAATACGCCGATCCAGCCTCCTGCAGCACGTGCACTTCGTCCGGCGTTCCATGCACCAAAGCAATCTGTTGATCGATGCTGGCTTGGTTGCCGTCGGCCGCTGCCAGTTGGAGCATCAGACCATGGATCGCCGCATCGTCCAGCTTTCTTTGCACCGCATCCTGATAGGTTGTGCGCAACTTGTCTGGCATATGCGCGTGAAAGTAGGCGCGCGCCTCGATCTCCAATGTGATGCCATTGTGAAGGTTATGGCGTTGCTCCAACGCTTGTAGATGGTCGGCATCGGAAGCCGCTTGCGCGAATTGCCCCGTCCACGTTTCAAAGTTAACCAGGTCACCCAGAGGAAGGTTGTCTTCGGGGTAGATCGCCGACCACTCGTGGAGCGTATCCAGCAAAGCATGCAGGTCTCCGGTAACACTCTGTGCATACCGCAGTTCGATGTAGAATCGCTCTCGCTCGTTCACCACAGCGCGAAGAGAATATGCTTTCGTGGTCGATGCCTTCGAACATGACGTATCGCCGAGGTTGTAGCACATGGTGCCCATGTCCGCATAGGCCACCGCGAACTGCGGATCCAGTTCGATGGCGTGACGGAACAGCGCAATCGACTGAGTGTACTTTCCTGCATCGCCCAGTCGCTCGGCCTCAGAGTATGCCTTAAGCGCGTCTAGCGAGGAGGTCTTCTCCTCGTAGAAGGGCTTGTCAAACTTTCTCAATGATGCGCGCGATTCTCCAACGTCGCGTCTGGCAGACGAGATCATTGCGGTGAACTCGCGCAGCACCTCGCCCTTGGAGGTCAGTTCTCTTTGTTGCGCCGAGAGCGCACGACCGTCGACGCAGTCGTTGGCAAGTAGTGAGAGGAGATAGTGCCCTCCTAGAGACGCGACGCTGGGCGTGAAGTATATCTGTCCGTTCAGGCGCTGGCACACCTCGCGCGCCAGTTGATCCGTCAGTCGCACCTCGGAGGGTTGCCCCATCAGCGCGAGCGTCTTGCGGGCCCGGCCATCACTCACCACACTGAAGTATGGGGATTGCTGCAGATCGACCTGTAGCACTTTGTTGAGTGTGTGATCGAAGTCGGCATCTCCTGTCGCATTGTCGAGGTCGGCGATCACCGTGTCGATATGCGGATAAAGTTGGGGACGCCGCAGGTCCCGCACGGACCACCCAGCCGCGGCCGCAGCCGCCACTGCGAGGGTCAAGACCACTGCCAGGCCTCGACCTCGCAGCAGCAGCCTACCAGTAGCTACCTTCTGCTCATCGTGCTCGGTGAAGATGTGCGTGCGCACCATCCGGTCCTCAAGGAGGAGGGCATTTGGTGGAATGATCGGTTGCGGCGTTTGGTGCGGAATCTCGTCGAGGGGAGTTGCCGGGATTTCCACTACCTGCGCGACGAATTGATAGCCGCGCCCCGGTAGCGTGGCGATGTAGTTGTTGTCTCCCGGCCGCTCGGCCAGCGATTTGCGCAGGGTGGAGATGCTCTGGGACAGAGTGTTCTCGTCCACGAATGTGTCAGACCAGACACCCTTAATTAAGTCCTCACGGCTGACGATCTCGCCAGGGTGCCTAACGAACAAAAGCAGGATGTCAAAGGATCTCCGAGTGAGCGGAATACGCTCGCCATGCTTACGCAGTGAGCGTGCTACCGGATCAATTTCAAAATCCCCGAACTGGAGTACCCCTTTGCTTTGCATAGACATAAAGGCACTTCACACGGTGTCACAAGTCGTCATATCTGGTCACTTGCGTTTACCGGCAGGTTGGCACAATCTCTGGATCACAAACGCGAGAGGTTGCAAATTGACTGGACTGGTTCAACTCTATCAACGACTCAGCGCACGGGCAACGAGCTACTTCCTTTCTTCCGGTCGAAACAGCGTAACGCACACCGTACGAACGGAAATAACGGTGGAGCACGAGAGTCGCGTCTGGCTGCTTCGGGAGAACCCCCGAGAAACTAGTGCGCAACCGCGGGAACCAGGCGCCGCGCCAGTTGAACCAGTCCGTTGCGCCGCCATTTCCGCCCTTCCTGCCTCCTCGTCTACGAAGCCGAACCTTGAAGGAGAATCACGGTGATTTACAAACGCGTTCGTTTGCTCGTTCTAATCTTGTTGGCCGCCGCCGGTCTTGTGAACGGCGAAGCGTATGGGCAAGCCTCCTTCCGCTATGGAAGCCAGGCGCTGGTCGTGAATAACAGTACCAGTTCATATGATGCTTACAAGGGGATTGCGATCGATAGCAGCGGGAACATCTACGCCGCGCCTTGCGGTGCAAATAACTACAGCAACGTTTGCAAGGAAACGCTGCTGTCCAATGGCACCTACACTGAGACCATCCTGTTCAGCCAGGCCGCGAACGGGCTCAACTCGCCCAACTACGTTGCCGTCGACGCCGGTGGCAACGTCTACATTGCCGACGTGCTGAACAGCCGTGTCCTGAAGGAAACCCTCACGGGCAGCAGCTACACCCAAAGCGTGGTCACGGACTTCCATAACGGCCTGACCTTTCCAAATCAAATTGCCGTCGATAGCAACGGAAACGTCTATGTCACGGATCCGGATAACAAACGAGTTTTGAAAGAGACCCTCTCCGGCAGCACCTACACCCAAAGCATTATCGGCAGCGGATTAAATCTCCCATATGGCGTTGCGGTCGACAGCGTCGGGAACGTCTATATAGCCGACAACGGTCTCAGCACGCTTTTCAAGGAAACACTCTCCGGCGGGAGCTACGTCCAGAGCGTGATCGTCAACGACACCACGTTCAACTGGCTGAACAGCGTGAATAACGTGGCGGTCGACGGACACGGGAACGTCTATATAACGGACGGAAACGGTCCCGGGTATAACTCCGGCGCGATTGTGGTGGCGACTCCTACGGCGGCCGGTTACTTGATCACAAACCTTTCCGCCGACCCACAGAGCAACGCCGCCGATCCGCGCTTTGTCTCTGGCATTGCGGTTGACAGTCAGAACAACGTTTACGTCAGCGGCTTCTCGTACCAGATCACGAAGTTCTCTTACCCTTCGACCAACTTCGGCCCCGTAGCTGTGGGTAACACTGGGGCCGCCGTCACAATACCGTTCTACTCGCCCCAGGGATACGGTGGACAGACCGCAGGTACCCAGGTATCCGCAGCTGCAGTGTCTATGGGCACGTCAGGGGAGTTCACCGATACCGGCACAGGCACATGCGACACGAACGGATCGCATATCTATGCAAGCGGTGAAACATGCACCGTAGTGGTTACCTTCAGCCCTAAGGCGCCGGGCATCCGCAAGGGAGCGGTGGAGGTTGTGAACGGTTCGGGGGTCGTACTTGCAACCGAGTATGTCTCCGGTATCGGAACTGGACCGCAAGTGGCCTTCTCCAGCGGCCCGCAGAGCGCCGTCGCCACCGGCCTGGTGACGCCGACCGGAGTCGCGTTGAATGGAAGCGGCGTAGTCTACATCGCCGATCCCGGCACGCGCGGATACATCTTCGTTGAGACGCCTTCCGGAAGCGGCTATACGCAATCCACCCTCAATGAGACCGGCAATGCGTCCTTGAGCAGTCAGCCGATTCCCGGAGGCGTCGCGATCGATGGCGCCGGCAATCTTTACTTCTCCAACAGTTGGAACAACAATACCTACGGCAATTCGATCAGCGTCGTGCAGTACTATAACGGGTCCATTTACATGACTCAACCGCTGGCGTATCCCCAGCAAGAAAACGGCTTGACCGGGCCGCTCGGGCTGGCCGCAGACCCCAGCGGCAACATCTACGTCGCCGATACCGGCAACAACCGCGTAGTGGAAGAGATGTACCTCAGCGGTGTTACCTACGATGTGCCCGCTGGCTATGCACTGCAACTGGTGGTTGCGAGCGGCTTAAGCGGGCCGCAATCCGTCGCCGCGGACGCCAACGGAGACGTCTACATCGCCGACACCGGCAACAATCGTATCCTGCTGGAAACGCCTACCGAGGGCGGCTTCTTTACGCAGAGTGTGCTATTCAACAACGGGCTCAATACTCCCGCCGGCGTGGCCGTGGATGCCTTTGGCAACGTCTTCATCTCCGACACCGGCAACAAGCGCGTGCTGATGGAGACGCTCTCCGGCAGCACCTATACGCAGAGCGTCATCCCGGTCACCGGCCTCGTCAGCCCCCAGGGCATAGCCGTAGACGCCAGCGAAACCCTCTTTATCGCCGACTCCGGGACGGGCAGCGTGCTGAAGATCGCGCTCGGTACCGGGCCGAGCTTGACCTTCGCCTCCACCAATGTCGGCTCGACTAGCAGCGACAGTCCAAAGACTGTCCTGTTCTCGAATATCGGGAATGCAGCGTTGACGTTTCCTATTCCGGCGACGGGCACAAATCCCAGTATCTCCGCCAGCTTCAGCATAAACAGCACCGGCGGTATGGCGTGCCCGCTGTTGACCTCTACCTCGCTCAACATCGCGACTCTGCCCGCGGCCACCACGTGCACACTGCCGATCAGTTTTACCCCCGCAACGACCGGCAGTATCAACGGGACAGTCAAGCTGACCGACAACGCATTGAACGTGGGTGGATCCGTCCAAACAATCAATCTAAACGGCACGGGCACTTCCCCCACCGCGCCAGTTGCTTCGCTTTCGGCAACCGCAATCGGCTTCGCCAATCAAACCGTAAACACAACCAGCGCAGCCTCCACGATCACGTTGTCGAACACGGGCACCGCCGCGCTAACCGGCATCGCGATCTCCATCACCGGCGCAAATCCGGCAGACTTCGCGCAAACCAATACCTGCGGAACCACGCTGGCGGCCTCAGCCAACTGCACGATCTCTATCACTTTCACGCCCGCATTGGTAGCGAGCTTCACCGCTACGCTTTCGGTGGCAGACAACGCCTCCAGTTCACCGCAGACAGCGACCTTGAGCGGTTCGGGCACGGCTGTTCCCGCACCCGTCGCAAACTTGAGTCCCACCAGTCTCAGCCTTCCCAGCACCAACGTGAACAGCACTGCAGCCGCTCAGACGTTGACACTCACCAACACTGGCAATGCAACGCTAACGGGAATCACTGTCTCACTTGCCGGTGCAAATCCCGCCGACTTCGCCGAGACCACCACCTGCGGCACCACGCTGGCCGCCTCGGCAACGTGCACGATCTCAGTGACCTTTGCACCACTCTCGGCTGCCAGCTTTACGGCCGCGGTTTCGGTGGCCGACAATGCCTCCGGCTCACCGCAATCCGTAACGCTCAGCGGGATCGGGACGCCAGCCCCGGCGCCTCAAGCTGTCTTATCGCCATCGTCCCTTAGCTTTGGCAGTCAGAACACAGGCACCATCTTTGCCGCACAAACGATCACGCTTTCCAATACCGGCACCGCTGCGCTTTCCGTCGGCAGCATCGCCATAACCGGTGTCAGTGCCAGCGCGTTCAGTCAGACCAACACCTGTGGCGCAACCCTGGCAGCCAACGCAAGCTGCACCATCTCTGTCGCGTTTACACCGCAGGTGGTGGGAGCATTCACGGCAGCGATCACCGTCACCGACAACGCCTCAGGCTCACCGCAATCTGCATCGGTCAGCGGAACCGGAACCGCACCGCCTGTACCGCAGGCCGTCCTGACGCCGACGTCACTCGTCTTCGCAAGCCAGCTTCTCAATACCACTAGCGCGGCGCAGACAATCACGCTCAGCAACCCCGGCACGGCAACGCTCGCCATATCAAGCATCTCCCTCACTGGTTCGAGCAGCAGCGCCTACGCCAGGACCACGACATGCGGCGCCACCCTGGCAGCCGGCGCCAACTGCACCATCTCGGTGACATTCACACCTACAGCAGCGGGTACGCAGGTCGCTGCGATCAGCGTTGCCGATAACGCCGGAGGGTCGCCCCAGAGCGTCGCGCTGAGCGGCACAGCGACGAATCCGGCAACGTTCGCGCTAGCGGCCTCGCCCGCAACCCAGGCGGTAAACCCGGGCTCCGCCGCGAACTTCAACATCCAGATATCCTCCTCGGGTGGCACCTTCATAGACTCGGTAGCGCTCAGCGTGACCGGCCTGCCGGCAGGCTTCACCGGAACATTCTCGGCTCCTTCCGTAACACCAGGGAATGCGGGCGCAACCAGCGTGCTGACCATCCAGACCGCCTCACAATACGCCTCCATAAGAGGGTCTCTCATTCCGACCGCCCCGGTACTCGTGGTCTTGTTACTGCCGCCTGCCTGGTGGATGCGGCGCCGGCTCCGTCCCGTCCAGCTGCCACTGGCGCTGCTCTTGCTCTTCATCACATGCCTCGGCCTTAGTTCCTGCGCCGGCGGCTACTTCGGACCAGTTCCGCAGAGTTTCACGCTAACAGTCACCGGCGCCGCCGACTCAATTCAGCAGTCCACCACCGTCACCCTGAACGTGCAGTAGGAGCCGACCATGAACTCATCTGTCTGTATCAAGATTCGTTTTGCCGCAACAGTTCTGCTCCTAACGTTCTGGACCGCGACCGGTCTGGGGCAGTCCGTTCCGCACTACGGTTCCACGGGTGGCCCACTGGAATTCGGCGCCAACTACTCATGGCTGCACGCCAATGCTCCCGCTGGCAACTGCGGGTGCTTCTCGGCCAGCAGTGGAAGCGGCAATGTTGTGCTGAACGCACCCCATGCCATAAGTGCAGTTGGCGAGATCAGCGGCTATCAGGCCAACCGAATCTCCGGCTCAACCCAGAACGTGACGATCCTCAATTATCTCTTCGGGGGACGCTACACCGTGGGCAGCCGTTCGCGGTTCCGGCTATACGGGCAGGCGCTCTTCGGCGTCTCGCATGAGAGTTCCAACTACACCTATGTCCAGTCAGCAAACGCGTTTGCTTTCAGCCTGGGAGGAGGGGCGCATGTGCCAGTCGGAAGGCGCCTCGGGATCAATATCGTCCAGGCGGACTGGCTCCATTCCACGCTGCCCAATGCCGCTAATAACCGGCAGAACGACCTGCGCCTTGGCACCGGAATCTATCTGGTGCTCGGGTCCCGCTAACCTCACACCACTCAGGCGTTCAACTCAAGGAGAGAATCATGACTCGCACACGCGCTCGGTTCCATGCCGTTCCAGTCCTTCTTTCGACACCGGTGCTGGCTGTGTTGACCGGTTGCACGGCGCTTGTTTCTCCTACAGCTAGTCCTGTACCGACACCTGGCGCATCTCTTCAAGGCGTAGTGCACGGGGGATCCCAGCCAGTTGTCGGGGCTCAGATCGAACTCTTCGCAGCAGGCTCCGGTGGCAACGGTCAAGGCGCCACGTCGCTCCTCCAGACCCCGGTATTCACCACTGCGGCAGGCGCTTTTTCGATCACCGGCGACTACAAGTGCCCCGATGCGAGCAGCGAAGTCTATCTGATGGCGCTAGGGGGAAATCCGGGTCTGGCGAGCGGCACCAATAACAGTGCCATAACCCTGGTTGTCCCACTCGGTCAGTGTGGCAATCTCACTGCCAGCCAGTTCTACGTAATCAATGAAGTCACCACGGTCGCAACAGCATATGCACTCGCCGGATTCCTCGGTTCCAGTGAAGCAATCGGCAGTAGCAGCACGAACACGACTGGCCTGCAGAATGCCTTCGCCACCGTCAACAATCTTGTCGACGTGCACTCTGGAACAGCTCTTGCGATTACCCCCGGAGGACATGGCGTGTCCCCCCAGGCTGAGATCAATAGCCTGGCCGATGCTCTCTCTGCCTGCGTCAATACCTCCAACGACGAATCGCCTACCTGCACGGTGTTGTTCAATAACACGACAGATGCCCAGGGTCATTACCCTACGGACATTTTCGCGGCAGTCATCAACCTTGCCCATGACCCGACAGAAACCTCGGATCCCCTCACAAGCCTCGCTACGGCGAGTTCTCCCTTCCAACCGACGTTGACCGCAGAGCCAACCGACTGGAGCCTTGGAATTGTCTACCTCGGCGGAGGATTGCAATGGCCTTCAAGTCTTGCGATCGATGGCCTCGGGAATGTGTGGGTCAGTTCCGATCCTATCTATCAGAATCTTCTGTCCGAGCTGAGCCCGCAGGGTGTGCCGATCTCGCCCGGCCCCTCAGGCTTCGATATCGGGGTTAACTATGTCGGCCCCATCGCGATCGACTCGAAGAATAATATCTGGATGCCGTCTGTGGTTGGGTTTGGGAACGACATCTCCGGCGCGATTGAGGTCGACAATAACGGGGTCTTGGTATCTCCGTCTCCGTCGTTGAATCCTGAGAATAATGGTTTCGCGCCGGGCATTCTGTACAACCCTGATTCGATCGCCATCGACTTCCACGACAACATCTGGATCAGCAATGAGAGCGGCGTGGTTGTCGAATTAAACAACTCCGGCGCACTGCTCTCTCCCTCGGCGCCTCCAGCGGGATTCAATTATCCCGGCTACGCCATCGCGGCAACCTCGCAGGCCCAAGGGGCGGGTATCGCGGTCGACACGTCGAACAACATCTGGGTCGCGAATGTAGGGCAGGACAGCCTGGTAGAGATGAACCAGGAGGGATTCATCCTGACGCCGCCTCCGCAAGGGATCTACGGTGGCGGACTTGATGGCATCGACAATGGCAATACCCCCCCCAACGCGGTTGCCGTCGATATCAATGGCAGCATTTTTACCCTGAACTCGCTTGCTGGAACCATTAGCGAGTTCACGCCCAAGCGGGTCGCGGTATCGCCGAGTGGAGGCGATGCCATAGGTGGAAATCCACCTGCATTCTGTATCGACAGCGCGGACCTCCTTTATGTATCGCAACCTAGCAACAACTCCATCCAGGTCCTTAGTGCCCTAACTCCCGCACAGGGATTCACTGAAATCATCAACAATCCTGAGATCAACGGCCCTGCCGGCATTGCGGTCGACGCATCCGGCAATCTCTGGGTGGCCAACTTCGGCGCTGGCTTCTCGGGCAGCGTCACCGAACTGGTAGGCATCGCCTTCCCCACCAAGACCCCAATCGCGGTGGCGAACCAGACCGAATCCTTTGAACCATAATGCGGAAACGCCTGTGTTGTCACCGATCTGACTCCCGCAACATTGAACTGCGCTCAGCAACTCTCCAGAGACCATCTCGGTTCGCCCACGATGAGAAACTGGCAAATCCCCGGAATGAGCCTGACTCCGCTCCACTGTCAACCTGAACTGTCGATTGCCACTATCAGGCCGGGTCACTCATCCAGAATCGGTTTCTGGTTTCTCGGGCGATGAGTAATGAAAAATACCGCAGGGTGCAGCCATCGAGCATGTGTCTTCGCGCTAAACTACGAATTCCCCGACGATGCCTCCGGGGATTCTATTTGTGAGTATCGATTCTGCAAGCAATCCAGTGCCGCATAGCGTCGTAACGGGTGACTGGATCGCTTCTCACTGGGTGGCCCATAACAGTGAAATGAATGGGATCGATAGCAGCCAGCAATCTGCGACGATTGGCTGGGCCCTGTGGGTTCAGCTGGAGGCCCGGAGAGCTTATTTGCAAGAGATTTGCAAGAACGTTTGGGCATTCTAGCCCTTTTTGCTCTTTCTGCCCCTTTTAGAATGTGCAACTTGCTAATTCCATTGGCAACTCGGCAGACCGATCCCGTCTCTGGCCACCACCTCCTCCAATCACTTACGCACTTTCCCCGTCGCTTTCGCAGGCGGCTAACCCGTGGAACTGGATCTGCGGCGAAACCGAGAAGCCCGCACGCAGCCCGCGGCAAGAGGGATACAGTCGGTGTAAGACGTATCATGCCACTTGGACTCAACTCAATCTTTTCGCGTGAGTCCAGCTCCACTGGAAAGGCTCAGTCACTATGGTTCGCGACGAAGACGCACTCGAATATCACTCCTCCAATCCCCCAGGCAAAATTTCGATCACCGCGACGAAGCCCTGCCTGACCCAGCGCGATCTTAGCCTGGCCTACACTCCCGGGGTGGCTGCTCCGTGTCTGGCCATTCAACGCGAGCCCGATCTGGTCTACAAGTACACGGCCAAGTCGAACTTGGTCGCAGTCGTGTCGAACGGGACCGCCGTGCTGGGGCTGGGGAACATTGGCCCGGCCGCAGGCAAGCCGGTGATGGAGGGGAAGGCAATCCTCTTCAAACGGTTCGCCGACATCGATGTCTTTGATCTTGAGTTGGATGCGAACGATCCTCAGGATGTCATCCGTGCCTGCCAGATGCTGGAACCCACATTCGGCGGAATCAACCTGGAAGACATCAAGGCACCCGAGTGCTTCATCGTCGAGGCGGAGCTGCGCCGGACTCTGAAGATTCCGGTCTTCCACGATGACCAGCACGGCACCGCGATTATTTCCGGCGCCGCCCTGCTGAATGGATTGGAGCTAGCCGGCAAAACAATCAGCCGCGCAAAAATTGTCGTCAACGGTGCGGGCGCTGGCGCAATTTCGTGCGCGGGACACTTCATCCTCCTTGGCGCGCTTCCCGAAAACATTTTGATGTGCGACTCCAAGGGAGTTCTGTATGAAGGCCGCCAGGAAGGCCTCAATCCTTACAAGGCACGGTTCCTGCGCAAGACAGACCGGCGTACGCTCTCTGAGGCGTTGGTAGACGCCGATGCATTCGTCGGACTATCAAAAGCAGGTTGTGTTACGCCGGAGATGCTCCAACGAATGGCGCCGAATCCTCTTGTCTTTGCTTTGGCCAACCCCGATCCGGAGATCCCTTATCCGGAGGCAATTGCGGCCAGGCCCGACGCCATCGTTGCCACCGGCCGGTCAGACTACCCGAATCAGGTCAACAACGTCCTTGGCTTCCCGGGAATCTTCCGCGGAGCGCTCGACTCGCGCGCAACCGGGATCAACGAAGAAATGATGCTTGCAGCGACCCGCACCCTTGCCGATTTGGCGAAGCAGGACGTTCCCGACTCCGTTTGCAAAATCTATGGGCTCGACGACCTCAGCTTCGGGCCGACTTACATCATTCCGAAACCATTCGATCCACGCGTCGTCGTTCGCGTCGCGGAGGCCGTGGTCGCGGCCGCCATGCAATCGGGAGTCGCCCGGGTGGAGTTGAACCTGGAAGACTACCGTCATGCCCTCGATATGCGCCTGGGAACCGACCCCGGGGTAACCAGGGTTCTCATTCAAAAGGCTCGGGCGAAATCGTGTCGCATTGTATTTCCGGAGGGCGAGAACCCGACCGTTCTGCATGCCTGCCGCGTCCTGGTGGACGAAGAAATCGCAAGACCGGTGCTACTGGGAGACGCCCAGAAGATACGAGAGCGTGCACTTGGTCTTCGCCTCGATCTTGGGGCCCTGGAGATTGTCGACGTCGAAACCTGCCCCAAGCTGTCGACGTATGCCGATGAACTATTTCGACTCAGGCAGCGCAAGGGAGTTACGCGAACGGAGGCAAGCGGACTGGTTCGAAACTGCAACACTCTGGGCGCGTTGATGGTCCAGTTAGGCGACGCGGACGCTCTCGTCACCGGCTTGACGACGCACTATCCGGACACCATCCGACCGTTGCTGCAGGTAATCCCCTTGCGGCTCGACGTGCAACGGGCATCCGGCTTGTACCTCACCATCACTCCCCGCGGCAAGCTCTACTTCCTGGCCGATTGCACGGTCAACATCAAGCCCTCTTCTGAGGATCTCGCGGAAATCGCGATCTGTGCAGCCGATACGGCCCGCCGCTTCGACGTTGAACCTCGGGTTGCTCTGCTCTCGTTCTCCAACTTCGGCAGCAGCCGCCACGAATCCTCCGACCGGGTGCGTAAGGCAGTTGAGATCATTCACGGCAGGCGTCCCGAGCTTCTGGTCGATGGCGAAATGCAGGCGGACACCGCGCTGCTGCCTGACCGAATGGAACAGACCTACCCATTCAGTCCGCTTCGCGGCGGAGCGAACGTTCTCATCTTCCCCAGCCTGGATGCCGGCAACATCGCATACAAACTGCTCGCCTTCCTGGGTGGGGCGCAGCTCATCGGCCCCATTCTGATGGGTCTCGCCAAGCCGGTCCATGTGCTGCAACGCGATTCCTCGGTGTCCGACGTAGTCAACCTGGCAGCGCTGGCTGCCGTCGAGGCACAGGAGAATCTGCGCTCCACCTAACACCGTGCTGATACTCTTCATCCAATATGGCAACGGAACTGTCTTCGAGGGGTAAGACCCTGCTCGGGACCGGAATTGCGGCACTCCTGCTTGGGTCGGGGCTGCAGCTTGTGCCGGGTCTGCATGGGCCTGCGCTGGTCGTGCGTTGGCTGGGCTTGCTGTTAATCGCCGCTCTTGCGTTCCGGCGACGAAGCCTGACGCCGTGGATTTTCGCAGCCATGCTGGTCGGAGCCGAACTGGGATTCGACGCTCCCCTTTTTGCGGTCAGCCTTCGTTTCCTTTCTGACATTTTTCTGCGTCTCATCAAGACAATCGTCGCGCCCTTGATCCTCGCAACGCTGGTGGTCGGGATCGCGGGACATGGCGACCTGAAAAGTGTCGGGCGCATGGGCATTAAAGTGTTGGTGTACTTCGAAATCGTAACCACGCTCGCGCTCTGCATTGGTCTGCTTGCGATCAATGTGACCAAGGCCGGCGTGGGCCTCGCGATCCCTGTCGCCGACGTGGCGCAGGCAGTGACAGCTCCAGTACCGACCAAGTGGGACGATTTTCTGCTGCACATATTCCCGGAGAATATAGCCAAAAGCATAGCCGAGGGGCAGATTCTGCAGGTCGCGGTCTTTGCCGTGCTCTTCGGCATCGCGCTGGCCACCTTGAGCGAGAGCAAGCGAGCGCCGATCCTCAAGCTGTGCGAGAGCCTCAGCGAGGTCATGTTCCGATTTACTAACGTCGTGATGTACTTCGCGCCGTTCGGCGTGGGCTCCGCCATGGCCTACACGGTGGGACATATGGGGCTGGGCGTGCTCGTGAATCTGGGCAAACTCTTGTTAACGCTCTATGGAGCACTGACGATATTTGCGCTGGCGGTCCTGTTGCCGATCTCCCTGCTGTTTCGCGTGCCAATTGCAAAGTTCCTTGCCGCAGTGGCTGAGCCCGCGACGCTGGCTTTTGCCACTTCAAGCAGCGAGGCCGCGCTGCCGCGCGCGATGGAGCGCATGGAAGCGCTGGGAGTTCCGCGCAGGATCGTCGCATTCGTGATTCCGGCGGGATACAGCTTCAATCTGGATGGATCGACGCTGTATCTGGCCGTAGCCAGCATCTTCGTTGCGCAAGCCGCCGGGATACATCTCTCCATCGGGCAACAACTCCTCATGATGGTCACACTGGTGCTGACCAGCAAAGGTGTCGCAGGAGTGCCAAGAGCAACGCTGGTTGTACTGCTGGCAACGGCATCGACGTTCCACCTGCCGACGGAACCGATCTTTGTCATCCTCGGCATTGACGCTCTAATGGACATGGCACGGACCATGGTTAACGTGGTGGGCAACTGCCTCGCCAGCGTGGTGATCGCGAAATGGGAAGGCCAGTTTGGGATAGAACTTCCCAGTGCAAGCGTGGTTGAGGGCGTAGAGGCGTAACCGCCAGCCCTCGCCGCATGATGCATACGGAGTATGCTGCAAGCACACAATCCGAAGCCAGAAGCGCAGCGCGCATTAGAGTTTCCGGAAACTGTGGACAAGGGGGAAAGCCGAAGAGATGTCGATGATGCTGCAAGACCAAGCCACACCTGCTACTGGAACGCCGGCCGTAGCTGCTGACGCGCCACAAATGCCGTTTACACTACAGGGCCGAACTGCACTTGTCACCGGCTCAGGCCGCGGAATCGGCCGGGCAATCGCGAAGCGCCTGGCGGCGGCTGGAGCTAACGTCATGCTGAACGATATGGACGAAAGTCTTCTGTTGGAGGCCGAAGCGGATCTCGGCCACGCAGATCGCGTCCGCCATGTAACCGGCGACCTCACCGATCCCGCAACTCCGCAGACAGTCGTGCAAGCAGTTCTCGCCGCCTTTGGCGCGATCGACATCATCGTCAACAACGCTGGCTACTGTTGGGACAGCGTGATCCAAAAGACCACTGACGAACAGTTTCAGGCCATGCTGGACATACATATGGTCACACCGTTCCGTATCCTGCGCGCAGCCTCCGGCTTCATCCGGGAAGCTGCGAAGAACGAAGCCGCGAACAACCAGCGCGTGATGCGCAAGGTCGTCAACATCACCTCCATCGCGGGGACCGACGGCAATCCTGGGCAAGCTGGCTACTCCTCCGCCAAGGCCGGTGTCATCGGTCTTACCAAGACGATGGCCAAGGAGTGGGGCAGGTACAACGTCAACGTCAATGCTGTCGGGTTCGGCCTCATCGAGACCCGCCTGGTGCAGCCTCTGGATGGCCCCAACGCAAACCTGCAGATGCATGGACACGACATCCGGCTCGGCCTCCAGCCAGCCGTGCTGGAGTCCATGAAAAATACTTGTCCTCTGGGACGCCTTGGTACTCCTGAAGAAGCTGCGGGGGCGGTCCTGTTCTTCTGCTCTCCATTGTCGAACTATGTCACCGGCGAAGTTCTGATCTGCGGCGGCGGAATGCATTTCTAGACGGCGTTGCTTCCGGATTCAGTTCAGCTTCTTGATCCAGATATTGCGCACCGAAACTTTGGCGGGAGTACCTTCGAGTTCGATCCCGATCTTGCCGGCCTGATTATTGGATGACGCCGGATCGTCGTCAATGAGAACCGCCATCAGTTGGCCGTTGAGAATCTGAACCAGAGTGCCGCCGCGCGCGATGATCTCGTACTGGTTCCAGTCGTTGATCTTGACGTACCCGCCCAGTGCGCTGCGATCGCCAATGGTGCCGACGAGCTGTGGACCCACGCCAGCCGTGGAGTTAACGACTTCTCCGCGCCACGCCACAATGCCGAGCGGCGTGTTCTCCGAATAGAACTGGCCGGAGTAGGAAGCATGCAGCGGATTGACCGGGAACCAGAAGTCCGCCTGCGGCCCAGTCATCATCCAGTCCAGATTGCGTTTCTCTCCCGGGTGAAGCGGCTTGGTCCAGGGCAGCCCGGTCTGGCTGCGATACTGAATCCCGCTACCCCCAGCAATCTCACACTTGATCTCCAACTTGAGATCGAAGTCTTTCGCAACCAGGTCACGTCGCCAGACATACGCGTTGTAGACCACATTCTCCTTGCTGGATTCGCCAACAATTGCGCCATTCTCGACGCGCCAAACCGTCGGATCACCCTCCCAGTCCGCGAGACTCTTGCCATCGAATATCTGCGTGAAGCCAGTGTGGTCGCTGAAATCCATCGCGGCCGGCTCATGAAACTGCGAGCGCACCGGCGCCCCATTGGGCTGCGGCGCAGCAGGCGCCTGGGCACCAGCCAAAACAGTGGAGGCGGCGCAGACGACAAAGAACACGTTGAAGCGGAGACACCGCAAAATTTGTGGTCGATTCGAGGCATTGCTGAATGAAAGCATTGAAACCCCTCGGGGAGCGAAATGGGAAAGCCAGAGAAGTATAGCGAAAGGCAACCACCGAATTCGCCAAGATTACGTTCACCATGATATGACCTCAGACAGCCATCCAAAGAAAGGCCATATGAAACTCATCCGAGTTGCAATCCTGATCTGCGGCGCTCTCCCGACTTGGACCGTTCATGCTCAAAATAAGTCCCTCGACGGCGTCATCGATATCCACGTTCATACAGCCCCCGACTCCACCCCGAGAAGCATCGATGCCATCGATCTTGCGAAGCTCGCCGAGAGCCGGGGTATGCGCGCAATCGTCCTCAAGAACCACTTCGCGCCCACGGCATCGGATGCGTATCTCGTCCACAAAGTAGTTCCCGGCATTCAAGTCTTCGGCGGCATCGACCTGAACCTCAGCGTCGGCGGCATGAACCCCGCTGCGGTGGAAAAAATGGCGCTCACCACCGGACATCTGGGCAGGTTAGTCTGGATGGCGACCTACGACACCCACGCCCAGGTCATCGCCTCGAAAGTTGACCGCCCCTACGTCGCCGTCTCGCGCAACGGCGAGATCCTCCCCGAAGCGAAAGCCGTCATCGCGATGATCGCGAAGTACGATCTCGTGATGGCAACCGGGCACAACTCGCCCGAAGACGACTTTCTGCTCATCCAAGAGGCGCGCAAGCAAGGCGTCAAAGAGATGGTCGTAACCCATGCCATACTGTCTCCAACCTCGATGACGATTGCGCAGATGCAGGAAGCCGCGAAGCTGGGTGCCTACATCGAGTTCGTCTACAACGGCCTGATTGGCGCGTCGAAGCAGTTTGATTTCGCAGATTATGCACAGGCTATTCGCGCCGTCGGAGTGGAACACTGCATTCTGTCCTCCGACATGGGCCAGCCCGCCAATCCGCTTCACCCCGACGGATTGCAATTATTTTTCGATGGCCTCAAGAAGCAGGGACTTTCGCAGTCCGACATCGATCAGATGTCGAAGGTAAATCCCGCACGGCTTCTAAGCCTGCAATAGCGCTAGAACCGCGCACGCGGATCGTGACCCGCAAGCCGGCCCAGCAGATAGTCGATCTCGGAGCGCGCCGTCGCACTTAGCGACGATGCGGGAGCGCGTTGCGCGTCGTAGGCAATGGCGCCGCGCTTCTGCAGCAGATACTTGCGCACAGCCAACCCGATGCCCTGCTGTTGCTCATAACGGATCAGCGGTAGATGCACGTCGAACAAATCGTGCGCGACATCGCGCCGACCGTCCCGCGCAAACTTCACTACGTCGACCAGCATGTCCGGGAAGGCGTAGCCTGTCATCGCACCATCCGCGCCGCGTTCCATCTCGAAGTCGAGGAACAGTCCGCCGTTGCCGCAAAGAATCGAGAGCGGCCGGAGCGACCCATCGCGCTCAAAACCGCGCAGCGCGGAAATCTTCTCCAGGCCCGGCCAATCTTCGTGCTTCAACATCACGCACGACGGGTTGTCCATCACAATCTGGCGGATGACCGTCGGCGTCATCACAACGGTTAGCACCAGCGGATAATCCTGGAGGACAAACGGAATATCCGTTCCAATCGCCGCCGCAGCTTGCGCGAAGTAGTTGACGATCTGATCGTCCGTGCGCAAGGCAGGCGGCGGCGCAATCATCACGCCCGCCGCGCCAGCGTCCATCACTCCGTGGGCCAACGAGCGCATTGCCGCAAAGCCCGGCGCGGAGACACCCACAACCACCGGCACCCTAGCCCGGCGGACCACTTGCTTGGAAATCGCTAATGCCTCCGCCGGATCAAGCTTCGGCGCCTCGCCCATCATCCCCAAAATCGTCAGGCCGGAGACACCGCAGGACAAATAGAAATCCGTCATGCGATCAACCGACTCAAAATCGACCGCGCCGTCCGGCGCGAACGGTGTTACGGCGATAGCATAGACGCCCTTTGCGGTGTGATCAAGCAGCATTCTTGAACTTCCGTTCGACTTCAGGATAGTACGGCTCGGCGGGCTAAGTCCTCAGAGCGGTCCTGGACCTGGGTTGGGGCTGGCAGGGGGATTCGCTGAATCTGGAGGGCGCGAGGGCACTGCAACGCCAGGTCGCCGCCCCCGCCCGCCTCCTCCGAAGAGCGGGTCCAGGTTGAGCGAGGCGGCGCTGTCAGGATGCGCCGGATCGAAGTCTTTGAAATTGTCCACGACGAACTTTGCAAGGTCGAGGTTGTTTTGCTTGATCCCCATCACGATGCACTTGGCGAATTCATAGCCACCATACGCCGTCGAGTGGGTCCCATCCGCCAGAATCTTCGGCGCGTCGGCCCCGGCCGATTGATAGAAGGTATCGCTCATGGTGTACAGATCGATCAGCGCTACATGTTCCTCCTGCGCAACTTCGCGCATCGCTTGCGGATAGCCACCATGGCCATGCGTAGGCGCGCCGGTGCCACGAGCACCCCGATCCATCGCCGTCACCAGCACGGGCGTCGCGCCACGCAGGCGGGCCTCCGCTATATAGACCTTCAAATATGCCTTGTAGGTCGTCTCCGGATCCGCGTAGGTCTGCGGCCAACTGATCTTCGAATCGTTGTGTGTGAACTGCATAAAGAGATAGTCGCCCTGCTTCATCGTGCTTAGCATCTTATCCAGGCGCAGCGCATTCATAAACGACTTCATTGTCTCCCCCGACTGCGCATTGTTCGAAACCGCAACGCCCGCCTTCAAAAAGACCGGCAGCAACTGTCCCCAACTCACGTCGCCGCCCCCGTCACGATCCGTCACCGTCGAATCGCCAGCCACATAGATCGTCGGTGCGTTCGGCGCCGAAGTAATCTCGATGGAGCGCAGCGCCGCGTGAGGGCTAACAACTTCCACCGTCAATTTGTCATCCCAGTCGCGCGAGCTGCTGCCATCGAACTGATCCAGGCTCACCTCTTCGCGGCCCGTGGCATTCAACGGCAGCTTGGGTAGTTTCGGCGTGCGGACATTGGTGGTGAAGGTGCGCTCTACAACCTGGCCCGCAGGAACTTCAACACGCTCCAGCATCAGGCGGCCTGACTCCGCCTTGAACGTCGTGGTCGTCGCTGCAGCAGAGTCGCCAAACGCGACCGTCACATTGAAGTTCCCTTCCGGCACCTTGACCGAAAACATAAACGGCTTATCGCTAGTCGCAGTCCGGCCGTGGTCGCCCACGGTGACCTGCGCTCCGGGTTCGTAGCCATAGCCAGCTGCATCCGCGTAAACGGCCGTTGGAGCGACCAGCGTGTATCCCGGCTTGGCTGGACCGGTGCTGAAGTCAAACTTCAAATCGACGGGCGCAGCCTGGGGTGCGGGCACTGGCGCGGCCTGTGCCGCAGCCATGGTTGATAAGGCGACGCAAGCCAAGACGGCAGATGAGACGAGAGAGAGACTAAGTTTGGTTTTCATACGAAATTTGCCTTCGAAAAAGCGCTTACAGGAATTTGTATTCGACGTGTGTGGACCGGTAGAGGTGTGGGTACACTTTCTTGCCGGTTTGGCCGGCGGAGTAAGTCTAAAGCATTTTCACGGCTTCAGAGAAGCGCCCCCGCGACCCTCGCGTTGGAGAAAATCGAAGTCGCAACCCTGGTCCGCCTGCAGCACGCAGTCCTCGAAGAGCCGGGCATAACCCCGGACTGGCTTGTCGCGATGCGGTGGCGTGGCCTTCCATGCGGTGAGCCGGCGCTGCAGTTCAGCGTCGTCAATCAGAAGCTCGATGCTCCGGGCTCCAACGTCCAGTGAGATAAGGTCGCCGGTCCGCACGACCGCCAGCGGGCCGCCTACAGCAGATTCCGGTGAGACATGCAGCACAACGGTTCCGAAGGCCGTACCACTCATGCGCGCGTCGGAGATGCGAACCATATCCTTCACGCCCTGCCGGGCCAACTTTAGCGGGATGGGCAGATAGCCCGCCTCGGGCATTCCCGGAGCTCCCTTCGGCCCGGCATTGCGAAGGACCAGAATGTCGTTCGCGTTGACATCGAGATCAGGCAGATCGATGCGTGCAGCCATGTCTTCAAGCGAGTCGAACACAACCGCACGGCCAGTGTGGCGCAACAGGTTCGGCGACGCAGCCGAGTGTTTGATGACCGCGGAGCCCGGGGCCAGATTGCCGCGCAGCACGGCCATCGCGCCTTCCTTCTTCAGCGGCTCAGCCACGGTGCGGATAACATCTTGTCCTGGCACCCGCTCCGCCTTAGCGATGGCGTCGCCCACATTGCCGCCGGAGACGCTGGCCGCATTGAGGTCGAGGACGCCGGCGAGTTCGCACATTAGCGCAGGCAGGCCACCGGCATGATGGAAGTCCTCCATGTAGTGCGCGCCGGAAGGCTTCAGGTTTAGCAGCACGGGTACCTCGCGCCCGAGGCGGTCGAATGCCTCCAAGTCAAACTTCACGCCGGCGCGGCCCGCAATTGCAGTCAGGTGAATCAGTCCGTTGGTGGATCCACCTATTGCCTGCAATACGATCATGGCGTTGCGTATGGACCCAGTGGTGATCACATCGCTTAGCTTCGGCGTGCCGGCGATGGCCATCTCGGTGGCTCGCTTGCCGCTGGTCTCTGCAATGCGCCGACGGTCGGCGTGCGTGGCGGGCGCGGTGGCGCTCATAGGCAGCGCGAGGCCAAGCGCCTCGACGACACAGGCCATGGTGCTCGCCGTACCCATCGAGCTGCAAGTTCCGACCGAGGGGCAGAGGCGGCCGCTGATCAGCTCTGTCTCGGCGACATCGATCGCTCCGGCGCGATGCTCCGCCCAAAACCTCCGGCAGTCGGTACAGGCGCCCAGCACCTCGCCCTTATAGTGCCCTACCAGCATCGGTCCGGTCGGCAGAACGACGGCTGGCAAATCCACGCTGGCGATCGCCATCACCTGGGCCGGAAGATTCTTATCGCAACCTCCGATGACTACCACCGCATCCATCGGCTGTGCGCGGATCATCTCCTCGGTCTCCATCGCCATTAGGTTGCGTAGGAACATCGAAGTCGGATGCGCGAAGCTCTCGGCAATGGAGATCGTGGGAAATACCATGGGCAGGCCGCCGGCGAGCATTACCCCGCGCTTCACGCTCTCAATCAATTCTGGGACATTGCCGTGGCACGGGTTGTAGTCGCTGAATGTATTGGTCACCCCCACGATTGGGCGATCGAGCGCATCGTCGGAATATCCCGCGGCCTTAATAAAGGCTTTGCGCAGAAACAAAGAGAATGCGGCATCGCCGTAACTGGTCAACCCTTTGTGCAAGCCCTTCGTCATTCTCTCGTTCCTCTAGGCAGCAGCGATCCAGTCTCAACGAAGATTCTGCGAATCGATCCACCAATCTGAATCCTTACACAAAGAACAGTCCGCGCCCGCGAACGTGTGCACGGCCTGCGCGTCCCCCTTCAGTTGCCAATCGAGCCATGCCAGCACCGCAGTGGACCAGCGAAGATCCGGCATCGGGTAGGCACCAGTGTGTCCGACGGACGTCAGGCTGGCTTTGAGCACAGGCAACGTGGCGGATAGCGCTTTGTAGCACTGCTCCGCGCCGGCGTAGCCCCCGTCCGCCGGGCCGCCGTTGAAAAGCGCGGCGGGAATGGCAAGCTTTTCCGCCAGCCAACCGTCATCCACACGACCAATCATGTCTGGAGCGCTGCGCGTAGGAAAGCTGCTGTTCAGCGCAATCACGGTGGTGATACGCGGGTCATGGGCCGCTTTGAAGGCCTGCGGGCCGCCGCACGACTGCCCCATGGTTGCGACCTTCAAGGTGTCGACCTTGCCGTAGAGCGGACTGTCCCGGCGCGCGTTTTCCGCGATGGCCCAGTCGAGGCCCCTGATCATATACGCCGGATCGCTGACGATGAGCGGGTTTCCGCTTGCGTCTTTCTGGTCCGCAACTGCGGCGATGCTGCCGTGAATCACAAGGAACGGGATGTTGCTGCGACCGACGGCAACGACAAGATACCCATGCGATGCCAACTCGCCGAGAAAGCGGGTGAACTCCACTGAAGTATTTCTGCATCCGCCATTCGCCCACAGCACCACCGGCAACTTGGACGTCTTCTTGAGGTCTTCCGGTCGGTACACCGTGTGCGTTGGCAGCGAGGTCGGCTCCTCACGCGTAGCTGGATAAGGACCGGAGCCTGCGTAAGGATGCGCGGCCCAGTCGGCGAAACGCAAGGCCTGTTCGCGGGAGCCGTCGGTTGGCTGGATAGCAAGTGTGATGCTGTAGCGACCGGAGCGGCGATCGACAGTGATCTGCGATCCCGGCGGGGCTGTCCATGTATTGCTAGTCTGAGTTGGCGGCGCACCTGGCCCTTGCACCGTCGCCGGTTGCTGGGCGACCGCCGCCACGGCCACGATCAGCAGACATGCTCCAAAGAGAGCGCAGACAGTCAACCCGAAGAATTGGAAAGGAGGCTTACTCACAGGTTTATTAGGCATACAAGACTCTCCTTTGAACAAACACGAAAATCTTATCCCATCCGTCGCAATCAACGATTCACCAGCTTTGCCGGGACCAAACCGACAATCAGCAGCGACGATGCCAGCATGCATCCAGCGATCAGGTATAGCCCCGAGTTCAATGTCCCAGTATGGGTCTTGAGATAGCCGACGATCGCCGGGCTGAAAAAGCCGCCCAGGTTGCCCGTGCAATTGACCAGCGCAATGCCGGCCGCCGCCGCAGTGCCACCAAGAAACGAGGTTGGCAGCGCCCAGAACATCGGCACCGCGGTCACCACGCCGGCCACCGCCATATTCATGCCGACCGCCGCACCGACCGGGCTCCTTACCCCCTGCGTGCACAGAGCGAAGCCAATAGCCGCGACGATACAAGGCACAATTACATGCCAGCGCCGTTCGCGTGTCTGGTCCGAGTGGCGTCCCACCAGAATCATCGAGACCAGCGCGAAGCTGTACGGCACAACTGTGCGCAAGCCGATGTCGAACGCATCCTTGACCCCGGTCTGGCGAATCATGGTCGGCAGCCAGAACCCGATAGCATAGGATCCCATCTCGATACCGAAGTAAATGGCGCCCATCAACCAAACCCGCGGACTTGTGAACACGGAGAGCGTGGTATGGTGCGTCTTCACGCTCGCTTCCTCGCTGATCTCGGCGAGGACTACAGCCTTCTCTTCCGGGGACAGCCACTTCGCGTCGACGACGCGATCGTCGAACGTGAACAGGACGACGACGCCCAGGACAACCGCCGGCACAGCTTCCAGAACGAAAAGCCACTGCCATCCCGCAACCCCAAAGATACCGGTGAGATAGTGCAGAATATAGCCGGAGATTGGACCTCCAATGATCCCCGAGATAGCACTTCCAGTCAGCAGGGCGGCCACCATCTTCGCTCGCCGATGCGATGGGAACCAGTACGTAAGATACAGAATCATGCCCGGGAAGAATCCGGACTCGGCAACGCCCAGCAGAAAGCGCATCGCATAGAACTGCCCCGGGGTATGCACCAGGGCGGTGCATCCCGAAATGATCCCCCACGTAACCAGTACCCGGCATACCCAGACCCGCGCACCCACCTTGTGCAGAATTAGGTTGCTAGGAACCTCGAACAGGAAGTACCCCAGGAAGAACACACCGGCGCCGAAGCCATAGACACTTTCGCTGAACTTCAGGTCGCCCAGCATCTGCAACTTGGCAAACCCGACATTCACTCGGTCGATGTAGGCAACGATGTAGCAGACCAGCATAATCGGCAAGATCCGCCACGCGATCTTGCGATAGAGCAAATCCTGCATATTGACCCGGGACACATCTGGCGCGGCATAACGTGCTGATGACAATGTTCCTCCGCGAACGCTCGAAGTTCCGCGCCTATTTGGCAGCTTCCGTCTCACGCTTGCGGAAGGCCTCGTACCGAGCTTTGTTCTCTGCGTTGATAGGATAGAGGCCCGGCAACGAAGCGCATGCTTGCACCTCACTTACAATCCACGCTTCCAACTTCTCCTGCTCCGCTGCCGCCGCAGCCACTTCCTTGACCAGCGCCTTCGGTATGACGACCGCTCCATCTTCATCTGCGACGATCACATCGTCTGGAAATACCGCAACGCCGCCGCATCCTACCGGTTCCTGCCAATTGACAAAGGTAAGCCCTGCAACCGATGGAGGAGCCGCAACACCCGCGCACCACACGGGCAATCCGGTGCGGAGAACGCCGGCAACGTCACGCACGACACCATCGCTCACCAGGCCCGCGACGCCGCGCACCTTCATGCGCTCGCAGAGGATATCCCCAAAAATGCCGGCATCGGTCACGCCCATCGCATCGACCACTGCAACACAACCCGGCGGCATGGCTTCGATCGCGGCGCGCGTCGAAATGGGTGAGTTCCAGGACTCCGGCGTCGCCAGATCTTCCCGCGCCGGAACAAACCGCAACGTGAAGGCCGGGCCGACGACACGCTTCTGGCCCGAGCGCAGCGGCTTGGTGCCACGCAGCCATACGTTGCGCAGGCCCCTCTTCAGCAGCACCGTAGTAAGGGTCGCGGTCGCCACGCCGGACAGGGTTTCAAGCGTATTTTGGTCAACGTCCATGAGAGGAAGTCCGGAAGCCGAATTACGTGTAGGCCATCATACATTTCCCGACATTGGGCATGCACCGCGGGCGTGTGCAGCAGATCAGCGGCGGGATACAACCTGATGTCCCCAGCAGCCGTATCGCCAGCGTCAGCGTCTACATTCAGAAACGCTTCCTCGAGCATGTCTGAATCTAGTGAAAGTCATGTGATCGCATCTCCATCGCTCCATCCCCCAATGTAGACAATCGCTGTGCCTTCACATGAATCACGCCATCCTGGTTCTGCAGCAAACCCTCCGCCAGCAGAAACTTACTGCGGACCACAGTCATGCGCTCCCGTTCATACAGGTCGGGACTGACGATCACGTTTGCGATTCCACTCTCGTCCTCCATCGACAGAAAGATGAATCCCTTGGCAGTACCGGGACGCTGACGCGCGATCACGCATCCAGCCGCCCGCACGAATTCGCCATCCTTGCACTGCCGAAGCTCTTCTGCGGAAAGCACGCCTTGCAGCCGCAGTTCGCTGCGCCGGTAGAACATGGGGTGCCTCCCGACAGTAAGGCCAGTGCCCGCATAGTCCGCCACCAGACGCTCTCCCGTATTCATCTGCCGCAACGGCAAAACGTTGGAATCTTCTCGCAGCCATTCACTGCTCTGCCGCAGCAGTGGCCCTTCCATCTTCCCTGCCCGCTCCACCTGCCACAGAGCATCTCTGCGATGCTCAATCCCATCCAGCGAATTCAGCGCTCCAATCCGCGCCAGCAGCGTAAGCTCCTTGTGATTGAGCGTCGGAACCCGCAGCGCCAGATCCTCCGCCGACCGAAACCGACCCCCCACAGCACGCGACACCACCAGCGCCGCCGCCGCTGCCTTCCGCAAACCCTTTGCATACCCCAGCCCCATCCGTAGACTCAGTGTGCCATCGCTCTCATGCTCAATCGAACATGCCCACACCGACACCTGCGCATCAATCGGCTTCACCCGCAGCCCATGCCGCTGCGCATCCTTCACCAGCACTGCTGGCATATAAAACCCCATTGGCTGATTGTTCAGAATCGCGCACGTGAACCCCGCCAGGTACTTCACCTTGAAATACGCCGACGCATACGCAATCAGCGCGAAGCTCGCCGCGTGCGATTCTGGAAATCCATACAGCGCAAACGAGCTGATGTTCTCGACGATGGTGTCCTGCGTCTTTACGTCGATCCCGTTGGCAGACATGCCAGCCCGTAGTTTCGCCTCCAAATTTTTCATTCGCTCCCACGAGCGCCGCATTCCCACAGCGCGCCGCAACTCCTCCGCCTCGGCACCGGAAAAATTCGCCACCGTCATTGAAATCCGCAGCAATTGCTCCTGAAACAGCGGAACGCCCAGCGTGCGCTTCAGCACGGGAATCAGAGAAGGATGCGGATACGTCACCTCCTCCTTACCCTGCCGTCGCCGCATGTATGGATGCATCATCTTGCCAACAATCGGCCCAGGCCGGATGATCGCAACCTGCACTACCAGATCGTAAAACTTCGTCGGAAAGTTTCGCGGCAGCGATGCCATCTGCGCGCGACTCTCCACCTGAAACATACCCACAGTGTCCGCCCGCTGCAGCACCTTGTAGATCTCATCGTCTTCCGGCAGTTGCGCCAGATCAACATGGTCTCCGTAATGTTGCGGAATCAGTTCCAGGCAATCCTTCAGCACCGCCATCATCCCCAGCCCCAGCAGATCGACCTTGATAATCCCCAGATCTGCGCAGTCTTCCTTGTCCCACTGCACCACGGTCCGTCCCGGCATGGACGCCCGCTCCAGCGGCACCACGCAGTTCAACTGTCCCTGGCAGATCACCATGCCGCCCGAGTGTTGCCCCAGATGCCGCGGCAGATTCTGAATCCTCATGCAAAGCTCCAGATACTTCGCAATCCGCGGATGCTTCAGGTCAAACCCCGCATGCTGAAACGAGTGCGCCATCGTATCAGTCTTGCCGCGCCATTCCCACTGGCTCACCAGCCCCGCTAGCCGCCCCAGCGACTCCGCATCGAAACCCATCGCCTTCCCCACCTCGCGCGCAGCTGATTTGCCGCGATAGCTGATCACGTTGGCTGTCATCGCAGCGCCAAGTTCTCCATACCGCTGATAGATGTACTGAATCGCCTGCTCCCGCTTGTCTTCCGATGGTAGATCGAGATCGATGTCCGGCCACTCGCCCCGGCTCTCGCTCAGAAACCGCTCGAACAGCAGCTCCATCCCCACCGGATCGATCGCCGTAATCTCCAGCGCATAGCAGACGGCTGAGTTCGCCGCACTGCCCCTTCCCTGCACTAGGATGTCGTGCGACTTGCAGAACTGAATAATGTCCCAGACGATGAGGAAATACCCCTCAAAACCGAGCCGCGCAATCAACGCAAGCTCATGCTCAACTTGCCTCTTCGCGCGCTCCAGCAGGCCGTGGTCATTCTTCGGCGCATACCGCCGCAGCACGCCTTCCGCAACCCGCTTGCGAAGAAAGCTGTCCATCGTCTCACCCTCGGGGACTGGATAGCGCGGGAATTTGTAACCAAGATCGTCCAGTTCAAACCGCAAGCGCGACGACAGCTCCAACGTGTTCTCGACTGCGCCCGTTACATCGCGAAACAGTCCCACCATCTCCCGCGCGGGACACAAATGCCGCCGATTGTTCAGCGCAAGCAGCCGCCCAGCGTGGTCCAAATCAGTGTGATGTCGCACCGCGGTAAACAGATCGAGGACTTCCCACTCATACGCAGTCGCATAGCGCACGCCATTGGTCGCGAGCACGGAAAGGTTCAATGTCCTCGCGATTTGTAACGCCGCCTGATTGCGCCATTCCTCCTCGCGCTCTCCATGACGCTGCACTTCGATATACACATTCCCCTGGCCAAAGATTCCTATCAGCCGCTCCACAACGTCGCGGCCCGCTTCCTCCCCGCCGCTTGCCAACGCTGCGGCCAGCGGCCCTTCTTCTCCTCCCGTCAAACACACCATCCCCGCCGAGTACTGCTGCAAATCCTCCCACGTTGCCGCACCTTCGCACTTCATCTTCTCCCGCATCTTGAACTGCGTCACCATCTGGCACAAATTCTGATAGCCGGTGCGCGATTCACACAGCAAAGACAGCCGCGCCGGTTCTCTGGGCCATTGATGCGGAAGCCATGCAGGAGGCGTAAGCCGTGCATCAAAGCTCGAGACCGCAATCTCCGCGCCAATATGGGCACGCACGCCATTGCGCTTCGCGCTCGTATGGAAACGCGCCGCTCCATAGACGCCATTGCGGTCGAGCAGCGCCATCGCCGGCATCTCCAGCTCTGCCGCCCGCTGGATCAGCACATCGGGCTGCGACGCGCCTTCCAGAAAACTGAACGCACTCGCTGCATGCAACTCCACATACTGCTCAGTCATACAGCGCCACCATCGACCATGCATGCTGCATCAGATCGCGCACCAAACAGCAGCACAACGTCGATCCATCGCCAGACCGTGCAATCAGGTCCCACTGCTCCACATCCCATAGCGTCCGATTCCACCAATCCCCGCTCATTATCCACGGCCCATACGCGCGCTCAACTTCGTAGTGTTTCTCACGAAACGTGAATGCCACCGGCTGCGGCCCACATAATATAACCGCAACTCTCTCCGCAGGCCGAAGCTGCCGCTTCGCCGCAATCGACCGATCCGGCGCACCATCCGCATTCAAATTCGACGCGGGTCCAGACGAAACCGAAAACTTCTGCGTGCGAAAGCTATCCATCCGGTGCGTATCCGCAAGCGCTGCCTGCCCCACACACTCCTCGCCCACAATCGATCGAATCCGCGCCAGCGTTACCTCCAGCCGCATCGGCTCCGGCAGTTGCGGCGAGAACAATCCCATCTGCACCCTGCTCGTACCCCCTGGCTCCGCTGTCAGCGTAATTCCCAGCACAGCCGCTCCTGGCGGATGCGTTTCCAGATCGAGATGTAGCAGCTTTAGCCACATCTTCCGGTCATTGCTCGGCAATGCCGGCCTAACCGTGCGCGAATGAAAGGTCCCGCCTTCGAGCGACAGCGCGACCGTAACCGAAGCCAGCGCCAGCACCCGCGCGGTCGCCCGGAGCACCAGTTGCTCCAGCATCACGCCAGTCACAAACAGCAGCGACTCCAGCAACTCCACCGGCGAATCCAGTTCTATCCGCTCTTCCAGTCGAAATTCTGGCTCCAATGGCACAAACAGATGGGGCAGCTCTCCGCGCGCCATCTGCCGCAGCCGCTTACCTTCCTGACCTAACCGCGCGATCAACTCGTTCTCCGGCAGCGCCGCCAGTTCACCCAGCCCGCGAACCCCCCACAGAGAAAATATTTCCGCATGCTCAGCCGAAAGATTGAGCACGGCAATCGGCAGCGGAGCCAATGCGACGCTTTCAATCCCCCCGGGAATAACCGCACGCTGCATATGTCCCGCACGCGCATAACAAATCGCCGCACTAAAGTTGCAACTCACGGACACCGATGCCGTCACACCCAGCGCTCGAACGCGATGCAGTACGCTGTCTGCAAGCGCCTGCGGCGGACCAAACAGCTTTTCCGTTCCTGCAATATCGATCACGCAAACAAACGCGCCATCCTCGCTCCGCTCCTCCACCCGCGGAGAAAACATGCCCGCGCACTCGAGCAGGGCCGTTCTCGTGGCAGTTTCTTCCCGCGTTGAACGCCGCAGCATGACGACTGAATCGAATGTGTCCACTTCAGCCCGCGTCATTCCGCGCGCCACCCCCATCCTCCGCGCCCGCGCATTCAGCGAGCACACCTCCTCCAGTGGCGCCTCACCCTTCATCACTGCCACCGCCTTCTCGCGCAGTTCCGGCCTCAATCGCAGCAACGCCTGCGCAGGAAATTCCTTCGCAAGCACGCACGCATAGAGTTCTCCCGGCGCCCCCAGCGCCTGCCCGTTCATCTGCCTCCCGCCCATGCCGTCTGGCTGTGCCACACCGCACCCCCTGCTCGCTGTGGCGGCTTGCGCATCGGAATTACCTTCTCAGGCGTCTGGGCAAACCTTTGGCGCGAAACCTCAATGCGCCGCTCAAATCCTGCCAGCACCGTCGCCCCCTGCGTCACCTCCGCACCAGCCTCCAGCCGCAGTACCAGTCCCGCACTGCTCTTCGAGCAGGGATACTGCGTCAGCAACACCACGCTCGCCTGCGTCCGCTCCGCCCCAGCCCGATAGCGAAACCACGTAGCCAGAGGTATCCGCGAGACGTGCTCCGGCGCAAGACTGCCCATGTCCAGCACAATCGCACCAAATCCGCCGGCCTGCAGCAGCAGATCGGTCACACGCAACGCCTGCTCGATGCGCGACCACGGCCTGCTGGGCGCGCTCGCATCTCTAAACTTCTTTCGCTGCTCCAAAGCAAAATTCTGTGCAGACACAGGCTCGATAGCTTGGCGTTCCGTTCGCATTTTCCGTTGCGGCTCCGCGCCTCGTGCCCCAATCGCCTCCGGCCGCAGCAAGCCCATCACCGCATCGTCCATCCCTTTCACCTCGCCGCGAGGATGCGGCCCATATCCGCCGCCATGAAGTCCCTTAGTCACTGGAGGAGGTACCAGATACTTCGCAGGCAGTGAGAAGCTCCCTTTAACTTCCGCCCATTGCCCGCTGCCGCGCCGCACCACACCACACCGCACCCACAGCAGCCGCGCTAGGTCTACCCCACACGCCGCAGCCGACTCTGGACTCAGCGCATCCGACACATCCACCCACGCGCAAACCTTTTCCGCTCGCGTCATCTGCGCGACGAACGAGAGCGCCAGTGCCGTACGTCCCGAACATTCGGCGCCGACCATCTCAGTCAACGCACCCATCGGCAAGCCGCCTTGTAGGACAGCATCGACGGCCTCAATACCCGTCGGCATCATCTCCCGAATCATCCTGGTCGCAGGGGTCAGCGCCGCTGGGATTCTCTCCGCGAGGGCGGCTTCGATCTGAGAACGCACTGCGAAGGCGGATGGCATAATCTTCGCCTTATATTCGCCTACACGCGCCGCATATTCAACTGCTGAATGCCGCGATTTTAGTGCAGTTCATCCACAAATGGCTGATGTCTATAGTCTTGCAGAGCGAAAATATCTTTCCAGCAAGCCCTCGCCAGTCGCCGCTCGCTCAAGACGCGCCTACACCTATGGAACCTCACAGATCGCGATCCCCTGAACTAGGGTTTCGAAGCAGGCTCCGTCCCCAGCGACGACACCTCTCCCGCTACGGACTGAGTTTGTAGCAAACGATATCCCGTCCGCGTCCGTATGTGGTACTGCTGTAGATTCTTGCCCACCAGTTTCACCGTAATCGTGCGCCAGCCACGGTTGGGGTTCTGCTGAGGGTAGTAGCTCAGTGCATACAAGTGCCCCAGATCATCCCGGATTGAGGAGAACGCCTGTTGTTCGTCCTTCCAGTTCTTTGAGAAATACGCCTTGCCTCCGGTGGCCTTGCTCATCCGCTCAAAGACGGCGGTAGAGATCGGCTCGGACTGCGCCTGCCGCGTACTGATCATGTAAATGATGGTCCCAGTCGACTGGGCCAGTTCCGCCACATCCTCCGGAGGCACCAGACTTGCATTGTCGGGCCCGTTGGAGAAGACCACGATCGCCTTTCTGCCCGTCAGCGGAGCCGCATCTTTCACCGTCAGCAGAAGGCTGTTGTACAGGGCCGCGTCATCCCCGGCAACCGTACTCCGCACGCCGCGTAAAACTTGTGCACGATCGGGCGTCAGGGTCGCAACGCGGGAGAGGTTTCGGCTGTACGAATACAGCGCGACCTTGTTTACTCCTTCCAGCGAGCGAATGAAATCGGCAATCGCATCCTGGGCAAATACAAATCCTGGATACATATAGTTGCTGGTGTCGAACAAGATGAAGACGTTGGCCCCTGTAAATCGTGTACCTGACTTCCCTTGATCGTCCGTCCCCGGCGCGAAAAGACCGTCATCGGCCTTGGCATTGTTGATCAGCGCCCGAGCAGGCTCGTTCCCTTCTTCGAACGTCGCTGTCTTTTGCGGAATACCATCCTCAAGGATGGAAAAATCCTCAGGATGAAGACCGCTAACGTAGTTTCCCTTGCGGTCGGTCACAGCAACACTCAGTTGCACCAGAATGACATTGACGTGGATCGACCGCGCCTCATCCTGGGCCGCTCCTCTTCCAACTCTCCCGAAAGACATCGAAAACAAACAGAGGAATAGAACGACTTTCTTTACCATAGCCCTCCTACTGTGCATCGCCGCCGTCTACCGTCCGCGCAATCGATGCGGAGGTATTCGCGGCCGGCAACAAAACAATCTTGCCCTGCCTAAACTCGTTCCCCGTCTCCTGCATGGCGCGCAGTACCGCAGGCCAATCTTCAAGATCGGTTGCGAATATCTTTGCGATCATATGACGCGTCAGCTCCGGGACAAGACGGTTGAGCACGGCCGGCGAGTAGCCCATTTCATCCGCCAGCCGCGCCCAGTACAGATTCCCTGACTCCCAGCGCTCGCCGAAAAGGCGGCTCGAATACGCTCCGTAGAAGGGAAGCGGTTTGATGTTCAGCAGTTCCCGCGCATTGGTTCGCGCGAGCGTTGGATGCGGTATACCGAAGTCTTTCGAGAGACGCTCCCAGTTGACTTCGGTTGGATAACGATTCGTCAGGTCCTGCAGTTGGCGGCCCGTCGGTCCAAGAGAAGAGGCCTCGTCCGGAAACCGCTTCTGAAACTCCTCGCCCAGATAGAAGAGGTTTGCCGGCATCATCCGTGGCAGGATCGCAGCCACATCCTCAGTGCGCCGCAAGGCTAGTGCCACCTCCTCCAACTGTTGGGGTTCCATGCGATCGGAAAGAATGCCGGTAACCTTGCCGCGAAGCTGCGGGTTCTTTACCGATGCGCTCAACAGCTCTTCCCCAAGGTTTTGATAGAGCGCAACTGCATGAAGCTCGTGCGGCGTGACATTCCACCAGCGTCCCAGCACCGCGTCAGCCAGTAGCTCCGGAGCTAACTCCTTCCAAATCAGGGCCTGAACATGTTCCGGGGCAATCATGTCCTCTTCTGCCATCGCCAGCATGTAAGGCAGATCGGCCAGAGACCCCATCAGGTACGCGCCGCCGCCGGCCGATATGCCCGCGCCGATCAACATGGGCGCCTGCCATAGCCGCTCCGATCCTGTGACCGTGACCCCTAGGAAGTCATGCGAGCGGACGAACAACGGATTAATGTGCAGAATCTGAGCGTTGGGCGGCTCGTAGTATGCATAATTCAGGCCCACCAGGGCGTCCCTCAGCAGCGGAGCCAGTTGGCCGCGCGCAGCCTCCAGTTGTGCGCGCGAAGCTCGCTCCTTGATCACCTTCGTCAGATCTGTCTTAGTCTGCAACTCCGCGTGATGGCCGGAGTTCGCGCGCGGCGCCCACTCCACCTTCTCGCTCTTGCTGAAGATCTGACGCGGCAACTCGAAGTCGCGGAGTTCCTCTGCCAGGCCCAACAACTGGAGGTTCGCGGGCTTTCCGTGCGCCATATCGGACAAGCCATCGCTCAGGCCAAAGAGAGTATCGAGCGAAACCAGACGTTGGTCGTTCAGCACCGATCGAATCCTCGCCGCCAGTGCCGAGTGCACCTGTTGGCCGTCCGCGCTCTCCTGCTGCGGCCCGGCGAGCAGTTCGACTAGCTCGTCCTGCGAGATGTCCGCCTTGCCTGTTGCTGCCAGCATCACCGCACTCAAGGAGGTGTGGGCGGCGTCAAGCAGCAGTACCGAGGAAGGAACTCTGGCAAAAGGTTGGATCATGTTTTGCCACGACGAATCCAGTTCCGTGCTCGCAATCTCTCCCTGGCGGGCCAGTATCTGCCACAGCCCGATGTTCGCCTGAAACGCCCCCATCGCGTTTCCGCGCAGGGCTTGGTCGGGAATCTTGTCGATTGAGTCCGCTACGGTAACAAAGCGGACGATTGACTCGTCGCTCAGGTTCGGAAACTCGGTGAATATCAGATACCACGTACTCAACTGGGAATAGCGGTTGGCCAGAACGCGCACCGTCTCGGCGGACAGTCGCTTTTGTGGCGGTCGCCCGTTGTCCAGCGCGCTCAGCGTCAGGTAGATCTGGAGCGGCCCGCTGTCGGTTTCGGTTCGCGCCAGACCGGCCATTGCGTCCAGCAATTCTTCGGGACGGGTCGAGTTGCGCACCCGCGTTGCCCAACTTCTAGCAGACTTGGAATCTGCACCCTGACGCAGAATCTGCTTCCAGATATCCAGGCCTCCCGGAATGGAAATCTCGCCGGAGGGCTCCCATTGCAAACGGCTAAGCAGAACAACCAGGCTGGCCCCTTGAGGCAGAACGCCCCTTGCTGCGGGCCCCTCATCACCGGGCGACCGATAAGCCTCATAAAGAGATTTCAACCTTTGCGGCTCGGTAAGGTGACCCAGTTGCGCCAAGCTAGTGCGCGACATGGCATCGAAGTACGCTGCCAGCCAGCCGTTGTCCTTCCCAAGCAGGTGGGTGACGAACTCCCCAGGAGAATCCGGGTTAGCCCCGACAAGTTCTTTCCAACTCGGCTCGGCACCCGCTCCTCCCGGCACGACCACACGGCCGGAGCGAATGCTTATCTGGCTTCCATAAAAATCAAGCGTTGCCGCGTACGGAAGCAGCTTCTTGAGTCCAGTAGACTGTTGCAGAGCGAAGCTGGTCTCTGAATCGTCCTTGGCGAGCGCCCAATAAAGACGGGCAATGGTCCGATCGTTCGCCAGAATATCCACCACACTTCCGAAGCCCACCTTCTCGCTGTTCCCCAGGGCAAGCCAGTCGCTTTGCTTGAACAACACAGGAACCCAGGAGGTTGGATACGAATAACTGAATGAGGTGTTGTTCTGCAGCGCCTCTTCGAGTTCGATCAGCGGAAAACCGGAATCGATTGTCAGAAACGCCCTCGTCGGATTCGCGGTCTCTAAGAGGGCCTCTTTCTGTCCGCAGCCTTGCCGCAGCCGATACCCCAGCACTTTCAGCAAAGTAGCCGCTTCATTGCAGTTGGCAATATGAATGGTGCCGTTGGCGCCGGCAAGAATTTGCAGTTCCCTGGCCTGATGCAGGTAGCGGTTCACTAGCCGCAGAAACTCTGTTTGCGTGCTCTCGTCGTAGCCAAGCAAGAATGTGTTGCGGGCCAGCAACGGCAACACATCATCGGGGGGTGCCTCCTGGCTAATGCCCGCCATGCGCAAAAATGACCGCAGCGGCCCGGGAATTGCAATCTGTTCCACCGCTGGCGAGGGAGCACTAATCTCTGGCGGCGTGGCCTCCGACAGATCGGATAACGTAGCCGCGTGCATTGCGCCCACTGGGTAAACGCAGGCGCAGAGAGACATGCCTACAAAGGCGCGTGCAATGGTAACGAACGGACGAAGAGAAGCTATCATCGCTGAACACCTCTTCAGGGCCCAATTGGAATCCGGCAGCAAAGACAAAATCTTTGGAGAGAAGCCACATAAATACCGAAGGAGGCAGGATCGAAACAAGGGAAAAGCGAAAACCCAGCACAACTGGAAAACCAATTGTCGCTGCTCTACAGTTCTTGCTCCGTCGAACTTGTACACCGCCGATCCCCGATTCCACCAATTCTCGGGGATTGCGAATCGCAAAAATTTAGGTGCGCACCGAACCCGGTCAAAACACTCTACTCCTGTCCCTCGTAAGAATTCCAACTAAAAGCTCAGAAATTATGAAAATGCGGGGTTTGTGCGCCGCAGGATGGCATAGAGGGCAGAGAAACCTCCTGAAGCCCCCTGCACCCCTCCGGAATCCGCCGTTCTCCGCGCTCTTCCCCCGCGCCCCCACACAGAGTCGCTCTTGTGCTGCTCCCATTCCTCGCTGGGGCCGCCTGCAACTCGTCCGCTAACCGAACCATCGCATTCATTCCTGATACCCTTAATAGGTCATGAACCAATCAGCAGAAGCAGTGGAAACTACGGCCCGACGACGTGTCGCCGTAGCAAAGCGAATTGTCATCAAGATGGGCACCAACGTCATCATGCGCGACGACGGCGCACCAGCCGTAGGCATCGTCTACGGGATCGTCGAATCGGCCGTCAACGTGCTCCGCTCCGGCCGCCAGGTGCTGATCGTCAGCTCCGGAGCGATCGGCTTGGGAGCAAAGTCGCTTCGCCTGGAGAAATCGCCAACCGAACTTGCGCTCAAACAAGCCTGCGCAGCCGTTGGTCAGAGCAGGCTGATGTCCATGTACCGGGATGGCTTCCGCCACTTCAACGTCACCACCGCTCAGGTACTGCTCACCGAAGATGATTTTCTCAATCCCGAGCGTTACTCCAACCTCCGCGCAACGCTCGACACGCTCCTTAAGCTTGGCGTTGTCCCCATCATCAACGAAAATGACACCGTCTCCACCCTCGAATTGGATCGCCCCGGCAACGCGGGACACCATCGCGTCTTCGGCGACAACGACAAGCTGTCCGCCCTGGTCATGACCAAGATTGATGCCGACCTCCTCGTCCTGCTTTCCGACGTCGATGGCCTCTACACCAGCCATCCCCACGACGACGGAGCCGAGTTCGTCTCCGAAGTTGACGAGATCACCCCCAAGCTCGCAGCCTATGCGCAGGTCTCCAAAGGCCGCGGGCGCGGCGGCATGTCCACCAAGATCGAAGCCGCCCGCATCGTTGCCGAAGCCGGCAAGACCACAGTCATCGCCAACGGGCGCATTCCGGGCATAGTCGAACGCGTGGTCGCGGGCGAATCGATCGGCACCGTCTTCCATCCCCATATACCGCCTGCAAAGGTCACAGCATGACCACCGCCGCCGCAGCTAAAGTTGTCGACACCCCGGTCATCGAGATAGCCCGCAGCGCCAAAGCCGCTAGCCGCCTGCTTTCCACTCTGCCCACCGCGGCAAAGGACGAAGCGCTGGAGTCAATCGCCTCTGCTCTGGAAGCCAATGCCGCCACCATTCTCGCAGCCAATGCCACGGATGTTGCGGCAGCCCAGCCACTCGTCCGCACCGGGGAGCTTTCGCAAGCTCTCTTTCAACGCCTCCTGCTCTCCCCAGACAAGCTCCGCGTCATGATCGAAGGCGTCCGCGCTGTGCGTCAGTTGCCCGACCCCTCCGGCCGCATCCTCGATCGCACCCTCCTTGCCGACGGGCTTACTTTGGAAAAAATCACCGTGCCGCTCGGCGTCCTCGCCGTCATCTTCGAGGCACGCCCCGACGCCATCACCCAGATCAGCGCGCTCGCCATCAAGTCCGGCAACGCTGTCATCCTCAAAGGCGGCCACGAAGTCGAACTCACCATGCGCGCCATCCTCGACACCATGCATACGGCGCTCGCACAGCACAGCCGCATCTCCCCCGACGCCGTCTGCGGCGTCTACGGTCGCGAATCCGTCCAGGCCCTGCTAGACATGAACCACCTCATCGACCTGGTAATCCCGCGCGGATCGAACGCGCTGGTGCAGTATATCCAGCGCAACACGCTAATCCCCGTGCTGGGGCACGCCGATGGCGTCTGCCACATCTTCATCGATCAGGCTGCTAACCCCGCAATCATCAACCGCATCGTCGTTGACAGCAAAACCCAATATCCCGCCGTCTGCAACGCAGTCGAGACCGTATTGATCCACACGGCAATCGCACCGGCCATCCTGCCTTCGCTCGTCCACGCGCTCGAAGAAAAGTCCGTAAAGATTCGTGGCGACGCACGCACCCAATCCCTGCTACCCTCCGCGGCCATCGACCTCGTCTCCGACACGGAATGGCACACCGAATACTCCGACCTGGTCCTCGCCATCCGCATCGTCGACTCGCTCGATGACGCGCTCGACCACATCGAGCAATACGGCTCGCATCACACCGACGCCATCCTCACCGAAGACCCAGCCACCGCCACACGCTTCTTCGCCGAAGTCGACTCCGCCAATGTCCTCCACAACTGCTCAACCCGCTTCACCGACGGCTTCCGTTACGGCTTCGGTGCCGAGGTCGGCATCAGCACCAGCAAGCTGCACGCGCGCGGGCCGGTCGGCCTCGACGGCATCGTCACCTACAAATACCGCCTTACCGGCTCAGGCCACATTGTCAGCGATTACACCGGAGCCAATGCGCTCCCCTTCCGCCACCAGAAGCTCAAGCTCGACTAGCTCTCATTGGCTGTCCCCTACGAGGGCGCACCCTCCGCCTTCGCAACCACCTCGCAGCCGGCCAACCTCTCCAGCACGCGGATCGAGCCGCAGATATCCTCATCGCCGTAGCCTTCCGCAATCGCCGCGCGCAGCATCTGCCGCGAAAGAGCCGTAACCGGAGCAGGCACATTCTGCTCCGCGGCCGACTCCAGCATCAGCGCCATGTCCTTCTCCAGCCATTTCACGCTGAAGTTAGGAGCAAAGTTGCGCTCAAAGACCGCCGGCGCCTTCAGGGCCACCATGCCTGACTTCGCCGCACTGTTGTTGATAATATCCAGCATCAGGCGCGGCGGCACACCCGCCTTGGTCGACAACACAAAGCTCTCGTTGAACGCCTGCAGCAGATTGCCCAGAATCATGTTCTGCGAAAGCTTGGCCTGCAATCCCATGCCCGCAGACCCGCAGTAATAAAGCTGTTTCCCCATCGCTTCAAGGTGCGGCTTTACCCGCTCGAAGACCTTCGCATCGCCGCCGACCATAAACGTCAGCGACGCTCCCTCCGCGCCCGCCTTCGATCCCGAACACGGCGCATCCAGAAAATCGATGCCCTGCTGCGCCAGTTCCGCCGACACCCTCCGACTCTCCGAAGGCGACACCGTACTGCAATCAACAATCGTCAGCGCCCTCGACCGTCCGCTCGCCAGACCCTCCGCTCCCAGGATCACCTCGGTCGACATCATCGTGTTGCCCACGCAAAGGAACACACACTCGCTCCGCCTGGCAACCTCAGCCGGCGTCTTGCAGGTAGTCCCGCCCTCCTTTGCCAATGCCTCCGCCTTACTCCCCGAGTGCGACCACAGCGCCACGTCATGCCCGGCGCGGATAAGATTGCGAGCCATCGGCCCACCCATAATTCCCAGTCCCAAAAAACCCAGCTTCGCCATATGTCTCCCGTCTCTATCACAACTTGAAGTCACTCCCGTACGCATTTTTCCCGCATAGCGTCCTGTTTGCGACCAACGGGAGCACCAAGCGAAGCCCAATACAACTCGCGAAGTGACCGCTGCCCGCGCAGGGCGCCCGTCCGGCAGGACACTCTTGCTTTCAGCCTTCACTTCCCAGCAATCGGGTACCCCTGCCAAACATACTCCAGAGCCTCCGGCAGAAGTTGTGCCCTCGTCGCGCGGTCCGTGTGCCCGGCATTGCGCGCAAACACGAACTGATAGTGGTACCCCTTCGCCGTCAGCACTTTCGCCATAGTCTCGTTCGCGACCACCCAATCGTGCATGTTGTCACGCAAAGCATTTGCATTGAAGTTGTCTCTATCCCCAACCTCCATCCAGATCCGCAGCGGCTTCGCCGGACTGTTCGGAATCAGGTGCTCATGCAACTCCCAAGCTCCATGCGGAACCGCGTCGTCATGCGGCCACTGCTGATTCACAAACGTTCCGGAAACAGTCATCACGCGGTGATACCACTCCGGGTGGTACCACGCCATGATCATCGCCGCCGACCCGCCCGAGCTCGCTCCCACCGTCGCGCGCCCATCCGGATCTTTCGTCAGCTTCACATTGGCATTTTTCTCCACCAGCGGCAACACTTCTTTCTCGACAAATTCCGCATACAGCCCCGACATCGTGTCGTACTCCAGGCCACGCTCGCTGCCCTGCGCATCGCCGCCGCCATTGCCTATGAACACGCCAATCATCACCGGCAGTCGGTGCGCCGCAATCATGTTGTCAAACACCGTCGCCCACGAGCGATCCATCCCGTCGGCTCCCACTAGGAAAGGCGCTTCCGTCCCCGGCACATACTGCTTCGGAACATAGACCGCCACGTGGCGCGTATACGGCGCTGGATGGCTGGTTGTGACGTCCATTCTCGTCGGGTCCTTCGGATCGGCCATACCAAACGTATTGGGGTCGCGCACAATACCCGGATAAATCTTGCTGTCAGTCGAACTCATCGTGAACTCATAGACCATTCCCTTGGGCACGCCGTCCTGCACTTCGAACTCTGGTGCGCGATTGTGCGTCGGCCCGATAATGAAGTTGCCGTCCACATTCGACGGAGGCACCACGCCGTCCGGCAGTTCCTTCGCCTTCACGAATCCCGGCGCGTTCGGGTCCCGAAGCGGATTCGGCAGTCGCGCCTGATGCGTGGGAGTCGCGGGAGTCATCGCCGCAGGCGGATCATTGACCACCCCAGTTGTTGCCTGACCTAAGGCCACACTCACCATCAAACCTGTTTGAAACGCGATGCCCAGAAGTTGCCTCATACCGCCTCCTCATCCTCTCAAGAACGAACCTCCCGCCGATCCACGCCCGTTCATTCCTTCGCCGCAATCCGCAACGGCTCAACCACCGCGGACATATCCTGGTCGCCAAATCCCAGCGCAACCGCCCGCTCGAACAGCCTCCGCGCATTTGCAGCCGTAGTCAACTCCACGCCGTTCTCCGCCGCCGCTTCGCCAGCATATTGCAGGTCCTTCGACATCAGCTTCAAATGAAAATTCACCGCATAGTCCCGGCTCGTCATGCGTGCCGAAAGATTCGCCAGCAAGGGACTCCCGGGCGCTCCACTCTTGAGAAATGTCAGCGCCCGATCCACGTCCAGCCCGCTGCGCTCCAGCCAGGCAATGCCTTCCGCCAACGACGCGATCTGTACCCCGCACAAAAAGTTGTTGACTAACTTCAGCTTCGCCCCACTCCCTACCGGCCCCAGCGCTAAAATCTCCTTGCTCATCGCCTCCAGCACAGGTGTCGCCACAGCCAACGCCTCCGCCGGTCCGCCCACCAAAAACGTCAGTTGCCCCGCCGCCGCCTGCGCGCGACTCCCTGTCACCGGAGCATCGAGAAAATCCAGCCCACGTGCCTGCGCCGCCTCCGCCAGCTCCGCAATCCACGCCGGACTCACCGTGCTGCTCTCCACCAGCACCGCGCCCTTCTGTGCCGCTGCCAGAGCTCCAGAAGCCCCATCCGTACCCAGCCACACCGCCCTCGAAGCCGCATCATCCGCCAGCATCGAGAGAATCACGCTCGCTCCACGCACCGCATCCGCCGGAGTCTCCGCCACCCGCGCTCCCTGGGCCGCAAACACCTCCGCCTTCGCGCGGCTGCGGTTGTACACCGCCAACGGGAACCCCGCCTTCAGCAGATTCGCCGCCATCCCCGCGCCCATCGTTCCCAACCCAAGTAACGCTACCGACTGCTTCGCCATGCCCTCTCCATCTTCCAGCCCCTGCTCAGGCTCGGCCTCAAGTAATTATCGAAACACCCGCACACGAGTCGGCTCAACCTGCGTCGCCTCTTCGCGAATCACATTCCGTAGCGCCCGCCCAAATCCATCAAACCGCACCTCCGCAACGTCCCCATCCCGCAGGACAACGCCATCGCTGCACGACAAAGCGTCCGCCCCATAGAAATGAACATGAACGCTGCCCGGCTGCCGATGTCCCGCGAACTTGAAGTGATGATGCTCCATATTCGCAAGGCTATGACACATGTTCTCCTCGCCACTCGCGATCTTTCGCTGCCACACCGTTTCGCCCGCCCGCTCAATCCGCACGGCGCCCCGCACATCTCCGAACTCTGGCCCAATCACCAGCTCCGGCCCAACGCTGCACGTCCGCAGCTTCGATCCCGCCAGGTTCAGATAGTTCCGCTTCTCAAACTTGTGGTCGGAAAACTCATTCCCCTGCACCATCCCAATTCGACAGGGATTGCCCTCATCATCGATCACGTAGATTCCCGCAATCTCCGCTTCCTCGCCGCCGTCTTCCGCGTGCCCCGGAATCTCCAGTGCCTCAAACGGCCCGCGCAGCACCGAGCCATCCCCCTTATAAAACCACTCCGGCGCAATCCCGATCACACCCTCGACCGGACGCCCGCCGTCCACACCCCACTCAAACATCCGCATACTGTCCGTCACGGCCTCAACCGTCTTCGCCTGACCGCCCAAATGCATCGCCTGCCGTTCCCTCGCACTCCCCAGATGCGTCAGCCCAGTCCCGCTCACCAGCATGCGCGAAGGCTGGCCCGGTACATCGATCGGTGTCAGCAGCCGCCACTCCGACCTCCCGGCATAGATCGCGTCATAGTCCAGTAGCTCGCCGCTCGCCAGCGCCGAGGCCTGTTCGCTCATCTTCGAGCCGAACTTCGCATAGCGCCGCGCCAACTCATACACGCTAAACACTTCCTCCAGGCAGAGAAGGTGCGGCTCCTCGACCATGGCCACGCGCCGCTCCGTGCCGTTGCCGATCTGCACCAGATGAATCATGAACTCTCTTCCCTACCCAATCACCTTGAACCGTTTCAGCGACTCTTCATTCACCGTCAGCCCCAGGCCCGGCGTCTTCTCATCCAGGTCGATATACCCATCCACCGGCGTCGGTTCCCCGTCGAAGATATACCAGAACAGCTCGTTCCCAACCTCGACATCTACCTTCGGAAAGAACTCCGCAATCGGCGAATTCAAACTCGCCATCACCACGTGGAAGTTGTGCATCTGCCCCGCATGCGGCACCACCGGAACCTGGAACGACTCCGCCAGCGCCGAAATCTTCCGCGCCTGGCTAATTCCGCCCACCCGGTTCGTATCGAACTGGATATAATCCAGCGCATTCGCCTCCAGCAGGTCGCGAAACCCGAAGATAGTAAACTCATGCTCGCCACCCGCAATCGGCACGCGCCCATAGCTCTTCAACTCTTTATACCCGCGCGTGTCGTCCGGAATCACCGGCTCTTCCAGCCAGCGCAGTTGGAACGGCTCAATCAGCGGCAGCATCCGCTTCGCATAGTCCAGCGTCCATCCCATGTACGCATCGGCCATCAGGTCCACGTCGTAGCCAATCACCTCGCGCACGTTGCGAAGCAGCTCGATATTTTTCTGCATCCCCGCTGCGCCGTCGATCGGCCCCCACCCAAAGCGCAGCTTCATCGCTTTGTAGCCTTCGTCTTTATACTTCTGCGCCTCCATGCGCAACTCTGGAATCGGCATCGCATACAGCCGGCTCGCATACACCGGAATCCGCTCCTTCGTCCGCCCGCCCAGCAGCCGATACACCGGCTGCTTCGCATCTTTCCCCAGCAGGTCCCACAGCGCAATGTCCACAGCAGAGATCGCAGTCATCGCCACGCCTTTGCGCCCAAACGCCATCGTCCGCCGATACATCTGTTGCCACAGATACTCCGTGTCCCACGGGTCCGCGCCAATTAGCAGCGGCTTCAGATACGTATCGATCAGCGTCTTCGTCACCAGCGGAGAAAGCGCCGCATTTCCCAACCCCACCAGCCCCGAGTCAGTGAAGATCTCCACCACCACCCATCCATGGAACGCAAAATTCCCCATCGACGCATCGCCGAACGACACCAGGTCCATCGGGTTGGTGCAAAAATGAGGAGGCAGCGGCACCACCGCACCCTCCCATTGAACGACACGCGTGCGCACTTCCGTAATCTTCATGCTCTGCTCTCTTCTCCATTTCCCTGAGAACCTGCTTAAACACTGCGCAGGCAGCGGTGGTTGCGATCCAAGGCTTCTTTGACCCTCCCGTTGGTCGGCACGGAATACTGCTTGCGACCACCGGGAGCATCCACGCGAAGCCCCCTACAAGTCACGAAGTGACCGCCCCACGCGCAGTGGGCCCGTCCGGCAGGACCACTCTCATAGTTATGAGACAGATTCTAAGTCATCAGCGCGAAGCGGCTCAATCTTTCCCGCAAACAAAAGTATCGCCGAGTAGCCGATCACGTGGAACGTCCCCACCAGCACGAACAGCGTTCCGTAACCAAATCCATGCCCCAGCAATTGTCCGGCCACAACACCAAAGATCGCTCCGCCAATCGCACCCCCAAAGCCTACCAGACCAGACACCGTCCCCACCGCGGAAAGTGGAAAGATGTCCGCCGGCACCGTCATAATCAAGCCCGACCACGATTGCTGACAGAAGAATACGACGCTGAATAGCACGATGGCGAACTGCACCGGAACCAGCGGAACCAGCATCACCGCCGGCATAAACGCCGCACTCAACCCCAGTGCGACCTTCCTCGCCGCATCCAGCGAGCGACCGCCGCGCAGCAGTCGGCTAGAGTAGTATCCCCCCGCAAAACTCCCCACCCCCGAAGCCGCGTACGGAATCCACGCATAGTAGCCCACATGCTTCACGTCGAAGCCGCGCACGTCATACAGATATTTCGGCAGCCAGAACAGCAGAAAGTACCACGCCGAATCGCTCATGAACTTCGCAAACACCACCGCCCGCACGCTGTTCATCCCAATCAACTCGCCAAACGTAAGCTCCCTCCCCAACGCCCGCGCATCCAGCGTATTCGACGACACCGCCGCCCCACTGCTTCGGTACGACGCCCACCACCACACCACCCACACCATCCCCATCCCACCCGCAACATAAAACACCGCCCGCCATCCCATCGTCAGCACAATCTTCGCTACCAATGGCGCCGCCAGCACACTCCCCACCGCCGTCCCCGCGTTGATAATCCCCACCGCCGTCGATCGCTCCTCCGGCTCAATCCATTCCGCAACCACCCGCACCGCCGCCGGAAACGCGCCGCCCTCCCCCATCCCCAGCAGGAGCCGCGCCACCAGCAGCAGCCCGAACCCCGCCGCCGCACCATGTAACGCGCACGCCGCCGACCACCACACCATAATCAGCATGAACCCACGCCGCGTCCCCAACCGGTCCAGCAGCCGCCCGCCCACGATATACATCACCGCATACGCCAGCAGAAACGCCGACTGCAGATACGAAAACTGCTGGTCCGAAATCGGGATCGTGCGCTCGATCGCCGCAATCGCCACCGGCAGCGTCTGCCGATCGAAGTAGCTGATCGCGATCGCCGCCGTCACCATCAGCACGAAGTACCAGCGAAGCTCCATCCCGCCTCGCCCGCCGCCCGCTTTATCCCCCACCAGGATCTTCATCGACGGCCGCAGACCTCAAGCTGCCTCATCAATAGACCATCCGCCATGCACCAGAGGCAAATCCCCCGCGCTGGCTCGCACTGTGTCCAAGGAAACCCAGCTACCGATAATCCCGTTTTTCGGGACCTTCGAAACTCTGCAGTGTCGGAGTGACTTTCTATTGAGGGGTGAACACGAGCATTTCGACGTGGCGCTGGGCGGGCGTGACGACGAGGTTTAGCTGAGTTCGAAGGCGTTCAGTGAAGTTGTCTTGCTTGCCTTCGTCAGTTCGGACGTGAAAGTCGAACTTGCCGTCAAGGTGGGTTTCGTTGATGAGCGGGCGATCCAGGCCCTGTTCAAGCGTGTGGCAGAAGTCGTCGATGGTGCCGTTGATGAGGTCGACAGTGTGGATCGTATCGATCCCAGCGGGTCTAATCGAGGCGTCCATAGCATCATCGATAGTGGCTGCCGATCCGAATCCAACGGACGATAGACTCCCGGGGTCATTTGGATCTGGGTGTGCGGGGGGCTTGCCGTTGGGCGCGGTCATGACGTAGACGTCCACCAGGCGGTCTTCGCGGGTAGCGGAGACATGGAAGTAGTCCTGAATACCCTGCTGAATGTGTTGTCGCATCTCTTCCCGGGTTTGGCCTTGTGGAGCGACGTAGGCGAAGTCATAGCGCTTATTGGTGTTGAGTGAAGCAGGGAGAACGGTACGGATGGGATTCAGGTCATAGGCCTTCGCGACGAAGCGTATCAGCGAGAAGCCCTGAAGGTTCCAGAAGTCATCGGCGGCAGAGTCGCTGACCCCAGTCTCATCCTTCGCAGGCGAGACGTGGAGCGTATTGGATGGCGGGAAGTCGGGTTTGTTCGCGCCCGGAGGGGGCCACCTGAAGGGCTCCGCGTTGAGCGGCACCACATGGCTGGCGAGAAAGGCCTTGACGGAGGCCTTGTCGGTCGCGGGTCTGGTGGTGGTGATGTGCCCTTCGAGGACTGCATTCAAGGTGGTGTCATCCGGGAAAAACGCTGGCAGAAAGCCGACGATCTTTCCGTCGGAGCCGATGTAGACGGTGTCAGTCATCTCCAGCCCGTACGATCGGCCGGTCCGTCCGTAGGGGTCGTACAACACCGTTCCGCCGACGGGATGCTGCGTGAGCCAGGGCAGCAGGATCGACTCCTTCTCCGACGTCATCATGATGAATTGCACCGGCTTACCGGCGAAGCGTTCGACCACGCCATTCCACATCGCTATCGCCTGCGAGTTGGGCGAGATTTGAGGAAGGAAGACAAGGACCGTCGTGCGCCCTGTCAAGGTAACTGAGTTCAACAGTGCGCCTGCCGGTTGCAATACCTTTGTAAATGAGATGTCGGGTGCGCGGTCGCCGGCCTTTATCCGCGCAGTGGCAAGCCCAAATACGCCTACACGGGGGGACGACACGCTTCCATCGGGCGGTGGCTGGGCATGCATATTGAGCGCTCCAGGAAAGACTGCAAGTGCAGCAAAGATACGTGCCCTCTTCGGGTTCATAACGGCCTCATGAGTCAGCGATCCCGGACCAGTTGCATATTTGCAAGTGCAGAGGATAGATTCTAGAACAGTTTTCCCTCCAAGCGCCGGACACAGTTTACGGCCGTCCTGCAAAGTCACGATTTCGGTACCTGGACCCATTCCTCGACCTAATCGAGCCTCTCAAATCGCCGAAGTCTCTGGCGCAGCTCACCACAAACCCCTTCCAACCCCTTGAATTCGCACCCCCACCAGCCATTCCCCGCCCAGCCTTCTATAATGGCCTATGGCATTCACTCCAGCGGCTTCCGGACCCTCCGGAAAAGCCGCACCTTCGACCCTCGAAGGCATGAGTTCCGAGCCTATTACAACGGACACAGGCATTGAGCTGGAGTCGGCTCCACCGCCTGCTGCGCCGCTCGATCTGCTGCGTCCTGGAGTGCCCATGGGCAGCGCCGCAGCAGCCGAAGTGGACCCCGCCATCACCCGGCCCCCTGCCGCCGCCCCATCCCCCGACCCCATCGACGCCGCCCCCGAAGAGAGCTCCGCAGAGCACCTCGCCGGCTCCAGCGCCGCACTGGTATCCGAAATCGACGAGAAGTTTACCCACCTGCTCCACGAAGTCCACAAGAACCGTCCCGGCGACGACCTCGAAATCATCCGCCAGGCCTGGCAGTTCTGCCTCGAGCAGCACGAAGGCCAGAAACGTGCCTCCGGCGAGCCCTACGTCATCCATCCCCTCGAAGTCGCGTTCGTCCTTGCCGAGCTCAAGATGGACTCCACCGCCATCGCCGCCGGCCTCCTCCACGACGCCGTCGAAGACACCGACGTCACTACCGACCAGATCGAAGAACGCTTCGGCGAGCAGGTCGCCCACATCGTCGAAGGCGTCACCAAGCTCGACAAAATCAAATTCGCCAACCGCGAAGATCATCAGGCTGAGAACATCCGCAAGATGCTGCTCGCCATGGTCACCGATGTCCGCGTCGTCATCATCAAGCTCGCCGACCGCCTCCACAACATGCGCACCCTCGAGCACCTCAAGCCCGAGCGCCGCCAGAAAATCGCACAGGAGACGCTCGACATCTTCGCTCCGCTCGCCCACCGTCTCGGCATGGGCAAGCTCCGCGGCGAGCTTGAAGATCTCGCCTTCCGCTACACCGACCCCTTCGCCTACCAGCAGCTCTCCAACGAAGTCGACGCCCTCCGCGGCGAAGGCGAAGTCTTCCTCCAAGGCATCGTCAAGGAACTCGAATCCAAACTCGTCGAGCACAAGATCGTCGGCCGCGTCGAGTGGCGCATCAAGCGCCTTTACTCCATCCAGCAGAAAATCACCGACCAGAAGCTGCCCCTCGATCAGGTCTACGACCTCCTCGCCATCCGCGTCATCTGCCAGACCGTGCAGGATTGTTACGCCGTCCTCGGCTTGCTCCACTCCATCTGGCGCCCTGTCCCCGGCCGTATCAAGGACTTCATCGCCATGCCCCGGCCCAACCTCTACCAGTCGCTGCACACCACCCTCATCGCGCCCGGCGGCCACCAGTTCGAGGTCCAGATCCGCACCGAAGAGATGCACCGCGTCGCCGAAGAGGGCATCGCCGCCCACTGGAAATACAAGGCTGGCGACAACGTAACCGCCAAGGACGAAGCCCGTCTCGCCTGGGTCCGCCAGCTCATGGAGTGGCAGCGCGAAATGTCCGACCCCAACGAGTTCATGTCGACCCTCAAAATCGACCTGTACCCCGAGGAGGTCTACACCTTTACCCCCAAAGGCAAGGTCGTCGTCCTGCCCAAGGACGCCAGCCCCGTCGACTTCGCGTACGCCATCCACACCCAGGTCGGCAACACCACCATCGGAGCCAAGGTCAACGGCCGCATCGTCCCGCTCCGCACCAAGCTCCGCAACGGCGACATCGTCGAAATCAACACCCAGACCGGCCACGCCCCCAGCCGAGACTGGCTCTCCTTCACCAAGTCCTCCCGCGCCCGCAACAAGATCAAGCACTGGATCAACGAGCACCAGCGCGAACGTGCCATGGAGATCGGCCAGAAGCTCCTCGACCGCGAAGCCCGCAAGTACAAAATGGCGCTCTCCCACTACCACGAGGCCGACTTCGACAAGGTCGCCGCCGAATATGGCCTTACCACCCACGCCGAGCTTCTCGCCGGCGTGGGCTTCGGCAAGTTCTCCGCCCGCCAGGTCCTCAATAAGCTCGAACCCGGCTCCACCATCGCTGCCGAACCCGCCACACCAGGCGTCATCGGCAACACCATCGACCACATGTCCGACGCCGTCAAGCGCGTCTTCTTCGGCAAGGGTTCAGATTCCCTCCAGGTCGAAGGCCAGGACGACCTCCTCGTCTATCGCGCCCGCTGTTGTAACCCCATCCGTGGCGAAGAGATCATCGGCTACGTCACCCGCGGCAAAGGCGTCGCCGTCCACGCCCGCAGTTGTCCCAACGTCCAGAACCTCCTCTACGAGTCCGACCGCCGCATCCAGGTCGAGTGGGCGCCCATCGCAACCGACTTGTCCGCCACCGGCGCACCCAAGCCTCAAACCTACCCCGTCAAACTCACCATCCTTGGCGACGACCGCGCCGGCCTGCTCAAGGAGTTCACCGCCATCATCTCCGACGACGGCACCAACATCCGCTCCTCCGCTTCCAGCGCCAACGCCGACGGTGGCGCCACCATCGACTTCGTCATCGAAACCGTCGACGTCCGTCACCTCAACCGCCTCGTCGACAAACTCCGCCGCGTCCAGGGCGTCCGCGACATCCAGCGCGTCCAAAAAATCTAGCGCCGTCTTTGCTCCTGCACTAACACGGTCTTTGCTCTTGCACCAAAGGGCGGGTGATTGCGAAGGGGTTAAGGGAGGTGGCGGCGGCATCCCGCCCTAACGGAGTTAGAACAGGGCACCCACTTCGTGCCGTTCTGGACGCTTCGCTTAGAGACGCCGAGGTGACCGAGCGGTGAGCCTCAGGAGGCACGATGGTGGCGGAGATGGTTCGCTGGTTGTAGGTTCCTGGGGCGAGACCGGGATCGAGGCGGATAGCGGGGTCGTTGGAGTCGTCGATCTCGACGGTGAGGCCGGGCGGCGCGAGGTCGATGGCGACCGAGTCCAGGATGCTGGGGGCGGGGGAGTAGTCGCGGACGACTTCGGTGGGCTGGGTGATGGTCTCGAGTCCGCGAGCGTTGTAGGCGGCGAGCCGGAGGCCGTAGAGGAGGGCGTTGGCGCGTTGGACATCGATGAAGTTGCAGGCGAGCGCGTTGATGACTTCGGAGAGAGCGAGCTGGACGGAGACGCGGTCTTCAAGGGGCGGAAGGGCAATGATGTGGCCCCGCTCCATGAGGCTTTTCTTGCTGACCATGGTGGCGCGGTAGAGGTCGTGGCCTTTGTTGAGGCGTTCGTGGAAGTAACAGAAGAGCTGGTCGGTGAGGGCGACGGCGCGGCATTGGAGGCCGTTGGACTTGATGTGGCGGCAGAGGTCGTATTGCATAGGGTTGCTCCTGTACCCCCCGGGGGGGTGGGTATGACTAAGTTGTTTGTTTGCTGTTATATGGC
>Ga0302278_10000339_pt1 | contig 61229 bp, 54 predicted proteins | sample III_Bog_N3_2_FD_194543 | JGI IMG/M metagenome (GOLD analysis project Ga0302278, IMG submission 194543) | Peat permafrost microbial communities from Stordalen Mire near Abisko, Sweden - III_Bog_N3_2 | ecosystem: Environmental > Terrestrial > Soil > Wetlands > Peat | place: Sweden: Abisko...
GCAACCAAACACGCCGCCCCTCGTGCGTCAGTGGGCATCCGCACTGCCGTCCTGGATTACCGTGCAAACGCCCAAGGTGCTCACTCTGGCAATCGATATTGATGCCGGTGAGAGGTAGGCCATCTGTCTTGCCCAAGAAATCCATGCCGATGCGGTGTTGATGGATGACCGTACCGGGCGCAACGCCGCAAGGCAATGCGGCCTGGCCGTGGTTGGCACCATTGGCCTGCTGGAACAAGCGGCCATCCGCAGACTGATTGAATTGCCAACGGTACTGGCCAGATTGCGCCAGACCAATGCCCGGCTGGACCCCGAACTCATTCAAGCAGCCCTTGCCCGCAACCAGGCCCGGCGGCAGAGCCGATAACCGGCCCTGCGTCTGGCAATGACTTTTCTCCTTCCCCGCCCCCCTCGTCAACTGTTTGTAACCCGAATGTCACGGTGCTGACATTGCCAGGTTTCCCCCCCTGAGTCAGACTGGATTATTGGTTTAACGCCAAGCATCCAGTGACCGCTTACAGCACACATCAGGAGTCCGGGCCGGCGGGCTTGGGGAAACCGTTCATCGAATGGGCGGATCTCTGGTGGCGTCCGTTGCCGGACATGGCCGGCCAGCCGGGGCGGCGGTTTTGCTGCCGCGCCCTCGCCACGGTGGGCCGGTCCTGGCTGAAGGCGGCTCCGGGTTGGGACCAGGTGCAACCCGCCCATGATCCGTTCATTTTCGCGTCCAACCACAGCACCCGGCTGGAGGCGCTGCTGCTGCCCGCGCTGCTGGCCCTGCACCGCCGGGGGCGGCAGGTGCATTTCCTGGCGGATTGGAATTATCTGCTCTGGCCGCTGTTGGGTTCGTTGATGCGCATGAACGACCCCGTCATCGTCACCCGCAAGCCGGCCCGGCCGCATTTTCTAAACATATTCAAACCCTGGTTTAAGACGACGGAATCACCCTACCGCCAGGCGCACCGCCGGTTGCTGGCCGGTGAATCCCTGGGCATTTTTCCCGAAGGCACCGTCAACCGCCGGCCGGACCGCCTGCTGCGCGGCCACAGCGGCGTGGCGCGGCTCTCCTTGGAGACGGGGGCGGCCATCGTGCCCGCCGGCCTGCAATTCGCCGGCCCGCCCTCCCGGTTTCTGCATTTGGACGCGATGATCGTGCGCGTGGGCCGGCCATTGCGGCCGGTCCCGGATTACATCGGGTCCACCGCCCCCGCCGCCGCCGTGCGGGAATGGCACGCCTGCACGATGCGGGCGATTGCTGATTTATCCGGAAAAACGTGGCCGCCACCCAACCCCAGGAACAACCATGCCCCCGCTCATCCAAGTCTTGCGAATTGAAAACGAAACCCACCGGCAAATGGCGCTCGAAGTCATGCGCGCCATTTACCGCGACGAAAAAAACTGGGTGCAGGCGGATGAAAAACTGGTCGCCGCCGGGGAGATCAGCGATCCCTGCATCTCCTGGTTTGTCGTCACGAGTGACGGGCGGCCCGCCGGCGTGTTGCGGGTGCTCTATGAACCGCCGCTGGACCTTTACCAGACTTACGGCCTGAAATTTGTGGACGAGGGAACCGATTTGGAGGCGCTGCTGCGCCGGAGCCGCATCGCGGAGATCGGGCGCTTTGCCGTGCTGCCCGAGCATCGCCGCAGCGTGCTCGTGGCCGTGGCGTTGATGCGCGCCGCCGCGCGCGAGACCGTGCAACGCAACTTCACCCATTACATCACCGATGTGTTTGAAGGGGAAAAGCACAGTCCCTATGAATTCCACACGCGCGTGATGGGCTTCCGCATGATCGCCACCCACGCCACCGGCGAACTCAACTGTCCGAACCGCCGGCTGACCATGCTGTTGGACATCCAGTCCGCCTACCATCGGCTGCGCCGGGAAAAAAGCTGGGCCTTCCGGTATTTAACCGAGGGTTGGGAACCCCGTCTGCATGAGCGGATGATGGAAACGGTTCCGGCACCCGTGCCGCAAGCCGTTGCGCTTTAACCGGCGGGGGCCCTGGCTGCAGGGCTGTAAGCCCGCCATGTTTAAGCCTAAACCTCAAACACAAACAGCTTCGGATCAAATCGGAGCCTGGGTCCGTAAACCCCCGCCGGATCCTCTTTCCCCACGGAAATGATCATCACCACCGTGGCCGCCCGCCCCAGTCCCAGAATCTTTTTAACCCGCACCTCGTCGAATCCCTCCATGGGACAAGTCGAGTACCCTTGCGCCGTGATCGCCAGCATGAAATTCTCGCAGCCCAGTGCGACCGTTTTGCTGAGGACCGCTTTCACTTTGCCCGTCGAGAAGGGACCTCGGGGAACCGGACGAAACCAGCCCACCAGCGGAAACACGATGGACTTTAGCAAGCCGAGGGAACCCAGCCACCCGTGGGCATAAAACAAGGGCACGATTTTTTTATAATAGTCCAATTGCGGTTTCGGCGGATTCCCCCGCTGCTTCAGCGCCTCCAAGATGAGTTCCCGGTTGCGCCGCCAGGTGTCGGCACGCGCCACAAACACCACCAATTCCGCTGCCGTCCCCGCCGGCGTTTGATTGAAACAGGCCGTGACCAGTTGCGCCCTTTTTTCCGGGCTGGTCACCCAATACATTTCCCATGGCTGCAGATTGGAGCTGTTCGGCGCCAGTTGGGCCGCTTGCAACGCTTTTTCAATCACCCCCCGTGGCACCGGCTCCGGCTGATATTTCCGCACTGAACGTCGGGTCTCAATCGCCTCAAATAAATTCATATGCATCTTCCTTCGGCCAAATGATGGACTTCGGCTAAAAAATGTCGACAGCCAATCCGCCAAACTGGTTCGGCCTTTGGCACCCATGGACCCTTTTCCTGCGGGAGGGCGGGCTTGAAGTTTGGAATTTGAATTTTGGCGTTTGAAATTTGAACTTTCCCGTCACGCTTTCTCCTTGCCCACGCTTGTCATCCTCACCCAGACTGCCCGCATGACAGCCTTGGGTCGTGATCCAGCCGGTGTGGTGATGGTGGAACCCCATCCGCTCTTGCGCTATGGCTGGCGCCGGGCGTTGGAGTCGCAAACCCGGTTGGCCTGGCGCGGGGAATTTTCCACGGGAACGGAGGCCATCAGCCGCGTGGCGGAATTGCGCCCTGATTTGGTCGTCATGGAAATGCATTTGCCCGACCTGCCCGGGCCCACCGTCATCCGGCAAATACTGGCAGGCGCACCGGGTGCCAAAATCCTGATCTTTTCCGGCGATGGCGCCCCGCCACTGGTGGACGCAGCGTTACAGGCCGGCGCCAGCGGGTATGTTTTGAAACAAAGCCCGCTCGAGGAACTGGGGCGCGCCGCCGAATGGGTGCTGGCTGGCAGACCCTTCCTCAGCCCGGAACTCGGGAGCAGTCTCGTTGAACAGCATCAAAAATCCCTGACCGGCGCGACCGGTTCGCCCCCACCGGGATTGACCGAGCGGGAGAAAAACCTGTTGCGGCTGGTGGCCGGCGGCCTGCGCAACAAAGAAATCGCCGCCGAACTAAAACTCCGCGTCAACTCCATTGAAACCTATCGGGTGCGGCTGATGAAAAAGACCGGCTGTGCCAGCACCGCGCAACTGGTGCTCTACGCCATCCGCAGCGGTTACATCCCCTGCCCGCGAATGAGTGACGAGACCCTCACCTGCCCCGCCGGCACCCAGGGCGGCTGCACCCGGCCGGCGGCTTGAACACGGCGGTGGATTTTCGCTCTGGCCCGGCAGGACTGTCACCAGCAGGACTGATTGGTGAAGCGCATGAAATGGATGACGCGTTATGCCATCGAAACGGGTGTCATCGCCAGGAGTGCCAGTTGATTATTGTTTAGGGTTGCGATTGCAACCGAGGAGCAGGTTTGTCGTCTGGGTCCCCGCGTTTATTAAATTACTATGGCACCCCCATGAGCGTCCAGGCGGGGAACAGTTTGTCCCCGTAAATTGCCCTGTCTTCATTCTAAACACAGTCGCGACGGAGGAAGGGCGGAGCGGGTGCAGGGTGCGGGTGGGGTGAATTTCGGTCGTCCCGGTCGGGACTTGGGGCCTGCTGAATGTCCCCTGGCGTTGAAACGCCAGGCCATTTTCGGATTGTCCCTGCCGGGACGATGTCGTGGGGCGTCAAGTGAGTCAGGTTACTTTACATACAATGTATGGTTTTATGACAATCAAGGCGCGCGGGAATAGGCCGATGCATACATTGCGGCATTATTATAAGCCTATGTTAAATCCTGATGACTTCAAACTGGCCATCCAAGCCGTTGACGCCCTGGGGGCCACACCGGCGGTGTTGGTCAAGGTGGCGGAGCTGGCCCAAGACCCCAACTCCGAACTCGATGACATCTGTGAGTTGTTGCGGAATGACGGACCGCTCGCGGCGGACATCATCCGTATCAGCAACAGCCCCTACTATGCGCCGGCGGAGCTGCACAGTAATTTGAGTTCCGCCGTCAACCAGATTGGGATGCGGGAAGTGATCCGCGTGGTGAATCTGAGTTTGGCGCAGCGGCTCTTTGCGCGTGACCTGCCCGGTTACGGCGTCTTTGCCCAGGACTACTGGCGCGATTCCATCGCCTCCGCCCTGGTCATGGAGGCACTGGCCAAAGCGGCCGGGCTGAATTCCGAAGATGCCTACACCATCGGCATCCTGCACGCCCTCGGACGCGTGCTCATCAACGACGTGCTGGAAGATCAGGGCTTCTCCATCTATTGGGACGGTCATCACCGGATCGAGGATTGGGAACGGGGTTCAGTGGGCTTTGACTACGCGGAAGCGGGGGCCATGCTGTTGGAACACTGGCGTTTTCCGGTCCCGATGTGCGAGATCATCCGCTGGCAGCTTTATCCCGACCGGATCGTGGAACCCGTCTCGCTGTTGAGCGCGTTGCAGTTTACGGAGCGTTTACTGGCGGTGACTGGAACGGATTTTGAAACCGAGGACTGGCAACTGCCCGAGACGGACCCCTATGTCCGGGCGACGGGACTGACGCGGCCGGTGCTGGGTCAATTCGTGGCCACCTGCCGCGAAGAATTTCAGCGCATCCTGAAGTCGGTGGCCTGAGGTGCCAGGGTCAATTCAAAACCGTCCGGAGCGATTCAAAACCGCAGTCTGTGCCCGGCGGCTCAGAACAAATTGTTGGCCATGATGCCGAGGACGCTCAGCGGGCCCTGATCCTCGAGACCGTCGGCGGCTTTGTCCAGCTTCTGGAGCGAGAGCTTCGCATTCTTGAGAAAATCCTCGTCGTTGACGAGTTTGCCGACGGAGCCCTGGCCGTGATTGACCTTGAACAGGATTTGGCTGAGGTTGGTCATGGAGGCGGTGGTGGAAGTATAAAGGGTGTCATCGGTCAGCAATTTGCCGAGGGTGCCCTGGCCGGCGCGGGTGTTATCCACCATCTGCCTGGCCGAAACCACCATGTCCTGCACATTGGTGAGGGTGTCCTGAAGGTTGGTGACGGTGCCCATGGCGGAGTTATAGAGGGAATCGTCATAGATGAGCTTGCCGATGGTGCCCTGGCCGGCGGCGACCTGGCTGGAGACGTTTTTAATGTTGGCGATGGTGGCGGTGAGCGGCTCGCGGTTTTGTTTGAAGAAGTCAGTGAGGGGGCCGAGGATGTTGTCAATTTTATCGCCGGAGAAGCTGCCGGCGACCTTGGCGATGCCGGAGGCGGCGTTGTCGAGCTTGGCCATGATGGCGCTCAGGTCGGGTTGTTCGGCGGTGGCGAGCACGGCGCCGTCCACGGCGCGGGGGGCGGCGGCGGAGCCGAAATCCACGGCGACGAAATTCTGGCCCATGAGGCCGGTGAATTTGATGATGGCCTGGCTGTCGGTTTTGACGGCGACCTCGGGGTGAAGTTTCATGGTGACGAGGACTTTTTGGTCGGTGAGGGCGATTTTCTCGACGCGGCCGATTTCGACGCCGGCCATTTTGACGAGGTCGCCCACCTTCAAATCCTGGACGGTGTCGAACTGGGCGCTGACGTGGTAGCCGCCGCGGAAGAGGTCAATGCCGCCGAGGGTTTCGACGATGATCCAAATGGCGAAGATGACGAGGACGACGAACAAGCCCAGATTGGTTTCGAGGGAGTTTTTCATAAGCTGTGGTGGTTGGAGTCGCGTTTGAAATCGGCGTTCAAGAAATTTTGCACGAGGGCCAGGCCGGATTTTTTGATTTCCGCCGGGGTGCCGATGGTGATGATGCGGCCTTCGTTCATGACGGCGATGCGGTCAGCAACGCCAAAGGCAAGGCTGCGGTCATGGGTGACGATCAGGGAGGTGACGCGGGTGCGCTGGTTTAGTTTCCAAATTTCTTCACTGATGAGAACCGATGAGAGCGGGTCGAGTTCGCTGGTGGGTTCATCGTAGAGAATCAACTGGGGTTCAATGACGAGGGCGCGGGCGATGGCGGCGCGCTTTTTCATGCCGCCGGAGAGTTCATCGGGGGTTTTGTCCACGGCGTCGCCCAGGCCCACGTCGGTGAGTTTTTCGCTGACGATGCGCGCGATTTCGGCGGGGGTTTTGAGGCGGTGCTCGGTCAAATAGAGGCCGACGTTTTCGCCGACGGTGAGGGAATTGAGCAGGGCGCCGGACTGGAAGACGAGGGCCAGGCGGTATTTGGCGGCGATTTCCGGGGTCTGGATGGACTGGCCGTTGACGAGGATTTCGCCGGCATCGGGGGGTTCCAGGCCGATGAGGTGTTTGAGGAGGACGCTTTTGCCGCTGCCGCTGGGGCCCATGATGACAAAGATTTCGCCGGGCTGAACCTCGAAGGCGAGGTCGTGCAGGACGGCCTGGCCGTCAAAGCTTTTGCACAACCCGCGGACTTGGAGGTTGACGCCGTAGGGGATGGGGGCGGGCGGGTTCATCAATGCAGCAGGATGCGGGTGAGGATGTAATCAAACACCACGATGAGGATGATGGAGTTGACGACGGCCTTGGTGACGGAGCGGCCGATGCCGCGCGGACCGCCGATGGTAATGAGGCCCTGATGACAGGAGACGGAGCCGATGATGAGGGCGAAACAAAAGCTTTTGAAGAGGCCATTGGCGACGTCGCCGGGCAGGACCATGCTGCGGAGGTCGGCATAGAAGACCTGGTAGGGGATCTCCATGTGGCTGTTGAGTTCGGCGACGGTGGCGCCGCCGAACCAGCCGACGAGGATGGCAAACACGACGAGCATGGGCAGCGCCAGGGCCATGGCCAGAATGCGGGGCAGGACGAGGTAATGAATGGGGTTGATGTTCATGGTGCGCAGGGCGTCAATCTCCTGATAGACGCTCATGGAGCCGATTTCGGCGGCCATGGCGGAGCCGATGCGGCCGGCAATGAGGATGGCCATCATGACGGGGGCGAGTTCCTTGGCCAGGGCGATGCCGACGATGCCGCCCACGGCGCTGGGCAGGCCTTTTTCGACCAGGACGGGACCGGTTTGCAGGGCGAGCACGCCGCCGATGAAAAACGAAAGGACGCAAACCATGAGGAGGCTGGCGTTGCCGATTTCGAAGAACTGGTCAAAAACCTTTTGGCGCTGCCGCCAGGCCAGGGGCAGGGCGCGCAGGGTGCGCCAAAAGAGCAGGACGATCTGACCGATGTTGGCAAAGAAGCGGGGGCGCGGGTTCATATCATTTTTCAAACGATTTCACCGGCCTGCGCCAATCGAATACCGGACCGTAAAAGCAGCGAAGCTGATTTGTTTCACCCTGCCGACGATACTGGAAAAGGCCGAAGAGGAGCGAGCATTTTTTGGCGGCGGGCCGGGTCTCCCGCCGGTAAAGGTTCCAGAGCAGCGAGCGGCTCTGGCAGCCGTTGGTGGCGTTGTCTTCCGCGCGCCAGAGGGACCAGAGGGGGGACCAGTTGCGTTCGAGGCCGGGTTGATCGGGCAGGGCGGGTTCCACGGGGGCGAGGATTTGCAGGCGCCGGCTCCCCTGGGCGTCCTGGTGCCAGGTGAAAAAGGGCCACATGTCCACGCGCCGGGTTTGGGCGCCGGTCAGGGTGTTTTTCTGGACGGTGTTTTCATACAGGTAAAACAGGACCCGGGTGCGGTCGGATTGGAGGGGGTCCACATGGTAACCGCGGTATTGATAGAGGGGCCAGAGCCAGGAGTCGCTCTCCTGCCGGGCGTCACGCGACCGGCTGAACAACGGCCACACGCGGTCGGTGTGCTTGCCTTCCCCCCGGGTGAAAATGACCAAGGGCCAGGGCCCCTGCCATTCGTGGTAGTGTTTTTCCCGGTCGTCAATCCAACTGAAAAACGGCCAGATGACGGTGGTGGAATCGCGTTGGGGCGAACGCAAGCCGGCGTAGAGGGGAATCACGCCGAGGGAGGTTTCGGGATTCGCCGTCCCCACGCCTTCCTGGTTGTGGTAATAAACGGGCCAGAGGGCGAACGATTCATCGTGGCCGGGCACCAGGGAGACATCGCCAAAACCATTGGTGGCGCTGGTGATGTCTTTGTGTTCGGCGCCCAGGAGCGGCCACAATTGCCAGCCTTCCAGGTGATCCCCGTGGCGGAGGTGGAAAAACGGATACAGGTAATTGTCGGTGACGACCCCCTTTTTTCGGGATTCGCTGTATAAGGGGAACATCACAAAGGAGACATCATTCAACATCAGCCGGTTTTTGATGTGCCCGTAAAATGGCAGGATGGCGGTGTAATTGTCGTTGGTATTGGCGGAACGCTGCCGGAAATAGAGCGGATAAATGGTGAAGCGTTTCGCCTCGCCGCCCGTCGGGTTGGCCCCGCCCGCAATACTGAACACTTGCAGAAGCTGCCACCGGTATTCCCGGCCGTGCCGGCCATAGGTCAGCAGGGGATAAAGGAAATCATCCTCCCGGGATTCGACGGCGGGGTCGGTGCAACGGGAATAAAACGGCGGCCAGGCCTGGGTGACCTCGGTTCCCAGTTGTTGCCGGTAATAAAGCGGGCCGGCCATTTCGGTGCGGGTGCCTTCGTCGAGGGTCAGGTCAAAAGTTTGAACGGCCGGACCGGCCGGGGGCATGGCCCGGGCCATGCGCAGCGGGAAAACCCCGCACGTTAACGCCGCAATGGCCAGCCAGCGGGCGGCGAGGGCGGCTTTTGACCGGGCCGGACGACTTTTCCGGGTTTCAAAAATGTTAAAAAGGTGATTCAATCGTTAACGTTATTTATTCGACGTATTCGGGTTAAAAGCCATAATTTGGTCAAAAATTAACATAAAGTTTGACATTTCAGCATTTTCATCCATTATTAGGTTGATTGAGGTTTTTCACCTCGGTTCCTCCTGAACCCGGTGCCGGTATTGTCCTGCCGGTACCGGGTTTATCGATTAAAGACCAGCGTTTTCCCAGTAAACCCAGCAAAGCCGGCAGGAACGTCAAGCCGGCCAGCATGCACAGGGCAATCCCCGAGGCCATGATCAAGCCCAGACTGTGAATACCACGATGTTGGGCGAGAATCAAGCTGCCAAAGCCGGCGATGGCGGTCAGCCCGGACACCAGCACGGCTTTGCCGGTGCTGCGCGAGAGGATGCCCGGGGTCCGCTCCTCGGCATAACGGTTCAAGATGTGGATGCCGTTGGTGACGCCGATGCCAATGACCAGGGGCAGGGTCATGATGTTGGCCGGATTGAAGGGGACGCCCAGCCAGCCCATGAGTCCCGCCAGCCAGAGGGTGCCGATCCCCACGGGAATCAGGGACAAGAGCACCGCCCCCACGCTGTGGAAATGCAGCAGCACCAGGATGACAATGGCGATGAGCGAATAGACGGCGGCCCGCTCATAGCTGTCCTTGAGCAGGGAGGTGTATTCGTATAACTGCACCGGGGTGCCGGTCACGTTGGGGTCCACACTGCGGAGATCGGTGATGAATTTTTCCTGATACTGGCGCTGCCAGACGTCGGCCTTGGGATAAATTTGCAGCAGGAATTTCCCGCCGTTCCCCACGAAGCGGTCCCGCAGGGCGGCCGGCAGATCCGCCACGGACAACGGGGCGCGGTCGTCCTGGTTTTGCAGGGCTTGAAACGTGTCGCGGAGATCGTTAAACAGGGCCAACTGGTATTGGGCCAGCTTCTCGGCGTGAACGGCCAGCACGATGGCATCGCCGCTGAGCATGGTGGACCGCAATTCCTGGATGGCCTGCTGGAGCGAACTTAATTGCCGGGTTAATTCGGGGTCGTGGTCCCCCACCTCCGCCCGGGCCGCGCCGAGATAACCGTAGAGGGAATAGAGGGTGCGGCTCAGGTCGCTGAGCTCGACGGGTTTTGCATCGGGCGGCGGGAAATTCAGGGGGGCCACCACTTGTTTGATTTGGTGGATGAGCTGCCGTTGGTCGGTCTGATCCCGGCTCAAGTAGCCGGCGATGGACTCGACATCGGCCACGGTGTTGGTGAGGGCCCGGAATTTTTTCTCGAGCGCCACGGCCTGCGGGAGCGAATCGGCGATGACCGCGCCGAAGAGCACGGATTTGTCGGCGGAGTGGATGAGCTTTTCTTCAAACACCACGGCGGGCAGGCCGGCGCTTTGCATGTCGAGCAGGTTGTAATCAAAGAAGACTTTGGGCAGTTGCGTGGCCGCCAGGGAACAGGTGATGACGATCAGGAGGGTGACCAGCAGGGGGCGCTGCAGCCAGAGGTTTTCAATGCGGGCGCGCGCCGCCGCCGCCGTTGACGGGGGCAAATGGTCCAGTGCATTTTGCCGGCCGTGCAGGAGCATCACCGGCAGCAGGGTCATCATGGGGATGAAGCAGACCAGCAGACCGCCGCCGCAGATGATGCCCATTTCCTGGATGCCCTTGAAATCGGTGAACCACATGGCGATGAACGCGCCCGCCGTGGTCAGCGCGCCGGTGAGGATGCCCTGACCGGTATAGACCATCGCCCGGGTCAGCGCCTGTTCGCCGGTCTTGCCCAGGCGCAGTTCTTCTTCGTAGCGGGTGACCAGATGCACGCCGTAGTCAATCGCCAGGCCGATCAGAATGGGCACAAACGTGATGGTCAAAATGTTCAGGTGGCCCACCGTCAGGGTGGCAAAGGCGAGGGTGTAAGCCAGGCCGACCACGAGGCAGAGCGTGGCCTTCACCGGCCGGCCGGTCTCGTTGTAGCCGTAGATGAAAATCAACGCGCATAGAAACAGGGAAACCACGCTGGCGACGGTGGTGTCTTTTTGGGACTGGGCCATTTCGTCCTGTTCGAGCACGGGCTCGCCGGTGAGGCCGACGTTCAAGCCGGGGACTTCGTCGCGGGTGACGGCCACCAATTCGCGGAACCGTTTGACGGCGGCTTCGTTCAGGTCATCGGTGGGGGCATGGGCGGTGACCAGGAAAATGGTGCCCTGGGCGAAGGTGATATACGTGGCGCGCCGCGCCGCCTCGCTGTTGTCAAAGAGGGCGGTGACGCCGGGCGAGAGCGGGGGGCCGGGTTGAACCAGGCTGTCCTCCGCCTGGGTCACGATGCGCTCGAGGGCGGGCAGGGCGCCAATGAGGGAATCCGTCTGGGTGCTTTCCTCGCGCGGGGCCGTGCGGAATTCGGTATTCACGAGGTCGAACAGGGAAACGAGGTTCGTGGCCTGGGTGAATTGATGGATGAAGGGCCGGAAGACTTCGAGTTTGTGCAGCAACTCCTCCAGATCACTTTGGGAGATTTCATCGGGATACGCATCCTCCAGGAGCCACCGGTTGAGGAGGGCCAGCTTTTCACCGGTGGGCGCGGCCGCGAGTAATTTCTGGGTTTTGGGCCGCAGCGTGACGCCGCTGAACCGGGCGGCATCGTAGAGGCTGGGGCCGCTGACGATCCGGTTCAAATCGTTCGTCAAGAGCGTGACCAGCGGGGTCAAATTCGTCCGGGTCACCCGGGCTTCGGCCAGCGCCTGCCGGGTGGCGGGCGACAATTGTTCCCGGAGCCAGCGGGTGACGCCGTCGGCGGTCGTTGGGAGGGGGTGCAGCGGTGCGGAACCGGCTTCCCCGGGCGGGGATAACCGGTCAATGAAGGCGGGCAGGTTTTTAAAATCGCCCGCCTCAAAATCGGGGGTTTGTTCGGGTACAAACATCAGGGCTTTGGAGCCCATCATTTTCAAGTCGCCCTTGTAGAAAACATCGGTGAAGAGGTTGGTCTCGGCCTCGAGGCGGGCACCGAGGCGCTCCACAAACTCGCGGTTCTTCTCGGGGTTCTCGCTTTCGACCACCACCACGAGATCATCCTGCTGGGGGAAGGCCTTTTTAAATTCCAGGAAGTTGTGCTGGTATTTTTTATTGGACCCCACCAGGTCGTCGCGGTTGGTGTCGAACTCCAGCCAGCCATAGGGTTTGGGCAGGGCGTAGAACACGCAGACCACAAACAGCAGGATCTGCGGCAGGACCAGCCAGCGGGGATGACGACAGGCCGCCGCCGCCAATTTGGCCAGCAGCCGCCCCATCAGGGAATCTGGGCTGAGCGCCTTCATGCCGGGGGCTCCGCCAGCCGGAGGGGACGGTGGTTGGGGTTGAGGCGGTTTGGCACTGGATCCATGTTTCGCGTTTGGCTTCCCTGGTTGAACCGCCGGCGACGACCGGGCGGGTTTCCCTGCGCCGGCTTCATGCGGCTTGCACAAAGACCGCCGTGCCGTAACACAACACCTCGGTGATGCCCGGGGCGATTTCCGTGGCGTCGTAACGGACGCCGACGACGGCGTTGGCCCCGAGTTCACCGGCATGGGTGAGCATGAGGTCAAAGGCGTCCCCGCGGGCGCGTTCGCAAAGGTTCGTATAGAGCGAGATGTTGCCGCCAAAGACGGCTTGCAGGCTCGCCCCGAAATTGCCAATGATGGACCGTGACCGCACAATGATGCCCCGGACGACGCCAAAAGACTTGGTCACCCGATATCCGGGCAATTCGAACGTCGTGGTGGTCAACGGATGTGTCAAACTCATAACGGGAAGATTAAACACGAACGCGCCCCTGCGTAAAAGCCAAAAGTTCCCCGCCGGTGTGGCAGGGCGCATCCTGAAACTGCCCCCGGGGCGCGGGACCGCGCTCCCACCGGTTTGCAACCGGGGGCAAGTGTCGAGATACGCCGGTGTGGCGGCGGATGTCCCGCCCGGCGGAACCAACCGCTCGAAGGTCCATCCATGATCGAGCCTACACCGCCGGCGACCCTGACCGGCTGCGCTTGCCCAGCCGAATTTCGGCCCGCCAACCCGGACCCCGCCAAACCTTCATCCACCCCCCGCGGTGGTTTTCACTTTTTTACCAGCGGGTTGCGGGTTTTGAGTTTCGGGAACCGCGAGAAATCGCGGTCGGCGGTCCAGAGTTCGCGCACGCCATGGTGCAGGCAGAGGGCGGCAATGCGGGCGTCATGAATGCGCGGGCCGGACAATTTGGCGGCCAGCGCCAGTTCGCGCAGTGTTTCATAATAACCGGGGCTTTCGGCGAGGAGATGCAACTGCGGCGAGCCAAACAACTGTTCCAAAAAACCCAGGGCTTCGGACAACGTGGAGGCCGGTTGGTAAATGCCGGGATGGGTTGAAATACTGATGAACTCATGAACGCATGGCCAGGGCAACGCCCACGCGGAGGTTCCCTCCAACACCGGACGCAAAGCGGCGAGGGCCGCCTCATGGAGCGGGGCGTTGCCACGATGCGCGAAGACGAGCAGGTGGGTGTCAATGGCGATCATGCGCCATGTCCCCGGTAGATTTCGTCGCGAAACTTTTCCCACGGGGCGGCTTTAAACCCGGCGGTCAATCCGCCGCTTTGAACCACCAGCGGTTTCCATTTCCATTGGGTGGGTTTGGTCTGCCTGGCCTCAAGCACCATCCGCAAGCCCTGTTCGGTCAGGGCGCGAAAGGTGGTTTTCTCGCGGCGGGCGGTCCGCTGGGCGCGGGCAAACAGATCGTCGGCAATTTCAATGGTCGTCTTCATAATATGGCCACCCATATTCGCACGGGTGGGTGGCCATCGCAAGCGGGAGATTTCCGGCCCGCCATCTCGGTGAGGCCGGTCGCGCATTCAGGGAAACTCCTCCCATTTTCCTGCCGGTATGCGAGTTTCTTGCCCTTGGATTCCGCCAACTCGAACCCCGCCAAACCTTCATTAACCGCCATCGGTGTGGCACCGGGTGCGAAAAAACGAACCCAACCATGACCCCTTCGAGGTAAACATGGTCTGTGCGGTTAACCGGACCCATTCGGCAATAAATTGTGCCTTTGGATCGGCCGGAATTTGTTCGAGGATTTCCCTGGGAATCATTTTTTCCGGGGTTGGCGTTTCAGGGTTTGCATCGCGGCGAGAGCGTCGCGCAGCACGGGAATGGTCAGTTTGTCCTTGGCGCGGTTCGCGGCGATTTTGCTGGCGAGAATCCGTTCCAGTGCCAGCACCTTGAGCTTTTGACCACCCAGGGGGACTTCCACACAGTTTTCGAGTTCGTCGGCAAAGGTTCCCAAGCCGTCCATGCGCAGGACAATGTCAAAGAGTTCGGCCCCCTCACCCGCAAACATCGGTGGATTAAAATTGCCGGGCGGTACATAGGCGGCGCCGACTTCCTGCAAAGCGCGGGAGATGCTTGGATCACCAAGGCGCTCAAACCAAAGGTCAACATCCTGAGTGACGACGGGCGCGCCTTGCAGCGTGGCGGCGGACAGTCCGACCACCATGAACCGCACCTTGCGTTTCAGCAAAATGTGCAGCAGGCGGAGTTCACTTTCGGAAAATGGCAGTGGCGCGGCCACGAATCAGGCTCCTTTGCAATCTTTCCAAGGGCGGTTGTTCCAGCAGGATCAGGGTGTGACGGACGTTGTCAGGATCGGCGTGCGGGTGGGCGGCCAGGACTTTTCCGACGCGCACGTCCAAACGCCGGGCCCAGCGTTGGACTTGGGCGGGGTTCCTGACTTGAGTGCTCGATTTCATTCTGACGGTGGGAATATAACCGGTTTCATAACGGTTGTCACCGGCATTTTCCAAGGGGTTATGGGTGAAGCGCGGGCTTGGGGCTTGGGGCGTGAGGCGGGGATGGGGCAGGAATGCGGGGGCGGCGCAAGAGTAAATTGCGGGGAACAGGCAAACCGTTGTCGAAAGATGCGTTGCAGGTGCCGGGGCGTAAGCCCGCACTGACAGGCCAGTTGCCCGGCCTGATAGCCGGCCTTGGCCGCCAGCGCCGGCCAATCCGCAGAGAATTGAATTTTCATGATTTTCGCATGTGTCTACCATACTAATACGGGCGAAAAACCCGGTTCTTCCAAAAAACTTCATTTTTCTGAGAATATTTTTTGGGGGGCGTGTTGCCAGAGAAGCCGGGCGCGAAGTGTTTCTGGCCAGGTTGGCGGAAAAGTGCGCCGAAACGGGCGGGCGGGTGCGGGCGCTCGGTTCCAGGGGTTGAATGTGGGTGCGACCTGACAGGCCGGAGCTGGCTGGGGGTGGTTGCCCCAGGCCTTCAGCCTGGGCTGTCACATGACGGGCTGACCGCCCTGAGGGAGGCAATGTGCGGGGACGGAGTAGCCGTAGCCGCCCGGCCGGAGTGGATTATAATGCGGCGCACTGCCGAGACGCCGCTACGGGGCGCGTGGATTGTGAATTTAAGGGGAGAGGAAGGCGAAGGGGGGGAGGTTGCGCAGGATGCCAAAGATCAAGGCGAGTACGAGCCAGGGTAACAGCCAGGAGGTTGGAATCAAGGACGCGGAGGGGAGGCGGCGCAGGTGGCGCACGCCCAGCCAGGCGGCCCGCAGGGCCAGGGCGGCCAGGGTGAGGAGGAACAGGGCGTTGTCGTGGAGCGCCACCCGCCAGCGGCCGTGCAGCAGGGCATATAATCCGCGGGTGGCCCCGCAGCCGGGACAGTTCAAGCCGGTCAGGCGGTGGAAGGTGCAGCCGGGATAAAACGGGGTCTGGGACGGGTCAAAGCAATAGACGACCAAGCCGATGCCCAGGGTGACGAGGGCGAGCAGGATGCCGGTAAAAAAGACGGGCGGGGTGCAGCCGGCCCATTTTAGTTTGGGCGGCACGGGGTTGGTGGGGGCGATGGGTGCGGGCATGGCGGGATTCAATGGAGCATCAGGAACAGGGCCAGCAGCAGGCAACCGAGGATGGACAGGATCAGCCCGAGCAGGGCCATGGCTCCGCCGCCGTAACGCTGTGGGTTTTCACTTCTTTGTATGAGGGCGATGAGGGAGAAGATCAGGCCGAGGAGGTTGAAGGGCAGACCGGCGCAGCAACAGCCGAGCGTCACGGACAGGAGGCCGCACACGAATCCGGCTTTGGCCATGGAACAGGAGGGCTCCGCGGCGGGCGGGGTGATGATGGGCGGGGCTTCGCCGGGAAAATCCCGCGCCAATTCCGGCACCAGGCCGGCGGGGGTCCAGTCCGCCGGGTCGTGAACAAACACGCGGGTGTGGCGGTTGACGCGGCGTTCGCGGATCCATTGCCGGATTTGGTCGGGCGTGGCGGGACCGTAAACCCGGCCGTCGTCACCCATGATTTTAAACATGGTGGACCAGCCTTTCGTCCCGGGGTTCGGCTTCGTCGCCGGGCCGGGTTTGAGCGTGGCGCCCGGTGCCGGGATCGGCGCACAGGCCGCGTTTGCTGGCGGCGATAAATTCCAGGAGCAGGAGGGCGCCGGGGCTGTGGAAGCGGGTTTGGGCCGCGGCCAAAGCGTTGCTGAACGCGGTGTGGCGGCGGAAGAGTTGGAGGTAGAGTTGTTTCAACTCGAGGCGCTGTTCGGTGGTGAAGCCGGCGCGCCGCAGGCCGACGCTGTTGAGGCCGCAGATGCCGTTGTAGCCGCTGGCGATGGTGAACGGGGGCAAATCTTTGCTGATGGCCGCGCCGCCCTGCATGAGGGACAACATGCCGATGCGGACAAATTGGTGCACGAGGCAGTTGCCGGAGATGAAGGCGCGGTCCTGCACGGTGACGTGGCCGCCGAGCAGGGCGCCGTTGGCCATGATGATGTGGTTCCCGAGATGGCAGTTGTGGGCGACATGGGCGCCGGCCATGAGAAAATTATGCGAGCCCACCCAGGTGTCCTCCCCGGGCTTGCTGGAACGATGCACGGTGACGTGTTCGCGGAAGACGTTGTGGTCGCCGATGCGCAGGCCGGTGGGTTCGCCGTGATATTTCAAGTCCTGCGGCGCATCGCCGATGACGGCGCCGGCATGGAACAGGTTATGGCCGCCGATGCGGGTGCGCCCGGTGATGTAGACGTGGGGGCCGACGACGCAGCCGGTCCCGAGTTCCACGCCCTCGTCAATGACGGCATAGGGTCCGACGCGGACGGACGGGTCGAGCCGGGCTTCGGGATGAATGATGGCGGTGGGGTGGATCATGGGCGCGGCGCCGGGCGGGCGGCGGTCAGCGGCGAAACGGTTTCCGGGCATGGCATGGTCATAGCGCGGTTAAACACTGCCAATAACCGGCGGGCGTGGCAAGCGCAAGCCTTGCGCAAGTCTGGTGTGGGGCGCAGGTTCCCAGTGACATCGCCGGGCACTCGCGCCGGCCACGCGCCGCCGCGCTTGAGTTGCTGGTCATGGCCCGCCGGGCTCGTTCCGGCCCCGGCTGGAATATAACGGGCTTTCAGCACTCAGCCAGGGGCAAAGGGCAAAGCGGTGGAGGGGTTTCAAAAGTTTCAGGGTGGGAACGATGAAGCGATGATTTTGCAGCGGCTGGATTTGGAATCAAGGCGGGGCGGGGGCGGGGTGGATGGCCCTGTCTGCCCGCTTGTCCCCGGTTCGCCCCCCGTTTAACCTGCCCCCGTGCCGCCGCCGCCGCAACCGCTCGACGCCTTGATCCCCGCCCACACCCGGCGGCAGGCGATGGATTGGAGTCTGGTCCTCGCCAGTCAGGGCATCGCCCATGTCATTGACCAGAACGAAGGGACGGGCTGGACGCTGGCCGTGGCGGCGGCGGACCACGCGAGCGCGCTCAACGCCATCCGGCTTTACCGCGCGGAAAACCGGCACTGGCGGTGGCGCCGACCGGTCTTCCAGCCCGGTTGGTTTTTCGACTGGGCCAGCCTGCTTTGGGTTTTGCTGGCGGTTTCATTCTATGGTTGGAGCGCGGCCGATGCCGGTCGCCGCGCCGCCGGCATGATGACGGGGACCGCGCTGGCCCGGGGCGAATGGTGGCGGTTATTCACCGCCACCTGGTTGCATGCCGATCTCGGTCATCTGCTGTCGAATGTGGGGTTTGGTTTTCTGTTCCTGGGCCTGGTCATGGGCCGTTACGGACCGGGCGTGGGTTTGCTGGCGGCGTATCTTGCCGGGGCGGGCGGCAACCTCGCCGCCGGATGGGCTTATGATGCCTCGATGCGCGGGCTCGGGGCCTCGGGGGTGGTGATGGGCGCGCTGGGTTTGCTCTCCGTGCAATCCCCCGCGCTGTTCCGGCGGCGCCATTCCCCCGGGTTCCAGCCATTGGCCCTCGGACTGATGGGCGGGATGCTGTTGTTCGTGTTTCTGGGGGTGAGCCAGGGGAGCGACGTTGTGGCCCACTTCGGTGGATTTATCACCGGCTTGGTCTTGGGCGCACTGCTGGCACTCGGGCGCCGCCACACCCGCCGGCCGGGGATAAATCTCGCCGCAGGTATCCTTTTCGCGGCGCTGGTCATTGTGCCCTGGTGGCGGGCGGTGATTCGCTCCGGGGCCGGCTTTTAATTCCGATGCGCTTTCGGGAAGGAGGCGCGGGGCTGGAGGCGCGGGGCTGGGGGCGCGGGGCTGGGGGCAGGCGGAACCTCGGCTTGGGCCCGTCACCGTTGAAGCGAGGGCGCCTGCCCCCGAAGCGGATCGCCGGGGGCAGTGACGAGCTGCGCTCTTTTGTTAAACGGGGTCTGAAATCCGCTTGCGCCGGACTTTGCGGGCAATTACCTTGTTCAACCTTGGAGAAGTTGGAGCACCATGGAAATATCAGACCTTAAAGCATTATTGATCAGCGGTAACCCGGATTTTTGGCCGAAATTAGCGGCCTTAACCGGACAGGCGCATGATTTTGAGGAACTCTTTCTGCTGTCCTCGTGGCGTAAAAAGGCCCGCGCCCGCAATCTGGCCCGGCCCGGCCCGGAAATTCCGCCCTTGAAACTGGCCCTGCTGGGCGGTTGCAGTCTGTATCCGCTCCATGAACTGCTGGCCCACCTCTGCGAAATCCAAGGCACCCCGGTGGAAGTCTGGCTGGGCGATTACGACAATTATGTCGCGGAAATCATGGATGAAACCAGCGGGCTTTATGCGTTTGCGCCCAACGTGGTCTGGTTGCTGCCGGCGGAAGGCCGCTGCCAATATTCCGGGGCCCTGACCGATCCGCGCACGGTTCAGCAGGCGGAAGCCGTTAAAACGGCGGAGTCCCTGCTGGAACTGGCCCGCCGGGTGAACACGCTGACGGGTGCGGAAGTCCTGCTCACGAATTTCCGGCTGCCGGCGCGCCATGACCTGGGGGCCTACCGTTCCCACACCCTCGGGGCCGATTGGACGTTCCGTAAATGGGTGAATTTGGAACTGGGGTTGAATGCCCCGGCCGGCGTGCGGATTTGCGATTTGGAATTTCTGGCCGCCCGCCTGGGCGGTCTGCGGGCGGCCGATCCCCGGGGCTGGTTCGAAACCAAACAACCCGGTTCGCCCGCCCTGCTCTTTGAACTCGCGCGCGAAGCCGCACACCTGATCGCCGCCCTCAAGCGCGCCCCCAAAAAAGTGCTGGTGCTGGACCTGGACAACACCCTCTGGGGCGGGGTGGTGGCGGATGACGGGTTGGAGGGTATCGAGTTGGGCGACACTTCCCCGCGCGGGGAGGCGTTCAAGGCGTTTCAGAAATACATCGCCTCGCTCAAACAGCGCGGCGTCCTCCTGGCCGTGTGCAGCAAAAATGATCATGACAAGGCGGTGGAACCGTTCGAGAAGCATCCCGAAATGGTTTTGCGCCTGACCGACATCGTTAATTTCAAGGCCAATTGGGAACCCAAATCCGAAAACATCCGGCGCATGGCCCCGGAATTAAACCTGGGGCTGGACAGTTTCGTGTTTGTGGATGACAACCCCGCCGAAATTGACATTGTCCGGCAATTCGCGCCGGAAGTGACCACGCTCCTGCTCGGCCCCGACTCGTCGGAATACGTCGCCCAGTTGCAGGACTGCCGGCTGTTTGAACCCGGCAGCATCACCGCCGAAGATGCCGAACGGACCCGCCAGTATCAGGCCGAAGCCGGCCGTCAGGCCCTCGCCGCCTCGGTCACCGACATGGATTCGTATCTGGCCTCGCTGGCGATGGAGGCGAGCATCAGTGAATTCACCGTCGTGGACGCCCCGCGCCTGTCGCAGTTGATCAACAAGAGCAACCAGTTCAACCTCACCACCCGCCGCCGCAGCGAGGCGGAGGTGCTGGCCGTCATGAACGATCCGGCGTGGGTCGGCTTTTCCGTGCGGTTGAAAGACCGGTTTGGCGATCACGGCCTGATTTCCATCGTGATTGGCCGCGCCGTGGCGGGAACCCTGGAAATTGACACGTGGCTGATGAGTTGCCGCGTGTTGAAACGACAGGTGGAGGAGACGGTCCTGAACGAACTGGTGCGGCTCGCCCGAGCCCGGGGCTGCCACCGGTTGGAAGGCCTCTATCTGCCCACCGCCAAAAACGGGATGGTGCGGGATTTCTATGGCCGCATGGGCCTGACCCTGACCGCCGAATCGGACACTCGACGAGTCTTTGAACTGACCCTGGAAAATTTCCAACCCCGCCCCACCCGGATCACCCTCACCCGCCGCGCCTATGAACCAAACTGAAGTCATCGCCAAACTGCAAACCATCTTCGACACGGTGTTTCTCGAACCCGTCGTGCTCACCCCGGCCATCAGCGCCAAAGACGTGCCGGAATGGGATTCGCTCACCCATATCTCCCTCATGGTGGCGGTGGAGAAGGCGTTCGGCGTGCGCTTCCGCGTGGGCGAGGTGGAAACCGCCAAAAATATCGGTGAATTTGCCGACCTGATCCGCAAACGCCAGCAGGAGCCCTGAAATGCCCGCTGCCTTTGATTCCATCAAGCAAGCGGCGGCCTTTCTGCTGCTGTTGGTGTTTTTGACGGCCGCCCCGTGGCTCTCGGCGGAGCGACTGCTGCCCCGGCCCAATGAAGCCTATTCCTCGGAGAGCATCCGGTGGGAAAAATATCCGTGGGTGCAAAAATACATATACGAGGAAACGAACGACATTGACATCGCGTTCGTCGGTTCGTCGCGCATGACGTTTGATGTTGACACCCCGTATGTGCAGGCCAAGCTGGACGAGCGGCTCGGCCGCCAAACCGTGGTGCGGACCATCGGGTGGGCGTGGTCGGGTTTTGATACGCTTTAATTTTTCACCCGGGATTTGCTGGCGCACCGGCGGGTGAAAACCCTCGTGTTTTATGACGAGGGTTCGCAGGGAAAACTCATCATTCCGCAGGCGCAGGCCCCTTACTGGTTCCGTTTTGGCGACGATGCGCGGGCCTTGTCCGGTCTGCCGCTCCACGACCAGGCCGATTATTATTATGCCGCCGTGGTGGGCATGCCCCGCAACCTGCTTGAGCCGCTGATTGCCAACCTGCCCGCCGCTCCCCAGGGGAAAGGCGCGCTGGATTATGAAATGCGCCTGGGCACCATGGACGCACGCTTGGGTTATGATCCGACGGGCATCCATCCCAATCCTCATTTCATCCCTTACACCCCCCGCACCGGCGTGACCCCGGCGGACCTCCGCATCGACACCCCCGCCACTGCGTCCAGTTTTGTGTATTCCAACCAGCCGCTGCCGGCGGCGCAAATTTATTTTATCCGGCAATTGGGTGCGCTGGCCAAAAGTCATGGCTGTAATCTGGTGGAGCTGCACCTGCCCGTGTTGGCGGAAAGAAGCCTGCCGGTGATTCCCGAGACCCGCCACTGGCCGGATTTTCTGCAAACGGAGGTTTCCGTGATGGGCATTCCCCCCGCGCGCCTGTTTGCCGGCCTTTCGTTATCAGAAATCCAGCAGCTCTATTTTGACGACCTGCATTTTAATGTGAATGGGAAGCAGTATTTCACCCCGTTGATCACCCCGGCCATCCTCCAGTGTTATGAACATCCACCGACTCGTTGACCCCCTCATTTATCTGTTGGTTGTGCTCCTGTGCCTGGCCATCTTGCTGTTGGTCAACACGGCCCCGCCGGCCCTGATGGACGTCGGAGCGGTGTATCAGGGGTTTTAGCCGCATGGATGATTCTCCCTTATTTTTGGCGGTCGGTCTGGCGGTTTACATCCTCGTCAGCCGGTTGGTCATGCGCACCCTGACCGGCGGGCCGCGCGATGCGATCATGGCGCTGTTAAATCTCGCCGGCGTTTTCCTATTCCTCCTGCACACGCCACTAAATCCGCTGGCGCATGCGGCCCGGCTCCTGGGTTATTATTTGCTCCTTGTGATTTTGCAATTTGTTATGCTCCGGCTTTTTGTCGGTGCCCGGGGCTGGCGATTCTGGCCGGCCTTTTTCAGTCCCCTCGCCATTTTGATCGTATTGCGCTACGTTCCCAGCCAGGTCTTTGCCGCCCTGGGTCAGGTGGTGGGAAAACATTGGCTGGGCGTTCCCCCCCTCATCGGCATTTCCTATCTGGCCTTCCGTTGCAGCCGGCTGGCCTTGGAGGTCCGCAACGGTTCCGTGCCCAAACCGACCCTCGGCCAATATCTCGGCTTCGCCTTCTTTCTGCCCACGATGCAAGTCGGCCCCATCAATACCTACGCCAATTTCCGGCGCGGCTTTGACGCCGCGCCCTGGGACGTGCCGGTGGGCCGCGCCGCCCTGCGGGTTCTGGTGGGCTTGGTCAAATACCAGTTTTTGGGCGGGCTGTTCGGCCAGCTCGCTTATACCGGCCTGCTGCGCAACGGCCACCTCCACCATTGGCAGCATCTGCCGGTCGCCATGGTCTTTTATTATCTCTACCTCTATTGCAATTTTTCCGGCTTCTGCGACATGGCCATCGGCGCGGCGGCCTTGATCGGCATCCCGGTGCTGGAGAACTTCAACAACCCCTTCGCCGCCCGCAACATGCGGGAATTCTGGAACCGCTGGCACATCACCCTCTCGCAATGGATGCGTGATGTCGTCTTCGCCCCGCTCTCCAAATTCCTGGTGCGGGTGATGGGCCCGGCCCGGGTCAATCACGCCGTGGCCATCGCCATCTTCGTGGTCTTCCTGCTCATCGGCGTCTGGCATGGCGTCGGCTGGAATTACGCCATTTTCGGCCTCTGCCAGGCGGTCGGTGTGACCCTCTGCCATTATTACACCCTCTGGCTCAAACAATGGCTGGGTCGAGACGGCTTCAAAGCCTATAACGAAAGCCGGTGGATTCACGCCGCCGCTGTCGCCACCACCTTCAGTTACTACGCCGCCAGCCTGATCTTCTTTGCCAACACCCTCCCCCAAATCAAAGAGATATTTAAAACGCTACGGTGAGGTCAAAGGGAAAGGGAGGGCGTTTTCACCGCAAAGATTCCGCCAGAAAGGCCCGCACACGCCGTTCATACTCGGCGGGCGCGAACGCGTGCAAATCCTGATGGCCGGCGCCGGGGACGATCCAAAGTTGCTTCGGGCCGGCGGCGGCGTCAAACAGCGCTTGGGATTCTTCCGCCGTCGTCAACCGGTCGGCGCCGCCGGCCAGGAAAAACTTGGGGACGGTGATTTTGGCCGCCGACCGGATGGGGCATAAATCCTCCACGCCAATCCCCAGACGCGGTTTTAACTGCCACGATAACAAAGGCGCGCCGAACCGGCCCCAGGGACCGAGGCGGACGATCAGCCGGTCTTCAATCGCCTGGGTGATGGTGGGATAGACGGATTCCACGATCAGGGCATTGACCGGCAAGGGGGGCGAGGCCAGCAGCGCAGCGGCTCCACCCATGGACACGCCGAGCACGGCGGTTTTGGCGGCGGGATCCTTTTGGTGGACAAAAGCGACCGCCGCCGCCGCATCCCGGCTTTCCAGATAACCGTAGGTGATGTGCCGTCCGACGGTTTCGCCGTGGGCTTGAAAATCGAACAGGAGGACCGAATACCCGGCCGCGTGCAGGAAGGACACGCGATTGAGCACGGTCAGGCGGTTGGCGCGGACGCCGTGCATCAATATGATCGCGCTGCGGGCGTTGGGGACAGCCCACCACCAGCCCCGCACCCGGGCGCCGCTGGCGCTGGGAAATTCGACGGATTCAAAGGGATAACCGCCGCCCGCAGCGGGGGCCAGCCGGACTTGGTGCGGTGCGACCAACATCCCGCCCACCGCGAGATCCAATAAGACGGCCAGCACGACGACGCCCAGCAGTCCGAGGAGCCATTGGCGACGGCGGCGGCGGGGAAACGGACTGGCGGCGGGGAACCCTCCGGGGTGGGGCTTGGCGGGAGTGCTCATCCCCGGACCTTTGGCGGTGCATTGACCATGACGGGATATTGACCGTGACGGCGGACTGAACGTTCAACCCGAATTCCGAAAGCGCCCGAAAGGCTGCACCGGCGCCACGGGCGTCAATCGCCCAGGCAGATGCCGAGCGAGCGGGTGGCGCGGACAAAGCCTTCGTCCAGCGGCACGGTGCGCAAGCGGCCGGTGGCTTCGGCGAGCGCCACGCTTTCCACAAATTTTCCGTTGTGGCACACCATCCGGCCATAGCGGCCTTCGGTGATCAATTCGACGGCTTTGGCGCCAAAGAGGGTGCAGAGCACGCGGTCCATGTAGGTGGGGCTGCCGCCGCGCTGCAAATGACCGAGCACCATGGCGCGGGTTTCCTTGCCGGTGCGCTTTTCGATTTCCGCCGCCACCACCGCGCCGATGCCGCCCAACCGCGCCTCGCGATTCAGTTCCGGGGCGCCGGTGACGGTATAATCGCCGCCCACCGGTTTGGCGCCTTCGGCGGCAATGACGAGGGTGAAAAACTTTCCCATTTTTTCGCGCTCCATCACGGCGGCGCAGATGTTTTCATAACGAAACGGAATTTCCGGAATCAAAATCACGTCGGCCCCGCCGGCCAGCCCCGCGTAGAGCGCAATCCAGCCGGCATAACGCCCCATCACTTCGAGGACCATGACGCGACGGTGGCTTTCGGCCGTGGTGTGCAGGCGGTCCAGCGCGTCGGTGGCGCAGGCGACGGCGGAATCAAAGCCGAAGGTAATGGTGGTGGCGGCGAGGTCGTTATCAATGGTCTTGGGCACCCCCACAATCGGGATGCCGGCCTCATGCATCTGTTGGGCGATGGCCAGCGAGCCGTCGCCGCCGACGGATACCAGCGCCGAAATGCCCAGCAGTTCCAGACCGCGCTTGGTTTCCTCCAGTAACTCTTTGGGCAACTGACGCATTTCCCCGTGGCCGGTCTTGGCGGAGAACCGCCCGCGATTGGCCGTGCCCAGAATGGTGCCGCCGCGCACGAGCAGACCGTCGAGGGCCTTGTAATCGAGCAGGCGATAATGCTGCGGCAGCAGCAGGCCGTCGTAGCCGCCGATGATGCCGATGGTTTCCCAGCCGCGCTTGGTGGCGGTCTTTGCGACCGACCGGATCACGGCGTTCAGGCCGGGACAATCACCGCCACCCGTCACAATGCCAATTTTCATTTTTGTTACCGGCCTTAATATCGGCGGATTTCAGCATAAGTTGAGGGCGGGGAGCCTTTGCCGTGCGCGGACAGGGCTTGCATCTTACAGGGACTGAAATCGAATTCAGTATCCCGCGGGAAGAGGATACGTCCGCCTACGCTGCGCTTCGGCGCGACAAGTCCGCCCTCACCCCGGCCCCACTGCCATTGACTTCAGGAGGTGAGGCGACGGACTGGTCCGGGAGTTGGATCGCAAATCCGCCTTCGCCAAAGCTTCGGCGAGACAAGAGCGGTAGAGGACTACCGCAGTACAGGACGCTTCGCGACCTGCCGCGCCGAAGCAGATGCTTAAGTCAATGGCAGGTTGCCCCAGGTCTCCAGCTTGGGCTTTAACATGGCGGGCTTTCAGACTGCATCTTGCCGGCGACGCGCGGCGGGTGAGACACCCGCGCCCCGGCGGCAGGCGTGATAACTCAGGAGGCCGCACCGGTGGCGGCTGGCACGGCGGCTTCGAGGGTGCGGCGGCGGGTGTCCAGGGCGTCCAGGCGCTTGATGGTTTCGCGGGGTTTCAGGCGCACGGGGGGGGTGGGCGGGTGTTTGGCGGAGGTTTGTCGGGGGGCGGGTCCGGGGCGCTCGCCCAAATAATCGGCCAGCACGCGGCAGTAATCCGCCGTGAGGAGGTCGAACCGGGGGGCCATGCGGACGCGGGCAATCTCGAGGTCGCGCAACCGGGTCTCGAGCACGGTGGTTTGTTGGCCGGGGGCGAGGGTGGTGATGGCGGATTGGAGCGGAATTTCCACATGACCGGGCAGGGTGTTGGAGGCCATGCGGACTTCCACGGGGACGGTCAACAGTTCATTCAGCCGGCCGGCGCTGTCGGCGGGCGTCCAGGGGGCGCCGGTTGAGTGCGAGAGAAAGCCCACGAGGGTCAGCGCCCACCATTTTTCCAAATCCAGTGACCGGGGGAATTGATCGTGAAAAGCGTTTAGAAAGGCGGTCTGCCAGTTGTAACAGGCCGGCAGCCCGGCCAGCATCCGCTGCAAACGGGCGGGGCCGTCGGGCAGGTTGAGCAATTCGGTGACAAACAGTTGCGCGCTGGCGTAATAGGCGCCGCCATCCGCCCCGGCCAGTTGATCGGCCGTCGGCCAGCTTAATTGATCGAACGTGAGCGCAGGTTGCCGGCGCAACACCCAGCGGACTTCCGCGAGCGGGTCCAGCCCGTGTTCGCGGAGGAGCGGACGCCGGGCTTGCGGATCGTCCATGGGTTGGTCCGGGCTGGATAAGACGACATCGGAAAGTTGATCCTGCACCATTTTCAGAGACAGCCCATCAATGAGCCAGGCGGGGATTTCGGCGGAATGGCTGTCGCCGGTCGCCTGGCGGTTGGCCCATTCCAACAAGAGCACGCTGGTAAGCCCGCGCAAAAAACGGGCGCGCTGGACAACGTCCGGCAACTGCACGACGTAGTTCCAGCTCTGGCCCAGGGGCTGGACGACGACGGTGACGGATTCATCGGTCCACACGGCGGGATGGAGGACGAGACAGATTTGGCCGCGCCAATCGCGTCCCGTGGGCAGGGCCAGCAGCCGGTAGAGGGAGAGTTTGATGCGTTCGGCGGAGACGGCCAAAACCGCGGGATCCAGCCGCAGGTAGTCGGTGTTGGTGGTGACCTGCGGGAGGGTGAGCAGGGCGGATTTGACACTGGAACCGGTGACGATGAACTGGCCGGAATAACTGTCCGCCAGGCGGCCATCCGGCGAGGGAACCTGGGCCGGGGCGCGGACGGCCCAGCCAGCGATCCACCCGCCGAGAACCACCCGGAGCAGGAACGGGAAAATCCACGATGGGAAAAGCCACGCTCCGGGGAACTGCACCTTATAGGCAGCTTGCGCGAGCCGTACCGCAGGTTTCCCCACCTGCTGCATCGCCGATTTCCAAATCGGCAGGGCGTCCAAGTGTTGAATGCGGCGGCTTGCGGTGCAGCCGGCAGGTTTGGAAACCTGCGAGACGGCAGATTTGGAAATCTGCGGTACAAATGAACCCGCCCCGTCCCGGCCTTTGCATTTGAAAACCATAAATGCGTGTAAGGTGTCGCCGGGACCGCTGCCGGCAAACCACTGGCTGTTCATTTTTTGTCCGCCTTGGGCGCGGGCTTGGCGGCGGCCGGAGCCTTGGTTTCCGCCGCCGGGGTTTTGGTTTCCGCCGCGGGATTCTTGGCGGGGGCATGGTCAAGTTTGGCGGATTGCTTATAGCTCTCGCTGCGGTAATCGGTGGAGTAAAACCCGCTGCCCTTGAAGATGAGGCCGCCGCCACCGACGATCTGACGCTTGACCCGGCCCTTGCCCCAGACTTTGTTGGGGCAGGATTCCTTCGGACAAACCTTCAGTGGTTTGGCTAGAATTGATTGATGGGCCTCAAATTCAAGGCCGCACTTTTCACATTTATATCCGTAGGTGGGCATGGGATAGACGGGTTCGCGGAGGCGCGGCTCCGCAAGGCTTAATGCGCGGGGGCGTTGGTGGTGGAAATAACCGGGTGCGGCAGGGCGCGCACGGAACCATCGGAACCCACTTCCACATCCAAGCCGTAATTGGCGCGGGCGGAGGGTGGCTGGGTCCGGGCGGCGTTGCGATCACGCACCATCAGCTCGGCGCCTTTGAGGGGCACATCGGTGCCGTTTTTCATCCATTCGAGACGCCGGGCGGCCACGACTTCGGCGCGGAGTTTTTTGACCTGTGCGCGCACGGCTTCGAGGGTGTTGAATTTATGTTCCAACTCGGCTTTCATCTCGACCAACTGTTCGAGTTGCCGGTCCAACAGCGCATTGTTGGTCTGGCTGGTGGCCAATTGGCGGAGGGTGTCATTGATCTGCCGGTTCAAGGCGTTGATCCGGTTGGTCAGGGCGGTGGCCTGATCCGCGAGGGCGGAGGCCCGGTCATCCAACAACTTGTTTTGCGCTTCCAAATCCGAAATGCGGCTGGTCTGCGTGGCGATCTGATCCTGGGCGGAGGTGAGCGAGGAACGAACGGTGACGACGGTTTCGGAAACCGCCGCGAGATGGTTGGAGAGATCCGCCAGGAGGGTGCGGTTGGTGGCCAGGTCCTGATTGAGGGTCAGGTTGACCTGGTTCAGTTCATCCACTTTGATGCTGGCCTGGGACCACTGATTGGAAAAGTCGAGAATGGTGCTGGCGTCACTCTTTTGCTTCTCGTCCGCCTGATTTTTGGTGATCACCCAGCCAATGGCCAGCCCCAAGCTCAAGACGGCCAGCCCGACCAATCCAATCTTAGTTTTCATATCATCTATATACTAGCGGAGATTGGATCGGTCTGGCAAGCCCCAAGCCGGAATCACTTTTGATCCGGGACGGCCGGGGCGGTGGCATCTGCCGCCGCAGCGGCGGCGGCGGCGGCCTCATCCGCATCCGAGTCGGCCTTCAATTTGGCATCCACAATTTCAACGTCCGAGGTTTTTTTGAGCTTGGCCAGGTAATCCGGCTCCAGCTTGGCGATTTTTTGCTGGAGCAAATAATTCTTGATGCTCTCCGAAACCGGAACCCCGTCAACGACCGAGGTCAGTTCCAGGGTTTTGGCGGGCGTCCGGTCCAGTAATTTGATGATGTGATAGCCGAATTTGGTGGTGACGACGTCGCTGATTTGGTTGTTGGTGAGGGCAAAGGCCGCCGTTTCAAATTCCGCCACCATCTGGCCGCGGGGGAAGGTGTATTCCCCGCCGTTATCCTTGGAACCGGGGTCTTCGGAATATTGCCGGGCGAGCGTGGCAAAGTCTTCCCCGGCCCGGGCGCGCCGGAGGAGATCATCAATCTGCTTGCGCTTGGCCGCAACTTGGTCGGCCGGCAGCGGCGCCTGGGTGGCTTGATCAACCGTGGTCAGGAGCAAATGGCGGACATGCACCTTTTCCGGCTGTTCAAAATCCGAGGGGTGACCGGTGTAAAAGCTGCTGATTTCGGCGTCCGAGACGGAGACGTTCAACGCGGTTTTGAGGGCCTGCTTGGCAATGGCTTCCTGCGCGGCTTTGGCGCGCAAATCTTCCATGGTCATCCCGACGGCTTTCAACTGGCGGTTGAAGGCTTCGATGGTGCCAAAATGTTTCAAGAGGTTCGTGAATTGCAGATCGGCATCCTTCTGGCCGGCCGCGCGGTCGGCGTCGGTGGCGATTTGCAACAGCATCTGGATGGTGATCAACTGGTGCAGGGCGCGGACTTCAAAGTCCGGCGGCAACTGCTGGCCGGACGCGGCGGCCTGGCCCTTGGCCCCGACCATGATCTGGTCCAGCGCGCTCTGCTTGATTTCAAAGCCCTTGCCCTTGGCAATGACGGGGTCGCCAAACAAGGCGGTCAGGGCGTCGCTCGGGCTGCCGTTGGTGCCGGCGGGCGCGGGCGTGGCCATGGCGGGACTGGTGGCATGGGCGGAGAAAACGCCCAAAACCAAGGCAGTCAGGGCCGTGCTTAAAAATTTGCGGTTCATTTTATTATGTATGTTTTAAACGGATTATTTGGAGTGATATAGGTAAATGGGGGCTGGCGGCTATAATTTGACAACTTTAACGTTACTGATGTCCGAATCCTGCTGTAATTCGGCTAAAACGGCCGGTGATGGGGTGCTATCCAAGCTCAACACCGTCAGGGCTTTGCCGCCGGCGGTATCGCGGCCCAGGCTCATGCTGGCGATGTTGATCTGGTGCTTGCTCAAGAGGGTGCCGAGGTAGCCGACAATGCCGGGACGGTCTTTGTTGTTCAGGAGCAGGAGGTTGCCGGAGATCGGAATTTCGACGGGCTGGCTGAACAGGCGGACAATGCGGGGATTATTCGGCGAGCCAAAGAAGGTGCCGCCGGCGGAAATCAGTTTGGTGGCGCCCTTGAAGACCTGCACATGCACCCATTCGTTGAAGGTGACGGGTTCGTCCGACTTTTTCTCTTCAACGGTCAGGCCAATGCTGGCGGCGGCGGAGCGGACGTTGACGTTGTTCACGTCCTTGATGTCGCTGGCGGCCAGAAAGCCGCGCAGAATCGAGCGGGTGACGGGGTCCACATTGGGCAATTGGCGGGCGTTGCCACCATAGGAGATGTAGATGCGGTCGGCTCCGGCCGGGGTGAGTTGGCCCAGTAATTTGCCGAGCGCTTCGCCCAGCGGGAGGTAGGGCTTGACCTGTTCGTAGGTCTTGGCGTCGAGGTAGGGGAGGTTGACGCCGTTGCGGACTTCGCCGGTCAGCAGATACCCGGCGATGACTTCGGCGACTTCAATGCCGCATTTTTCCTGGGCTTCCTCGGTGCTGGCGCCCAGATGGGGGGTCAAGATGAGGTTGGGCTGTTTGCGGTAGGGATGATCCGCCGGCAGGGGTTCCACGGCGAACACGTCCAGCGCGGCCCCGGCCACTTTGCCGGATTCCAGCGCGGCAATCAGGTCGGCTTCGACAATGATTTCGCCACGGGCGCAATTGACGATGCGCACGCCGGGCTTCATTTTCCCGAAGGCGATGGCATTGAGCATGTCCTTGGTTTCGCGGGTGACGGGCATGTGGACGGTGATGAAATCCGCGACGCGGTAAACGTCATCGAGGCTGTCGGCAAAGCCGGCGCCGATGGCCCGGGCGCGTTCTTCGGTGAGATAGGGGTCGTAGGCGATGACGGTCATGCCGAAGGCGATGGCGCGCTTGGCGACTTCGGTGCCGATGCGGCCCATGCCGAGCACGCCGAGGGTCTTGCCGGCGAGTTCGACGCCCTGGAACAGTTTGCGGTCCCATTTGCCGGCGACCATGGTGGCGTGGGCCTGGGGCACTTTGCGGGCGAGGGACAGGAGCATGGTGAACGTCAGTTCCGCCGTGGTGATGGTATTACCACCGGGGGTGTTCATGACGACGGTGCCGTGCTGGGTGGCGGCTTCGATGTCCACATTGTCCACGCCGACCCCGGCGCGGCCGACGACGCGCAATTTGGGCGCGGCCTCGATGACTTTGCGGGTGACCTTGGTTTCGGAGCGGACGACGAGGGCGACGGCGTCGGCGACGATGGGCAGGAGTTCGGCTTCAGACAAGCGCTTGGGCAGCACGACCACATTGAATTCGGGGCGCTGCTGGAGCAACGCGATCCCCTTGGGCGATACCGGATCACAAACGACAATTTTCATAGTATGAAAAGAAAATCAAGTTTAGGCCAAGTGTCCGCCAAGGTCAAACATTGAAAATTGGTGAAAATGCCGAATTGCATGTGGCGGCAAAAATTTTTACTCTGGGGGGGTGAAACACTCAGGAAAAGCCTCGGCCGCCGCCCTTCGTCTCATCGGATGGTCGGGGGCCGCCGTGGCGGGGCTGCTGGCGGTCGCCTTTCTGGCCAAGTATATTGGCACGTTTGTCCTCGCCCTGGCGGGCGGGCTCATCGTGGTGTGGGCGCTCTTCGCCTTGTTCACGTTTTATTTCTTCCGGGATCCCGAGGCCAACACCCCGGCGGGGAAGAACCTGGTGGTGGCCCCGGGTCACGGCACGGTGGACGTCATTGACACGGTGACGGAGGCGAAATTCATGGGCGGGGAGTGCCAGCGGATTTCGATTTTTCTCTCGGTGTTTGACGTGCATGTGCAGAATGCGCCGGTCACGGGCCGGGTCGCCTATTTCAAACACCAGCCCGGCCAATACTTGAACGCCCTGCGGACGGACTGTGCGGATTTTAACGAGAATGTGCTGCTGGGGATCGAGGCGGTGGAGCCGCGCGGGGAAAAAATCGGGGTGCGGCTCATCGCGGGGCTGATCGCGCGGCGGATCGTGCCGTGGGTGGGGGAAAACGAGGCGGTGACGCGCGGGGAACGGATCAGTCTCATCCAATTCGGCTCGCGCGCGGAAGTGTATCTGCCGCGCCACGCCCAGATCAAAGTCCGGCTGGGGGACAAAGTGGCCGGGGGCGAAACCGTGCTGGCGGCGTTTGAATAATGCTTATGCCCACTCCCGAGGAAATCCGTTCCGGCGCGGCCGGCGAAGGTGAAAAGCTGAAGATTTATTTTCTGCCCAATCTGATGACGGCGGGGAATTTGTTTTGCGGATTTCTGGCGCTCACCAAAATTGTGGAGGCGGACCCGGATTCGGCGAATTTCATCCCGGCCATTTACAAGGCGCTGTTCCTGATTTTGCTGGCGTGCATTTTTGATCTGCTGGACGGCCGGGTGGCGCGGATGGGGGGGAGTGAAAGCCCGTTCGGGCGGGAATTTGACTCGCTGGCGGACATTGTTTCCTTTGGCGCGGCCCCGGCTTTTTTGGTGCACCGGATCGTGCTCAAGGGGGTGTTTGTGCAGCATCCCCAACTCGGCTGGTTCATCGCCTCGGTGTATCTCTTGTGCGGGGCGTTCCGGCTGGCGCGGTTCAATTGTCTGGCGGCGATGCCCGGCGGCAGCGGCGGCAAGGAATTTTTGGGCTTCCCCATTCCGGCGGCGGCGGGGCTGGTGGCTTCGCTCACGCTGTTTTTGCTCTGGCTCGAGGAAAAGGATTTTCCGCTGAGCAAACTGCGGTTCGCCCTGCCGGTGCTGCTGTTGTTCCTGTCGTGCATGATGGTGAGCGAGGTGAAATATCCGAGCTTCAAATCGCTGCATTTCCGCAGCCGGGGCAGCTTCCTCAAGGTGCTGGTCATCGCGTTGAGCGTGGGCTTTTTCCTGATCCTGTTTGACCGGGTGCTGCCGGTGGTGGCCCCGCTGATTTTCACGGCGTATCTATTGTATGGGTTTGTGCGCCCGTCCCTTTCCCGGGCCTGGCGGCGCGAAATCGAGGATGAAGAGGAGGACGAGTCGGAAGCGGGTAAATGAGCTTATGTTGACGTCGCATCCCATCTTGGCATCGGGGCTGGCGGGCTATTGCTTTGCGCTGGCGATCTCGAGCATTCCCTTCGGGCCGATCAACCTGACGATCCTGAATGAAGGCTCGCGGCGCGGCTACCGGTGGGCGCTGCTGATCGGGCTGGGCGCCTCGACCATGGAGTGCATTTACTGCGCGGTTTCGTTCACGGGGCTGTCCTCGTTTTTCAGCGGCGGGCGGGTGAAAATTCTCATGGAAGTGTTCAGTTGCGCCTTCATTGTCTTTCTGGGCATCAAGTTCCTGATGGCGAAATCGGTGGTGAAACACACGAAACTGGCCGCCGCCTCGGAACGGTTGGAGGCCCGCCTCGAACAGCGGTTGCATCCGCACTCGGGCTATATGACGGGCTTCGTGCGGGTGATGGGCAATCTCGGGGTGCTGTTGTTCTGGATCCTGCTGGCGGCCTACCTGCTCTCGCATGACTGGGTGGACGACACGCTGGCGGCCAAGGCGGCCTGCGTGGCCGGCGTGGCGCTGGGCACCAACACCTGGTTCTGCGCATTGAGTTTCGCGGTGTCGCGCGGCTACGGTCGCATGAGTGAGGCCACCCTCATGCGGATGCAGCACCTTTCGGGTTTGGTGCTGATCGTCTTTGGCGTCGTGCAACTGGCCTGGGAATTGTCCGCGGCCAAACTCCATTAATTTCATTCTATATTATGCTTAAAGCTGGAATCGTCGGGCTGCCCAACGTCGGCAAATCCACCCTGTTCAACGCCGTCACCCGCACCCGCAAGGCGGAGGCGGCCAATTATCCGTTTTGCACCATTGACCCGAACATCGGCATTGTCACGGTGCCGGACGACCGGCTGGAGGTGCTCAAGGGCATTGCCAAAACCCAGGTGATCATTCCGGCGGCGGTGGAATTTGTGGATATCGCCGGGTTGGTCAAGGGCGCCTCGCAGGGCGAGGGTCTGGGCAACAAATTCCTGACGCACATCCGCGAGGTGGACGCCATCGTGCAGGTGGTGCGCTGCTTCGAGGATGCAGACATTCATCATGTGGCCGGCAGCGTGGATCCCGTGCGCGACATCGAGACGATCACCACCGAACTGGTGCTGTCGGATTTGGAGGCGGTGCAGAAGCGGCTCAACAGCATCGCCAAAGACGCCAAGCGCGGTGACAAGGAGGCGCTGGCCCAGGAGCACATCCTCAAGAAAATCGAGCCGCATCTGAACGCCGGCAAACCCGCGCTCACGCTGACCCTCACGCCCGAGGAGAAAGCCGTCTCGCGGCTGTTCTGGCTGATGACCGACAAGCCCACGATTTTTGCCTGCAACGTCAAGGAGGGCGACCTGGCCACCGCCGACACGAATCCCCATGTGTTGAAGGTCCGCGAATACGCCCAGCACCATTTTGCGTGCGAAGCCGTGGTCATCAGTGCCCAGATCGAGAGCGACTTGATTGATTTGTCCGAGGCCGAGGCGAAAGAATTTTTGAAGGAACTCGGCGTGACCGAATCCGGCGTGGGCGTGCTGATCCGCGCCACGTATCATCTGCTGGGATTGCGGACGTATTTCACCGCCGGGGAAAAGGAAGTGCGCGCCTGGACCATCCACGCCGGCGACACCGCGCCCAAGGCCGCCGGGGTGATCCACTCGGATTTTGAACGCGGATTCATCAAGGCCGAAACCGTGGCCTACGACGCTTTGGTGAAGTGCGGCTCCGTGGCCGCCGCCCGCGAGAAGGGGCTGTATCGCATGGAAGGCAAGGAATACGTGGTCAAAGACGGGGACGTGCTGCTGTTCAAGTTTAATGTTTAGGGTGGCGGCGGGCGGGACGCCCGCCGCTCGGGGAGACGGGCTGTTGGGGCGGCGTAAAACATGACAATACCATTAACTGATAAACATTAAGGGCCAAGTGCTTGAACGAGGCGGTCGCCTCGCAGTAAAAAAGTTGTCGTTCGTTTTAGCAGAACAAAAACAACAACCATTAAACTGAAAGGCGACCAATGAAAAAATTAGTAGCTGGAATGGACCTGCATAGCAACAACGTAGGCCTGGCTTTCACCGACCCGCCCGCGCTAGAACCAGATGGGTGACTGAACGATCCGCCTCATGGCGGACGAAATCACATGACGAAAACCCAGGTTCGGCGGCCGTGCAGAACGGACGCTTCGGCAGCAGTGCGGCAACCTGATTTGTTTAAAAAACAAAAAACGGGAACGAAATTTTTTTTGCTTCTTGACTTTCGCCCTAATGGGAGACCCCTTTCTGGCAGCGCAAACCCCGGTCCTATTTCCGCGTCCGGCTGACCCGCCAGGGGCCGGGGGCGGAAGCAAGGGTAAAATCCAAAGCGGAAAGCGGAAACGGGGAGTCTGGCGCGGGGCGGGTTTGCCCGGCAAGGGTGCAGTTTTTGCGGACGGTTCATGGGCGGTCCTCCAGTTGTTTGCGCGTCTTTTCGAGTTCCGCGCCCAGGATTGTCCGCCGCCCATTCACAGTTCATCGCCGGGCGGTGGCGGCACGGCCGGCACGGCGGCCAGATATTTCTCAAAATCCCCCCCGCCCCTGACGGGGCTTGGGGGAAGCGCTCGGACAACCTGGCGGCGCGCCCCGCGACGAGCTTGGAACCGCCCGGCAGGTGCGACGGCCGGGATGAAAAAAGGGGAAAGCGGCTGGCCATTCGGCGCCAATGGCCCAATGGTGCATGGCTTCGGTGCCCCAGAAATTGTCCGCGCAAAGTCGTTTGAGGCCAAACTGCTGGCCCAGTTCCTTGATCCGGTTTTCAATGTCGGCCCGACCGTTATAGCGACGCCACACCGTCAGCGCGTCCACGTTGGCTGGCAGATGGGTGACCAGCGCCTGAAAACGATAACCGGGCACCTCCAACAGGCTCTTGCCACCAGCTTGCGGCCGCTGCTCAATCCCGCCATGGGCCGTTGATCGCTGGTCGGTAAATCCAATTCGGATGGACGAAGTGTGGTCTTTGGTGTCAATTGGCAGGCGCACCGTTTGGTCCGCCTCCCGTCGAGGCGCTTGAGCTTGTTTTGGTTTCATCACCACAAGCACGCCAAACGGTGTTCCCTTTTTCAATCTGAATCGTTCCGGCTTAGGATCATCCCAGCCTGAGCCGGAACCTGACCGAAAAATGGGTGGCGCGGGCAGTGGCATTTTGCCGGGCGCCCGGTTTCCCTTGGTTGAATGCCTTTGGGCCGACGCAGATAAAATTCTGATCCGGCCGCCAGTCCGCCGGCTAAAAATTCGGCGGCTGGCTCCGCGACGTGCGCATTTTCTCCGCCTCGACAATCGCCAGCATCTGCCGCAGGTCCTCCGACTTGGAGCCGCTGATGATGAGATAATCAAAATTTTTCCACTGGGCGGTTTCCTGGCGGGCGACCGCCAGCCGTTTTTGGATGACCGCCGCCGCGTCCGCGCCGCGCCGCTTCAGGCGCTCCTCCAGCACTTTCAGCGAGGGCGGGGTTAAAAACACCGAGACCAGCGCCCGTTTCAGTTCCGGATCCTCCAGGGCGCGCTCCTTGATCGTGGCCGCGCCCTGCACATCCACATTGAGCAGCACATCCCGCCCCTCGCGGAGCTTGCCCAGCAACTCCTGGCGCAGCAACCCGTAACTGTGGCCGTAAACCGTGGCGTGTTCGAGAAAGTTTCCGGCCTGCAACCGCCTTAAAAAATTCTCCGCATCCAGAAAATAATAATCCACCCCGTCCTGTTCACCGGGACGCGGGGCGCGCGTCGTGCAGGTGACCGCCCGCGTCATCTCCGGGCGCGCCTCGAGCAACAGTTCGCACAGCGTGGTTTTCCCCCCGCCGGACGGCGCGGAGATGAGAATCAGCAGTGGCGCGAACTTCCGGTCTCCCGCCGCCGGGTGGCTATGATGGCTCGAATTCATTCCACATTCTGGGCTTGTTCCCGGAATTTTTCCAGCTCCGCCTTGAGGACCACCACCTCGCGCGAAATCACCGCGTCGTTCGCCTTGGACCCGATCGTATTGATTTCGCGGTTCATTTCCTGCGCCAGAAAATCCAGGGTGCGCCCGACCGGTTCCTTCGATTTTACGCAATCATCAAACTGCTGAAAATGGCTTTGCAACCGCGTCAACTCCTCGGAAATATCCGAACGATCGGCGAAGAGGACAATCTCCTTCAACAACCGCTCGTCATCCGGGGCGATGGCCTCCAGACCGGCGGCCTGGATGCGCTCATGAAGCTGGCGGCGGTAGTTTTCAGCGGTCTGGGGCGCCTGCTTTTGGATTTTCTCCACGGCCGTGCGCAGGAGGGTGATGCGCGCGGCCAAATCCCGAGCGAGATGAAGGCCTTCGCGTTCGCGCATTTTCACCAGGGCGGCCAGCGCCTGTTTGACCGCCTTTTCGACAATGGGCCAGACCGTTTCCGCCTCGACCAATTCCTCGTCGCTCTGAAACACGCCGGGCGCGCGGATGATCTGATCCAGCGAAACCTTGCCGGACAGCTTGAGTTTCTTCGCCAGCCGGCCCAGCTCATCGGCGTAAGCCCGGGCCAGCGGCATGTTGATGTGCATCCGGGCGGACAACTTGCCCTCGGCGGCGTGAATGTTGAGGCGCGCCGTGACCCGCCCGCGGGCCACCGTGCCATTGATGGTGTCCCGCACCTGCGCCTCCAGCATTTCGAGTTCCCGCGGCAGACTGACGGAAATTTCCGATTGCCGGCGATTAACCGCCGCCAATTCCGCCGTGATTTTGAACCCGTCCTGGGCGCACTCACCCCGACCATAACCCGTCATGGATTTCATCCGCCGCAATATGCAAAAAAAGCCGCGCTCAGGCGACTATATTTTCCGGCCGAATTTAGAACAGCAGCCGCACGAGGGCGGGCAGCGGCGTTTGGGCGAGCCGGGGTTGGATGACCTTTTCATTGAGGTGATCCCGCAGCAACGTGTTCAACCATTCGCGGGAGGTGACGATTTCCCCCAGTTCGAGAAAAGTGGCATCCCCGCGCGAGATCAGTTCATACCGTGGCACCCGGATTTCCAACGGCTGGTTTTCCCCCTTCAATTCCAACTTCAAGAACAGGGACTGTTCTTTGGAATCCACCACCAGTTCGGTCAAAGTGCCATACGGCTCCAGATAAGACCGGTTGAGGGTCTGCCGCGCCGCCGCCGTGGCAAAATGGCTTAAGATGCTCATGGTTCCACCATACTCCGGCCGCCACCTGATGCAAACTGGAAACCCCGGGTGGGAGACGCCGGGGTTGGAACCCACCCGCCCGCCGGGGGCCAACCATCCCCCGTTTCTGTGATGCCCGGGCTACAATTTTGGGGGTATGGCGTCCCGGCTTTTTTTGTGTATCGTTTTGATTGCACAATTGTATGAAATTTTTTTTGTCCGCCCTGCGGCTGGCCGGCTTGGCGGTGTGGTGGCTTTTGCCGTCCCTTTATGCCGGGGTGGCCCCGGTGAATTTGCAGTGTGATTTCTGGTCAAACCCGCTGGGCATTGACGACCCCCGCCCGCGCCTGGGCTGGCAACTCACGGACACGACCTCGGGCGAACGCGCCCAGAGTCAGACCGCCTACCAGATCCAGGCCGCCTCGACCGCCGCCCGGCTCACCACCAACCAGCCGGACTTGTGGGACAGCGGCCAGGTGGTTTCCGGGCAACAGATCAACATTCCCTACGGCGGAGCGGCCGCTTTGACTTCCGGCCAGCAGGTGTTCTGGCAGGTGCGGACTTGGGATGTGAACGGCCTGGCCTCGGCGTGGAGTCCGCCGGCCACCTGGACGATGGGGCTGCTCAACCCCACCAACTGGCAGGGCGGCTGGCTGGTGGCCCCGGGTTATGGTTTGTCCGACTGTTCCTGGATCTGGTATCCCGAGGGCAATCCGACGGTGACCGCCCCGGTCGCCACCCGCTATTTCATCAAGACCTTTGCCGTCCGCACCAACTCGGTGCTGACCGGCGCGACCCTGGTGGTGACGGCCGACGACGCGTTCACCGCCTACGTGAATGGCGTCCAGGTGGCACAGGCTCAAAATTACACGACCCTCACCCCGGTGGTCGTAATGGCCCAGCTCCAGCCGGGCACCAACACGCTGGCGATTGCCGCCTCGAATCTGGGCACGACCCCCAATCCCGCCGGGTTGCTGGGCAAGCTGATCTTGAATTACGCGGATGGCACCCAGACCAACCTCGAAATGGACGCCACTTGGAAAGCGGCCAATACGCTGCAAACCGGCTGGCAGTCACCCGGTTTCAACGACAGTGCCTGGACCAACGCGCTGGTGCTGGGCGCTTACGGCATCAACCCCTGGGGCACGGGCGAAACCGTCCAGTCCGGGTTGCCGGTCTTCCGGCGGCAATTCACGGTCGGCGCCGGTTTGCAGCGCGCCGTAATGTCCCTCTGCGGGCTCGGCCAGTATGAACTGTCCGCCAATGGCGTGAAAGTGGGCCACGCGCTGCTGGCCCCCGGTTGGAGCAAATACGACCAGACCTGTTTGTATGACACGCTGGACCTGACCGCGTATCTGACGAATGGCGATAACGCCGTGGGGGTGATGCTGGGCAACGGCATGTATAACGTTTCCGCCACCACCAATTACACCAAGTTCACCGGCTCCTTTGGTCCGCCCCGGGTGATCGCGCAACTCGAACTATATTACACCAATGGGACCTCCGAGATCATTCCCAGCGACGCCCAGTGGCAGACCGCCACCGGCCCCATCACCTATTCGCAGGTTTATGGCGGCGAGTATTACGACGCCCGCCTGCTGCCCGCCGGCTGGAATCAGGCCGGTTTCGACGCCGCCGACTGGGCGGCGCCCATCGTCACCAACGGCCCCGGCGGAACCTTGCGCGGGCAGTCCCATGCGGCGCCGCCCATTGTGGCCACGCAAACGCTCACCCCGGTGCTGACCAACCTGCTGGCCACCAATCTCTTCATCTATGACCTCGGCCAGAATGCGGCGATCATGGCGAGTCTGGTCACGCATGGGCCGGCCGGGTCCATCGTGCAAATCATGCCCGCCGAACTGACCAACGCCAACGGCACGCTCAACCGCGCTTCCGTGGGCGGCGGGACCGCCGCCTGGCAATACACCCTGGCCGGCACCGGTTCGGAAAGTTGGACGTCCCGCTTTTTCTATCACGGGTGCCGCTATTTCCAAGTGCAACTCACGCCGGCCCCGGGATCATCGCAACTCCCCGTGGTGGACGCCGTGGCGGGCCTGGTGATACAGAGCGCGGCCACGAATGTGGGCAGCTTTGCCTGTTCCAGTGATTTGTTCAACCGCACCCGCAACCTCATCCAGTGGTCGCAACGGAACAATCTCATCAGTATCCTCACGGATTGCCCCCACCGCGAGCGCCTGGGCTGGCTCGAACAGGATAATTTGAACGGTCCCTCCCTCACGTATGAATTTGACCTGGGCCGGCTCTTTGCCAAGGCCATGCAGGACATGGCCGACAGCCAGACCTCGGCCGGCACCGGCCTGGTGCCAAGCATCGCGCCCGAATTCGCGGTTTTCAGCGGCGGCTACCGGGATTCGCCCGAGTGGGGCAGCTCCGTCATCCTCGTCCCCTGGCAGCATTATCTGTTCACGGGGGACGACACGCTGCTGCGGAATTTTTATTCCGCCATGACCAACTATTTTGGCTATCTGCAAAATCAGGCGGTCAATAATTTCCTCAATTATCCCAACGGCTTGGGCGACTGGTATGACATCGGGCCGAATCCGCCGGGGCCGTCGCAGAACACCCCGGTGTCGCTGACGGCGGACGCGTATTATTGCCAGGACGCGCAGATTCTCGGGCAGGTGGCGGCGGAGTTGGGCAACGCCGGCGACGCGGCGCGGTTTAATCTCCTGGCCGCCAACATCGGTGCGGCTTTCAACACCACCTATTATACGGCCACCAACGGTTATTATTCCACCGGCTCGCAAACGGCCCAGGCCATGCCGTTGTATTTGGGGCTGGTCAACCCCACCAACCAGGCCGCCGTGGAGGCGGAACTCATCGCCAATGTCAATACGAAGGGCCTGACCGCCGGTGAGATCGGACACCGTTATCTCTTGCGCGCCCTCACCGACCTGGGCCGGCCGGACGTGGTCTTCACCCTCCACGGCGGCACCAACGATCCCGGCTACGGTTACATCCTCAGCCAGGGGGCCACCGCCCTGACCGAGGCGTGGGACGCCAACCCGGATGATTCCCAAGATCACTTCATGCTCGGTCACATCACGGAGTGGTTCTATCATGATCTGGCGGGGATTCAATGGGATCCCGCCCGGCCGGGCTTTCAGCATGTGATCATCAAACCCGCCCTGGTGGGCGGTCTCACCTGGGTCACGGCCGGTTATAATTCCACGCGCGGACCCATCAGCAGCGCCTGGACCCTGACCAACCACCAGGCCACGCTCAACGTCACCCTCCCCGTGGGTTCGACGGGTTCCGTATATCTACCCATCCTCGGCGGCCTGACCACGAATTTGACCGTTAGCGAAAGCGGCGTCACCCTCTGGCAAAAAAGCGCCGTTGCCGGGGCCGCCACCGGCGTGAGCTTCGCCCAGGTGCAGGGTTCCGGCGCGCAAACCCATCTGGTGTGGACGGTCGGCTCGGGCAGTTATCAGTTTGCCTGGAACGTGTTTCCGGCCCCCACCGGGCTGGCGGCCGCGCCCGGCAACGGCACGGTGACCTTGAGTTGGAATGCCGTGCCCGGGGCGACCGGCTATAACGTCAAACGGTCCGCCACCACCGGCAGTGGTTACACCGTGGTGGGCGGCAATGTGACCGGCACGAATTATACGGATGCCGGTTTGGTCAACAACGCAGCCTATTATTATGTGGTTTCGGACTTGGAGGGCACCAATGAAAGCGCCAATTCACCGGAAGTGAGCGCCACCCCGATGAGCGTGGAAGCGGCGGCGATTCCCAACTTTGGTTTTGAAACCCCGGTCATCACCACCTATGCCTATGCGCCCGCCGGCGCCACCTGGGAATTCACCGCCCTCACGGGCGCCAGCGGCTCCGGCATCAGCGCCAATGGCAGCGCCTTCACCAGCGGCAATCCGGACGCGCCGCAGGGCGTGCAGGTGGCGTTTTTGCAGGGGACCGCCACCATCTCACAGACGCTGACGGGCCTCGTTGCGGGGGCCATATATCAACTCACCTTCGAGGCCGCCCAGCGGGACAACCTCTACGGCGTGGAGACGGGCCAGACCTGGCAGTTGCAGGTGAATGGGACGCCGGTCGCCACCTTTGCGCCGCCGAAATCGGCGCAAAGCTATGTCAATTACGCCGCCACCTTCACGGCCACCGCCGGCCCGCAAACGCTGGCGTTTGTCGGGACCGATGCCAATGGCGGCGACAACACGGTCTTTCTCGACAACGTGCAACTGGCCCTGTCGCCCTCGTTGACGCCCATCGCCCTGGCCGGCCGGTTGACCGGCGGGCTGCTGCAAATCGGCTGGCCGGCCGATCACACCGGCTGGAGCCTGCAAATGCAGACTGATGCCCTGAACGCGGGCCTGGGGAGCAATTGGCTGACGCTGCCCGGCACCAATCTCACCAATCAATATTTTTCGGTCCTCAACCCGGCCGGTGGAGCGGTGTTCTACCGGCTGGTTTCCCCGTGAGCGCCGGGGCGGGCGGCGAAAGTTTATAATCCAAAATCCTACGTTCACTGATCCGGTCCCACCTTGCCCGAAGGACGAAACGTCATTGCCACGCCGACAATGCCGCTCGCGATGCCCCCCAGCAGCAGCCACAAAGTTTTGTTGGTGGGGGCGCCCGTGAAGGCTCGCGAAATGCTTGAGCCGGCGGAATCAGACGCGTTGATTCCGTAGACCACCAATACCACACCGATCACGATCAAGGCGATGCCGATTCCTTTGTTCATATTACTCCTTTTTGAATTTTGGATTTTGTCAGGTTGGGTTGAGGTTTGCGCCGCGTTACTCGCCGCGGCACCCATTCCCCTTGCAAGTGGCGTGCCGACGCAGTGAAACAAGGATTGTCTCGCAAAACCAAGGGTTTGATGCCGGCGAAGGCGTTTGTCGGAAAACCCGGGGTCAAAAAGGTTGCAGATTGCAAGCCGGTTCCCGGCGTCGGTTTGCAATCTGCGTTGCTTCAAGCGGGGTTCGTGCCGGGGCATTTGCGCCCTTGAAAGCCACGCGTTTCCCAGCGCGGCGTCAGCCAGCGGACCAGGCGGCGGGTCACGCTGGGGCCGCTCAAAAAGCTGGAAAGGCGCCCGGGCGGCGCCAGCAACCGACCCGCAAACCGGGGCCGGAATGGCGACCCAATAGCAGGGACGGGGATCGGGCGATGGGAGGAGTGAAGCGGAGTGAAAGTGACCGAAAATCCCAGTGGAATTTTGCGGCGGCGGACGAAGCAGGAAAACTACCAGGGAAACTTAAAACCGAAGCCACTCGACGGGAGCCAAACCGTCAGCAAGATGTCAAACGCCCCAAACGGCTTTCGGGGTCAAATCCGACGATGGCCAAAAACTTCAGGAACGTGAACTGACGGCGGGCGGGTATCCGTAATGAAAACCGTCTTCATCCGCTCCACGTCCAGCGCGACGGTGACCTGCTTCAGCGGTTTGACGGCCAGCCCGAGGGCGAAATTCGAGGGGATGTCAAACGATCCCTGTTCCGCAAACAAACCGGCGTATTGGTCCAGCTTCGTGGTGAAGATCCGGCTTTGATAGGTGGCCCCCACCGTGAGCCAGTCCGTCAGTTTGCCCGTGTAGCCGATGCGGACGCCGCCGCCATACGAGTAGTCATAACCGTTGTCGCCCACTCCGAAACCCTCCAGGCCGTAAGCCTTGAAGCGTTGCAGGGCAAAAATGGGGTCGAGGCCGATGGCGTTGTTCGCGTTGATTTTGTAGGCGAGCGTGGGAGCCACAAAGAGTTGTTCCAAATCCACGCCCAAATGCGCATAGCCGAAATTGGGCAGGGTGCCGGCATAATCCGTGTTCATGCCGCCATTGCCATAGACGGCGAGATCAAAATCCCAGTCGGCCGTGACGGCGTGTTTGAAACCAATCTCGGGGATGTAGAAGTTTTGCAGCGAATTGCCGCTGGATTGCGTCCCCCCGGCGGTTGCCGAGCGGTCGGGACGCAGATATGAAAGGCCGACGTCAAATTGATCGGCGAGAAAGGCGGCCCCGGCCGGGTTGGCGGCCGGCGCCAGGGCGTCCTGCGGGAAGGCGACGCCCGCCCCGCCGATGCCCTTGGACTGAACGCCGTAGCCGTAGTCGAAGTAACCGTCCGTGGCCCGGACGTTGGGGGTCGCCAGCGCCGTGAGGCCGAGCAGGGCGAACCAATGGGTGCGATTGAGTTTAATGAGTTCCATGTGTTTGTTGTTCATGACTTTTTTGGGGTTGATTATTGTGTGGAGTTGTAACAAGTGGACTGGATTCAACACCCGGGCAATGAAGTTGGACGATGGGTTTGGGGTTGGCCTTGGGTGCAGGGGCAACACGTCGTCCCCCATGCCGGTTGAGGGAGCGCGGGGTGTTTCCGCGTCACCAAGCCGGGGTTCGGCCCGATGACCCGCTTTCCACCATATTATTCCGGTCCCTTCGGTGCATTCGGTCCAAAATCCGATGCGGGGTTCCAAGTCATGTGTTTTACCGACATGACACAGGTGGGCGTTTCCCGCATATTCCCGGAAATTGACCATCCGCCCCGGCCGCCGTTTTGCCGCTGGCGGACGAAATCTCCATTTCGTCCGCAGTCGCCTGCGTGTCGCATGGGGTGGTCAAAAAAGCACAGTTAAAATTTCCGTATAAATCATGATCACTTATAAAAAAACCCTCGCCGGACTGCTTGCGCTCGGGGCGGTCCTCTCGTCGTTCGCCGGCAATCCGCAACTCCCGCTGCTGAACGATCCCATTGATGTCAGCGGCGATTTCCGCGACTTCTCCAATTTCTATTATCTCGCCGACCAGCTCGCGGATTTTGATCCGGCCACGCACACGGGCAACATCCTCTACCAGCGCTCGCAATACGCCGTCCGCCACGCCTTCGACAACGACCTGGCCATCATCAAATCCGTGGGCGGCAACGAATTCCCCGGCAACCAGTATGCCACGAATCCCGTGCTGCCCTTCGCCATTGATTTTGTCTCACCCAAAACCTTCCGCATCCGCCTGACCAGCGGACCGCAGGTGCACAAGCCGCAACCGGAACTCATGCTGGCCGGCGAGGTGCCGCAGGACGATTCCTGGAAATATGAAAAAATTGACGGCGGCCACCGTTACACCAGCGCCTTCGGCTCCGTCACCATCCGGGAAAATCCCTGGCGCCTGGAAATCCGCGACGCCGCCGGCCGGCTGCTGACCGAGACCGACCACGCCACGGACAACACCACTTCGTTCACGCCCATCCTGCCTTTCGGCTTCGTGCGCCGCGCCGTGGATTATTCGCGCAGCCTGAACGCCGCCTTCACCCTGTCGCCGGGCGAGAAGATTTTCGGCTGCGGCGAGTCCTTCACCGGCCTGGACAAGCGCGGCCAGAAGCTGGTGCTCTGGACGGACGACGCCAACGGCATCCAAAACCAGGGCATGTACAAGCCCATCCCGTTCTTCCTGAGCAACCGGGGCTACGGGATGTTCATGCACACCTCCTCGCCCATCACCTGCGATTTCGGCAACGCCTTCAGCGGCGTGAATGAACTGATGATTGGCGATGATGAACTGGACCTGTTCGTCTTCCTGGGTTCGCCGAAGGAGATCCTGGATGAATACACCACGCTCACCGGCAAATCGCCCATGCCGCCGCTCTGGTCCTTCGGCCTGTGGATGAGCCGCTGCACTTACAACGCCGAGGCCCAGGTGCGCGAGATCGCCGGCAAACTCCGCGAAAACAAGATTCCCTGCGACGTGCTGCACCTGGACACCGGCTGGTTTGAAACCGACTGGCAGTGCGATTACGAATTCTCCACCACCCGGTTCACCGACCCCAAAAAGATGCTGTCGGATTTGAAAAGCGACGGCTTCCACGTCTCCTGCTGGCAGTTGCCCTATTTCACCCCCAAGAACAAATTGTTCCCCGAACTCGTCGCCAAAAACCTCGTCGTGCGCGACGGCAAGGGCAACCTGCCCTACGAAGACGCCGTGCTCGATTTATCCAATCCCGAAACGGTCACCTGGTATCAGGACAAGCTGGCCGGCCTGCTGAAACAGGGCGTGGCGGCCATCAAGGTGGATTTTGGCGAAGCCGCGCCCAACAACGGCCTCTGGGCCAACGGCCGCACCGGGTTTTACGAGCATAATCTGTTTCCCTTGCGCTACAACAAGGCCGTGGCCGAGATCACCAAACAAATCACCGGCGACAACATCATCTGGGCCCGCAGCGCCTGGGCCGGCAGCCAGCGCTATCCCATCCACTGGGGCGGTGACGCGGAAAGCACGGACCAGGGCATGTCCGCCGAATTGCGCGGCGGCCTGTCGTTCGGGCTCTCCGGCTTCACCTTCTGGAGCCATGACGTGGGCGGTTTCACGGCGGAGTCCGTCGCGGCCATGGACAAGGATTTGTTCGCGCGCTGGCTGGCGTTTGGCATGCTCAGTTCGCACAGCCGCTGCCATGGCGAAGCCCCCAAGGAACCCTGGCTGTATGGCGATGACTTCATGAACAAGTTCCGCACCATTGACGAACTGAAATACAAGCTCATGCCCTACGTCTATGCCCAGGCCAAGGATGCCTCCGCCCACGGCCTGCCCATGGTCCGCGCGCTGTTCCTCGAATTCCCCAACGACCCCGGCTCCTGGCTGGTGGATGACGAGTATCTCTACGGCTCCAGCCTGCTGGTCGCGCCGCTGTTCCACGAAAATGAAACCAGCCGCAACGTGTATCTGCCCCCCGGCCAATGGATTGATTATCAGACCGGAAAAAATTATGCCGGCGGCTGGCAGACGATTGCCGCGGGAGTCATTCCCGAAATCATCTTGGTTCGCGACGGCACCGTGCTACCACACATCACCCTGGCGCAATCCACGCTCCAGATGGACTGGTCGAAAATCGAACTCACGGTCTATGCCAAAGACGCGACCACGGCCAAAGGCTCGGTCTTCCTGCCCGGCGACACCGACTTGCACGAACTCGCGCTCACCAAGCAGCCGGACGGCGCGTTCAAACTGGATAACGATCCGCTCGCGGGCCGGGTGGCCTGGCAAATCCGCGCCGGCACCGGCAATTAATTGAGACACCCATAAAACTTAACGTGAAAAACCCCCGCCCCTTGCTTGGCGTTCTTGCGGCCACGGCGCTGGCTTGGACAAATTCCGGCCCCGCCCAATCCGTGTCCGACCCGCCCGGCGTCTGGCGCAACGTGGTGATGGGCGGCGGCGGTTTTGTGGATGGCCTTGTCTTTCATCCCACCGCCAAAGACCTGCTCTACGCCCGCACCGACGTCGGTGGCGCTTACCGCTGGGATGCCGCCGCCGGACAGTGGCGGCCATTGAACGATTGGTTGAGTCCCGCCCAGAATAATTACACGGGCATCGAGAGCATCGGCCTGGACCCCTCCGACCCCAACCGCCTCTATCTGGCCGCCGGCACCTACAGCCGCAACCCCGCCGCCATCCTCCGTTCCGAGGATCAGGGCCGCACCTTTGAAATCTCCCCCGTACCCTTCCACATGGGCGGGAATGAAGACGGACGTTCCAATGGCGAACGCATGGCCGTGGACCCCAATGATGGCGCCATCCTGTTCTTCGGTTCGCGCCGGGAGGGACTCTGGCAGAGCCGCGATCACGCTGTCACCTGGTCGGCCGTCACGACCTTTCCCGATCTCAGCCGGCTTTCACCCCCGCCCATAACGCCTCCCACTGCGCCCCCCACCAATGCCGCGCCCAACCGGTTCCGGCGCACCGAGAATCCCTCCAGTGGCATTGTCAGCGTGGTGTTTGACCCCGCCAGCGGAACGGCCGGGACGCCCACCCCGGTGATTTACGCGGCCGTCTCCACCCTCGGCACCAATCTCTTCCGCAGCGACAATGCCGGCGCCACCTGGGCCGCTGTTCCCGGCCAGCCGATCGGCCGGCGGCCGAGCCATCTCATCCGCGCCGTGGATGGCCGGCTCTATCTCACCTACGGCTCCGGGCCGGGACCGAACAATGTCAGCGACGGCGCACTATGGAAATACAATCCCCCGGACGGCGTCTGGACGGACATCACCCCGGAAAAACCCACCGACGGCGACCGGCTCACTTGGGGTTACGGTGCGGTGGACGTGGACGCGCAACATCCCGCCACCCTCGTGGCCACCACCATTGACCGGTGGAAGCCGAAGGACGAAGTGTTCCGCAGCACCAACGGCGGGCTGACCTGGCAGGGCATTTTGGTGGCCAACGGTCAACTGGACTATTCCCTGGCTCCGTATACCAGCCGGGGTCACACCCCGCACTGGACCGGCACGGTGGCCATCAATCCCCATGATTCCAACCAAATTCTTTTTGGCACCGGCTTCGGCATCTGGGCCGCCACCAATGCCACCGCCGCCGATGCCGGCGGCCCGGTCACCTGGATCTTTCAAGACCAGGGCCTCGAGGAAACCGTGCCGCTCGCCCTCATCAGCCCCCCCACCGGCGCCCACCTGATCAGCGGCGTCGGCGATATTGACGGTTTCCGCCATGACGACGTGGACGTCTCGCCGCCGCAGGGCACCTTTGCCGGCCGGCGGTTTTCCAGCACCCGCGATATTGTCTATGCCGGCGGCCAACCCGAAATCATGGTGCGCAGCGGTAACGGCGGCGGCCCCGGCGCGCAAATCGCCCGCTCCTCCGACGGCGGCAACACCTGGGAGGCGCTCGCCACCGACAGTCCCGGCGGCTACGGCGGCGGCCGGCTCGCCCTCTCGGCCGACGGCCAAACCATCGTTCGCGGCACCTATCTCACCCGGGACCGGGGCGTCACTTGGACTCATTGCGAGGGCATTGCCAACGGCAGCCGCATCATCGCCGACCCGGTGAACCCGCAGCGCTTTTACGCCTATGAGGGCCAGCGCGGCAAACTCCTGGTCAGCACCAATGCCGCCGCCACCTTTGCCGCCTCGGCGGCGGAACTGGCCATCGGCGCCGGACGCGGCGGCGGGGTGGTGCTGGCAGCCACCACGGGCTTGGCCGGGGATCTCTGGCTCGGCTCGCGGATGTCCGGGCTTTATCACTCCACCGACGGCGGGGTTTCCTTCGCCAAAATCCCGGCCGTCAAAGGCGTGGAGGCATTGGGCTTCGGCAAGGCCGCGCCCGGAAAGACGTTTCCCGCCGTCTTCCTGTTGGGCAACCTTAATCCCCGTCACGGTCGCTACCGTTCTGACGACGCCGGCCAGACTTGGGTGCGCATTGATGACGACCAGCACCAGTTCGGCAGCGCCGACGTGCCCACCATTATCGGCGATCCGCGCATCTATGGCCGGGCCTACATCACCACCGGCGGTCGCGGCGTCGTTTATTGCGACCTCGCCCCCCCAGCCGGCCGGTGACGGGTTGCTCCGCAACCACCTGACGCTTTCGGCGGAGGACCTTGGCTTCGTTCCGGGCGTCAGTGCAGATGCTCGTGAAAAAGATCCTTGATGCCGTAGGCCGTCTTGAGTTCCTCCTCGGAAGCCTTCGCCGCCTGGACACTAATGTAAATAATCTTGGGATCCCGGGTGAACTCAAGCTTGTGAAACCCCTCCACCGGCCGGGTTAGCGCCCGCCTTAAATCCGCGACCGAATGCACCTCGAGGTTATTCACTCTGGTAACCACGCCCCCCATGGTGTTTTCATATCCCACGTTGCAGTCCAAGGGCAGGAAGCGGGTCAAAACCAGCACGCCTTTCCGCCGGAGGTTCTGATCCCTATGCATCGCTTGATCCAGATACACCAACGGCTGGGGCGCCAGGGTGAACCATTGCGATCCCCATTCCATCAGGAATTGCCGGGTCAGCGGCTGGAATAAAAGGCCGCCCACAATGCAGTAATCCGGTTCTTCATCGTGCAAAAAATCGCGGTAACCACTTTTTGACGGCGGGGGCGCGCCTTGCGTCCGGCGGCGGAGAATTTGCCCCTGGCGGATCACCTCCCAATCAACCGGTTCACCGGACCTGAGCTTGCAGTTCAAAAAGAAATCCAATGGCATCCGCCGCGACAAATCAGGGTCCGCGTAATCCCCATGGTCGCCGATGGCCGCGCCATTGAGGGAGACCAACACATCGCCGGGCAACAGCGCGGCCGGCGGCCCGTCGGGTGGAAACCACGTGGTGGTGACATACACCCCCTCCCCCGGGCGGCCTTCCAACCCCAAATATTTTCTGAACGCCGGATCCGTGGTCAGCATGTAAGCCAAGCCGGGGTCGGGAAATCCGGAATACTCCGGCCCGTTGATCCGCCCCAGAAACTGGGCGATCATGTAACCGGAAACATACACGAACCGGCCCTGGTCAAGGGTGTTGGGCAGCAATAATCCGCACACCCGGCCCTGACCAGTCAGGATGGCCGTCTGGTAATCCGGATTGGGAGCCAGCGCGCTTTCCACGATGCCGTATAAAAAGCGCCGGTCGCACTCCCCGCTCTCCGACATTCTGAACTCAATGATCTTCCCCTTTGCCGGCGGCAACCGCTCGTCCGCCGATGACCATCCGAGAATCTCGACCGCCCGGTTCGTTTCCGCCGTGGCGTCCACCGCCCACGGCACGGCGTTGGAAAACGCGCCCGGGGCGTCCGGGGCCAGCAGGGCCAGCCCGACGTCATAATCAACGGCCCGCACGGAAAACGAAATGACCGATCCGGCCGCGGTCCGGCCCGTGATCCGGGTGGCATCCGCCACGGACGGGGCGGTGGTGAGCACGACTCCGCCCGGGAGCAACACCCCGGCCGACTTGAATGACACCGGCAGTTTTTTCGCCCACGGCGCCTGAAAATCGTAAGCTTGAGCGACCACCTCCAGCGGCAAAGCCAGGCCGCCCTCCGCCGCCCGGAGTGGCCCGGCGAAACCGCAGAGCCCCAGCACGGAGCCGAGGCTAGCGGTCGCGCGCCACCAGGTGAACATCGTTATCAATGCCATACGCATTTTTTACCCGGCGGTTGATCAAAACGGCCTGCGCCGCATCCACCACCATCGGCCGCACGTCGTCGCAGAACCGGATGACATGCATGGGCGACGGGGAATTCAGGGCCTGGTTCAAATCCGCCAGCCGGGCGGTGTGAACGCCGTCAACGTCGCGCACCACCTCATACAGGAAGTTTTTTTTATTGCCATTCTCGGCATCGGGCAAAACCTCGGTGAGAATCACCGGCTCGGGAAAATCCCAATAGATCCCGGAATCCAGGTAATCATCCAGAAACCGCCGGGCGGACAGGGAGAGCGGGAAAAAGGTGTTGAAAATATCAATGGACAGCGGCTGAAACACCATGCCCCCGTAACAAACATATTCCCGGTCCGCGCCCGGGTTCGTGACCAGCCGGCCCCGGTGGGGAAATGGCTTCACGACCAGCTCGCGGGCAAAGGGGGCGCGATTGCGAAAACCGGAAATCGCCACCGTCTGGCCGGCCTGCTTTTCATCCAGCAATTCATGATAGTCTTGCGCCCGCCCGTCGCCGTCAAATTTGCCAAAATTGTTCAGCGCGTGCCCGTCAACCGCCGCAATCACATCCCCCGGTTGCAGGGCGCCCTCCGCCGAGCCCCCGCGGTAAACGGCGGAGACCATGACCCCCTGTTTTCCTTCTGGCAACAGGGCCTGGCGCAGGGCCGCGTTGACCATGGGCGCCGTGGTGGCGCCCAAATCCGCCACGCCGTCGTAAACCCCGTCTTGAACGTCCTGCACCAACCGGTTCACCAAGCCGACGGGGATGGCGTAGCCCAATACGCTGCCCGCCGGATTGTTCACCGTCTCAAAGGCCACCCCCGCCGCGGCCCCGTTCTGGATCACCGGGCCGCCGCTGGTTCCCACCGTGACCGGCACGTCCATTTGGAACGTCAAATGCTGGTAGCTGCCCGGGTATTTATAGGTTTGATATTCAAATTTCGACACCTTGCCCGCGAGCACCGCCAGACTGTTCCCATCATTGGGGTAGCCGTAGACCACCACCGGGCAATCCGACCGGACCGTCCGCCCCAGCGGCACGGCCCCCACGCCGTCAAAAAAACGGCCGTCCGCCACCCGCAACAGCGCCAGGTCGCAATCCTCGGCCAGAAAGGCGACGCCGGCCCCGAATTCGGCGGCGCCCCGCTCACTGCGGACCGTGATGAATTTGGCGCCGGTCACCACATGCGCGCAAGTGACGATCCACTGGTTGGAAATCACAAACCCGCTGCCCCGGTGCCGGACCAGTTGCCCGGTGTTCCAGGGCGTCGTGTAATTGGGCAGCTCCGAAACCACTGAAATCTGGACACAACTCCCGGCGGGGTCCGCAATCCCCGCCGCCCGGACCGGCCCGGCCAACTGGAGCAACAGCCAGAGGATTGCGGGCGCGCGGCGCAACGCCTTGGTCTTGCTGGTGATCACAACGCTCATGGGCCCAGACATTCGTGCCAGAAAGCTTTCATTTCGACAAAATTAGTCCCCTGCCTTTGCGAGTCCATCGGATTTCCCATCTCGATGTCGGAGAGTCCGTCGGGTGACTGCCAAAAGATCAGTTTCCCCCGCCCATAATTCCAACGCTCCGCCTCCGTCCCCGCAATCTTCAACGGCTGCTTTTCCACCGGGAGTTTCAGCCGCTGCGCCACCTGCTGCTGAAACCCCGCGAAGTCGGAACCATAATTCGTGCCCGCCACGACCGCCAGCACCGACCCATTGGCGACCGCCGCCGTAATCCGCTCGAGGCCCGCGAGGGAACCGCCCGCCACCGGGTTCAACACCATGTAAACCCCGCAGTCATCCAGCTTCTCCGGCCGGGTCGCCTCCATCGGCAAATACCCGTTTTGCAGCTCCCATAGAAACAGCCAGTTATACGCCAGTTGCGCACTGTAACCGGGAACGCCGATCATGGCCGGATACGTTGACCGCGACAGGTAACTGACAAATTGGATCCGCGTTTTTCCCGCGGCGGGTTTGACGCCGCCGCCGGGGGCGGATACGCCGGTGCCGCACAAGAGCGCCGTGCCGCCGGCCAGCAGGAACACGCCCTTCTGGAGCATCGAATAACGCCGGCCGTAGATCAGCAGGATCGCCGCGATCCCGGCGACCGCCAGCCCGCCGGCCAGCCCCGCCAGCCACCCGCGGAGATTCGATGGATTCGCGTGGTTCAGATAATCAATCAGATTCAGATACAACTGTTCGCGCCCCATCCGAAAGACCGCAAAATTCGAAAACACCGTTCCATCCGTCCACAGCGCGATCCGGCCGCGATTGATTTCCCCCGACGCACATTGCGCCAGCAACCCGAATTTATCAATCGGATCGGGCCACAAGAACCCGAAGAAATTCCGCGCCCCGTAATCCGCCTGGTTGGAGGATAAATCATTCCCCGGAATCACCAAATGGTAGCGCCAAAGCGGCAGCTTCAGGGTGCAGGAAGTCAGAAACTCAAACCGGTCAATGTCATGCAACAAATAACTTTCGCCGAAGGGCCTGGGCTGGTAAACCGAAAAATAGCCGTCGGACAACCGGTTGCAGGTGTCCTTGTCAAATTCAATTCCATACTTGCTGATCAACCGGTTGAGATTCGCGGTGATGCCCAGCAAATCCGAATGGTCGCCGACCAACAGCAGCCCGCCGCCGGCTTCCACAAACTGTTGAATCCGTTCAATTTCCTCCTCGGAATACATCACCACCGGCGTTTTGATCATGAGCACGTCAAAATGGCCGGTGTCCAGCGTCTTCATGATGGCATCCCGGTCCGAAAGCAGGGTGACCTGGTATCGGTGCTTCAGAATGGCGGGCAGGCCGGAATAGCTGTATAAATTATTATCATCAATCTTGGGGATGGGAAAGGGCAGGCCCACCTTCTCCCAGAAATCGCTGTGATAATCATCAATCGCCACCCGCCCCGCCTTTTCTTTGCCATCTTTGGGCATGCTGCCAATGTAACCCAAACCCCCGGACAAAAAGGCGGCGGCAACCGCCGTAACCGCCGCCAGTTTCCAGGAAACCCCCGCCCCCGGCGGCGTTTCCGCCAACGGGGCGAACGTCCGCAGTTGCCACCCCGCCCACAACGCCAGCGGCAGGAAGGAGATTATTTTCCAGTATCCATCATAAAACACCACCAGGGTTGACGGATACGTCATGGATTTTTGAAATTGAAGGTAAATCACCGTCAGGACCGTCATGCGGAGGATCATGTAGCCCGCCACCGTGCCCAGCACCCACAGCACCCGCCGAAAACTGACCCCCTTGAACAGCCAGAACAGCAACAGGTAACCCGCCGCCAGGTAGGCGGAAAACATGACCTCCAACTGCCCGGTCCCGGTCACGAAGCCAATCAACTCCTCGCCGTTGGAAACCCACAAGCGGGACCGCATCACACTGGCGTCCCCGCCGATCAAATTCAACAGCAACGCGACCACGCCCTCCAGGTGGCACGACTCAATTCGGGCGACAATGAACCGCAGGAAAACCGCCAGGATGAACTGGGTCGTCCCGCCAGCCGCCACGAACATCCATTGTTCCGCCAGCCGCCGCCCATACGGTTTCCCCTTCTCCCCGCCGAGCGCGGCACCGATGGCCCCCAGGATGACGGCCGCCGCCAGAAACCACGGGGCCGTGTGGGTATGCGCCACCCCGCTGTCATTGGTGAACAAGGAGACCGCCGACGCCAGTAGAAAAATAATGAGGCTGTTGGTCATCTATTGGAGTTTGTTTAGGATCCGGTTCATGAATTGAATATTGTTGGTGTGGGCGGTGAATATCCCCTCCAAATTCTGGTCCACCGCAAAGCCGTCGTCCGCCACCAGGCACAACCGGTGGGCGCCGTTTTCCGCCAGCACGGCGGTCGGCAGGCCTTTGAAATCGCCCAGGATTTCATACCGGATGCCCGTATCATTGGTGCCCGTGTCCCGCAGGTAGCCGATGGCGTAGGCATTCTTGTAGGTCGGCCCTTCCTTCTTCGTGAGGCCCGCGTCGGTGGCAAATCCCAACGGCACGCCGGTGATGTCCAGATTATATTCCTCCAGCAGGGGCCTGATTCCCGGCCTTTCGGCAGGGGACGCGAAGACCAGCGCCGCCCGCCCCGGGGGTTGACTCGGCACCTCCTTTTCGGGCGCCATATACACCAGCAAACTGGCGTTGGTCACTTCATCCGGCCGGGGCGAGGGCAGGTTCAGCGGCAGGTAGTTATTCCGTGCCAGGCTGGAAAACAGGCCGTCAATGGACCGGTCATCGCCATGCCCGCTGTTGATGCGCGGGTTGCAGCCCACGTCCACGATGGCGATCTTCTTGCCCGAGATATTGGTGCCGGCCAGGTGATTTCTCCCCGGTTGATGCGCCGCCAGCATTCCCAGGGCCACCAACCCGGCGAAAACATTGGGCAGCCTGCCCCGCCGCCACAGCACCAGCCCCGCGGTGGAAAGGATCAACACCATGTCCGTCCCCCCGCCCAGCCGCCGGCTGAGGGTCGGCGGGTCGGCGGTGTAGGCGATGCAGTCCGAGAAAAAGTCCAGGCAGTTCCAGGGCAGCTCAAAATTTTGAAAGGGCGAAGTGTCGCCAAACACCAGCACCCGCCCCTTCCCATATTCGGCTTCCGCCACCAGGGGAACGTTGCCAATGTTTTCATTGGCATTGTAACGGTAATCGCCCAGATAGGCCCCCGCGGCATTCCATCGGTTGCCCCAGTCGCTGAAACCGTATTTGCCCACAATGACCGGCCGCGCGACGCCCTCGCACTTGAGCGTCGCCCCGATGGAAATCCGGTGCGAGTTGGGCGAATCCAAATGCCGCGTCACCGGGTTTGACAATATCCACATGCAGTTCTTCCACTCATGTTTGAAAAACAGCCCCGCATCGAAATTGAAACTGATGCTGACGGGCCGCAGCAGGTCATTGAGACTCTGCTGCGTTCCGACCACGTCCGTGTGATCCCCCAGCACCACCAACCCGTGCCCCTCCGCCACCTGATGCCAGATGGCGTCCAGGTCAACCCGGCTCCAATTGGTTTGCGGATTGATGATGAACAACACATCCACGCCTTTCAGCATGTCCCGCGTAAGATGGCCGTTGAGGTATTTGCAATGATGGCCCAATAATTCGCAATATTCGGGAAACATGCCATACATGCCCGAGTTGATCCCGCCATACTGCTCGTTATTGGGGCTGATCCGGTCAACGTATCCGCCTTCGTAGAACGCCACCATCCCCGGTCGGGGCCGGGTTTCACCGGAATCGGCCAGGGCCGTCACCAGCCTGAGGCTCGCCAGCGCAAACAGCAGCGCGACCGCGATTCGGACCGGATGTTTTTTCAATGAGGTCAGCAGCGGTTTCATCCTCGTTTGGGTTCAAGGTCAATCAGGCATCCATTGACAAGGGCAAAGGCGGCAATCGGGAACACCGAGCAATACGACGCATCTTCCACGCCCCACTGGAGCGCCAGCTTGGAAAAACCCGCGGCACAGACGCCGTACAGCAGCAACACGCCGGCCAGCACCAGCAAATACCGCGGCGGTCGCAGGTGGCTGCAGGTAATCGCGGCCACCAGCAGTGAATACAGCGCGATGTCCGACCACAAACGCACATGCACCTCCGAATTGAAAAGGACGCTGCCGACGGCGGCGGCAATGGCCGCGAGCATGCTCTGATAGCAATCATAGATTTTCCAGGCCACGCCGTTGGAGGCGATCAACGCCGCCAGCAAAAGAAAGCCGGTTGAAACCCGGCATAACGTGTCGAACCCGCGCGTTCCCCGGACCAGCCATTGAACCGAGGCGAGCATGGCGACCCCCAGCCAGGGCAGCGTCGTTCCGTTGTGGCACCAGTGCGTTGCCAGCAAAACCATGGCGGCCATCGCGATGATCCCCCGGCCCGACGGCCGTTCCGCCCCGCCCGGATTTGCGGCCCGCCAGCCCGCCATCACGCCCAGCACCCCCCCCAGCATGATCAACTTGTTGGCCAGTAAATCCAGCGGTCCAAAACTGTTCAGCGCCCCGAAAACCACCATGGCCGCGGCGAAACAAAAAAAGGTGGCGGGCACGAACCGCGGCACCGCCCGCTTGCCTGCGTTCCCGCTCTGGTCTGGGTCAGGGTTTTCTTCCCGAATCATAAACATCCATCTCCATTCACGATTTTGTCACCGCCACCACCACCGCTTGATTTTTCCCCGCGCGGCCCGCCGGGTCCTTCCGGCTTGCGCACCCATTCTCATTTCGGCGGCGACGTTAACTCCAGGTCCATCTCATAGTCCTTGATGCTCATGCGCGCCGCCAACTGGCCTTCCCGGCTGGTTTCGGAATCGGAGTCCAACTGCACTTTCAAAGTGCTCACGCCGGGCAGTTCACGGGCGTTCATTTTTGTCTCGCCGGCAACGGAAACGCGGAACGTCGTGTGCGTCTTCAGGGGCGTTTGCCCGGGATACGTGTGTGATTGCACGCCATTGGTTTCGCCTTTGAAAGTGGACGTATGCGGCCCGGTGGGGGCCGGGGCCGTCGCGATGGGGATGGCCACGCCCTCAGGCAATTCACTCAGATGCGCATTGAACTGTTTAATCGTCCCCGGATGCCAGCTCAACTGCGCGCCAAAGAACCCCATGGACAACAGGGTGAAGGGGTCCAGACCGAGCTGCGTCCACTCCTCGGCCGGCGCTCCGCTCGTCACCTTGATCACCAATTCGCCGTTGCCAGCCAGCCACACCGAGAAGATGGACGTGAGAATCCGGTTCGCATTTTCCGGCATCGGGGTGTTCCGCCCATTCATCAACAAGGACTCCTTCCCCGGGCCCAGCTCCATCACCGCATGACTGCCGGGCGCCAGTTCCGCATCAAAGTTCAAAGTCTGAAATTGAACCCGAAAGTTGGGATCCATGCCCGAGGCCGATCCCGGGGTGGGCGAAAGCAGCACCAGCGCGTTCACCGCCACTTTCACCGGTGCCGCTTGCGGCGTTCCGGCGGCGTCGCCGCCCGTAAAATCTTCAATGACTTTCATGCATTTCTCACTGACCTGCAGCCGGTATTGGGCCGGCTGGTAACGATCCGACTTGAAAACCAGGAAGGCGAGCAGGCACAGCGGTGGCACGAGGAATGCCAGCCAGCCGACCGTTTTCTTATAGCGATCCCAGAAATTCATGACTTCAATCAAACCTGCGCCCCGCCACCCCTCCCGCAACGGCGGGTAGACCCCGGAAAATACCTTCATGCCGACACCTCACCCGACCGGGCCACCGGCGGAAAACCGGAGTGCCGCCCGACCGCCCCGCCACCCCCGCGCCGTTATTACCCGACCTTGCCCTGCGGGTTCCGGCCCAACTCCCGCCCGATGCGGGAATTCATTTTTTTTTGCCGGCGGATGGCGAGATACACAATCAATAGGGCCGACAAAACCGCTCCGGCAATTACATACGCAACGCCCCATTTTTGCGTGGGAATGACCGCCGTTGGGAACAACCCAATAAAGAAAATCCCCAGCCAATAACCCATCTGCTCATTGCGGTAATTTAAATCCCCGGCCATCAACCGCCGGTGGACACGCTGGTAGATCTTAAACTGCTCGCCCGCCGGATAACTGTCCAGAAAGGGCGTGCTTTTGTAAGTCGGCAGGTTCATAACCCACGCATCTTTTCCATAACCACTGCAAGCGCAGTCTGATTGAATGGAACTGCGCTTGCAGCGGTCCGTTTTAATGGCCGGCCAATCAGCCGGGGCAGCCGCCCGAGGTGCTGCACGCACCCCCCGAGATGCTGCAAGCCGCACCCGAGACGCTGCACGCGCCGCCACTCACGCTGCAGGCCGCGCCGGTCACGCTGCAAGCGCCGCCGGACACACTGCAAGCGGCGCCCGAGACGCTGCAATTAACTGCGGACACACTGCAACCCGTGCCGGACACGCTGCAAACCCCGGCGCTGGCGCTGCACGCGACGCCGCCACTGCAAACCCCGGCATTCGCACTGCACACGACCCCGGCGCTGCAAGCCCCGGCATTCGCACTGCACACGATGCCGGCGCTGCACACGCCGCCGTTCAAACTACAGAAGATCGCCGCACTGCACACCGGCAGCGCCGGCGTGCTGCACGCGATCAACAGCGAGGCCGGCTTCGCATCCTCCGAACCGCCGGCCACCCCCACGACGCTATACGCGTCCGGCTGCTTCGCCAGTTGATAGAGGGGCGACTGCCATACTTTCATGCTCGAAGCCAGGGACAATCCCGCTCGCGCCGAAGCCCCCCTCAACGCCGTCGCCTCCGGGGCGGCGGTTTGAGCCCCCACCTGCAGGCTTGCGGTGACGACCGCAGCCAGAACCAGCAGTGTTTTAACCATTTTCATACTTGATCCTTTTGGTGTTGTTTTTGTTAGTGTTGTTTAATTTGGTTGCTCGCCTCAAACTTCAGACGGTCCCCGACCGCCCGGCCCGGCCCCGGTGGCGTTGGGCGATTTTTCAGCCCCGCCCGGTTTCCAAGGCGCCCCTCAACCAAAATATCCTTGCTTATTATTGCAGGGTTCGCGCGCTTGGGAAGCGGTAAGGCATAGCCAACCGCGACAACGGCATAGCTTTACGCGACAGGTCGCGGCCGGAACAGCTTGGCGGCGGGAGATTGTATAACGGGACAGTTGCCCCAGTATTTTTTGAACTCGCGGGAAAAAGTGCTGGCATGTTGGTATCCCGCGCCATCGGCCGCCTCCTTCACTGATCGGCCGGCCTTCAACAGCCCCATCGCCTGCTGCTGCCGTTGTTCCACCAGCCAAACTTTCGGACTTTTGCCCATTTGTTTGTGGAAGTGTCGTTCCAGCGTCCGCAGGGACACCTTGCATAGCTTCGCCAGCGCCGAGGCCGACCATTGGGCCTGGCGCGCCAATTCCGGCCAGTTTTGGATGTGCGCGAGATGGGAGGTCATGATGCGTTGGGTGTTGGGCGTTGGGCTTCAGCCAGGCTCTCAGGGGGCGGGCCCGTTGGGACTGCGGCTGGCCGCCGGGTAAAACCATGATTCGACCGCAGAAAACCAGGGGTTTTCAATGGCCCGCGCAATCCGGCATGGTTCCCAAGCTTCATTTCTGAGCCTTTGGGGTGCGGTTTCGGCCCGTCCGGGTCCGTCCACCCCCCAAAAAACAACGATGACTACTCTTACTAATACGGGCGAAAAATGGCGTTCTGACAAAAAATCGCAAAAAAGTGAAAATATTTTTGCCAGCCCCCCCCGGGGGGGGTGGGGCGCATCCTGTCACCGCCCCTGGTTTCCACCCACCGGACGCCAAGTACCGCCGACTTCCCAGTCTGCTGTCTCGCCGGTTTCCCCACCCAATGCCACTCACATTTCAAACCCTCAATCAGCCCGATACCGTTGATTTTCCATCCGCTGCCCCACTTTTCAGGCCGGCACCGGCTCCGGCCCAACGGGCCGTAATTCCTCAGCCCGGCCCAGCGGGCCACGCCATTGACTTAAGCAACCCGGAGGGTTGCCAGACAGTGCGGAACGAATCGCACCCCGGCAGGGGTGCCAGAACTCCCCAACCCGGCGATCAATCCCCATACCAGTTTCTTCCATGAGCCCAGCCCAACCAAGCGGATGGGCGTTTTTAAGTCAATGGCAGGGGCCCAGCGGGCTGGGGGGGGCCCGCCCCCGCGTCCGGCGGCCAGAAAGGCCGCGATCACGACCGTAACCGTTTGATTACCAACCGTGTTTCGACCAATCTGAGCCTTGAAAAGTGAGTGGCATTGAGTTTCCAAACCTGCCGGCCGTTGAACCCGGTGGCGCTCCGAATCTTCAAATAATCCGCCGATTTGGAGATTGGCGCTTCGGGGCCAGTGTCAAGCTGCGCCCGGGATGGTGGCGATATTTGAATTTTTTTTGACGAACGGGGTCCAAAGGTTTACACTTTTAATTCTAGAGATGGGGTTATCGTTTAAAAAATGGGTTCAGGTTGGCTGCG
>Ga0302278_10000340_pt1 | contig 60705 bp, 47 predicted proteins | sample III_Bog_N3_2_FD_194543 | JGI IMG/M metagenome (GOLD analysis project Ga0302278, IMG submission 194543) | Peat permafrost microbial communities from Stordalen Mire near Abisko, Sweden - III_Bog_N3_2 | ecosystem: Environmental > Terrestrial > Soil > Wetlands > Peat | place: Sweden: Abisko...
CCGGTGTGGGAACGGGTTTCTGGATCGGAGTGGGCAATGTTACGGCCGCGGCCGCGTCGGGGTCGTCCCGCAGCTTGAGGTAGAGGGTGGTTCCGTCAGCCGGCGTCGGGACAATGAAAGTGCTCTCGGCGAAGCCAGTTGGCACCTCGGTGGGCTTTGCGAAATCTTTCCCTGCGCTGAAAGACCGCACCAGGAACAGGCCACTGCCGTCGATGGTGCAGGTTGGAGCATCCGCGGTGGTGCAATGGATGGCTGTGATCTGGGGCGTGCGGACGAGGGTGCCGAGCGGTGTCCAATCGCCATTTGTGCCGTCTTCCGCGACCGGACGCATCTGCAACTTGCCGAAGGCAGACTGCCCGAAGGACTTCAACGGATCGAGGGTTGCGATGGCGGTGTGTTCGTCCTGGAGGACGAGATTGTCATCCGCAAGCGAGAGACTGGTATGGACTGAGCCGCCGACGGTGGCGACTTCGATGGTCTGCTTGCGGGGGAAGACATCTTTGGTTTGCACGACGAAGGTTAGTTTGCCGTTAAGAGGGGCGTCGTTCTTTGCGCCGAGGGTGACCGGGAGGGCGCCGTTCAACTGCGCGGGTTTGTCATTGAAGGAGAGCAGCGTGAGACTCGGACGTGCGTCCTGAAGAGAGATCTTGACGGTCATTGTGCGTCCGTCTTTGAGCTTTACCGTTGCATCTTTGCCATCGCCCGGGGAGACGGCTGCCTTGGCGTTGAGATGTACGGTTCTGTCGTCGTTGCCGCTATCGGCGGGCATGAAGGTTTGATTGTCGATCTGCGCGGAGACGACTTCCTTGAGGCCCTCGCCGGTGAGTATGGCTGTGTTGTCGCCCCGGTGAATCTTCAGGCCGTCGAGGTGGATTTCGCCGCTGTATGCGGTGAGAGAGACGTTCTGAGGATGAGAGTCGCCGTACTGCTGGATGGCGATAGAGTAGCCGCCGGGCTCCGCCTTCTTGAGCGAGATAGTAAGGTCGAGAGTGTCTTTGATTGCCTTGCCTGGGTCGGGGCCTGGGTCGGGCTTGAAGGGTACGTCTACGTCCTTGCTGTCTTTGGTCGCGAGCGCGATGTGCTGGACGCAGGCCGTGCCACTGCCTTTAAGGGCAAGGTGATTGTCCTGCCCGGCAAGGAGTGGTGTATCGCCGACGATCTTCCAGTCTTTGCCGTCGACTTGCTGAAGGGTGAGAGTGGGACCTTCGAATGCGTCAAAACCCCAATAGCCGCGGACGGTGCCCGTGATGGTGAGGTCGCTGTTGGCGCCAATTTTCACATCCGTCTTGGCTGGCTGAGTGCTGTCGGCAACATGCAGCACCTCGCGGGGCTTCTCGTTGGTGACAGCGAGGCCGCCTTCGAAGGCTTCGGGAGCGAGTGGGAGCTCAGTGAGTGCGCCGGTTCGATTGAGATGCAGGGTCAGATCGTGCGCAAAGCTTGTGGAGTAGACGAGCGGAGCGCCTTCGAGCAACAACGTCATCTTCGGCTGCAGCAGGCACGCTACCTGGTTGGGATCGTGGGGATGCAGCGGCGGCGGCATGGCCTTCTGGATGGCGGGCAGGCCGATCACGATGACGGACTTGGGCTTGTTGAAGGACGGTGGCGCGTTGAGCTTCAGGTTCAGCGTGGAGTCCTGTGGGAAGCTGATTGCGGGAATGTACTGGTAAACCGCCGTGCGCATCACGCTGACAAGATGGACAAGATCCACAAGAGCGCCGACATAGGCTGAGTAGAGTCCGCCGCCGGCCGGCTGTGTATAGGAAGCAGTGTTGATGAAGTCAGACGATGGGCCGGTGGAGACGGCTTCGGCGATACTCTGGCCGTGCCCGTCGTCGAGCAGGACAGGGGCGCTGGTCAGGGTAAGGCAGTTCACCTGCTGATCGACAGGCTTTTTGAAGCAGTCGGCGTTCGGCTTCAGTGCTAGGGCTGAAGCCAGCTTCTTGGAGCGCTCGGCGATGGCTTTCTCGTCGTTCTGTGAGCCGGTCTTCATCGCGGCGAGATAGCGTTCGATGCGCTGCTGTTCAAAGGAGGCTTCATTCAGGTCGGCATCGGCGCGAATAAAGAGGCCCGGCCTGCCCTTAACGGCGGAGCGAAGGGTGTTGAAGTCGCCGCCAGTCTCTGGCGCTACAAAGAGAATGGCCTGCTCGGCTTCGTCAGGGACCGTAATGGTGGTGCCTTCCACAGTCTTCTTGTCCCAGGTTTCGATCTTGGTGAACCAACTGTCCGGAGGCTCATTTGTGGTGCCGCGCAGGAAGGCGACAATGAGCAGCAAGTGGTTTGACTGGCTTGCGGGAAGGTCTGCCTTGACCCAAATCTTGTCGCCCGGCTGCAGGTTGGGCACCTCAGCGATGGGCAGCGTGGCGCTTCCGCGCGTGACGCGAATGTCGATCCTGGGACCTTCGAGGTCGAAACGCGCGTTATCGGCACGGAGGGCTGTCGTGATGGAAACGGCGAACAAGCAGGCGGCGGCTAACGAAAACTTCATTCGTAATTGGATGCGTGTAACGTGCCGGAGGTGGTTGCGGAACCCGGCCGGAAGATTGAAACATGGGCAGTCAGTGGCGAGAATCAGGCTTTGTTCCTCTGGGTTTAGGTGTCCGGGGTCCGTGCACCCCAGGCGCCCAAAAGCGAGGCATCTCCACCCCGCGGACGAAGACCTGCGGGGTACCCACCCTGTGGGTCGGGGGGCCCGGCCTGGGGCACCCATTTTTGTGGATTCAGTCGCGTTCCGGGGCCCGGGCCGCCCGCCTTTTTAAACCGCTGGGAATTCGCGGGGAACGTCCCGTCTGTCCCCAGGTTTCTGTCCCCAGGTTTCCCAGGTTTCTGTCCCCAGGTTTCCCAGGTTTCTGTCCCCAGGTTTCCCAGGTTTCTGTCCCCAGGTTTCCCCAGGTTTCTGTCCCCAGGTTTCCCCAGGTTTCTCAGGTTTCTCGGTTTCTCGGTTTCTCAGCCTGGACTGGAGATCTCGCCGCAACCGGGGACACCCGCGCGCCCGCGCTTTTGTGGGGCTGCTTGGGGAAATGGGTACCGTGTCCCCTATTCAGTGTCCCTTTATTGAAAGAAATATGGAATTTAACTTTTGCCCGCGATTTTAATTGACTTTGTAACCGAAAATGGTTACTTTATAGCCGTGACGAGCAAGGAACTAAAACGCTGGCTGGAGAAGCAAGGGGCTACCTTCACGCCGGGCAAAGGCTCGCACCTCCATGTAGAAGTCAATGGAAGATTTTCTGTTCTCCCTATGCACGGGAAAGACCTTGGACTTCTTGCAAACACCATCAAAAAGCAGCTAGGACTGAAATAGGAGGATTATGCTTTATCCCGTAAGAATTACCCATCAGGATGTCGGCAACTACGCGGTAGCATTTCCCGATATTCCCGAGGCACTGACCTTGGGCGACACGGAAGAGGAAGCGCTTCGCCATGCTGTCGATGCGCTGGAAACTGCGCTCGATTTCTACTTCGATCATGGGCGGCTGGTTCCAATGCCTTCCGCCCCGAAGCGCGGCCATAGGCTGGTGGAACTACCGGCGAGCGTTTCTGCTAAAGTTCTTCTTTTCAATGAATTGATTGGGCAGAAGGTGCGCCCTTCCGACCTGGCAAAGCGGTTGTCGATCCCGCGGCAGCATGTGAACCGTTTGCTTGACCCGCGACACTCGACCAAGATCGATAATATCGCCGCGGCATTGAAGGCGCTGGGAAAGACAATGGAGATTCGGGCGGTCTAGCGAAGTCTCCCAGGTCCCAGAATCGGGGCCTGGGGCACCCGGCCCCTATTCCTTGAGTGGAAACGCTACGGAAAGTTCGATTCTCCCTCCCCGGTCCCCAAAGGCGAGGGACCGGGGATGGAGGCGCCACGCTGCCCAAACTGCTCCCGGTTCGAGTATTCTCGCAGAGTATGAAGGCCGAGACCTGGGCCACTCGCGGCGGGGACTCTATAGCTGCCCCGCCGCCTTCAAATCGGCTGCAAAAGTGGACAGCGTCATCACCAGAGTATCCGGCGTGTCCTGCAAGGACACCGCACCATAATCGGCATACCACTTGGCCGCCCGCTCAGTTTTGGCGTCGATGATGAGGATAACGCCGCCAACTTCGGTCGCGACCCTGATGCAACGCCTAGCCGCTGCGCCGAGAAGTTGGCCGCCAAGCCCCTGCCCCTGTAGCCCGATATGCGTGGCGAGACGAGCCAGCCTAAAGCCCGGCACATCATGACGGGCAAGGCCACGGCGCAGAGTTTCCGGTACGCGCTCATAGGCGAGCGAAGCCGGAGCCAGGCTGTAGAAACCAAGGATTTTTGTGGGATTGCTGTCGTCAACCGCCAGAAAAGTCTTTGCGCCCCCCAGATCATGGCTCTGCCGCGCATAGCGCCGGAGGAAGTCGTTCATCTCGGCATTGCCGCAATCGAAAGCCTTGCGGTCATGCGTCTTGGTAATCGCCTCTTCGTGCCAGGGTGGAAGTTTCATGTTGCCGGCTTCGGCATTGCAGCGATGGCAGCTCGCAGCTTGGCATTAGGCGCGGGTGGGTTTTCGAGGAGATTGAGCACCAAAAGGCTATCGCGCTCCGACAGCGTTACGACCTCGGATGCTGCAATCACAGCGTCAGCTTCGCGCAGTGCCGTCTGGGTTACAAAATCCGTCAGGTCGGTGTGGCGCAGCGCCGCCGCCCGCACAAGTTTAGACTTGGCTAGCGGCGTAACCCGCAGGTTCATGCGTTTATTGTCGTCAACAGCAACACGCGGCATTGCAAGCCCTCCTTGTTTGTACTTCTTCAAAGTGTACGTCGATATTTGGGCCTTGTCAAAGCCTTGAGAAAATCGGGCGGGTGGGCCTTGGTCTCATACGTCGTTTTATCAAGTTGAGGGTGCCGCGGGTGGCCCACCTCTCGATTATCCCTCCTACGATTGGGTGGCCCAACCGGGCGCCGATCACGCATTCCCAGCCAAGGTACGCTTGACAAATTCAGGGTCAGCGGCAATGACGATAAGAAGCGCGCGCAGAGCGGCTTCCGGCTGGCGACACCAGAGCCCGCGCCTGAAGGCCTTGTCGATTTGCTGCGTTCTCAGGGGGGTGACCCCCCTGCTCCCTCCGGCGGGAACTCGGCGTGTGTATGCTTTCTTATGCCTTATGAGTTCGCTGAAATGAGTTCCCTTCCCCTGAAATGAGTACGCCTGGAGCGCCCATCCCGTTGACAGAACAACCTGCGCCTGCGCCGGCCAGCCTGGGCTTGTTGCCCTGGCTGGTGGCTGTGGCCTTCTTCATGGAGTCGCTGGATACTACGATTCTGAATACCGCTGTGCCGGCGGTGGCTGAGGCGCTGCACGTTGGGCCGTTGGCGATGAAGGCGGTGCTGGCCAGCTATACGCTGGCGCTGGCGGTGTTTATCCCGATCAGCGGATGGATGGCGGACCGGTTTGGAACGCGGCGGGTGTTTGCTTCGGCGATTGGGCTGTTCACGCTGGGTTCGCTGCTGTGCGGACTGTGCAGCAACATTCATTTGCTGGTGGCTTGCCGCGTGGTGCAGGGAATGGGCGGGGCGATGATGGTGCCGGTGGGACGGCTGACGCTGGTGCGGAGTTTCGCCAAGGCGGACCTGCTGCGGGTGATGAGCTTTGTATCGGTTCCGGCACTGGTGGCGCCGATGCTGGGGCCGGTGGCGGGCGGACTGATTGTGGGGTACGCGCACTGGCGGGTGATCTTTTTTCTGAATATTCCCATCGGCCTGCTGGGCCTGGTGATGGTGTATCTGCATCTGCCGGACTTCAGGGAAGAGCATATACATAAGCTGGATTTTGTGGGCCTGGTGCTGTTCGGGTCAGGGATTGCGCTGCTGTCGTATGTGCTGGAGGTGTTTGGCGAGCATGAGCTGAGCGGGCGCGAGATGACGGGGCTGCTGGCGGTATCGGGCTCGCTGCTGGCGGCGTACTGGGTTCATGCGCGGCAGTTGCAGTTTCCGCTGCTGAACCTGCGGCTGTTCGACATTCGCACGTTTCGTGTCTCGGTGAACGGGAGCTTTTTTACGCGGCTGGGAATTGGCGGCGTGCCGTTTTTGCTGCCTCTGCTTTACCAGACGGGACTGGGGTTTACGCCGGTGCAGTCGGGAATGCTGATTGTGCCGCAGGCAGTGGCGGCGATGGGCATGAAGGCGATTCTCACGAAGCTGCTGGGGAAGATCGGCTACAAGGGCGTGCTGGTGGCGAACACGGTGGCAATCGGATTGCTGCTGCTGACCTTCACGACGATTCATCTGCATACGCCGGTGTGGCAGATTGTGGGGATCGCTTTCTTCTATGGAGCCTGCACGAGCCTGCAATACACAACCATGAATACGCTGGTGTACGCGGATATCGAGGAGCAGGACGCTTCAAGCGCCAGCTCGATTGCGAGCACGATGCAGCAGATGGCGATCAGCTTTGGCGTGGCGTTTGCGGGATTGACGACGGCGTTCTTTGTGCCGGGGAAGGCGTACTCGGATTCGGGGTTGATGATTGAGGGGATTCACAAGGCTCTGGTTTGCCTGGGAGCGTTGACGCTGGTGTCCACTGTGGTGTTTGTGGGGCTGAAGCGCGGGGATGGCGACTCGGTGAGCGAGCACAAGATGATGCATCCCGACGGATGAAATAGAGGTGGTTCTGAAAGAGCGTGTTTCAAGAATGGGCACAGCGGTGAGATGGGTGGTGCCGCAGGGGTTAAAACCCCTCGCTTTTCTGGCGCTTTTCGGCACGACTGAAGTCGTGCCCTGATCCAAAGCATGCTTTTGAAACACGCTCAAGCTATTTCGCAAGAAAAAGCGGGGCTGTGGGAGATTGAGCGGTGCGCCGGCTGCTGTGCATGGTAGAAAGGTAAGTTACAGCGGAAGCGATAATTAACTATGCAAAATGCCGTCAAGGTGCTGATTGTGGAAGACGAGCCGCACGCGCTTACCGGGCTTGCGGAGCTGATTACCGGCTGGGGATATCGCACCGAGACCGCGCGGGACGGCGTGGAAGGCTGGGAGAAGGCGCAGGCCTGGAATCCGGCCATTGTGATTACCGACCTGAAGATGCCGCGGCTGGACGGCATTGGCCTGCTGACCAAACTGGCCGAGGCGGGCGCGGGTCTCGACGCCAACCTGGCGGTGGTGGTGCTTACGGCGCTGGGGTCGATCCAACTGGCTGTGGAAGCGATGAAGCTGGGCGCTTACGACTTTTTGCAAAAGCCGGTGGACGCTACCCGGCTTAGAACTATCCTGGCCAACGCGACACGGCAGCGGGATACCGAAATCGAGTTGGAGGTGGCGCGGCGACGGCTGCGGGAAACCGGGGTTCTGGGCGCGCTGGTGGGCAACTCTCGGTCCATGCGCGAGATTTTCGGACTGATTGAGCAGATTGCTCCTTCGAATGTGTCGGTGCTGATTACCGGCGAGAGCGGGACCGGCAAGGAGCTGGTGGCGCGCACCCTGCACGACCTTAGTCCGCGCAAGCCGCGTCCGTTTGTGGCGGTGAACTGCGCGGCTATTCCGGAGACGCTAATTGAGAGCGAGATATTCGGGCACGAGAAGGGCGCATTTACCGGGGCGGCGGAGCGGCGGGCAGGGTGCTTCGAACTGGCCTCGGGAGGCACGCTGCTGCTGGACGAGATAGGCGAGATGCCCATTGCCACGCAGGCCAAGCTGCTGCGCGTGCTGGAGGAGCGGAAGTTTCGCCGCCTGGGCGCCCGCACCGAGCAGGAGGCGGACGTGCGTGTGTTGGCCGCAACCAATCGCGATCCAAGCCAGGCCGTGGCGCAAGGGTATCTTCGAGCCGATCTCTACTACCGGCTGAATGTTTTCAACATCGCCATGCCGCCGCTGCGTGAGCACATGGACGATGTGCCGGCAATGGCCGAAGCGATGCTGGGAGAGATGAACCGGAAACACGGCAAGAAGGTTTCCGGGATCGCCCCCTCCATTCTCGACCGGATGATGGCCTACGATTGGCCCGGCAACGCCCGCGAGTTGCGCAATACCGTGGAGCGGGCGGTGATTCTCTGCCAGGACGGCGCACCGCTGGATGCAGGGCACTTGAGTCCTGGATTCGGAAAAACGCACGGGGTTTCAGCGAAAATCACGGACGCAAGCCTGGTACCGGTGTACGTGGGATCGACGGTGGACGAGGCCGAGCGGCTGTTGATTCTGCAAACCCTGGAGGCTACGGGGCAAAACAAAACGCGCGCCGCCGAGATTCTGGGCGTGAGCCTGAAGACGCTGCACAACAAACTGAAGGAGTATTTTCGCAGCGGCGAGGAGTAATCTGGCTACAACCCAACGATGCGCCTGAAGACCAAAATCGTTTTAGCGATCGCGACCCTGGTGTTTCTCATCTCGGGGACGCTCTCGCTGGTCTTCGTAAGCCAGTTGCTGCACCTGGCCATCCGGCAATCGTTTGAAAACAACCGGATGGTTGCCAACCAGATTCGATTTGCGCTGCAGAATGCCCTGGAGACCGGCCTTAAGGACCAGACGGTGGATCCTTTCAATCCATCGCAGTTGCGCTCACTTGCGGCAAAGGCCGTGCGCGACAATGCGCCTCTGCAGGCAGTTGTCGACTCGGTCAATCGCTATTCGCTCACGGTGTACGACATCAACATCGGCGACCGGCAATCGAGCACGCTGCTGAGCACCGATCCGGCGAACGAAGACAAGCCCCTGCCAATTCGGCCCAACCTGAGCCAGCTGCTCGACGCCAATCCCATTGAGTTGATGGCCATTGTTTTTGGTCCACCGAGGGTGTTTGACGTGGTGGTGCCGCTGGACCGCAACGGCGAGCTTTTTGCCACTGTGCATGTCGGCGTGCGCACGACGCTGCTCCGCGCAGTCTATGAGCCCTGGGTTGAGGAAGGGCTCACACTGATGGGCTTTGCGCTGATCACGGCGTTGGTGACTGCCTTCGTGCTCGGCGACCGCGCCTTGCGGCCCATGGAAGAGATCAGCATGCAGCTCGACTACTGGACCGCGGCGAGTATGGAGACGGACGGCGTGGAACAGGCTCCGAAGCAGGAATTGTCCGCGCTGGTTTCGAACAAGATCGAGATCATCGGACAGCGCATGCGAAATGTGGAGGAAGTATTCTCGGCCTTGAAGGAGAATCTTGACCAGATTCTGGGAAATCTGCAGGACGGGATTCTGCTGTTCACCGGCGACGGGCGTGCGGTGCTGGTTTCCGAGGCGGCGCGGCGATTTTTGGCCGTCGACCGGGACAGCATCCTGGGCCTTCATGCTCGTGAGATCTTCGATCGCTCGACGGTGCTGGGCCAGGCGCTGCGCGAGGCCTTCGATGCAGGCGTCACACTGGTTCAGGAGGAAATTCTGACTGAGACCGGGAGGCGGATACAGGCTTCGCTGGACTTTATCCACGACGACAATACCCATCAGGGGCTGGGCGCACTGGTCACGCTTCACGATCTGGAATCGGCCGAAGAGATTGAGTCTGAATTGGAACTCTCAAGGCGCATGGCGGCTATCGGCAGACTGACGTCCGGCGTTGCCCACGAGGTGAAAAACCCGATCAACGCCATCGTGGTGCATATTGAGCTACTGAAGAACAAGCTGGGCGGCGCGAGCGCGCCAGCGGTCCGGCATCTGGAGATAATCGACGCGGAGATTCACCGCCTGGACCGCGTGGTGCAGATGCTGGTGGACTTCTCCCGTCCGGTGGAACTGCAACTTCGCGAACAGGACTTGCGCCTAATTATCGGCGAAGTGCTTGCCCTGGCCGCCGACGAACTGTCAACCCGCAAGATCCATTTGGTTAGCCACATGCCGGAAAAGCCGCTGGTGGCCAACGTCGATTCCGACCTGCTGAAACAGGCTACGCTCAATGTAATTCAGAACGGCGCCCAGGCCATGCCGGGAGGGGGCACGCTGGAGGTGGTCCTTGAAGAAGACCGCGAATCCGTGCGGGTGACAGGCAACCAGAGGCTTGTTCGCGAGGGCGCGCCAAGGCTGCCCATTTCGTCTCTTGGGGCGAAATTTGCCGTTCTGCGGGTCACCGATCAGGGTGTCGGCATTCCCGACGACATACGGGAAAAGATCTTCGATCTCTATTTCACAACGAAAGTTGGCGGCAGCGGAATCGGATTGGCAATGACTTATCGAATTCTTCAGTTGCACCACGGCAGCATAGAAGTACAATCTAAAGTAGGCCGTGGCACGGAATTCCGGCTACGAATTCCACTAGCCGCCATGGAATGGGGACGCCGGCATCTTCAGCCGGCGAGTATACAAGACGAGAAGGGGATCGCGGGATGAGAATGCCTGCCAGAATTGTTGCGTGGCTGCTGCCGCTGTTGCTGGCGGGGTGCGTCCACAAAACCGATACTTCGCAGACTCAGCCTCTAGCTCCGCCCATCGAAGACACTCCGCTTCAAAAGCCTTCGAAAGCGCCCGCCAACCTGCCTCCTCCAGTTATTACAGAGCCTCAGACGCCACAGCCTGAGGCGACCGCTCCGCCGCAGGAGGCTCCAAAGCCGCCTGTCAAGCACAGGAAGCCACCTAAGAAAGACGCGGAGCAGGCTGCGGCAGAAAACCCCGAAGTGAGCGCGATCGGCCAGCTTTCCACCGGCGCGGCCTCGGACCTGAAGCGTCAGACGATGAGCTCGATCGATGCGACTGAGCACGGTCTGAACGGCATCAACCGCACGCTGAGCGACCCGGAACAGAAGACCGCAGCGCTAATCAGGGAAGATTTGAAGCAGGCCCGTGCCGCGCTCGACTCCGGCGATGTGGATGGGGCGCGCACGCTGGTGGCCAAGGCTAAGGTGCTGCTGGCGGAGTTGAGCCAGTGACTAGGGACTAAGGGACTAGGGACTGAGGGCCGATGGGGCAATCGTTCAAAGATCTTGTAGTTTGGCAACGGTCCATCGAATTGACCGTCGATGTCTATCGGTTGACCTCGAAGTTTCCAGAATCTGAACGCTTTGGCCTCACAAACCAGATGCGCAGAGCTTCCGTCTCGATTGCGAGCAACATCGCGGAAAGAAACGGTCGCTCTACGAAGGGTGAATATGTTCAGTTCCTGGGGCATGCACGCGGGTCGTGTTCAGAGCTTGAAACACAGATTGTAATTGCCAAGCAGTTGGGATTTGGCACGGCGCCAAGTATCGAGACGACCGAATCCCATTGCAACGGCGTTGGGCGGCTTCTTGGGGCGTTAATGAAGTCGATTCGATCAAAGCAATCCCCGGCCCCTTAGTCCCTCAGTCCCTACCTTTCTCCCCAGCTTAGCTTGTTGCGGAGGGCTTCAAAGAAGCTGCTCTCGCTCATTCTGACCAGCTTCACCGAGTGGTGGGAGCGGCGGCAGCGCACTTCGTCGCCGCGATTCAGTTCGACAGCCAGCTGGCCGTCGACGGTGAGCAGCGCCTGGTTGGGTATCCCCTCGACCCGCACCGTGAGCGACGCGTCGCCGCGCACCACGATGGGCCGCAGCGTGAGCAGATGCGGGCAGATCGGCGTTACCACCATGGCGTCCACGTCCGGCGTGAGGATGGGGCCGTTGGCGGCAAGCGTGTATGCGGTAGAGCCGGTGGGGGTGGAGACGATGACGCCGTCGGCGCGGAACCGGGCCACCAGCTTGCCATCCAGTTCCACGGCAAAGTCGCCCATGCGGGCAATGTCGCCCTTTGAAACCACCACATCGTTCAGCGCGTCGTAGCGGGACATCGGCGTGTCCTCGCGCCACAACTCGGCGTGCAACATGGCGCGCTCATCCAGGCTGTGGCAATCGCTGCACCAGCCATCCAGCGTGGAGTATAGGTCGGCCAGGCGCACCTCGGTCAGGAATCCGAGGTATCCAAGATTCACACTGAGGATGGGAGTGCCGGTGGCCGCAAATATTCGAGCCACTGAGAGCAGAGTCCCGTCGCCACCCAGCACTATGACCAGCCCCGGCGCGAACCCTGGCATCTCCGCGCGGTCTATGGCGGGCGCGGTTGCGGTGTACTTGCCGCCTTCGAGATCGAGCAGCGGCTCGTAGCCACGCTGGCGCAGCCATTCGATCAAATCCGGCAGCAACCGGGTCAGCTCTTCCTTCTGCGGCTTGCAAACAATCGCGACTCGAACCATGCAGTCCAGTGTACCGGAGCGGCTGCGGTGGGGCGGACGCTTGTCCAATATCCTAGCTTGGTTTCAGCCTTCCAAAATTGAGGGACAAGAGCTCCGATTCGGTGACGAAGTAGGCATTAAACATCCAGTGAAGCTGGGGCGCGAGATCAACCGCGAGAACACTAAACTTGCCTGCCTCTTTGCTGAAGTCTGTTTCTCTCAGCAGCTTGTTGAATCCAAGAAGGACTTCCTCGCACGAGCGCCGGGCGTAGATGGACCAAGCCTCACTGGGCAGTTTGTCAGATGAATTAGCCTCAAGCCAGAACGGCTCGTAGAGCGAGGTTTCCGAAAGAACAAACCAGAATTGTCCTCCCAGGCATGCGTATCCGAGAGCGGGCGCACGGCGCAGAGCTTCTGGGAATGCAGACAGTTCCCACGCATACTCATTGTCGCGAAGGATCGCACCAAACGTCAGTTCTGGCGGTGGCAGAGCATTCATGAATTCCCTCGCCTAATAGCAGGGACGAATCCAATTTTATGGGCTGGTAGTGCTTCGCGCATATAGCAAGAACTCCCGATTCCCTTCCATGCCGGTGATCGGCGATGGAATCGTCTCCAACACTTCCCAGCCCAGCCCACGCACGCAATCGGCCACTCGGTCGATGGCCAGTTGATGTGCTTCGGGATCGCGTACTATGCCGCCTTTGCCAACGTTCCCGCGGCCAGCTTCAAACTGGGGCTTGACCAGGATGACCGCCTCTTTGAGTTCGGGAGCCGCGGCGAATACCGGGCCCAGCAGAAGCGTGGCTGAGATGAACGATACATCCATTACCAGCAGGGTGAGTTCGGGAGTTCCCTCAGGGGCTAAAGCCCCACATTCAGATTGACGCATTTGCGGCACGACTGAAGTCGTGCCCTGATACAAATCTCCTACGGAATCGGGCATTTTCGCAGCCTGTAGTGCCAAAAAACCGGGGGCAAGATTGCGGGCGTTGGTGCGCTCCAGCAGGCGGACGCGCGGGTCGTTGCGCAGCTTCATGGCTATTTGGCCGAAGCCGGTATCGACCGCCGTTACATGCACGGCGCCGTGTTGCAACAGGCAATCGGTAAAGCCGCCGGTCGATGCGCCCACATCCAGGCAGGCCCGGCCGGCAACCATTATGGGCCAGTGCGCAAGCGCGCCAGCCAGCTTGAGGCCGCCGCGGCTCACGTAGGGCGGATCATCGCCAAGCAGCCTTATGGGCGAGTCCTGCTGCACCAGCGTGCCGGGCTTATCTACCTTCTGTTCCTTGACTAGAACGCGGCCGGCGAGAATCATGGCGCGCGCACGCTCGCGGCTGGGGACCAGACCCTGCTCCACGAGTAGAACATCTATGCGTGTTTTTGCGGGAGCCGTTGTCAATTCTGCACCTATAACTGAATCTACGGTACGGGGTTGGGTGGGGGCGAGATAGTTCGGTGGCCATTCAGGATACTTTGGTAAGAGCGTGTTTTAGATGATGGCCGCGGCTGCTCAGACGCCATCTCCGCAGGGGTTAAAACCCCTCACTTTTCTTGCGCTTTTCGGCACGACTAAAGTTCTGCCCCTGATACAAAGCGTGCATGTTCGGCACGGTGGAAAACCAGGCATGAAAAGGCGAAGACGGGTTCGTACTTTCCCAGGTCTGAAAATCCAGACCTGGGGCACCCAGCGTCTATGCTTTCATACGCCGTGGTGAGCCGGGGGCTCATGGGGCGCGGTTGTCTTTACCTTTGGGATGCCGTTTACATGGCAGTCCGCGCACTTTACCCAATGGATGTTGTGCTTGCTGGCGGCGCTTGCGAAGGTTGTATCCATCTTCTCCACGTCGAGCTTGCAATGAGACATTTGGGGGTGACAGGTTTTGCACGAGGCGCGCGCGTTCTGGTTGTGGCCGGTGTGGCAGGAGAAGCAGCTCAGGCCTTCATGCACACCCATCGGGGTGCGATCGTCGCCGGAGCCAACCTGCGCGCCCCATTGGTTGGCAGATGCATTGGTCTCTGTCTCAAGTCGGCGAGGAGCGTGGCACTGGTAGCAAAGCGCAGACCTTGGATCCTGGCTCATGGTGACCGCACGCGCGCCATCGTGCAACTGCGGAAAGGTGAGCGATGCGGCGGGAATGTGCGCGCGTTCTCGGCGGTCGAAGAGGGCCAGTGAATCGTGGACCGCTGCGCCGGCGACAGAAATCCGCTCGGCAGGCCTGGTTTCGAGAGCGCCTTCGCGGTGAATCCAGTGACACGCCTGGCACGGAATGGCCGGCTGATCCGCAATGCCCGGAGGAACCAGGTGCCAGGGGCCATGCGTGTTCTGCGGCTGGACAAGATCACGAATGGAGCCATCGAAGTGCATTCCATGGCAACGCAGGCAATCTTCCATCAGATGCTGCTTGCTGTTCTGCGCGGGGTTCAAGAATATCTGACTATAGGTGACGCCGTGCGGACCCGCGTGCCAGGTGGCGGACTCCTGCTGATGGCATTTCGCGCATTTCGCGGTCATCTGCAGCACATCCACGCCGCGCAGCCTTATCTCCTCTGGCCATGCGCCGCTGAGATGAACACGAATGTGGCGCAACTTTGTGCCGAGGCTTGCTTCATGGCAATCCATGCACTGGGCGTTGCGATGGCCCGATGAGTGTACCGCGCCCACAAGCTGGGCCATTTCATGGCAGCTTGCGCAGCCCTGACCGTGTTGCGATGTGTAGTACTCTGAGGCGCCGTAGATTCCGGCAACGGTGACGAGCGCCAGAAATCCGGCCGCCATGGCGGCGAACTTCAACCATCGCTTCATGACCGGAATCCCGTACCCTTCCAGTTGCGAACGAGCGCCTCAGAAGCGAGATAGGCGACGGCCATGATGGTAAGCACCGGATTGAAGCCTCCATTGGTTACATGCACGCTGGAGTCGATGACAAACAGGTTGTCGACGTCGTGGATCTGACAGTTGCGATTCACGACCGAAGCTTTTGGATCGTTGCCCATGCGGCAGGTGCCGGCCTGGTGCTGGCTGGCCGAAACAAGTTGCGGCTTGCCGGCCATTAACGACGTGCTGATGGCGCCAGCCTCTTTGAGCCAGGCCTCTGCGCGCGTGGCCTGCACCTGGCCAATCTCGAACGTGTGCGGGTGGACATTGCCGGAGAAGCGCACCACGGGCAAACCCCACTTGTCGCGCACGGATTCGTCCACGGTCATGCGGCCATCGGCGGTGGGAATCTGCTGTGTTGGCCCCATGATGACGATGGTCCGCTTGTGAAAATCGCGCATGGCCTGCTTGTGTCCGGCTCCCCAGCGCGGCGTGTTCGCGGGCAGCCGGTCCACCATGTGAATGGGCAGGCGGATAAACTCGTTGGCCAGCATTCCGCCGCCGCACAAGCCGGGAGTGCCGTGGTTGTAATCGCTGATGGCAATGCTTGCGCCGGGGCCCACGTCGTCGTAGGTTTCGAAGTCGAAGAAGCCCACCGCTCCGGTGTAGTGGTGGCCTTGCAGATTTCTGCCAACCTGGTCGTAGCGATTTCCGAGGCCAGTGGGGAACAGCCTGCTTTTGGAATTCAGCAGCAGCCGCGCGGATTCGGTGGCGCAGCCTGAGACGACGACAATATCGGAAAGCTGTTCCTGCAGGTGCCCCCTGGAGTCAAAGTAGGAAACGCCGCGTGCGCGTCCCCGGCCGTCGGTCAGAATCTCCTTCGCCATGCACTCGGTGCGCAACTCGCAGTTGCCGGTGTTCAGCGCAACCGGAATTACCGTGTTTTGCGAGCCGTTTTTGGCGTCCACTTCGCAGGCGAATCCGACGCACCAGCGGCAGCGCATGCAGGGGCCGCGTCCGTTGTAGGGCACACTGTTGCGGGCCATTGGAATGTGAAAGGGATGAAGGCCGAGGCGCTTTGCGGCCGGAGCCAGAATTCCAAACTCGCGATTCGGCGGCAGCGGCGGCATGGGCAGAGCGCGACGCCGGAAACCATGAAACGGCGTCCCGGAATAATCGCCTGAGATTCCGATCTCATATTCGGCCTTCTCATAGAAGGGCTCCAGATCGTCGTAGGAGATGGGCCAGTCTTCCAGCGAACTTCCCTGGGGCGCGCCGTAGGTTGAGCGCATTTTGAAGTCCTGCGGCATGTAGCGCCAGGCCTGCGCTCCATAGCTCAGGGTTCCGCCCCCCACGCAGGCAGCGTTGTTCTGATAAGCTCCTTCGCTGGGCAAGACAATGTGCGGCGCGCCGTCTTCGTCCACCCAGACGCGGGGATTGCCTTCATCCTCCGGCCCGAAGGCATTGCCGAGCAGGGTAGTTCGCTGGTTGCGCAAATCGTCCTTGCGGCAATCGTTTGCGGTGTACCACTTGCCCCGCTCCAGCACCACAACGCTCAGGCCAGCGGTGGATAGTTGCTTGGCGACAATGCCTCCCGCCGCGCCCGCTCCAACGACAACCGCGTTGACCCGCTTCATGCGCCCGGCTCCCTGGTAAGGTCGTACTGCGCGCGCCCCAGCACGGGCGGATCGGCGAGGCCCAACATGCGCCAGCTCACGCCGTCGCGATTTCCGCCATGGCGGGGCGAGCCGTAATAGCCTTCCATCGTATGGCTGCGCACCAGTTCGAAGAATTTTCGATCCCGCCGCTCGATTTCGCTCACTGCCTGCAACTGCTGGCGCGGGTCCAGCGAATCGAGTTCGCTGCCGAAACGCGTCATGCTCAACGAATGGGCCCGCTCAAGCCCCTCGCGATAAGCGTCCCGATGACGCTTGTAGTGGCGGCTCAATTGACGATCGATGTAGGTGAGCACTCCCGCATTCGAGGCGCTGGGGAAGTCGTCCGCGGGGACGATCCGATCGCAGATTGCTTTCAGGGTCCGCGCCTGAGCATCGCTGAGGAAGTCCCAGTCGCCCTGCTTGCGAGCGGCGCACCCTATGGCCAAAGCGGCGCTTCCCAAGGCGCCGACCGCTACAAATTGCCGCCGCGTCACACTGGCGCCAATCCTGCTCGATCGCATCGGCAACTCCTACGCAACCATGTCAGCCCGGAGCACAGGGCCGATGGACTGCGACGTGCGTCCATGCTCGGCGGAGCGTGCTACGGCGGTCTGTGTTGCGAATCACAGCTCGCCGCGTGTGCGGTTAAATGCGCACGCTGCATGGGACAAAGTGGAGAGCGTCCGCCTTCTGGAACCGTTTCAGACCCTACGGCATGGCGTTATCACGGCCCAATACGATCTGGAGCCAAGACCCGCTCATCGCGATGAAGCTGCGATGAACGGGGCACAGATTTTCAGGACTCAGGGTGATCTTGCGGGGCTGATGAGCGGGCATTCCCAGGTCCCCAAATGCGAGGGATCTCCACCCCGCGGACGGGGACCTGTCCGCGGGGGCCCGGCCTGGGGCACGCAGGCATGGCGGCAGAACTCGCACCCACGGCACCCGAGCCACCCGCGGTCTTTTTTTCACATCTAACCTAAGTTGAGCTTTTGTGTGAAGTCGGAAACGACTTGGAGGAACCATGTATTTCAGTATGAAATCTTGTAAACGCTTGCAACTGCGCACCGTCCGTCCCGCCGTGATTCTCGCCCTCGCCGTGCTGTGCGCCGCCACCGCTTTCGGCGACGACATCCAGGAGGCGGCGCGCTCGGGCGACCTGAAGAAGGTGAAGGAGATACTTGCAGCCGATCCCAAGGCGATCAGCGCCAAGGACAAGGACGGCGATACCGCGCTGCACCAGGCCGCGTTTCATGGCCAGTTCGCCGTTGCCGCGTTTTTGATCTCCGCCGGCGCCGACGTGAATGCGAAGAACAGCTACCCTCCTTTCCTTCCCAACGATCTGAATCAGGAGTTTATGACGAAGGATCATCAGGATCCTGTGATCCTTCTATCTTCTCAGGCGGCCAATTCTTCAAACCAGTTGAGCACTCAGGGCAGGACCGAAGAAGAGGTAAAAGGCACGGGGTATACACCGCTCGGGCTGGCCGAATTTGCCAACAATCACGACAAGATGGTCCAGCTCCTGATCGCTCATGGCGCCGACGTGAATGCCCAGGGATCAAGCGGCGCTACCCCGTTGTTCTGGGCAGTGATGCGCGACCAGAAGGACGACGTCAAGTTCCTGCTGGACCATGGCGCGAATCCTAACCTGGCGGATGCGTACAAGGACACGCCTTTGATTTGCGCGGTTCAGCTTGGGTTTGAGAGCCTGGTGGAGCCGCTTGTGGATAAAGGAGCGGACGTGAACGCAATCGATGAGACCCCAAGTAGGGCGCTCACCTATGCAAAACATAAAGATGAGGACACGGCGGAATCAATTCTGAAGAAACACGGCGCGCACGAGTAACGCTGGTCCGCGCCGGGACAATCAAATTCCGGCGCGCGGGCAGTGCATAAACCGGCTTTCTCCACATGGAGTGAGCCGGTTTTTTTTGACCTCTCAGCAGAGGCATTATGGGACGTTGGAAACTTGGCAAACAATCGCGGAGTTCGGATCTTGTGTGTCGTCTGAACTGAGTAATGGGGGAGCGATGGGGAACACGATTGCAATTCACAGCCGGGTGGCCCAGGTGCCGGGAGAAGCGAGTTATCCCGCTCAGCGAGGGTGTCCCATGTATGACGGCAGAACTCGCACCCTGGCGCCCGTGCCACCCGCCAACACGTTTGCGCGGGCTGGAGTGGAGGGGCTAATTTGGCGGTTCCGAGGGAGAGTGCTATGAGAATCGATCGGCGTAAATTCCTGAAGAACTCAATCGCGGCGGCCGGCGGCGCTGTGCTGGCTCCTGGAGCGTTGGGAGCAGCTTCCCGGTTGCCGGTTCAGACGCCGGGTGCGGTTGCGCCGGTTCAGATCGAGGGGGCGCGGTTTCCCGATGGATTCCTGTGAGGGATGGCGACAGCCGCTTACCAGGTGGAAGGGGCGTGGACGGAGGACGGAGGCGCAGCGCACTTCGGCACGGAAATTGAGTCGGATTCGGGGGATACAAACGGGCGCGATCCCTACACACGATTCCACGCCACGATGCCCAGCGAGGGGCCGCTGACTCATGCCGGACTGGAGGTTTGGCCGCAAGGAATCTATGACCTGGTTACGCAGATTTCAAAGGAGTACAACCGGCCCGTTATCGAGATTACCGAGTGTGGATGCTGCTATATGGACACGCCCTACGAGCAGGAGGGAGGCCGGGTTCCGGACACGCGGCGAACGGATTTCTTCAAAGGAACTCTGGCGGAGCTGGCGCGAGCAATTGCCGACGGAGCAAGGGTTCGCGCCTTCCATGCCTGGAGCCTGATGGACAACTTTGAGTGGACCGATGGCTATAGCCAGCGATATGGGCTGACCTATGTCGATTTCAGGAATCTGAAGCGGACCGTCAAGGACTCAGGACTGTGGTATGGCCGGGTGGCTGGGTCAAACCGTCTGGATTGAAGGCTTTGAGTCGCGATTTGCAAATGCGGGCTGGAGCAGGGAGCAAAACAGACCATCCTGTTGCGGGCAGGAGGCGCACTGTATCCAGAGAGGTGATCCACGATGCCGGAACAATTTGAGAACCCCGAAGCAACGACGCTGGAAGACGAAACTGTGTCAGACACAGCAGCTGAGAAGAGAATCGACCGCGTTGCGGAGGAAGCCGCAGCGAAGGCTGCAAAAACCGTGCAGCACTACGACAAGGACCACACGATCTTTTCGAACTAATCGCTGTTCCGGGACTTCTGAACCCAGATCGAGGAATTGGATGGGACCGGCAAACGCCCCAGACAGACGAGAGACCATGGCCTGCGCAACGCGGAACCATATTCCCCTGAATTGGACTTCGCTTTGCCAGGACTGAGATTTCATTGGCAACAACTCGATGTATTGCCCGGTTCGCGCTTCGGCGGTTCCGCTGGGATTGGCTACCGTGCTTGCCTGCGAAAATGTAGTCCAGCGCTCGAATCTGGTGCTGTTTCCCTCCCTGGCGGCATGAGAGCCTTCAATACAAAAAAACGAAAACGCGGCCAATTCTCACTTTGCAGCCCGCCGGACCGCGTAGTATCCTCACCGCAATGAAGTTTTATCTCCCCTGAAAGAGAGACAAAGAACAAAATGCGTAATTTCAAATCGCTCGCTGCCACTGCCTTTGCTCTGTTGACCCTCGTGTTTCTGGCGTCGCCCACGCTGTCTCATGCCCAGGAACCCAAGTACCTTCATGCACTTTCCAATTTGCGTCAGGCCAGAGCCTGGCTGCAATGGGACCACAACCCCTACACCGCGGACGCGCGGCACCACGCAGTCGGAGAGATCGATAAAGCCATTGACGAAGTCAAGAAGGCCGCACAAGACGATGGGAGGGACACCAATTTCACTCCTCCTCCTTCCGCCCAGGCCCAAGGCGGCGGCGCGGTTCATTCAGCCAAGAATTTGCTGGATGTGGCTTTTGGGGATATCAAGTACGGGTACGATAATCCCGCCAATGCCGGGCTCCAGGAGCGCGCGAAGCAGCACATCAGCGAGGCGCAACGCATATGCCTGAATATTATGAATCCGCAATGACAGGCTAACGCTATATCGGACGGCGGCGAGCCTCTATGGTCACCGCCGTTTTCCGGTTTACGGAGACTGTCTTCGGTTGCTTGATTTCCAGGGAGAACCGGCGCGATCCGATATCGCGCATGGCGCGGGGAGATTATGCACCGCCTCAGCGCAGCGAATAGCCAGCAGATGCAATTCTGGACCGCGCGCGGCGATTCGCATTTGAAAACGGCGCTCTCGGGGTTCTTATCGGCCTTGGCCCGAGGGCTGGGCAACGGGAGGGGCAGGCGTAGATAAATCCGCCGGCAGGAATGCCCCCGTCTGCTCATCCTGAACCATGCCGATCACCCCATCGGGGGTGATAATGGGTGAGCCGAATACCTCCGAGTCGACGGGTTCGGTGAGAACGATTCCCTTCCCGTCCCGCCGCGCTCCAAGTTGCAAGACCTCAACCGACTTTACCTTTCGGGTTTCAGAGTCGAGCCGCAGGCGGAAGACGGCAACCTGCTCCCAGCTGTCCTTGGCAGCTACCGCGGCGGGCGCCACGGCCAGCCCCGGTTGCGCAACCGCGTCATGAAGCGAAATGACAGCCAGTGAGGAAGGCGCGGCGCGGCGCAGCACCACGACCTCACCATAGCTTGGGCTTACCGCGGTAATCGGGTTCTCCTCGGCGTTTCCCCGCGCCTCTACCGTGAAGTCCTTTGCGCTTTGCTTGAGGATGGAGCCATTGGGATCCAAGGGCAGAAGCTGTATCTCCTGGCTCTTCTTGATCAGCTTCATGCCGCCCGACTTGACCGCCCCCAGAAACTCCGTGTCATATCTCCACGGCTCCAGCGCCTCGGCCGTGGTTACCACCTTGCCGGACGCGACACGGAAGCCAAGCCTGTCTGACAAGACCGGATAACTCGAATCGCCCTGGGTGAGCGCATAGCTCGATTCCACTTCAAAGAGGTCAGTTTGCGCCAGCTTGTCAAGCTCCCCAATCCAGGCGGGCGCGGCGCCGGGCACGACCTTGCCCCCATTCGCCTGGAGCCCGGCGTCGATCACCGACAAGATCCCAAGAGCCATGCTCCGCTCAAAAGGGGAGCTGCCTATCTGTGCCGGAACGTCCTGGCTGAGTGCGATGGCAACCTCAGGGTGCTGCGTGTGCAGCGCCAGCTTTTCCATGAAGGTAAGCTGCACAGCAGCCATCAACTCGCCCTGTAGGTGGACGCTCTGCTTTTCCACCATCTTGCGCAGGGGTTCAACCGTGTTGAGGTCACGAAACATCGCAGTGATGTAGAGCGGCGGCAAAGCCGTGGAAACATCCTTCTTGAGTACAATCTCCTGGTCCAGCGGCGAGGCAAAAACCGGTAGCCCATTCAGACGCAACGAGCAAAGACGCAGGTCTTTCAACGTTGCGGACTGCGCCGGAACCAGCGTCAGATTCACGCTTACCCGCACATGGTTGGTGTCAATTTCCACCATGCTGATGCCTTTAACCTGCAAGCTGCTAATAGCCGCCGGTTGGGGCGTGGGTTGCGCCAATCCCGCCGTCGCTGCCAACAGGATCGCTCCGGTTAACGCGGCAGTCAAAGCTGTCTTCATTGCCGATTCCCCCATCTTTCCGTGAATAGCAGCGGGAAGATTTTTCACAATTGTAAGCTAAATGTCCTGAACATGCGCCAACGAAATGCTGACAACCCCGACCCAAGCCCTTTCAGCCCTGGGAATCCCGAACGGGCGAAATAAAAGGAGTTAGAGGGCCGCTTCGCTTGCTTATTCCTGTACAGAGCAAGACAAATACCCAGACCACCACTTATGATGCGTTTATGCTCTTCAGTGAGCCATAGGCTTTGCCCGCGCTCCCGGAGGTCCCCATCTCTCAGGATTCCATCCAGCACCCGGTCGAGTTCCGCAAGGCGCTCGGCCTGTTTGACTCAGTCATGATCGTCGCCGGCATCATGGTTGGCTCCGGCATCTTCATTGTCAGCGCCGAGATATCGCGCCAGGTTGGCTCCGCAGGATGGCTGCTGGTGGTTTGGGCCATCACCGGCGTTCTGACCGTGGCCGCCGCGCTCAGCTACGGCGAACTTGCCGCCATGATGCCGCAGGCAGGCGGCATGTATGTTTACCTTCGCGAGGCCTTCTCGCCGATGCTCGGGTTTCTGTATGGATGGACGCTGCTCACGGTGATTCAGACGGGGACCATCGCCGCAGTCGCTATTGCATTTGCGCGATTCAGCGGAGTGGCATTCCCTTTCATCAGTGAAAGTCGCTACTTGATTGCGCCCGTCCTGGTGCTGCCAGGTTATGCGCTCTCGCTCTCAACCGCGCAGGTGGCGGGGCTTGGAATTATTCTGCTGATCACGATCGTAAACTGCTATGGCGTGCAATGGGGAAAGGTGATCCAGAACATCTTTACCGTGGCTAAGCTTGCAGGCGTCTTTGCCCTGCTGGTGCTTGGCGCTGTCGCGTTCTTCCTTCACCCTGGTGTTTTGAGCGATAACTTCAGCGGTGCATGGCATCCAGAGAATGTTGTGGGAATCGACGGCATCAGCGCTGTCACTGCGTTCGGCATGTTTGTTGCCATTTGCGTATCGCAGACCGGCTCGCTGTTCTCCGCCGACTCATGGCACGACATCACCTTTGTGGCCGGCGAGGTGCGTAATCCCCAACGCAATCTTCCCCTATCTCTGGCGCTGGGTACTTCGCTGATTTGCGTTCTTTACATGCTGTGCAATCTTTGCTATCTCGCGGTACTCCCACTGCATGCTATTCAAACCGCGCCCAGCGACCGCGTAGCGACAGCGGTTGTTGACTCCGTGCTGCCAACTTTTGGAAAGCTGGCCATGGGCCTGTTGATCATGGTGTCTACCTTCGGCACTGTGAATGCGCTGACTCTGGCTGGAGCGCGGGCCTGTTACGCGATGGCGCAGGATGGACTGTTCTTTCGCCGCGCCGGCGAATTGAACAAGGCTCGCGTCCCTGGGTGGGCGCTCATTATCCAGTGCGTGTGGTCGCTGTTTCTGGTGCTGCCTCGCACTTACGATGCGGCTACCGGGAAATACGGAAATCTCTATAGCAACTTACTGGACTATGTTATCTCCGCGGCACTCCTTTTTTACATTCTCACCGTCGCCGCTCTCTTTCGTCTGCGTATCACTCGCCCCGATGCTCCACGGCCCTATCGCGCCTGGGGCTATCCGTGGCTGCCCATGTTATACATTGTGGGCGCGAGCATCGTGCTGGGGATCTTGTTCTGTTTTCGAACAGCAACCACGTGGCCGGGGCTATTGATTATTGCCAGCGGGGTTCCCGTTTATTACCTGCTGCGGCTCAGATCGAACTCACGCACGGCGGCAAAGGTTTGAATCGGAACAGACTTGCCGGCCCTCACATCCCCGCCCTCGATTGCTCAAGTTTTCAACTGGCAACCAGCAATTCGCTATACCGCTATTGTCCAAGTTATCCCATACTTTCTCGAGCTGCGCTTTGAGTTATAGGCCAGCTCCGCTCCAGGCGCCATTACAAAGACGCAAAATGCCCAGCGGGTTATCGTCTTGTAACTCGGGGGGGAGAAATGCCTGCGGCACTCCCTGGTAAGCCACCGGACGTGCGAAGCGATAGATGGCCTGGCTGCCAACAGAGGTCGATCGGCCATCGGATGTGGCCGGATAAGGGCCTCCATGCACCATTGCATGACACACCTCCACCCCGGTGGGAAAGCTGTTGAAGATGACGCGGCCCGCTTTTGTTTCAAGGATCCGCAACAGGCCATCGTAGTCTCGTAGATCCTGCTCCGTGCCGAAGATTGTCGCGGTCAAGTGTCCTTCCAGGCCCCGCGCCGCCTCAAGCATTTCGTTCGCTCCGCCGATGTGAACAAGCAGCGTCGTCGGTCCGAATATCTCTTCAACGCTCGACGGATCGGCAAAGTATTCGCTGCCCGTGGTCTCCAGCAGCATGGTCCGCGCGCTGAATCCCGCAGAGGCTTCGTCGTCCTTCGCCGCTCCCGTCGCTGTTCGCAATTGCTCGCGCCTGGCTTGAGCATTCGCATAGGCCGAAGCGATGCCGGAGGTCAATAGAGAGAACGGCGGGCCGCTTTCGGTGGCAGTTCTCAGCCGTTGCACAAATGCGCCGCTTTCGCCCGACTCGGCAAACACGATGCCGGGTTTGGTGCAGAACTGTCCTCCGCCCAAGGTAAACGATGCGTGCAACCCTGATGCGATGCCCTCGCCATGCTCGCGAAGCGCGCCGGGCAAGATAAACACAGGGTTCACGCTGCCCATTTCGGCATAGACCGGAATCGGCTGGCGGCGCTTGGCCGCGAGATCCATCAAGGCGCGCCCGCCTCGAAATGAACCGGTGAACCCAACCGCTCGAATTGCGGGATGTTGCACCAGCGCCTGGCCAACCGTGTATCCGGCGTCGAAGAGCAGCGAGAATACACCACCTGGCAGGCCGCTTGCTTCCACAGCTTCCGACAATATGCGGCCGGCTATCTCGCTGGCGCCGGGATGCGCCGGGTGCGCCTTCACGATCACCGGATTGCCCGCGGCCAGCGCGGAAGCCGTGTCTCCGCCTGCTACCGAGAAAGCAAGCGGGAAATTGCTCGCACCGAAAACCGCTACTGGACCCAGCGGGCGCAGCATGGATCGAATGTCCGGCTTGGGGGGCGTACGCCCGGGATCGGCCGTATCGATGCGCGCCGTGACCCACGAGCCTTCCTCCACCACCGAAGCGAACAGGCGCAACTGGCCACTGGTGCGCGCAACTTCACCTGTAAGACGCGGACGTGGCAATGCTGTTTCCAGATGCGCCCGCTCGATCAATTCATGAGCCGCAGCGTCAAGCCCGTCCGCTATCTTCCGCAACAACTGTCCGCGTTCTCGGCCCGACGTGGCGGCAAAGGCGGGCGATACTTCCTCCGCCACCTTTGCGGCCCGGTTCACATCTTCATCTGTCGCGGAATGGAACGCCGGCTCTAACTCGCTGCCGTCCAACGGACTATAGCCGTAAAACGGCGAACCTTGTTGATCGGTAACTTGTCCAGCAATCAACGACCGGCCTAACAATGGATATTTCGCCTGCATAACATCGCTCATAACTCAAGCCTCCTTCAGGGCCGGAAACAGCGTGGATTGAACCGCCGGCCGATTTGCCAAAGCGGTATAGAGTAACTTTCGTGCATTCGCCAATTCCGCTCCCTTCAACTCAAGGCGCGGCGCGCGAACCCGTGCCGGCCCCGTTCCTGTTTCACCCCGGACCCCCTTGAGTCGTGGTCATCGCGGGCATAACTCCAAACCATTTCATACATAGGCAGTGTTGGGTCAGGTTGAAGAGGCGCTCCATCAGGGGCTAAAGACGCTGCGGAAAAGTCCAGGCCTTCGGGGAAATCGATGGAGAGCTTCCCGCAGGGGCTGAAGCCCACGTTGATTCTATTGCTTTTGCGGCACGGTCGAAAACCAGAGAAGAAGAGGAGAATATGGGTTCGTGCTTTCCCTGGTCCCCAAAAGCGAGCAGTTTCGCTCAAAATGCTGCTGATGTAGAGATACAAGGGACCGGGGGCACCCTCAACTTGATTTTGATAATGCGCGGTTTGAGACGGGGGCCACCCGCGCCGCGATCGTAGGTAACTCCCCCAACAGCCTCAAATCAATTCATGGGCACTGACTCAGGCCGCGTCGCTGTGAAACTATACAGGTGCGGCCCTCAAGCATCCGTTCCCTCCCCTGAATGACCGCGGCGCGGCGATTGAAGCCTCTACTATCGGCGCAGGAGATGAAACGCAATGGAACCATTCACCTACGAAGCAATCGCCAAAATGATCGATCACTCGCTCCTCAATCCCTCCCTCACCACCCGCGAACTGGAGGACGGCTGTGCGCTGGCGGTGAAATACAACGTAGCCAGCGTGTGCATCCTGCCCTATTACCTGCCGCGGTGCGCCGAACTGCTGGCTGGAACCACAGTCAATCCCAGCACTACCATCGGGTTTCCGCACGGGGGACACACCACTGCCGTCAAGCTCGCAGAGGCGCGCCAGGCGCTGACCGACGGCGGCAAAGAGTTGGATGTGGTGATCAATATTTCCAAAGCCAGGAGCGGCGATTGGCAGTATGTCCGCGACGAGTTGAAGACGCTTACGCAGAACATTCACGCCCAGGCTGCCAAAATCAAGGTCATCTTCGAGAATGCCTATCTCGACGACGCGACCAAGATCCGCCTGTGCGAAATTTGCGGAGAAATTGGAGTCGACTGGGTCAAGACCTCAACCGGTTACGCGGGCAGCGGCGCCACTCTGCCCGATCTACAGCTCATGCGCAAGCACTCCCCGGCACGGGTTCAGGTAAAGGCGGCAGGTGGAATTCGCGATCTGGATACGCTTCTGGGCGTTCGCGCCGTCGGAGTAACCCGCGTGGGCGCGACACGCACCGAAGCCATGCTGGAGGATTGCCGCAAGCGGCTAGGCCTCAAGCCGATTTCTCAGCCCGCACCCGCGGCTGCGCAACCCGCCGCAACCGCCGGATACTAGCCTACGCTCTCGACAGAGGCACAGGAGACGCGGCCAGCAGGCGCTGGACCTTCTCCTCAATCACATCGCCAGGCACATAGCCAACAATCTGGTCGGCCACCTTGCCGTCCTTGAAGAACAAAAGCGCCGGAATGCCGCGGATGCCGTAGCGCGACGGCGTGGCGCCGTTCGAGTCCACATTCACCTTGGCAACCTTCAACTGGCCCGCATATTTAGCCGCCACAGCATCCACCACGGGCGCAATCGCCTTGCATGGACCGCACCAAACGGCCCAGAAATCCACCAGTACCGGCTGCTCACTCTTGAGCACCTCCTGGTCGAATGTCGCATCGCTTACATCAAGCACTCCCAAACCAGCCATATCTCTCCTCGCGGCGCCTTCACTTCCATAAGTATAAGGGCAACCGTGCTTCCATGAGATGCGGCAGCCTGAGGGAAAGTCGCAAAACCGTACCCGAATTGCAAACGGAAACCGCAGGTGGCGCAGGCGAGATCTAGGGCATAAATACAATCGAATTATGGTAGTTAGCGCACTTCAGTGCAATGGAAAGCGCCCGGACCCTGAAAAGGATCACGGGCGCTAGAGCAGCCCTCCCCCAGAACTGCCCACGCAGCGAATTTAGGTGTTCCTGCCTTAAATAGCAACTAAACTTAGGTAACAGTACCCAATAACACCAATGGGGTATTGCACAGAAAGTTACTAGCGCCAAATGCAAATTTGCTGATGGGATAACGTTTTCCTGTTATCGAGGCGAAAAACGGTCCTGGATTCTCTTCCCTATCCCGCTTCAAAGGTCCGCCCTGCCCCTTCCGCCACAAACCGGCTCACCAGCAATTCCGGTTCCGCCATTCCGTCAACCGCGCTCCGGATAGCGTCGCTTGCCTCCGCCACGCTCTCTTCGCTTGCGACGATTGCAATTACGGCAGGGCCGGCTCCGCTCAGCGCCACTCCCAGAATTCCGTGTTGCCCTGCCACCGGCAGCAATCTCGTCAGCAACGGGCAAATGGCGGCGCGGTAAGGCTGGTGAATCCTGTCCTTCATGGCTATTCGCAGAAGATCCGTTCGCGCCTGCGCAAATGCAAGCCCCAGCAAAGAAACGGACTGGATATTCTCGACCACATCGGCCCTGCTGTAGGTTGCCGGAAGCACGGCACGGGCCTTCACGGTGGGTAGCGGCTCCGAGGGTAGAACAACGATCGCCCGCCAATCCTCCGGAGGCACAACTCTGGCAAAATGGACCGCTCTCCCCTCGCTGGCAGTCGTCACAAAGCCGCCCAGCCAGCACGCCGCGGCGTTGTCGGGATGGCCTTCGAGAACGCATGCCTCTCCCACAATTCGCTCACTGCTCCAGCCCAGCCGGCCAAAATGTACGGCGAGAGCTATGGCCGCCAGCCGTCCGGCCGCCGACGAGCCGCAGCCCATCCCCAGCGGAATCGCGTTGTCCATCCGGATTGCCAACGGCACAACCGGCCGCGAATGGCTCGTCAGCAACCCCTTGTAGTTCTCCAGAACAAGATTGTCCTCGAGCCTCGCGCAGCGCTCCCAGTCCCGGCCCGTCGCGCGAATCGAGAACTCCGCCGCCGGTGCGGCCTCAATCTCCAGCCCGAAGTCCAGCGCCACAGCGGCGGCGTCGAAGCCGGGGCCGAGATTGGCTGAGGTGGCAGGCAGCCGCAGGCGCATGCTCCCCAGTGGTTCCGTCGATGAGCCGCTCATCCAGCCCGGCCCTTCAAAGCGGCAAGCACCGCCCCCGGCGTGGCTTCAACCGCCTGCGCATTCCGCCGCAGCCCGTCGATCTCCGCTTCCAAACCAATCTTCTCCTCGTCCTTCAGCAGGGTTCCGCGATGAAATTCGATCGTGTAATCGGCGTCTTTCAGCGTGTGCCCCGTCAGAACCAGAACCACCGTCTCGCCGGGACTCACATCGCCCCGCGCGCGCAGCTTTTTCAATCCCGCCAGCGTAACGGCCGATGCCGGCTCGCATCCCAGCCCTTCCGAGCCCAATTCGGCCTTGGCAATGGCAATCTCGGCCTCGGTCACGTCCAGGCACCAGCCGCCCGTATCCTGAATCACGCGCACTGCCTTCCGCCACGAAGCCGGGTTCCCGATCCGGATCGCTGTGGCCCGTGTATGCGCCTCCACAGGCTCCAGAGCAGCGCCATGACTGATTTCCAGGCTGCGCACCAAGGGATTGGCCCCCACCGCCTGAATCACCGAGATTCGCGGCATCCGGGCCACCAGCCCCAGTTCGTGCAACTCGCGAAATCCCTTGCCCAGAGCCGAGCTATTGCCAAGGTTGCCGCCAGGGACAATCAGGTGGTCGGGCACCTTCCAGTCAAACGCCTCGGCGATTTCAAAGGCCGGCGTCTTCTGCCCTTCCAGCCGGTAAGGATTCACCGAGTTCAGCAGGTAGATATTCGCTTCCCGCACTACCTGAATCAACAATTTGAGGCAGCCGTCGAAGTCGGCCTTCACCTGGCAGGTAACGGCGCCGTAGTCCATGGCCTGCGACAGCTTGCCCCACGCAATTTTGCCGTCGGGAATCACCACCAGGCTCCGCAGACCGGCACGCGCAGCGTATGCAGCCATCGCGGCTGAGGTGTTCCCGGTGGATGCGCAAGCCACCCACTCGTAACCCCGCTCTTTAGCAACGCTCATGGCAGCGGTCATGCCGGTGTCCTTGAAAGACCCGGTAGGATTCATTCCCTGGTGCTTGGCAAAAAGCTGATCGATCCCCAGCGCCTTTGAGGCGCGCGGCAGGTGGTAGAGCGGCGTATTCCCCTCGCGCAGCGTTACGGCATTGCCAAAGCTGTCCAGAATCGGCAGCAGCTCGCGAAACCGCCAAACCCCCGAGTGATCGAGCGCCTCACTTGAGCAGCGCCGCTCGCGCCACAGCCACTTCAAGGCGCCTGCGTTGGGCCGGTCATGCCCACGGCGCTGGCCCCATCCCGGATATTCCACCTCGAACAGATCTCCGCACTCCGAGCAGCGGAAGTCCGGCTGCGCCTTCGCCCCCGCGATTCGCGCCCCACATCCAAAACAGCGTAACTGATGCAAATTGTCGTTCATGCCTGATTTTTGCCGTTCCTACCTCGTCTTAGCCTACCAGCGCGCGCCGGGTTTTGCTCGGGCCGCGGAGCTCAATCCTTGGCCATTTCCCCGCATCCACCGCTTCGGCAATCCAGGGTCCGAGTGTAGCCTAGAGTCGTGACCCCAAATACATCGCGGCTCGAACACCCTCCACGCGTTCACATCTACTCTGACTGGTTCGGTCCCGCTCCAAATTCCTGCGGCTCGGAATTGACCATTTGCTCGGAGGTGCAGGCGTTTCTTGACCTCGGCTGCGAAGTGGAATTTGTCTTCTTCCACACGAAGACAAACAACTTGCCCGCAAACGCTGGATATTTCAAGCAGCTTGTGTATACCGTCGCAGACGCCACAAACGAGACGCCGCCTCGCCATGCGCTTTTGGCTTATCGAGCCGGCTGGCCGCCGGATTTGGCCTTGTGGCAGCTTTACCCGGCTCGAAACGCAATCCTGCGTGAAACAAGAGCCAGAGCTCAAAGGGATCCGAAGGCTATCCATGTTTTCCATACCATGCGTACCGCAAATGTGATCCCGAGCCTGAGCAAGGCACGTACGATTTGGGCATGCCACGATATCGAGTCCGAGCTCTACGCGCGAAGTCAGGCCATCGATCGCCAATTGGAGGGCAGGCGAACCGCATACCGCTGGGAAGCTCGCAAGTTGAGGAGACTGGCCGAGTTAGAGCGGAAGGTAGCAAATGCATGCGGCCTCGTGTTGTGCGTGGCGCCGGAAGACGCAAGTCGGATTGGCAAGCAGTGTTCGGCACGTCAGGCGGCCTACCTCCCCATCAGCGCCGCTTACGGAGATTCCCTTGTTGGCGTCGGCCAAAACAGAATTCCGGGAGAGTTGCGCCTGCTGCACATTGGTTCATTGGGCCATCTCCCGTCTTATACCTCCCTGCAATTCCTTCTGGGTAGAGTGTTTCCTCTGCTTGATCCAGATACGATTGCGCGATTAAGACTTGAAGTCGTCGGCAAGTGGGAAGCGAACGAGCCGCGAGCTCAAATGATTATCGAAATGGCGCGGCCCTATCCGAATGTGCATTTCTCCGGGTTCGTGGAAGACATCCGAACCGCTTACCGCAGAAATGATCTTCAGGTGGTTGCGTCGACCCAGGCCACCGGCAGGCGCACACGAGTCATCGAATCGTGGGCCTTCGGCATGCCCGTCCTCAGCACCCAGGTGGGCGTCGGTGGGGTCACACACCTTGCGCCTGGCCGAAACATCCTCATCGCCGATGACCCTGCCGACTTTGCACGGATTCTGACGGAGCTCCTCCACAACCACAACCGGCTGGACGATGTCGCGAAAGCAGCTCGCTCCACTTACGAGCTTGCCTTTGGACGCCAGACAGTTGCCAATTCCCTGCGGGAATTGCTGCAAACAAGTTTTGGCCTGTAACTGCGCTCTGCGGATATTTGGAAAGTATCCAACCGATTCTTCCGTTCTCATCAAACCGCAGCCCCAACACTTGATCGCTTTAGCTTTGTCCCGCGAGAAAGGTCGATAACTGGAAGTCCGGCCTCCTCGATCCGCCCCATCGTCACGGAGTCCAACTTCTGAGTCACCACAACGCCCTGGATAGCCAGAAGCCACTCATCCATTTCCGGCGACATCCTGTCCGCAATATCCTTCTCAATCGCAGCAAGTCCAAAGCTAGCCAGCGAGGCATTTACCGTTGGGTCGAAGATATGCACCTCAAGCCCTCGCCTCACAAGCTCCCTCACAAAGGCCAAAGCCGAGCTGCCCCGCAAGTCGTCGCAACCCTTCTTGAACGAGATCCCGTACACTCCGATCGAGTTCAGCCCGGATTCCAGCACCGCGTCCACGGCTCTCCGCAAATGCTCGTCATTGCTCGGCAGTATCGCCCGCAGCAAAGGAACATCCACGCCAATACTGGCTGCGGAAGCAATCAGACTCCGCGTATCCTTTGGCAAACAGTAACCGCCAAACGCAAAACCCGGCTTCAAGTAAGCCGGCGACGCATTCAGCCGATCGTCGCTGCTCAGAACCCGCATAACCACTTCGCCATCAATGCCCAGCCCAGCACAAAGGCTACCCACTTCGTTGGCAAACGCTATCTTCAATGCGTGAAAGGCGTTACACGCCGACTTGATAGCCACGGCTTCGCGGAAGCCGACAATCGCCACCTCGCGCGGCAGAGAAGCATAAAGATCGGCGACGCGTTGAATTGCCTCCGAATCCTCTCCACCGACAACAATCACGGAAGGTTCCATGAAATCCATCACCGAGGAGCCTTCTCTGAGGAACTCAGGATTTGCAACCAGCGGCATGCCGCAGGAACGCATTCTTGGCCTCAGAAAGCGGTCGTATGTTCCCGGCGGCACGGTGCTGCGAACCACGAGAATTCCGCCGAATTCCCCCGCCCGATAAAGTTCAGCTATCTGGTCTACAACCTCCAGGAGCCCCGAAATATCTGTGCCGCCTTCATCGGACGAGCCCGTATTCAGGCAGACCATGGCTATCGACGACTCCGCAAGCGCGCCCCGCAGATCACCGGTCGCCGTCAATCTGCCGCTTGCAACGGCTCGCTGAAGAATGGGTTGGAGACGGTCTTCAAGAAATGGAGCGCGCCCAGCCGAAATCGACGCAACCTTCCCCGCATCGACGTCCACTCCCCAAACTCGATGGCCTAACTCCGCCAGGCAACCGGCGGTAACGCTTCCTATGCGCCCAAGCCCAACCACTGCAACGGTAGTCAATTGACTACCTCCTCTTGGAATGTCGATGGTTCGCCTTATTGTACAGATTTCAACTACACCCAACGCGCGCCGGCTGCCGGGTGCGCCAGCTTTCGACTTCAAGAGCTGCGCAGCGAGTCGACTCCGGCAACCACGTTTCTCAAAACCCCACCATCACCGGCTCCATCTCCAGCCGCACGCCAAACCGACCTTCGACGGTACTTGCAATCTGTCCGGCCAGCGCCAGAACGTCTCCCGCCGTGGCGCCGCCGCGATTGATCAGCGCCAGCGTATGCCGCGACGAAACGCCGGCTCGGCCCAGCACATGTCCCTTCGCGAATCCAGCCTGCTCAATCAGCCACGCGGCGGGCACCTTAACCCGGCCCTCGGTCTCCGCGCCCGATCCGGCCGGGAAACGGGGAGGCTCATTGCCGCTGCTTCGTGCAATCGCGCGCACCTGGTCTTCGCTCACCACGGGATTCTTGAAAAAGCTCCCCGCGCTGCGGCAATCGGGATCGCCCTCCACCAGCAGCATCCCCTTCGCCTGCCGAACCCGCCTGACCATGGCCGCCACCCCGGACAGGCTGGGCTGCCTGCCTTGCTCATCGCTGCTTTCGATGGCCCGCACCAAATCCGCGTAGCGCAGCGTCGGTTCGCCGCCCAGCGTCAGCCGGTAATCCACATGAGTCACAATGTATCTCCCCTGATCAGTCGAATTAAACCGGCTGCGGCGGTAAGCAAACCCGCACTCAGCCGCCGGGAACTCAAGGAACGCATGTTCTTCCAAATCAAAGACCCGCACCCGCTCGACGACCGAAGACACCTCCTGCCCGTACGCGCCCACGTTCTGCACGGGAGTCCCGCCGACCGTCCCCGGAATGCCCGCCAGGCATTCGATACCGGCGCAATTGTCATTCACCGCGCGCTGCACAAATCTGTCCCAGTCTTCGCCGGCCGCAACGCGATAAACCCACTCACCGAGCGCATTCCCGGGCGGCCCGTCCAAATGGGCTTCAATCCCCAGCAGTCCCACCCGCAGCACCAGTCCATCGAATCCGGCGTCGGAAACCAGCAAGTTGCTTCCCCCGCCCAGCACAAACAACGGCAGCCCTCGCTGGCGCGCCCAGCGCGTGGCTTCCACCACTTCGTCTTCGTCGACCGCCGCCACAAACCACCGCGCGAGCCCGCCGATTCCCAGAGTCGTATACGGCGCAAGCGGCTTGTTTTCTTCAACGACCATCGGGATCAGCCTACACTACAGGGTTTAGGGTTAGAATGATTGCAGGCTACTTCCCTGCCGGAGGCAATAAATGTATCCAGAACTGATGGTAATCCCGATGCGCGAGGAGTTGGTGCGCGCCGGTATCGAAGAAACCCGTACCGCCGAAGATGTTGACGCGGCGCTGGCCCAACCCGGCACAACCTTGCTGGTGGTCAACTCCATCTGCGGCTGCGCGGCGGGCAAAATGCGCCCCGGCGTCCGCATGGCTCTGGCCAACTCTCCCAGCCTGCCCGACCATAAAATCACCGTGTTTGCCGGCCAGGACCGCGATGCCACCGAGCGCGCCCGCGGCTATTTTGACGGCAATCCGCCCACTTCCCCAGCCATCGCCATCCTCCGCGACGGCAAGTTGGTCTACCTCATGCAGCGCTACGTCATCGAGCAGGCCACCGCTCCGCAGATCGCCGGCGAACTGGTCCGAGCCTTCGACGAGTTCTGCGCCAAAACCACAGCTTAATTCGGTCCGTCAGACTTTGCGGATTGGGCCCGGATACCGGGCTATCCCACGATCGGCTGTAAGAAGCGTGATCCCTTCGACCATGGCCTGAGCAATCAGGATGCGGTCGAAGGGATCTTTGTGTATGGGGGGAAGAGTGTCCACAGCGATGGCGTGTTGGCTATGAATCGGTAACTCCTCGTAACGATCATTCAGCATTCTACCCCTGATCACCCTTGGGTCAACTTGGAATCCTTTGCGTTTCAGTCCACGTTTGATCGCAATCTCCCACAAGTTCGCAGCACTGAACACAAGATGAGAGTTCTCATCCTCCAGGATTGAACGAGCCGTATCGCTTAGCCGTTCCGGTTCAAGATATGCCCACAGAATGATCTGAGTATCGAGAAGAAAATTCATTCCTCATCCTCACCGAGAAACAATTTTTCGATCTCTTTATCCATCTCACGGTCAATTTCTTCGAAGTTGTCCGGTAACGTGTAGACGCCTCTCAAAGATCCCAATATCCGCTTTTTCGGCGCGTCAGTGACCGGCAGTTGAGTGACGATAACCGCCGGCTTGCCCCTTTTAGCGATCACAAACGAATCCCCCAGCATGGCCTCATCGACCAGCCGCGAGAGATGCGTCTTTGCCTCATGAATGTTGATCGTCCGCATCGCGCCTCCCAATGAACTAAGTCCACTTAGTTTAGTTCATTCGTACCCCACCGTCAAACTTACGCTCCGGGCTACGAAGCACAACGGCCTCCCACCCAGGGAGGCCGTCTCACCTTTCCGCAAATCTCAATTCCTTACATCCCTTCAGTGCTCTTATCCAGCGCCTGCACCTTGCTGTGCTTGACGGAATAGAAGAAATAGACAAACAGCCCGATAATCAGCCAAACGATCAGCCGTATCCAATTGCCTATTCCCAGCGAATACATCAGGTAACCATTGGCGATAATGCCGAGGGCGGGCACAATCGGCAGCTTTCCCCCAAAGTATATCCCCGGCGTGCGGAACGGCCTTGGCTGATTCGGAGCCTTGAAGCGAAGCACAATGATCGATGCGCAGACCATAACGAACGCCAGCAGCGTGCCGATATTCACCATTTCTCCGATTTTGTTGATCGGCGTAACCGACCCGATGCTGGCCGCCACCAGGCCAACCAGAATCGTATTCTTCCAAGGAGTATGAAACCTTGGATGGATGGCGGCAAAAAACTTTTTCGGCAGCAAGCCATCGGAGGCCATGGCGTACAGCACGCGGGTCTGGCCAATCAGCATCACCAGCATCACCGACGTCAGGCCAGCCAATGCGCCGCAGGTGATAATGTTTCCCGCCCAGCCTACGTTGTGATCCAGGAAGGCGTATGTCAGCGGCGCCTCAACATTAACCAGTTGCCACGGCACCATGCCGGTAAGCACGGCGGCCACTGCCACATAGAGCAGCGTGCAGATAAACAACGAACAGATAATGCCGATCGGCAAATCCCGCTGCGGGTTCTTGGCCTCCTGCGCCGTGGTCGAGACGGCATCGAAGCCGATGAATGCGAAGAAGATATACGCCGCCGCCGAACTGATCCCTGCAAAACCGAACGGTGCGAAGCTGCTCCAGTCATGGCCCCAGTTGTCGGAATGAATGTAATGCGAACCCAGTGCCACAATAAACAGCACCACCGTGACCTTGATGAACACGATCGTGGCATTGAACTTGGCGCTTTCTTGAATCCCCACCACCAGAATCGCCGTAATAATCAAGGCAATGATGAAGGCCGGCAGATTGAAGCCTATCTCCACTCCGAACATGTGCGGCGCGTTCAGCAGCTCGTGCCCGCGCGCCACCACCTCGGCAGGCGGCTTGGCCAGCAGGTCCTTCAGCGCATCCAAGAATCCATTCGAGCCCACCGCCAATTCGGGATGCACCTTGGCCAGAAACTCCCGCGCTGCGGCCTTCGTCCCCTGATCCAATCCCGTCCAGTGATCGTAGCTAAGCCACAACGGAATCTTGATTCCGAACATCTTCAGAAACTCGACAAAGTTGTTCGACCAACCCGAGCTCACCGTACTCGCGCCCATCGCATATTCCAGCGTCAGATCCCACCCGATAATCCAGGCGAACAGTTCTCCCAGCGTTGCATAAGAGTAGGTGTAAGCCGATCCGGCAAGCGGAATCATGGCCGCAAATTCGGCATAACAGAGGCCCGCGAACGTACACGCAACGCCGCACATCGTGAACGACAGCATCAGCGACGGCCCCGCCTCGTGCGCCCCCAACCCCGCCATCACGAAGATTCCCGCGCCAATCACCGCGCCCACGCCCAGAGCCGTCAGCGATACCGGTCCCAGGGAGCGCTTCAGGTGCTCATCCCCTTCTTCTTTGGCTTCCGAAACGATCAGGTGCAGAGGTTTCCTTCTAAAAATATTCGCCATGCGGACGGTTTACCCCTTTGTAAGAAGATGGGTTGAGCTTACTTTTTGCGTCGTAACCGGAAGAGGCTAACGGGATTCGCCGACGGTACAAAAACCAAACCCGGCCCTGTGTACTGTGGCTTGTATGGAATCATACGATACAAATCCTCCCCATCCCGGACAGATATTCAACAGATATAGCCCCGGAACCACCGAACTCGTCTATAGTTTTCTTCGCAAGGACGCATCCTGGAGGGCCAACCCCGGCTCCAGGAAAACCCTTGCGGAGTGCCTACCCCAGCTCGTCCACCCACTTGCGAAACTCCTCCGCCGGATCAGCCCGCCCAAACAGCGCCTCCGACACGGCGACCACATCGGCGCCCGCAGCCAGCACCGCAGCCGCCGTCGCCAGCGTGATTCCGCCGACACCCACCAGAATTGGGCCGACCCCAGCCTGCGCGCGCAGCCGCCGCACGCCTTCCACGCCGATCGGAGCTTTCGACGTCTGCTTGGTGCGTGTCGAAAAGACCGGGCCGACAGAGAAATAGTCCGCCGGCTCAGCCAGAACTCCCGGCAAAATCGCCTCGCTCCCGCCAAACGTGCCCACAAAGCGATCCGGCCCCAGCAGCCGCCGCGCTTCGGCGCAAGACAAGTCGCCAGCATCCACATGTACGCCGTCAAAGCCAATCTGCTCAATCAGATCGACACGGTCATCTAGAATTAACTTCGCTTTTCCGGCAGGCAACTCGCTGCGGAGAATCGCGGCATCCGCCAGCAACTCGGCATCCTCGCCCGTCTTGTTGCGGTATTCGAGCAGAGTCACCCCGGCGAAGGCCAGTCCGGCACCCAGCCTGTGCAGAAATTCAGAGCGCCCATCGGCTGGAATAATCGAAGCATCCAGAATGGGATAGACCTTAGGAAATGAATAGCGCATGAATCAAGGGTAGTCGAAAAAAAGTGAAGAAGTAAAAAAGTGAAGAAGTGAAAGAGCAAAAGAGTGAACAGTAGACGGAACCTGGACCGCCCGCCAACCAAAGCCAAGTCGCCGTTTCACTCTTTCACTTCTTCACTCCTTCACTGCCCTTCTCACATTTCGTCCGCCGAAGGCCCATAAGTCCCCGGCAGCTTCTGGTCCAGCAGCCGCAGGTAAACTCCCAGTTGCGCGCGGTGGTGAATCAGATGGTTGATGACCCAATTCCGCCAAACTCTGTACTTTGAGTCTTCAATCCAGATCTGGCCATTCGCTCCCATCTTCCAGGTCTCGTCCCACTTCTCGGTCGCAAAGCCTGCCAGCGCCGCCTTCACTTCGGCCACTTCCTTATCGAATCGCTCCAGCAGAGCCTCTTTCGAAGCGGGGACGTACTGGACGAAATCGTGTCCGGGCTCGAAGATCAGCCCTTCGGTATTCAGCGTGTGAATCGCCCATTCCCCGGCCGTTTCGGCTACATGCCCGGCCAAGCGGCCAAACGACATCGACTTGGGGTGAGGTTTATAGTTGGGGTCAAAATCCGCGGGAATCGCGTCAAGAATCTTGCGCGTGCTGGCGACTTCGCGGTCATACTCGGCAATCAGTTCTTTTTGAAAGTCCATCGTGCAACCTCCATGTTGCGAAGCCAGCATATCGCAATCGCGATAAAAAAGCGAACAAAAAGCGATAATTTCATCGGATAATTCTTTATCCTGCTCCGGCAGGCGGGGCGATCTTGTCGGGGCGCGTTACCGCGCGTGCGGTGATATGCGCACGCTGGGGTGTCGAAAACGACGTTGCAGCGTGTGCAAATGTGTTCAGGCAAACGCGTGACAAATAGTGCAAAATGACAGGTTTTAAGGCCGTTTTAGTGCCTAAAACAGCGCAAATGCATGTGTTTTTGACGCACAATTGCGCCTCTAAATGCTGGTTTGGGGTGCGAAAGTGCATGCAGCTCTAGCTGTTAGCTCTCAGCTTTCAGTTCTCAGCTATGGCGCGGGACCCCGGACCGGGCCGCGCCTGTTCTCTATGAGCGCATGGACGATTTGGGGTGAAGCGAGTTTGGGATTTTCGTTGGGCCTACGGTCGGGGTCTGTGACCTCCCAGGTGTTCAAAGGCGAGGCACCTGGGGCAGCCGGCTATTCTGGCGCGGTGCTATTATGGGTGGATTCCATCCTGAACTCGGAGTAGAGAGCATGGCTCAGCTTGAAGTAACCGCTGTCACGGTACCGGTCCTCCTAGAACGCCTCCGCCGAAGAGAGTGGGTGGTGCCGCGGTTTCAGCGGGACTTTGTGTGGACTGTCGCGGACGTCATCAAACTAGTGGCGTCGATTCTCGATTCCAGGCCGATTGGAATGGCGACGCTTTGGGAACAGAACTCTCAGGTCAGCACAATGGTCGAAAGTGAAGCCGTCTGGATCCCGGACAAAGACGTCCATCGCACTCTTCCGGGGCCAGATGGCCTTCCCTCGAAACGGTTCGCGATTCTCGACGGGCGACAGCGGTGCACTGCCATCGCAATTGCTTTCGGAGGCCTCAGGGCACAAGACGGGGCTTCCAAATTCGCTGGTCGCTTTTATCTCGATGTTGCGACCGCGGACCCAAACGAGCGAGTGGTATACAAGAAAGAAAGCGAGATTCAGAAACAGCACCTAGACGCAGATGCGTCTTGCATCGGGCGCGGCCTCTTTCCCTTATCGAGCAGCTTGCCTAATGAGGACCTGCTTCCCCAGTGGATGCGCTACCTCCAAGCGCTAAATAATCCCGGCTATTACCCCGGGGGCCTCCTGCCTCCGAAAGACGAGCTCGAAAGGCGCGACCAGATACTGAAGTATGCCTTTCAGGGCATCGTTGACACAAAGCTCGCAGTCTACATCGTTCCCGAATCCTATGGCCTGGCTGCAATCTGCGAGATATTCGAAACATTGAACCAAACCGGACAGGTCGTATCGACAGTTGATCTTATCCATTCATGGCTCTACGCGGACACCCAAGGTGACCTTGAGGGCCCCATCCTTCTTCGAGATTGGATTCGTGAGTTTGGACAGATGGATGGAGCAATCGGGTGGTCCTATGCCGAGGATAGGCCGGAGCTAATCGCGCAATTCGTAACCGCATGCTATGTTGCACAGAAGTCGAAACCCGCTCCCCGCTCCGTGTCAGGGACGGGCACGGCCACCATGAATTCTGTAAAAGCTGCGGACCTTTTGGCTACGCCAACCCAGCATTGGCGGAGCATAGTGCGAAACAGCGAGTTGTTTGCGCGCTTCATCGGGGATTTCCAACAGGTGGTCGCTAACGGGGTATTTCCATTCTGGTGTGCCCCGTATCCGGTCTCGGGTGCTGTTTACGTGGCGCTTCGCTGGCACCTGCACTTCGACAAGCCGACAGCCTGGGGCCGCGAGGACCTTGACTCGCTATACCGAGCATTCTTCTGGCGCAACGCCCTAACAAGCCGTTACGACCAGGGCTTCCTGACGCAGCTCGGAGCAGACATCAAAGAACTTGCGGCAATTCTGGAGAAAAGGAGCAGTTTCACGTCATCAAACGGCTGGGCGAATCAGGCAAGGTTGGCATTGGAATCACTCATTCGAAGTCCACTGCCAAATAAGGAGCAGTTGATCGACTGGCTAACTGACGGGAGGCAGGCGGGGGCGTTACAGAGGACGCTTACACTCCCGATGCTGGCAGGCGCGCACAAAGATCTACTTGACCCTCAGATCTCTATCTGTTTCGTCGGGGGTGAGCCTCCTGAGTTGCACCACATATTCCCGAGGGCTTGGTGCGCTTCGAACAAAACGGGGATGTTGGCTCCCCTGCTTGACAAAGCCCTTGCCGGGAGAAACTGGGTCGAGTCAATTTCCAACCTGATGCCTTTAAGCCGTAAGTCGAACAACATCTGGAAGGCGAAGGTCCCGGACCAGATTCTCGCAGAACAGGAGGCGCACTTCCCGACCGTGAAGAACGCCGCGGAGAGCGTTTTTATCGATGCCGACGCGTTCGAGTCCCTCAGAAACGGTTCGAATGCAATTGAGGCTTTTTGGAGCAGACGAGCGGAACTGCTCGCGAGCGACTTACTAGGAAGGACAAGCGTAATTCTTTAGTTTCGGGCCTCATGGATCAGGAGGAGCATAGTTAAGTGACTAGCGCGCTTGTTGACCTCTTGACAAAGGTGAGTCGTGGCTATGCGGAAGTCACATTAGTCGAGCTATTCGACATCATGGACCTTGAGAAGACGGAGTCCTCGCTCGCAAAGGTCATCCTTGCGGACAAGGGGATGATGGAGTTCGGGCTCCAAATCGTGCCGCCCGTTTCCCAAGGGGAGCTCGATTCTACGAGGCGAATAAAATTTGCCGACAGCGGCCAGATTACTGAGGAAACGTGTCGCAAGGAGCTGGCGAACCGCGAGGGCGATGCGCTAGAACTCAAAAGCTCCCTTTTTTTCGACCACAAAAAGGCAAACTCGGGTGGAAATTTCCCTCAGTCCGCCCTCAAGTCGGAAGAAGTGGTTCACTCAAGCCTAAAGACGATCGCCGCCTTCTTGACCACCGCAGGCGGGGTTCTTTACGTCGGAGTCGACGATGCAGGCGACGTCCTGGGCATCCAGCATGACTTTCCCTGCATGACGGACGATCCGCAGAAGCGAAGCGCCGACGGGTGGGAGCTAACGCTCAGAGGACTCATTACCGGGCGTTTTAAGGACGGGGGCATGGTGAACGACTATGTCGAATGCGCGATCCTCGAGTTGGACAGCTTCCCAATCGCACGAATTAAGGTCGCGCCGAGAAGGCAGCTCTCGTTTCTAAAACAAAAGAACACAGAAAGCTACTCGCTATACCGACGCCAAGGAAATCAGACCGCTCTGGTGAGCATCGATCTTGTCGAGGAATTTCTTGCCCTCCGCAGGGGCCTCTTTGGATAAGCCGGCGGTTTAGCCAGCCAGGTCAGCGAAATCTTAGGTCTCCCGGCGGCAGCCTAAATTACCGAACGACGGGAATGCGAACGGCACGGCTCTCGAATCAGTACTGAAACAGCCGTAGGGGCAAGGGGAGGGGCCGGGCCTAAAGGCCGACATCTTGATCCCTGTATCCAGGGGCCTGAAGGCCCCTGCTCCCTCCGTGTCGAGCCATCCCGCAGGGGCTGAAGCCCAATTCATTTTATTGGCTTTATCGGCCCGGCTGAAGCCGTGCCCTTTCAAGGCAATTTGTTTTTCCGCTGCCGGTGATGTCGTTCCTTGACAAGAAACTATAACGCAAGTTCAACAAAATAAAGAGGCTGCGAAAAGGGACCGGGCCTAAAGGCCAGGATTTAGGACTGCCTCTTTCGGGCGCCTAAAGGCCCTGCTCCCTCCGCAAGGGCGAACCGACGTCTGGGTGTTTCATCTCCTGGGGTCGGCGACGCCGGTGGGGGACTAAGATGGGAACCATGAAGCGCGTCTCCATTCGCGAACTCCGTTACGACTTCAAGAGCGTCGAGCGCGTTCTGCGCGAGGGCGACGAAATCCAGGTCACCAAGCGCGGAAAAGTCATCGCACGGCTGTCGACCGAGCCAATCGACAGACCGCCGCTGCCGGATTTCCTCGGAAACATGAGGGAGATATTCGGCGACAGGGTACTGACGATCACAGGCGCCCAGATCATTTCAGAAGATCGAGACGGGTAATGACCTATTTCGGCAGGGCAAACGCCACATAACTGCCCCCTACCGGCCCCTTGGGATCGCGCCCTCCGCTCGCCGCAATCACTACAAACTGCTGTCCATCAATCGAGTACGTTGCCGGCGTCGCCACCCCGGCAAACGGCAACACTGTTTCCCAAAGCAGCTTTCCGTTCTTGCTGTCGAAGGCGCGAAACTTGCGGTCGAACATGGTAGCCCCAATAAATACCAGCCCCCCTGCCGTGACAATCGGCCCGCCATAACTCTCTGATCCGGTGTCCTTTATCCCCTTGGCGGCAAGGTCCGGATACTCTCCCAGCGGAATCTTCCAAAGAAACTTGCCCGACTTCAGGTCGATAGCATTCAGCGTGCCCCAGGGCGGGGCAATCGCGGGATACCCATCCGGGTCAAGAAATTTGCGGTAGCCGGTAAAGGTGAACCTGTCCTGTGTGTTGCCGGCATAGATGGCGTCGGTCGTGGTTCCGTCAGGCACGTCCAGGAAACGCAGCAGGGCGGCCAGGTCCGCTCCCTGCAAATCGGGCGCGCCCGGCATCTGATTCTTGCCATTCTGCACCACATCCACAATCTGCTTCCGGCTCAACCGGTTGCCCACTCCAACCAGCATCGGGAACGAGGGAGCGATTCCTTCCATGTGATCCCCGTGGCAAATGGCGCAACGATCCGCATACACCGCTGCTCCCGCCTTGTCCGCTGGTGTCTGCGCCACCATCCCCAGCACTGGAACGGCAGCCAGCTCCTTGCCACCGCCGCCAGCCGAAGCCCCAGCGTCTGTCCGCAGAAAATCGATCAGCGATTTCAGGTGCGCGTCGTCAACGTTGGGAAAGGATGGCATGCGCCCGTTCCCCTTCTGCACATTGTCGGTAACCTGCTGCACGGTAAGGCGGCTGAGCACACCCACCAGCGAAGGAAACGCGGGCGGGGAACCGGCGCGCTCCGTTCCGTGGCACATGGCGCACTGGCTCTGGTACACCCGCGCCCCCTCGCTTCCCCCTTGCTGTGCCGGGGTCAATCCGCCGGTCCAGGCCATCTCGTTCGCGTTTACATACAGAACGTCTGTTGCCGGATCAATTGCTGGTCCGCCCCACTCAGCGCCCCCATCGTATCCCGGAAAGATAATCGTCTGCTTGTCCACCGCAAAGGGAAGAAACTGCCCATCGCTCGCGAAGGTTGCAAACTCCTTCACCGCCCACGCATGCGCCTCAGGTGTGCGCATGGTCAGCATGTCCGCCGTCAACCGCTGCCGCGCAAAGGGCTCCGGAGCATCCGGCTTGGGCTGCGTCGGAGAAGTGACCTCGCCCGGCACTGTGCTCTTGGGATATGGCAGCTCATGGATTGGAAACAGCGGCTCACCCGTCACCCGGTCAAACAAATACAAGTACCCCTGCTTGGTGGTCTGCGCGAGCGCTTCCACGGTCTTGCCGTCGCGCTTCAAAGTAAAAAGCGCCGGCTCCGAAGGAAAATCCCGGTCCCATATATCGTGGTGTACACCCTGAAAATGCCACAGCCGCTTGCCGGTTGCTGCATCCAGAGCCAAAATTGTGTTGGCATACAGATCGTTGCCCAACCGGTCGCCGCCATAGAAGTCGAACACAGCCGAGCCAGTCGGCACATAGACAATGCCGCGCTCGGCGTCCAGCGCCATCCCCGCCCAGTTGTTGGCTGCGCCCGCCGACTTCCACGCATCCGACGGCCAGGTTTCATATCCCGCCTCGCCGGGATGTGGAATGGTATGGAAGCTCCACCGCATTTCGCCCGTGTGTACGTCGAACGCCCGCACATCTCCCGGAGGCGCCGGGTGCGTCTCCGGATTCCGCCCGCCCACAATAATCAGATCCTTGTAGATGACACCAGGCGTAGTTAGCACAATGGACTGTTTCTCAAAATCACCCCGCAAATTCTTCCGCAGATCCACCCGCCCAGCCTCGCCAAAACTGCTCACCGGCTTCCCCGTCTCCGCGTCCAGGCAATAGAGAAAGTTCATCACCCCGGCAAAGATGCGGCCCTGTTTGCCGTCGGTCCAATACGCCATTCCCCGCGCCGGTTGGGTCCCTTTTATCCCCGAATCGAATGTCCACTTCAGTGCGCCGCTGGCCGCATCCAGCGCCACCAACTTTTGCGTCGGCGTAAAAGCGTAAAGCGTCCGCCCAATCATCAGCGGATTGGTCTGGATTCCGCCTTTTTCTCCGGTATCGTAGGTCCACGCCACCTGAAGCTGCTGTACGTTCCCGCGGTTAATCTGCTTCAGCGCCGAGTAATGATCGCCGTCCAGCCCGCCGTTATACGCCGGCCAGTCAGTCGTGCTCTGCCCCGCGCAAACCACAGGCATCATGAGTGCCACCATCCATCCGCAGCCGAAAATCCAGTCCATCTTCTTCACGTCGTTCCCTCGTCGCTGTTACTCGTCTTTCGTCGCGCCGCCCGCAATCAAGTCAAACGGAACCGCGAACATACCAGCCACCTCGTCACGATTCACACCGGACGCAATCAGCTTCGCAACCATCGACCGCTGTTGTGCTTTGTAGCCTTCATCCGGCACGAAGATCTCGGCAATGAAATCGTCCTTCCCGCCCATGCCCCGGCTAGACGGGTCGCACTTCTCCTTCGCCATATCGCACCTTTGTTCCTGAATGATAGGTCACAGGACCGAAGCTTAGTCCGGCCCGCTAACTTGCATACTTGATAATCGTCATAAACCCATAATCCATATGCAGCTGCTGATGACAATGCAGCAGCGTGTCCCCAGGATTATCCGCTGTAAAATCCACCGCAACCGTCTGCAGCGGCATCACGTTAATCACGTCCTTGCGCAGCCCGCTCATCTCCTTCGCCCCAATTTTCGTCACTTCAAACGTGTGCCGGTGGAGGTGTATGGGATGCTGATCCCCGCTCCCATTCCGCAGCACCAACCGGTACCGCTTTCCCGCCGTCACCTTGATCGGGTCCACATCCGGCCAAGACTTGTTGTTGATGGTCCAGGTATCGAACATCGATCCTTTTTGTTTTCCAATGTCGTGAAACGTCAGCGGAATCGTCTCATCCGGCACAGCCGCTGCCGTCGTCGCAGCGAACTGAGTGTAATCCCACTTCGCCGGAGCGGGATCGTTCCAAACCGGCGGGCCCGACTTCCCCGCGTACTCCACCACCACCCCCAGCCCCATCTTCCGCGCTTCCGCCAATGTCGACCCCAGCACCCACACTCCCGGTGCATTCATCTCAACAACCGCATCCACGCGCTCGGCCACTGCCAGGCTCAGCACCTCCACCGCCACCGGATTCGGCACCGGATTCCCGTCCATCGCGATCACTTTGAACGTATGCCCCGGCAGTGCCAGCACCACATTTTCCGTAGCGCTCGCGTTCAGCAGCCGCAACAGCACTCGCTGCCCCTGCTTCACGCGGATTGGTTCGCCCGCCCCCAGCATGTGCTGGTTCATCGTCGCGTATTGATAGCCCACGTCGCTCCCTGTCGTCAGCGGCTGGTTTGCACTCTGCGCCCGCATCGCCTCCACCATCGGCACAAACCGCGGCCCCCAATGGTGGATTGCCAGCAGAATCTCCTGGTCGTATGTCCCCGCGTCCGCCTTCCCATCCACCAGCAAAAATCCAAACTGCCCGCTGTAAGTCCCCAGCGTCAAATCCCCGCCCGCCCCCGCATGGGTGTGATACCACCTGGTCCCTGCCGGCTTGGGAGTAAACGTGTAGCGCAGTTCCCCGCCCGGCGCAATCATTGGCGACCCCTCTTCCATCGCTCCGTCGTTTTTCGAGTCGATTGCCAGCCCGTGCCAGTGAACAATGTCCGGAGTGGCGCTCGCATTCGTCACGTCAATGGTCACCGGAACACCCTCGCGCACACGCAGCACCGGCCCCGGAACCTGCCCGTTATAAGCAGTGGTCTTCACCACAACTCCGGGTGCAATCTCCAGATTCACTGTCCCAATCTTCAAAGAATAATCGGCAGGAGTTTTTGCCACTCCGGAAACGCCGCCAACACCCTCAGCGCCACGCAGACCAAGCGCCGGAAGAGCCGCGGCAACCAACCCGCCTCCGAGCGCCAGTCCACCGCTGCGCAGAAACACTCGCCGGTCCATCCATTCCATCCGCCTCATCCGCGCAAGCTGTTCCACTGCTTCCATAGCCCCATCCTCCGGACAAGCGATCCGACCGAACGAAGCGATTGTTACACGGCAAATGTAAAAGCAGCAAAACGATGCAACATCCGTCTAACAGCAAAACCGTGTTTTTTTCGCGGCATTTGTTACAACCCCGAACCAATCTCCTTGCAGGCTTCATAAGTTCAATTTGGAGGCCACACACATGCATTCAACCACCCGCTTCAAGCGAGCAGCAGCGATTGCGTCTCAATCACTCGTCGCATCAGCTCTGCTCGCAGTTTCGGCGTTTCCCCAGGCACCGCCGTCCGCGCCGGCCGCTCAGCCGCCCTTACAAGCTCAATCTGACTCCGCCAGGATCAACGCACTTGCGCACCGCATTCTCGGTGCAGGCTTCAAAGCCGATTCTCTCCAGGGCGACGACATCAAGCCCTGGCACCTGAAAGCCCAATATCAAATTCTCGAAGACGGAGTCCCCAAGCCCATTCCCGGAACCATCGAAGAGTGGTACCAGGGCCCCTATCAATGGAAGCGCGCTTACTCCAGCCCCGAAGCCCAATTGACCGGCGCGGAGTGGAGCGTCTCGCGAACCGCCCACTATCATGCGAAGCCGAAGACGGAGGATGGGTTCGATGCTTCCAGGCTCCACCTTCGCATCACTGGGCCCGTCGTTTCCCCCCTCAATCAGGCCGGCTACATGAAACCCGAATACGATTTGGACGCCAAGCGGCTTACCCTTTCCGGCGTCGTCCTCACTTGCGTCTCAGTTGCCGATCCGGGCCGCTACGCTCAGCCGGCCAATCCCGACTTCATCCTGCCCACCATGTGTTTCGACCCCGACACGCACCTGCGCGTTGTTATCGCGGGCGACACAACCATCCAATATGACGACATCCAGATGTTTCAGGACCGCGCTGTCGCCAGGGATGTGAAGGTTATGGTTCACGGTCAGCTGAATGCCGAAATCAAGGTATCCACGCTGGAGCCGCTTGCCCCCTCCGATGCCGATCTGGTCAAGCCCCCCTCCAATGCGATTGCCGAGCCCTTTACCATCGAGCCCGGCCTTCCCGTGCCCGAATCGGTCTTCGAGGTTGGCGCTTCCATCCCCATCCCGCCCGAAGGTTTTCCATTTCGCGGAATCGTAAAAGTTCCGGTTATCCTCCAAAAAGACGGCAGCGTCAAGATCAACCACGACGGCCCAAAAGACTGGGCTAGAGAGGAAGTCGTCGATGCCGTTGCGCGTGCGGTCGTCAAGTGGAAGTACAAGCCTTACCTCCTCGACGGCCAGCCGATTGAAGTGGGCATGACGATCCAATATGTCGTCGATGGCAAGCCGTTTGTTCAGTCATACAATCGCCCCAAATCCGCGCACCCGGGCATGCCCGGCCCTACCCCCACCACTTCACCAGCCAGTGCGAGCCCTTGGATGGCCCGTAACTAAATATCGAGTGCCATTTCGACAGTCCTCTGCGCGCAGAGCAGTAGGCCGGGGATTCATCCCCGGCCACAGACTGCATCAGTAAGGCGGAAAATGAGCGCCGTTCTTTGCGGATTGTGCGATCCAGTTGGAAAGTAGCAACAACAGCGCAACGACTGAGGAGGAGGGATCGAATGGAAATTCACGCGCATGGACGCAGATCGGAAACACTGTCGACTCGATGTTCCGTAATTAACCTGTGATAGAACTAGAGGGCCGCGCTCTCCGCGGAATTGGAATCGCCGCCTGTGCGGTCGAGTTCGCACCGAAGCCAGGCCTGCGCCACTCGCAGTTGCTTGCGTACGTCACTCACCACGAGACCCGTGGCCTCGGCCGATTCCTCGGCCGTCATGCCTCCAAAGAACCGCATCTCGATCAGTTGGGCTTTCATTGCGTCTCGCCGGGCAAGTTCTTTCAGTGCGTCGTCGATGGCAATCAGCGTCGAAGGCCGATCAACGGGAATATCACCAGACTCCTCGATCGAAAACGGAGCCTCTCCGCTGCCGCGTTTCGCCGCGTTGCGCGTGCGCGCATGATCAATAAGGATCTGACGCATCACCTGCGCGGCTACACCCATAAAATGGCCACGGCTCTGATAGAAAGGATGGTTCTGCTTCACGAGCCTCGCGTAGGCCTCATGAACCAGGGCGGTGGGCTGTAGAGTGTGCCCGGGTCGTTCGTTGCGGAGGTAACCGCCGGCCAGCTTCTTCAGCTCGGAGTAAACCAGGGGCATGAGGCGATCGAGTGCTTCTTTTTCGCCGCCAGCGAACCGCTGAAGGCCCGCGGTTATGGGTTCGTTGACCACGATTCCTTAACTATAGCAAGAACTTCGGCTGGCCGAGATGTTAACCCGCTTCTCGTACACCACTCGACCAGTGAGACCCGAGCGTCTCCCCGCGGAATGCGGCATACTGGTAACTGCCTATGCCGCCCGACGACTGGGATCGAGTTCAATCCGTCTTCTTTGCGGTGGCCGACTTGGCGCCCGATGAGCAGGCCTTGCAGCTCGACACAGCGTGCGGGGACGATAAAGAGCTCCGCGCCAAAATCGAGTCGCTTCTGGCCGCGGACCATGAGAGCGAAGAAGTAATTTCGGCAGCCATAGCCGGTGAGCAAGCTCTCCTGGGTGCGGTGGGCGTGGAGGCACGAAGTCTCTCCGGGGACCGGCTCGGCGCCTGGGGAGTGTTGGAGGAAATCGGCAGAGGCGGCATGGGGACCGTCTATCGAGCCGTGCGGGACGACGACCAGTTTCAAAAGCATGTGGCAATTAAGGTCGTCCGGCACGGGATGGATACCGAGGATGTGCTCCGGCGTTTCCGGCACGAACGCCAGATCCTCGCCAATCTGGACCACCCCAACATTGCGCGGCTGCTCGACGGAGGAACGACTCCCGACGGGCGTCCATTCTTCGTGATGGAATTCGTGGAGGGCCGATCCGTCGCCTTCTTCTGCAACGAAGACAGACCCGATACCGAAGCTCGCTGCCGCCTCTTTCTCGCATTCTGGATGCCGTTGCATACGCACATCGCAATCTTGTAGTCCACCGTGACCTGAAGCCAGCCAATATTCTGGTGAAGAGCGACGGAACTCCGAAGCTGCTTGATTTCGGTGTCGCAAAACTGCTGGAAGGCGACGCAAGCGCAACGAACACATCGCTCTATCGTCCGTTCACGCCGCAATATGCGAGTCCCGAACAGATCCAGGGATCTCCGGTGACCACCTCGGTCGACATTTACGCGCTCGGCGCCATTCTGTACGAAATGCTCACCGGGCGGCCTGCGCAGGCGATTGAGTCGGTTTCTCCGTTTGAAATTGAGCGGGTCATATGCCGGACCGAAGTGCCGCCGCCCAGCCTGAGCGCGCCGGGGCTGGACGCCGATCTCGACAATATCGTTCTGATGGCGATGCGCAAGGAACCGTCCCGCCGCTACCAGTCCGTGGACCAGCTTGCGGAAGACATTCGCCGCCACCTGGATGGACGGGCCGTACTGGCACGCCAGGACTCGTTCTGGTACCGCACGCGAAAATTCGCCAGACGCCACCGATTTCAGATTTCCGCGGCGGCTCTCATTTTCATAAGCCTCGTGACTGCGCTGATTGTGACCCTTGCTCAAGTGCGAGCTGCCCGGTCGGCCCGGTTCGCGGCCGATGTTCAGCGCGGCATATCGGATCGGGAGCGGGCGCGAGCCGAAGAAGAATTCCGCCATGCCGAAGACGCCCGCGCGAATGAAGAGCGACAGCGTCTCCAGGCCGAAGTTGCCCGCGCGGATGAGGAGCGGCAGCGTCTCCACGCCGAAAAGAACCTCACCCAGCTCATTGGCATCGCCGACAAGACTCTATTCGACATCCACGATGCTGTCGCAAAGGTGCCCGGCGCAACCGAAGCCCGACGCGTAATGGTCAAGACTACACTCGATTACCTGGAAAGCATTCAGAAGGAGAACGGCCTCGATGACCGGCTTCGGCTCGCATTGGGGGCCGGTTACTCCAGGATCGCAGCCATACAGGGTGCGCCTATGCGTCCAAGTCTGGGCGATGCCGCCGGTGCATTGGTCAGCTACAGAAAGGCCGAAGCCCTGCTTGCGCCTCTTTATGCGAGCAGACCAGACGATCCGGAAGTGATCCTGCAGTGGCTTGAAGTAAAGACCGGAATTGCCGAACTGGCGTTCCTTCAAGCGCAGTCGGCGCAGTCGGTTCAAATGTATAGCGACCTCCTTCCCGTGGCCCGCAGGCTGGCGGCGCTTGCTCCATCAAACCTCCGGGCGTTGAAGCAGGAAGCTGAGATCGAGGGAGGCCTCGCGGCGGCGCTGATGCCCACCGATTCTCAGGGGGCAATCGATCACGCGAAGCGGGAGATTGCCATCGTTACATCGCTGATGGATCGATTTCCCGGCGATCGCGATTTGAAGCAGGAGCTGGGACAGGCTCTCGAAACCGCCGCCGTGCCGTTAAAGGACATTGGCAATTATTCGGAATCGGCGGAATACTTCGCGCCGTCAATCCGAGCGTTTGAGCAGTTTTTAGAAGGTGAACCTCACACCGTGCAGACGCGGCGGCGTCTTATGGAGGACTACTCAAACTATTGCGTACTCCTCGGGGTTCCCTGGTCCGCGAACCTTGGCCGGCCGGCCGCGGCGAGAGTCAATTGCGAGAAATCCGTGGCGATGGCGCGAGAGTTTTCGAGCGCGGATCAGCAGGATCAGACAGCACGCTTCGACCTTGGTTATACCCTCGCGGTGTTGGGGGAGGTAGATCCCGAGGCGAACCATGTTGCAGATTCGCTCAAGGAGCTGGAGGAGGCTCTGCGCATCCTCGATCCCATCGTTCGCGCCAACCCGGACGCGGCGGATATTGTGCTGAGGGTCGAAACAGCGTGCCAATACAAAGGTCTCCGTCTGCACACTCTGGGCCGGCTGCAGGAGGCGGCGGATTCATTCCTCCAGGCGCTATCTGAACTGGACGTGATGACCCACGCCAGGCCGGGTCAGCCCTCGGGATCAGCCGTCGTGGTTGGCAACGAAGATGGGCTCGCCGAGGTTTACGCGGAACAGGGAGATCGCGAAGCCGCACTCAGCCACGCCGAAAAGGCACTCGCGAAAGCTCAGAAATATGCCGCGTCTCACCCCGGCAAGGCGGCGGGAACGGGAATGCTCGCCGTGGCCTGGTTCGAGCTTGCATGGGTGGAGCGAACCGTTGGTTAATGGGACCGCGCGGCTGCAGACGTGGAACGCGCCAACTCGCTCTGGGGCTCGATCGACGCCGACCAAGGGGTTCTTTCGATACATCGCCAGGCACGCGAACGCGCGGAAGCTCTCGTGCGCGAAATCGCCGCGCACCGGGCGCAATGAAAATCGCTGCTCCCGGCGACGGGTTCCAAGAATCGACTCCGCTTCCCGCACTTCTCAAAGTTCGCAATGAGCGTACCCTGAAACCACCTGCACTGATCTTTGTGGTGGGCAGCGGCACGCTTCTAAAGGTAATCGGGAAGGCTAGCTTTCGGGCTCTACTTCGATCGCATTGATAAGTGGATAGTTTTTAACGGGGATGAAGTCTACCTCGAGCATGCCATGAGCCGTGGGTTTTACGCCATTGAATGTAACCACAGAGGCGCCATTTTTTTGAGCGCTCGCAATGTCAAAGTCCTTCAGAAGAGTTGTTCCGTTGCAATATACGTCGAATACGCGGCTTCCAATGCCGCCCGGACCACCGTTGCTGGCGCCAAACCATCCTTCGGAAAAATACAGACGAACTTTGTACTCCCTGGTGGCAACAACCGGGATGAGATAGTGAAAGTGCCCGTATCGCTCCCATTCGAAAAGCCTGGAGTTTGCAACTTTGGGCAAACCATCCGGGTGGAATGTTCTTCGGCCACCCTGAAAAAATCGCTCAGGAAACCACATATTGCCCCGGTCGTCGCGGAAGACGGCAGGGCCGGCAATCATGCGTAGAGGCGCACCACTGTCGGATGCGGAGGGAGTAAGTTCGACTGCGTTAGCAAAGGACCCATCCGAGGTGAAATCAAGGTGGATGGCGCCGTCACTCATCGGATGGATTTCCGCGTATACTTTGCCGACCACGGTATCGTCGGCACCAGCTTCATCCACAATATCCAGCGCAGCGGTCACAGAATTGTTAATCGAAAGATCGACTTGCCGCGCCGCCTCCTTGTCGCCTGACGTGTCAGCGAAGAGAAGCAGCAGTTGGTAGCTCCCCGCTGGCACTGGGATCCTGCATTGGAATCTTCCCTCTCGTCCCTGTTGAAACAATGCAGGATCGTCCGACCCTTGAATCTCGTGATTCGGATGAGAGAACGCGGACCCACCCTTGCAGTACTGATCGGAGAACCATGTCTGCCCTGCAACATCCACATAATGGTTTGAGACTGCTCCCAAACGAATGCGGATGGTTCCATCGGATGTCGATCCGGCAACCTCCGCAAGTACTGGACCTGGGACAGATCTTGTTGTGGCGGCAAGGCCGTCGGACCGCGTCTGCATAGCGGTCCGGCGGGAATGCAACAGATAGCCTCCCAGCACCAGCAAGCCGGCTGCGCCAAGGATTGTCAGGTATGCCCAGTTCATTCTCAGCGGCCGCTTGGTACTGAGCGCAGTTGGAACGGGTTGCTCGGGAGGCGGCAAGGCTGGGCCAGAATCGGCGGCGGTAAGGGACGCTTGTTCTTTGCGCTCAAACTGCAGCACGTACTTGCCGGCGGGAAGCCGAATCTGAATCGGGTGACTGACCCCTTCCGTGGCGTAAAACTGCTCCAGTTTCTTCCTTAATGTATGAGCCGTTACGCGAACAATCGTGTCGGACTGGGGGTCAAACTGTTCAAGCCGATGTAGCGCCTGTACAGCTATGCTGTATTCCTTCACCTGCTCGGTGTTTCCGGAAAAGTGCTGTTCTGCCACGTACTCGAGGAAGTGCTTGAGATTCGGCGCCTTGTCCAGGATGCCGGACTGGAGCACGGCTTGCAGTTCCTGCCATTCTTCTTCCTGTTTCGCACCAATAACGGGACTCGCGAAGGCCATAGGGGAAACGCCTCCAATACGACGGTCACGATTATAGTCATCCGCAGGTAACCGGGAAAGTCTTTCTTAACGGTGTAATTAACGCAGTTAACGCTCATGCCGGAGTGTTTGCAGCGCGCTTCTCCATGAATCGCGATTCACATTTAAGCCATTGTGTATTAGATAGATGCGGCGAATGCATTCACATATCCCCAATTCTTCATACGGTCGGTAACATGCCTTCCGGGCCGTTATCCGTGAATGAACGGGGATTCACTTGCCAGAATCGGGTTGGCTCGTCGAATCTCCCCACCATTGAGTTTAGCGGTTGTTTGCATGTCGCCTGGAAAAAGGGGGACGCGCATTGGCCAACCTACCCTGAATTGATTCGAATCGCGCCGCATTCCCCTCTCTCGATCTCAGGCGCCCCGACATCAAATTCGCGCCGCATTTGCTTCAGCACATTGAATTGGAGTCAACTTCAGATGAAGAATCGAACACCCTACGCCATTCTGGCGAACCGGCTGCTTTTTTGCGCGATACTCCTGACCGTTTATTCCTGGGCCGACACGGCCCAGGCGCAGAACAATACGATTTTTGGCCCAAACGTTTACGTCTTCACGCCGGGAACTTCCGTGTCGACAATCAATTCGACCCTCGCCACGCTGGCCGGCAACGCGCAGTTCAGCACCAATCGCTATGCTGTGTTTTTCGCGCCCGGCACGTACAACGGCGTTGAATCCCAGGTTGGCTACTATATGTCCGTAGCCGGCCTCGGCGAGGAGCCCACGGCCACAGCCATTACCAACGGCTACCTGACGGCGAACACGACGGACAGCAATGGGAACCTGACGACCAACTTCTGGCGGTCCCTCGAGAACATGGAAATGTCCCTTCCCTCAAGCGATGTGGAGCAGTGGGGCGTTTCGCAAGGAGCCGATTTCCGGCGCATGGATATCAATGACAGCGTGGAACTTACCAATACCAACTGCGGTGAGGCGAGCGGTGGATTCATAGCCGACAGCGTGATCACCGGCGACATCGAATCCTGCTCTCAGCAACAGTGGTATACGCGCAACAGCAACTTTGCCGGCTGGACTGGGAACCTGTGGAACATGACGTTCTCCGGGGATAACGGCGCCCCAACTGCGGCGTGGGGCGGCGGCGGCAATAATTACTCCGTACTTGCCACAACCCCGGTAGTCCGCGAGAAGCCCTTCCTCTATCAGGACAGCAGCGGTAACTACTGGGTATTTTCGCCGACGTTGAGAACCAACTCCGTTGGCCCAAGCTGGACAAGCGCCAATCCAGGTCCCGGCAACTCTCTGGCGATCAGCACCTTCTTCATCGCCACGCCTTCAAGCACGCTGTCCAGTATCAATGCAGCCTTGGCTGCGGGCCAGAACCTGATTTTGACGCCTGGCATCTACCAGTATTCCGGGGCCATCAACGTCACCAACCCGAACACGGTTGTGCTTGGACTCGGCTACGCGGATTTGGTTCCCCAGACGGGAACAGCGGCGATTACGGTTGCCGACGTGGACGGAGTGCAGCTCGCCGGGTTTCTGATCGATGCCGGCCCGGTCAACTCACCTGTACTCCTGCAGGTCGGTGTCAAGGGCGCATCGCGCGTTAGCCACGCAAGCAATCCGACGTCGATCAGCGATGTGAACTTCCGCATTGGCGGAGCTACCGTGGGAACTGCGACCGTAGCCACGGAAATCGACAGCGACAACGTCATTATCGACAACATGTGGTCATGGCGCGCGGACCATGGAGCGGGCGCTCCCGGCTGGACAGGCAACGTTGCCCTGAATGGCTTGGTTGTAAACGGGGACAATGTCACGGCATTGGGCTTGGCTGTGGAGCACTACGAGGCAGAGCAAGTGGTGTGGAACGGCGAAGGTGGCGAAACCATCTTCTATCAAAGCGAAATGCCGTATGACGTTCCCAGTCAGTCCGCTTGGATGAACGGCAGCCTGGACGGTTATGCGTCCTACAATGTTGCGCCGTCGGTAACGACTCACACGGCCCATGGCATCGGTGTTTACTCCTACTTCGATGTGACGGGAGTTACGATCCTTTCAAACAGCGGAATCGCAGCCCCGGTCGCCAGCGGAGTCACATTCAGCGATTTGGTGTCTGTATACCTGGCCGGAAGCGGAGGAATCACTTACACCATAGCTTCGGACAGCCCCGGAATCACCGATAATGCCGGCACGACAGCGCAGTCCGGATCCTACATCAGCTTTGTTAGCTCCTGGGGAGGTACCAACGGCGGCTGCACGGCGGTTCCAAGTGTTCCAGGAAAGCCTTCCGGCACGGGAACTTCTTCCAGCACAATAAGTTTGACCTGGAGCGTGAGCACCGCCGGATCGTCCTGCACAGTCAGCTACAACCTTTACCGCAGCACGACCTCCGGCTTCACGCCAGGCTCAACCAATCAGATTGCTTCAGGCCTGACAAGCGCATCGTACGCGGATTCAGGGCTGGCTGCCGCAACCACTTACTACTACGTTGTTGAAGCGGCTGACGGAGATGGCTCATCGGCAGCCTCGGCGCAGGGAAGCGGTACTACGCTGGGCGGAACTTGCAGCGCGGTTCCTTCTGCGCCAACCGGGCTGACGGCAACGGCGGAGTCCACCAGCTCCATCGGCTTGACTTGGGCGGCAGTAACTCCACCGGCGAACTGCACCGTCAGCTCGTACACCGTTTTCGGCGGAACGACGGCAAATCCCACTACCGTAATCGCAAGCGGAGTGACAGGCACGACTTACTCCAACACCGGCCTTGCGGCGAACACGACTTACTACTACGTCGTCAAGGCGGTCGACGCGGACGGCACATCGGCGGCCTCAACGCAAGCCCAGGCCACGACCGGCACTCCGTCCTGCACCGCGGTTCCCTCAGCGCCCACGGGTCTAACGGCCACGGCGTCTTCCCCAACCGCCATCGGCTTGAGCTGGTCGGCTGTTGCTCCACCGGCTAACTGCTCGATCAGCTCTTACAGCGTTTATGGCAGCACCACCAGCGGCTTCACTCCCGGCTCCGGCAACCTGCTGTCCAGCTCGGTGACGGGCACGAGTTACTCCAACACCGGACTCTCGGCCTCTACTACCTACTATTACAAAGTCGAAGCGGCGGATGCGGACGGCAGCTCGGCTGCTTCGGCACAGGCAAGCGCTGCCACATCCCCGTTACCCGGACCAGGCGTATCCATCGACGCGGGCGGAGCTGCTGTAAGCAACTCGGGCGGCGGCGACAATTCCTTTGTCGCGGACGAAGACTACGGCGCCGCCGGAACCACTTACGCGGTTACGAACACAATCACCATTCCCGCAAGTGTTGCCGCCACCGCCGCTCCCGCGGCAGTCTACCAGTCGGCGCGGCAAGGGACCGTGACGTATACGATTCCCGGCCTGACCGCTGGAAGCAGTTACACCGTGCGCCTGCACTTTGCCGAGTTGTATTTCTCCGCAGCCGGCAGCCGCGAATTCAATGTGGCCATCAACGGAACAACGGTGCTGACCAACTTCGACATCTACGCAGCGGCCAACGCAAGATACACGGCTGTGGTTGAGCAGTACACCGCAACCGCCAACAGCGGCGGCGACATCGTGATCGCCTTCACCAACGGCGCGAAGGATCAGCCCATGATCAACGGCCTCGAGGTGCTTGGCTCATCCCCTAGTTGCACCACCGTTCCGCCGGCGCCGACAGGAGTGAAGGTATCGGGAGCGACTTCCAGCACCCTCATCGTGAGCTGGACCGCAGTTACGCCTCCGGCTAACTGCACGACCATCACGTACAGCGTCTACGCCAGCACAACCAGCGGATTCACGCCGGGCGCAGGCAACCTGATCGCAAGTGGTGTAACGGGCACCAGCTACACCGACACCGGACTCGCGGCCTCAACAATATATTATTTTGTCGTTGAAGCGGTTGACGCGGCGGGCTCATCGGGGACTGGGACGGGGCCAGTCAATGGAGAAACTTTGGCCAACACGTCCTGCACCACGGTCCCTTCCGCGCCAACCGGACTGACAGCAACGGCGTCTACATCAACCGCAATTGGCTTGAGCTGGCAAGCAGTTACTCCTCCGGCTAACTGCTCCATCAGTTCTTACGCCGTTTACGGCGGAACGACGGCAAATCCGACCACGTTGATCGCAGGCGGACTGACGGGAACAACCTACTCCAACACCGGCCTCACGGCTTCAACGAATTACTACTACATCGTCAAGGCTGTCGACGCGGACGGCACATCGGCGGCCTCGGCGCAGGCCAGCGCGGAGACCCAACCGCCATCCAGCGGCGGTTACGTATCCATCAACGCCGGCGGTGCGGCAGTAAGCAACTCAAGCGGCGGCGACAATTCCTTTGTCGCGGACGAAAACTACAGTTCCGGTGGAACTACCTTTTCGGTCCCGAACACAATCACGATACCCTCCAGTATTGCTGCCACCGCAGCTCCCGAGGCAGTCTACCAGGATGCGCGGCAAGGAGCCGTAACTTATACGATTTCTGGCCTGACCGCTGGAAGCAGTTACATTGTGCGCCTGCACTTTGCCGAGCTTTATTTCTCGGTAGCCGCCAGTCGCGTATTCAATGTGGCCATCAACGGCACAGCTGTGCTGACCAATTTCGACATCTTTGCAACGGCCGGTGCGCAATACACGGCTGTGGTTAAGCAGTTCACCGAAGCAGCCAACAGCAGCGGCGATTTGGTAATCGCCTTCACCGCTGTCACCGATCAACCCACGATCAATGGCATCGAGGTACTTGACTCCGCTCCTTGCACCACGCTTCCGGCTGCGCCGACTGGGTTGACAGCGACCGCGACTTACCCCAGCGTCGTCAACTTGAACTGGACCGCAGTGACGCCTCCGGCCAACTGCACCATCACCTCTTATAGCGTCTACGGTGGAACGACGGCGAATCCGACCACGTTGATTGGGAGTGGGATAACTGGCACCACCTTCTCCAATACGGGTCTGGCAGCTTCCACGACCTACTACTACGTCGTAAAAGCGCTGGACGGAGGGATAACCGGCGCGTACGGCACATCGGCGCCCTCGGGGCAGGCTACTACTACCACGCCAGCCTTCAGCACAATTGCACCTCCAACCAGTCTGACGGCAGTGGGCTCTTCCTTTCAACAGATCGATCTGCGTTGGGTTGCGAGTACAGTTCCTGCTCCAAACACCGATCCGGTAAACTACTCGGTATACCGGAGCACCACCACTTCGTTTACACCGTCGTCCTCCAATCTGATGGGGACCACCGTCGGAATTACAAACTATGTGGACAGCAACTATCCCGCCACGCTTAGCCCCCCGGCAGGGCCTGGTGTTCAGGCCTCGACGACGTATTACTACAAGGTCGTGGCCTCCACACTTTCAGGAGAATCGGCTGCAGCTACTGCCTCAGCCACATCTCTTCCGGCAACGCCGTCAACCGCCGCTCCCGCCGCTCTGACTGGATTGGCGGCGATGGCGGAGAACGCCAACGAGATCGACTTGGTTTGGAATTCGACCAATTCAGGTGTTGGATCGGTTGCATCAACGTACTACATCTACAGAAGCACAACATCCCCCTTCACGCCATCAACCAGCAACGAGATTGGCACCACAAAGAGCAACTGGTTCCAGGATGCGCTAGGCACAGCGTCGACTCAGTACTACTACCAGGTCCTGGCCAGTAACACGCTCGGAACGTCTCCATCGAGCGCGACGGTTACTGCAACTACACAGGCTCTTAACCAGAACCTTTGGGGCGGCGCGCCCTTCTGGGATTCCAGCAATATGCCCGCTTTGCCCGCCGGGGACACGGTGATGATGAAGTTCCTGAACAGGACGAACGGGATGTTCACGGACAATCAGATCATCTGGACCGCAACCATCAACGGGGTCGCTAGCCAATACACGTTTGCGGAACAGCCAACCTTCGCAATGCCACCCAACTCGTCCGGGCGCATGTATTTCTTCCTGAATGATCCGAGTTTGACCGAAGATAACACCGACTATTGGGACTATATCGAGTTCACAGCCGGCCCCACGTCCATCAACATGGATACGACTCGCGTCGAAGCACTCGGTGTCAAGGTTGCATTCAATCTAACTTGCGGCGACGGAACCAATATTGCGCTTGGGGAGAACCAAGAGACCTTCACGGAAGACCGGTCGGTTACCTTCCAGCGCTATGCCGACGCAGTCCCTTCCACATCGGGGGGCGACTTCCAGGCGGACCTTGTCTACGCTCCGTATCGAATCATTGAGCCAGGCGGGGCCGGCTTCAATGCCGGTGGAGCAGACCAGAATTACTACCAGACATTCATCTCCGATATCTGGTCGTTCAATGGAATCACCATTCCGCTGGCCGGACCAAATGGTTCCGGATTAGGCGCCAATCCGGACCTCTCCGCCGCGATCTTCCGGCATACCGCACCTATATCGGGCACTCCCGAATTCAATGCTGCCGGTGCTCTAACCAACGAAGGCATGTGGGGAAATCCGGCAAGCTTCTATCAGTTGGAACCCTACGATCACTACGCGCAATGGATTGAAGCCCAGGCAATTAATATGCAGCAGTATGCGTTCCCATACAACGACGCGGGTGGATACTCAAGCGACATAGGCTGCGCAAACCCGAAGACACTGCTCGTGGCCGTCGGCTGGTAAGGAACTAGGAAGGCGAACCGATGATCTCTTAGTCGTCAACCCTAGCCAAACATATTTGAAATTTGCCTCCGCCGGTCGTCTGTCCGATGATCTTGTTGTCAAGACGAGAACATTGGAGGGCGACCGGTGGAGACATTCACAAGGCTGTTTGGCAGCCTGCTTCTCTTTGTATACCACTGTTTTGATCAACGGTTACCTGAGCGGCTTGTCCCGGCCGGGTCAGGTGGTTCATTTCTTTCAGCACATAGTGGGCGAGCCGGTGATCGGCAAGGAAGTGCTTTCGCGGCGGACCAACGAGTATCAGGCCTGGGTGGAGGCGTTTGC
>Ga0302278_10000341_pt1 | contig 60687 bp, 45 predicted proteins | sample III_Bog_N3_2_FD_194543 | JGI IMG/M metagenome (GOLD analysis project Ga0302278, IMG submission 194543) | Peat permafrost microbial communities from Stordalen Mire near Abisko, Sweden - III_Bog_N3_2 | ecosystem: Environmental > Terrestrial > Soil > Wetlands > Peat | place: Sweden: Abisko...
GTAATCGCACCAACTGCAGCCCATTCCAGCGCCAACCTCCTCGACATGGGTTTCGCGCGATGCGACGGTGAAAGTTCCGTTTCCGTTGTTGCGATAAAGCTGAGAACTGCCGAAGTCGTTGGCCACAAAGAGATCGGGAAGCCCGTTGGAATTGGAGTCACCCCAGGCGCAGGAGAAACTGTACCGGTCGTTGTCGGCGCTCATCCCCGTTGCTTCAGTTGTCTCGACAAACGTGCCATCTCCTTCGTTGTGAAAGAGGCAGTTGGGTGGACCGTTGCGGGCATCGAAATAGGGAATCGGATAGTGATACTGATCGAGTCCCAGGTAGTACATATACATGCAGAAATATATGTCGAGCCGACCGTCGCGATCGTAATCTGCAACCGCCGCGTGGGTGAAAGTCCCTTGCGGAGGCTTTGCAAATTTGAAAGCGTCGCGCTTGATGCGGAACGACCCGTCGCCTTGATTCAGGAAGAGCAGAGGCCCGGTGCCGCAGACTACGAGAAGATCCTGGAGTCCATTGTTATCGAAGTCCGCGAATAGAGCACATGCGGTGTTGTCGAGTACGCCGACGCCAGCTTTTTCCGTTACGTCTTCAAAGGTCCCGTCACCCCGGTTGCGGTAAAGACGGTTTGGCAGTCCTGCAGGCTGGCATACGTAGAAGTCGTCGAAGCCGTCGTTGTCGAAATCGCCTGCGGCAACGCCATTGTTGGAGTAGACGTCAACCCCAATCGCCCCGTCCAATACGGTGCGCCAGTAGTCTGCGCCTCGCAGCATCTGCTTTTTGTAGGACTCTTCTTTTCCGAGAGCCTGGGAAGTAACGTCGAGAAAAACAGGCCCTTGCGTGACGCTCACAGTCTCGTCGTCAACTTCCCACTTAAAAGCCTTCCATGCTGAGGATGCATGGCGAACCCACTCGATTCGCCATGAACCAACACGCTCCTCACGTAGGTCATTGCTTCCGTCGGCGACGATGTCGTAGCGGATTTTTGTGCGAAGCGACAGTGGTTCGGAGGCAACTTCTTCAATGCCGTAGATCTCAAATTCCGCAACTTCTATTCGAGAGGCCTGCCCAAGCCAGTTGCGAATCTCCTGAAGGAATTGGTCGCGGCCAGCGGCAGTCTGCGTGGCGAAACGGCGGCGCAGCACGTCAACCCCGAATCCGGAACGTACCGTGGATTCACTCACAGGCTTCAATGGAGTGGCTTCAATGGACGGGGACAGAAAATTCTCCAGGGGAGTTAGGTCTCGGATGGATGCTCTGAGGGCCTGGCTCCATTGTTTTAGAAGAGACTCGATTTCAAATGCATATTTCTCCGTGATGTACTCATCAGAACCTGGGGCAACAAAGCGGAGAACGTCGGCCAAGGGGGATCTGGCGGGGTAGTGGGGCGTCAACCGAACGTCGAAAAAGGGAAGTGTTGAATTCTGGTTTGCAATGGCTTCAAGCGGATCGATGAGCACTGAAGATCCCCAAAAAGGGGACGGGCGCAAGAGCAGAGGCGCCATCCCGAGGCTCTTCAGGAATGTCCGTCGGGAAAGGCAACGAGTGGCTCTTTTTTGGCGCGTCATCCTAAGGGAGTCCGGGTTGCAAGCGATGTGCCCGCAGGATAGCACCGTGGCCAGACGCAGTCCACCCGCCGATGCTTGTTGCGACACGTCGAACAGTTGTGAGGCGTTCCGGGAGTCGGGGTTCGAGCGTATACCATGTGGCAGTTGAGAAGCAAGCAGGGGATTCCTCTATGAAATCCAGTTACGAAGTGCGTTGAAAAGACTGTCAGGAGAAACTGGCTGAGTTGCCTGGAGGAGGGAAAATTCCGGAGGCGCCACGACGTAAGCTTCCGATAGGCTCTCGGCAAGACATACACACACGGTTGAACTCCGATATTCAGGGTAACGGGTGGCTGCAAGCCACACGTAGAGCGCCAGAATCTGTGCGTCTTCGGCGCTGCCAGTTAAATCATCGACAGCTGGAAGAGGGTTGACCTGATCCGGGTTATCGAAGACAGCCACTCCAGTGAAGGGCTTTGGCTTGCTGCGCACTCCGAATTGAGCCGCCAGGAAAGTGGGACGGGCGCGGCGAAACGCTTCAGAGGCCGCCCACTCGACAAAGGAGTTGCCGAAAATGACGGCGCCGTTTCCGGTGAGATAGAGAGAACGCACGAATTCGCGCGTTGCCGGGTCTGCGGCCACTTCCGCTGGGCACCATGGGACGACATCGACCTTGCGCAGACGATCGAATACCGCGTCCGCGTCGGCAAGGTCCTTGCGCATGGAGTTCATTTCGTGGGAGAAGCTTTGGCGGTAGAGATCCAGCCTCCCATTGCTCAGCAAGATAGCCCGCGGCTGTGTTGAAGCCGGCGCATCCTTCAAGAGGACGGCATCGACAAGGCTTCTTCCCGCATCCACCACCCAGATATCCGCTGGCGATGCATTGGAACGGTTGCGGGCAGCATCCAGCAGCCCTGCCGATTGCCCGGCGGACCCGTTCGGCACACCTGCAACCAGCTGTTCAAAAGCCTTGTGGGGCTCGCCGGTTTGAGATAGATCGAGTTTTAAAACCTTGCCTGCTCCCTGCCACCTGTGCCAAATTCCAGACTTATCCAAGGGGAGGTTTTGAGGGATGCCAAGCAGAACCAATCTTGGTCCGGACTTGCTTGAAGCGCCGGCGTTTTCCAGCGCGTGTGCGTCGGCGGCGTCGAAGACTACCTGCACAGCTCGCCGCCAATCCTGGAAATACTGCGAACTTGCCAGTTGAGAGGAGTTCTGGATTGTCTGCTCGGTAGTGGAGAACTGCCAATGCCGGACACCCATCTTGTTTTCGAGTTCGACCACGTTTCTGAACAAATCCGAGGACTGCTCTGGGCTGAGGCTTGCCACGTAAAGAAGGAGTCTTTCAACCGACTGCCGTTCGTTGGGGAAAAGATAATCCCATTGACTGAGTTGCTGATTAACAAAGGGGAGAAAAGTCAGCGGAATGCGATTGAGCAGGCCCTTGCTCAGCGCGTCTTGAATTTCCACGGGCAGTTTTTGTTCGGCCGTCATAGTCCCCTTCAAGCTCGAAAGTCGTGCCCATCGCGGCTGGACCGAAGCCTGCTAGCCGCGTATTTCCGCAAGCATTTTGCCCTGCGCATCTAGAAGCGGGCATCCCAGAAGTTTAGCCAGCGTTGGACAAAGGTCAATGTGATGAATGGGACGCTCAATCGTCTGAGGCCTATCCACACCCGCTCCCAGAGTCATCATCCACGTGTCTCTTGTTGAATCTACATTGGCCCGGTGGTTGAAGAACCCGTTGGTCGATGAACCATCGGGATCCCGGCCAAATTCGGGGAGAATCACCATTGTCGTCTTGCCCCGATAATCGGGATTGGCCTGGATTTCCTGCCATAACTGGTAGGCCAGGCGGTCTGCGGTTTTGATGCCGGAGGTGTGGAGTGAATAGGAACCGAAATGTGCCGCTTCCACGTCAGAAAATGCGACGACCAGCACTTGTGGTGCGAACTTGCGCATGATCTCCCGAGTCATGAAGAATGTGAGTTCGTCGCCGGAAGTTGGACCACCGCTATGCACAAAACCGGCGATCGCGCTCTGGATGGTGGTGCGCACACGCGGATCGAGCTGGTCCGAAGCGTCGAAAACGTTCCAGCCCAGCCCTTCGTAGTTGCTTCCCTCCATTGCACTTTCCAGTTCCGCCTCTACCGTGCTGCGGTCCGCCATGTTGGCGGTGCGGCCCTGACGGAGCGCTTCGACGACAGCCTGGAGCATCAGTTGCTTGGGGAATACGACGTTGGCGCCATACGCCGGGCCATAGTTTGAATCCGAGCTTGCCCCGATCAGGCTGGTGAGCGCCTTGTTGCTGGCCACAACCCATGTATTGCTTCGATCGACGCGGAGTCCCTTTCGGAATTGCTCAAACAACGTGGGCGTCGTCGGGGCGACCTTGCCCCAATCGTCGACGCGCTGCCAGTTGCCTGTGAGGATGCTTGAAATGGCATTGAAGTGCGCGGTCACACCTTCATTGCGTGCGTGTCGATAGAAGAGGGATTTTGGAAGCAGGTCCGTTGCCAGGTGAGGGATGTTCACCGTTCCGTCCGGCGAGAACGTCTCATCGCGGCGGATGCCACCAATGACGACGACAATGACCTTGTGTCCGGAACCCACGGCCGCATGAGAATCCTGTTCGGCTCCTGCTCTCGGAACCAGGAGGCCGGCCATCAGCATTCCAGCCGCGTGAAGGAATCTTCGCTTGGAGGGATCGACAAGGGAACCGGGGTCTATGACGAATTCGGAGCCCATCTCCGCGCCGGGGCAAAATCCGATCTCCATTGACAGGCCTCTTTTTGGAGCTTAATCACAATTCGGTTCACGCTTCGGGACGTCGGATCAGGTCTTGGCGGATTATATTCGCGGGCCCATAGATTATCAACGCGAGGCGGAAATCCGAGGCGCGCTTCCGCGTAACGAATTGATTTCGATCAGCTTGCGTTCGGGGAGAAATGTCTTGAGGCAACCTCTGCCGCGGAGTGTCCGGGCGCTTGAATCCGGCCAAAAACAACGATCTCCAACTTTTGGTTGACAAACATCTTGCGATAGTACTAGATTGTTTCGCACGACGAAGAAAGCGTTTACAACGACGCTTGAAATCGTTTACAGATTTGTGCCAGTGAGCTGTGTAATTCCCTCTTGAATTTCGAAAATGTGGTGAACAAAACAGAAAAAAAGCGGAGGATATTCGGATGGGCCTTGATCGCAATGCCGCAATTTGGCTTAGGAAGTTTGGCTATCTAACCCTCACATGTTTCTTTCTCATCCTGGTCGCGAGTCAGCACGCATTCGCGCAGGTTGACGAAGGATCAATCAGCGGGACGATTCAAGACAGCACGGGCGCGGTTGTTCCCGGTGCTCACGTGACCCTCTTGAATACGGACCAAGGCATAACCCTGCAAACCACCTCCAGCAGCACGGGCGTATACACCTTTTCGCCGGTCAGAATCGGAAACTACAAGATCTCCGCTACGGCAAAAGGCTTTTCCAAAACGACTCAAGACAATGTGCAGGTGAATGTGGCGCAGAGCCTGCTCGTCAACATTCAACTTAAACTCGGCGCCGCGACTGAAACCATCGAAGTGAGCACTGCGCCGCCACTGCTGCAAACCGAAGAGGCGTCTGTCGGACAGGTCGTCACCGAGGAGAGCGTGAACAGCCTGCCATTGAATGGGCGAAATTTTACATTTCTCGCGCAGCTTGGCGCGGGTATGCAAACGCCGCAGGCAGACACGCGCGGCAATGCGGCCTCGGGAGCTTTTTCCGCCAACGGTCTGCGGCCAGCGCAAAACAACTACCTCCTGGACGGCATTGACAACAATTCCAACGCCGTCGACTTCCTGAATGGCACGAACTTTGTCATTCTTCCGCCGGTGGATGCGATTCAGGAGTTCAAGGTTCAGACCGCGGACTTTAGCGCTGAGCTTGGGCGTTCCGCGGGCGCGGTTCTCAACGCCACCATCAAGTCGGGAACCAATAGCATCCATGGTGCGGCATGGGAGTTCTTCCGCAATGACAAGCTGGACGCCGCGGACTGGTTCGAAGATAATTCGACCACGCCAGTAAAGGGCGAGCTTCGCCTTAATCAGTTCGGTGCGACGATCGGCGGCCCGGTCATCAAGAACAAACTGTTCTTCTTCGGAGACTACGAAGGCAAGCGCCGCGTGCAGGGAACTTCGGCCACCAGTTCCGTGCCGACCGCCCTGGAACGGAGCAGCGGGTACACCAACCTCTCCGACATCCTCACGCAGCAAGCTGGCGCCGCCAGAACCGACCTCATTGGACGAACAATTCAGAGAGGCGTAATTCTCGATCCTGGAACTACACGATTCGTGGCCAGCGGAGCAACCGATCCGGTCACTGGCCTAGTGAACAATTCAGGGGCCGACGGCTATGTTCGTGACCCCTTCAGCAGCGCTTGCGGACCTGGCACAATGAATTTCACGCTGGCCACCTGCTCTGACCTCAATCAATTACCCACCGCTCGAATCGACCCGAATGCAGTCAAGCTGTTGAACCTCTATCCGGCGCCGAATGCAGGCTTGGCTACCTATCAGGACAGCCCTGGTCTCTACGAGCATTCCAATACATTCGATACACGCGAGGACTTCAACCCCACCGAGAAGAACCAGATCTTCGGCCGCTTCAGCTATGCGGATGATCCGCAGTTCATTCCGGGCCCGTTTTCAGGCATAGCCGATGGCGGCGCATTCCAGCAGGGCATCCAGACTGCTAAATCCGCCCAGATGGTGGCGGCCTACACGTACGTTTTCAACCCGAACACAATCAACCAGGTGCGCGCCGGCTTCGCCCACCTGCACACCACCCGCTACGGACCAGTTGGCAGTCAGACAGGAATTCCGGCGCAATACGGAATACAGGACATTCAGCAAGTGGCTGAGAACGGCGGCCTGCCCAACTTCTATATCAGCAATCTGCAGAATTTGGGCAGCAACAACTTCCTTCCTTCGGACGAAGTCAGCGCGACCCTCCAAGTCACCGACGACTTCACCAAGATTTATGGGAAGCACAGCTTCAAGATGGGAATTGAGTACCAGCACGTAAAGTTCTCCACCCTGCAACCGGCCTGGTCGCGCGGCTCATTCGACTATAACGGCACCTTTACTGACATCCCGAATCAGGGCAACACCACCGGCGGCATGGCTCAGATGCTACTGCCTCCGGTTGCTGCGCCGGCCACAATCGGAGGAAATCCGAATCCGAATGGATTCAGCTATTCGGGCGGCTCGGACGCCGTAAACTCCTCCAACATCAACAAGACCTACGACGAAAAAATGTACTTTGCAGCCTACTTCCAGGACGACTGGAAGATGACTCCAAAGCTGACTCTGAATCTCGGTTTGCGTTGGGACTTTTTTGGACCGATCAACGAGCAGAATGGCGGCCAGGCCAATTTCGTTCCGACCGCCCTACCTGCAAGAGGAATCGGCGCGCCGACGTTCATTGTCCCGGCTTCTGGAAAGGACAACCGTTCATTGTCCACCAACTCAACCTGCTCAGGCATTGGTTGCGAAGGTGTCGTCGATCTCCTGGCGCAGGATGGAATCACGCTTGATGAGACTGACAAGTACGGACAAGGGCTCCTTCAGACGCAAAAGGCGAACTATGCACCTCGTATCGGCCTCGCTTACGAGATTTCGCGTAAATGGGTAGCACGTGGCGGACTTGGCCTGTTCTTCAACTCCTTTGAGAATCAGGGATACGGCCCGAACATCGGCGAAAACTATCCCTTTGTGTTCAACATCACTCCTACCATTCACGCAAACCCCGCCTTTCCGGCCGCTGAGTCGCAGGTCGCGCCGCTCAGCTACAACACTCCGTTTAACAACTGTCCAACAGCGGGTCCAGGCGGTACCGCGTCCTTTGAGTCCGGCTTCTCCTGCATCCCGCTTGTTCCAACATCTGTAAATGCTCTGGGCCTGGGCCTTCAGGGTCTCCAGTTCGACTACCAGACCCCGCGCACCATTAGTGCAAACGGCACCGTCCAATACTCGATCACGCGGACCTTATCCGGGACGGCCTCGTATGTCTACACCCATGGCGCGGATCTTCAGGGAGGCGTCGGATACCAGAACGTAACGCAGATCATGCCTGCCGGGATCAGCACCGGAAAGGGTTGCCCATTCGCTACTTTCGCAGAGGGCAGCTGTGTTCCGTTTGTCGATTTCGGCGGCGGCAGTTACCAGGCGACCTATGGCGTCAGTTCGTATCACGGGCTGCAAACCAAACTGGAGCAGCAGTACTCCAACGGCTTATCGTTCTTGCTCGCCTATACCTTTTCTAAGGCCATGTCGGATGCCGGCGATTTGTTGAACGGCGGCAGTACGGGCGGACTTCGTGCCTATGCTGTCACGGGCCTCGGTCCCAAGTTCGACTATGCACCGTCTGACTTCAACATCAAGAACGTGGTCCACTTCAGCGGCGGATACGAACTACCGGTCGGCAAGGGCAAGAAATTCATGAACGAGGGAGGAATCGCCAATGCCGTTCTGGGAGGGTGGTCCTCCAACTGGATTGTGACTCTCCAGGGTGGCCAGCCTCTTAATTTCGGCTGCCACACAGGTACAACCTCTGGGCTCGGCTGCAACGATGTTCTCCTCCCCGGCCAAAATCCGAAACTTGGAATCAAGGACACAACATTGGGCGGATACCACGGGCCCTTCTGGATCGGAAACCCGGCCGCCTTCAGCCAGCCTTGCCAGTTGGGTGGGACGAGCCTTTCGGCGCTCGCTCCGATCCCGGGTTCCTCTCTAAATTGCGTTCCGCTGACGGGTGCGGCCGCTTTGGGCAGCAAGCCGGGGCAGATCGTTGGTCCGGGATTCCACCGTTTCGACTTCTCACTGTTTAAAGCATTCCAGATAACCGAGCGGGTTTCTTTGCAGTTCCGGTCGGAGTTCTTCAACATCCTCAACCACCCGAACTTCAACGCACCCAACTTCGGCGGAAACGGCGTTGTTTCGGTTGGCGGTTCGGGCGATTACACAAGCACTACTTTCGGCGCAATTGGATCCACTCGCGATTCTCCGTTCGATCCGAGGCAGATTCAATTCGCTGCAAAACTGTTCTACTGAGCTAGAATGGGAACGCCCCGGAAGGCACGCCAAACAGGCGTCATTCCGGGGCGTTTTTCTGCGTAGCGCTTCGCTCACGCGGCAATCGGGAGGGGGACGTTGAGCAAGAGGCGCGCATTTCTTTGTCCTGCAATTCTCAGTTCATTCATGGTGTTTATGGTGGTTGCGGCAGCACAGGACAGCCAGACAGAGAAGTGGGATCGTCAGTATCAGACGGCTGTAGCGCAATATGAAGCCGGGAAATACAAAGAATCGGCTGCCCAGTTGGAGGATCTTTTGCCCCACGCACCGAACAGTTATGAGATCCATGAGTTACTGGGTGTGGTGTATGCTTCGCTGTCTGAAGATGCCAAGGCAATTACCCATCTGGAATTGGCGGTTCGCCTGAAGCCGGATTCGGCAGAGGCGAGGAGCAGCCTGGCAGCTACCCTCAACCATGCCGGTAAGAACACACAAGCTGGAGAACAGTTTCGCAAAGCCCAGGCGCTCGCGCCAGAGGATTTTGATACGAACCACAATCTGGGTGAGTTCTACGTTCAGTCTGGAAAGCTCGGGGATGCGCGCCCTTTTCTGGAACGGGCACAGCGAATCAACCCTTCTTCCTACGACAACAGTTACGACCTGGCAATGGCCGATTATCTTAGCGGTCAGCTTGCAGAAGCGAGACAGGCGGTTCAATCGCTTCTGGAGAAAAAGAACACGGGGGAACTGCATAACCTGCTAGGCCAGATCGAAGAGAAAGACGGCAAATTCCTGGTGGCGGTGAATGAGTTCGAAATGGCTGCTCACATGGACCCGAGCGACGATAACCTCTTCGACTGGGGAAGCGAGTTGCTGCTGCACAGAACTTACGAACCGGCCATCGATGTTTTTACCACGGCTACTCAGCGTTACCCGAATTCTCCCCGGCTGATGATTGGCCTGGGGATGGCGTTGGACTTGCGGGGCAAATATGACGAGGCCGTCAAGGCACTGCTCACGGCCGCCGACCTGGACCCCTCCGACGCTCGCTGTTATGTTTTTCTCTCCAAGGCCTACGACAGTTCACCCAATCAGGCCGAAGACGTAATCCAAAGATTCCGGCGCTATGCGGAGCTTCAGCCCAACAACGCTCTGGCCCAGTACTACTATGCGCTCAGTTTGTGGAAAGGGAAGCGAGTCGGAGACACAGCGCTGGATCTTCATGCAGTGGAGTTGCTGCTGCAAGGATCGATCGCACTGGATGAGAAACTTCCGGATGCCCACGTGCAGTTGGGGAATCTATACGCCGACCAGCATGAGTATGCAAAGTCCATCCCGGAATACTTGCGCGCGTTGGAACTGAATCCGAACCTGTCCGATGCGCATTATCGCCTGGGAACGGACTATGTTCACGTGGGACAGAAGGACCAGGCACAAAAGGAATTCGATGTTTATCAGAAGCTTCGAGCACAACACCTGGCTGAGATCGACAAGGAGCGTGCGGAAGTTCAGCAATTCGTTTACGCGGAGAAAGCCCCCTCAGTCACCAAACATTGACCGAGTCAACTCGCTATACCTGTTTCATTGAGCAAGGAGCATCATGGATCGTCGCGATTTCCTCAAGACTACTGGAACTTTGATTGCCAGCGCATCAGTGGCGCCTGGGTTGCCCATTGCCGGTTTCGCCGCGGAACCAACCGCAAGCGCATCGGGACGCATTGTGCTTCCCATCAACCGCAGTTGGCGCTTTAGCCCGATAGCCACGCCCGCAGCGCGCGCCCGCGAATTCGACGACAGTCATTTTGTCCGCGTCACTGTACCTCATACCAATCTTCGCGTGCCGTGGCACAGTTTCGACGAAAAATCCTATGAGTTTGTTTCCATTTATCGTCGCCGTTTTCGTGTTCCGGCAGATGCGCGCGGACGCCGGATCTTTGTTGATTTTGAAGGGGTCATGACCGCCTCCACGGTATGGATCAACGGCGTTCGTCTGGGTGAATACAAGGGAGGCTTTACTCCCTTTTCTTTCGAACTGACATCCCATGTGGACTTTGACCGCGACAACTTACTCGCCGTGGAAGTTGACTCAAGCGAACGGCCCGACATTCCGCCATTCGGATACGAGGTCGATTACCTCACTTTCGGAGGGATCTATCGCGAAGTCTCCCTGCGCATCGTTTCACCAACATTCATCGAAAACATCTTCGCTCAACCAAAGGACGTTCTTTCCGGGAAGCCAACTTTGGATGTGCAATGCTTCCTCGAGAGCGCGACCAAATCCATGGCGAGTGGCCTGAGTCTGGAAGCCGCACTCTACGACGGAGAGCACGTCGTCGCGAAGACGACGCAAGAGGTGCCGGCTGGTGAAGATGAAGCCAACATACCCATTGCTCTCCGCCTTGATAACCTGGGTGCCATCGAACTCTGGGGATTGACGACGCCGAAGCTCTATCGGGTTGAAGTGCGTTTGCTGCGCGGGACGACGGTTATCGATCATGAAACTCGCCGTATTGGCTTCCGCGAAGCTCACTTCACTCCGCAGGGATTCTCCCTCAATGGAACCGTCGTCAAGCTGCGTGGCCTTGACCGCCATCAGACATTTCCATGGGTCGGCCAGGCTATGCCCGGCCGCGTGCAGCGCCGGGACGCGCACATTCTGCGCAAGGAACTCAAATGCAACATCGTCCGCACATCGCACTACCCGCAATCACGCCACTTCCTCGATGCGTGCGACGAGATTGGGCTTCTCGTGCTCGAAGAAATTCCCGGCTGGCAGCACATCGGCGACCAGCCCTGGCAAGACATCTCTGTGGACAACGTGAGCCGCATGATCCGGCGCGACTGGAACCACCCGTCCATCATTTTGTGGGGCGTGCGCATCAACGAGTCGCGTGACAATCACGACTTCTACACACGCACCAACGCGATGGCTCACAAGCTCGACGCTTCTCGCCAGACGGGCGGTATTCGCTACTTCCAGGAGTCTGAGTTTCTCGAAGACGTGTTTACGATGAATGATTTCGGCTGGCCACTCATGCCGCCAAACCATCCCCTCTATCTCAATACCGAATTCGTAGGGCATACCTATCCCACCAAGACGATTGACAATAATGAGCGGCAGCGCGAACACACTATTCGCCATGCGCGCGTACACGACCAACTGGCATCCAACCCGCAGTATGCCGGAGGCATCGGCTGGTGCGCCTTCGACTACAACACTCATGCCAATTTCGGCGCCGGTGATCGCATTTGCTACCACGGCGTCACAGACATCTATCGGGAACCCAAACCTGCCGCCGGATTCTACCGTTCGCAGTGCGATCCAGATGAAGAGATTGTCCTCATCCCCGCATTTCACTGGGCTGCCGGCGATGAAAATGTCGGATTCAGCAACGCCCTGGTCTCATCCAACTGCGATCATCTCAAGCTCTACGTCAACGACAAATTAGTCGGCGAGGCCGATCCCGACCGTACGCAATTCCCGCATCTTAAATACCCGCTGTTTTCCACTGCGCCCAGTCGCGACCGCGAAGTTGGTTGGGGCGATTTGCGCATTGACGGGTTCATCCAGGGCAACAAGGTCATCTCGCGAAGTTTCTCCGGCAAGGGCGTCGATCAGAAATTTGCACTGCTGGCCGACGACACCAAACTCGTGGCCGATGGAGCCGACACCACTCGCGTCGTTCTTCGTGTTACGGACGAATTCGACGCGATCCGTCCGTTCGCCAATGACGCCATCCGTTTTGAACTGACAGGTCCGGCTCAACTCATCGGCGACAACCCATTTGTGCTTGCTGGTGGCACTGGCGCCGTCTGGATTCGCGCTACCGAACAAGCGGGCACAGTACACTTGACCGCGCATCATCCCTACCTGGGCGCCCAGCATGTGACTTTGGAGATCACTGCCGCTCCTTTGGAAACGGCCTGACGGAGCTGCGCGAGTGTTAATTTACTGCGTAGCTTATCGGGGTCTGAGCTGCGAAGACTCATCGAGGATTCTGACATTGGAGCCGAAGCGGCGGAAATTGCGGAACTTGATCTCGTTCAGGTCCGACTCGTGGCTGCCAGCCCCAAGTGTAATCATGATTTGCGCGGCAATCGGCAAGAGGTAGTCGTGATTGTTAATCGCGACATAGTCGTAGTCAACGCTCACTGAAGCCGCGCGGACACGTCCAGTATTCGGCAGATCGTCGGCCACCATCGTGATGCGACGAACGCCTCGGGTCGAAGCGTCAATCAAGACCTGACCATGGCATCCGACAAACTGTGTCGTCCCTGCGCCTACATTGAAGATTGAGTTTGCGCGCTGCACGCGGTAGTCGAATACCTGGACCTTCGCTTCTCCCAGGATTGCAGTTTCCTTCCACTGGAAGTCAGTCTTCGACGCGAGCCGAAAGACGCCTTCGAGCACTCCGCCGAACTCTCCCGAGGATAACGCTCCCTGTGTGTCTCCTCCGTCTTTGTGGCTCTTGGCACCGTTCTCTTCCTTCACCAGCAGGGTCCGCGCCTCTTCGTGCTCCACATAAGTAAGCAACTCGGTGAGCTTATCCTTGTGCTTCCACTTTCCCGTTCCGTTCCGGTCAACTGACCGGATTGTCACCTGCTCGCATACGAAGTTGGGGAGGGATTGACCGTAAGAGAGAGCATATTGCCGCGCAGCTTCGAGAATGGATTTCAGTTCATCCTGCTGCGGAGATTGAATGGGATTTGCAGGGAGAGCGATCGCCTGCGGGCCTGACGAGGCGATTGGGCTGTTTGTGGTGGGCGAGCCGGCAGTGCCGGACGCAACAGCGGGAGGAGATGCGGCTGTAGGCTCCAATGATTGAATGTCTGAGCTCGTAGCTTCCTTATTTGCCGGTTCCGTCCCCGACACAATGAATGGAGCACGGGCCTCCGCGGTCTTTCCATCCTGTGTCACGGTTGCCTTTACCTCGTATTGACCGTCCCTTGGCGGGTCGACAGACAGGCCAGCAATGAAGGAAGAGGACTTCGACTTGCGAACCTTGCCCGAGATCACGGGCGCGCCTTCCAGTGGTTTGCCGTCCTTCAGCAGCTGCAGGTTGAGTGTGCCATCCTCATGTGCGCTGGGGTCTGGGCGGACAATGAAAAAGACTGAAACCTTATTGCTGCCCGACGGTAGCTTGCCAGAGATATTCGGGGTTACTTTGTTGCTTCCATACTGAAGCGGCTCCGAAGGGTCTTCCTCAGCATGAAACGGCGTCGTCCTGCGCACAATTACCAGGTTGCTTAGCGAAGGTACTCCGGATGCATTTGGAATCTCGAAGTTCAACCGGTATGCTCCCGCTTTGCCGCTGTTACGATCCAGAACGGCAACTTCCAGGGAGTATTGGCCGGGAGGAGCAACAAAATGGCGCTGCAGTGTGATTGCTTCGAATCCTGATTCTTCTGCATCTTGAAGTGCTCCGCGTTGCGGCGCGTCCTCACTGAAGTGGGCCACCACCTCTCCCGTCTTGTCCTTGATATCGGCCATCATCGATGCATGCGCTGAATAGAGATTTGTACTGGAGTCCTTTAGAACATCCAGACTTGAAAGCGGCACCTCAATGGCCAGGGTATTCGAGCTTCCATCGGGCAGATCTTCCATGTGTAACACCGAGGACCGAAAGCTCACATCGGTGGGAAACACCGGTTCATCGAGAATTTTTAGCAGCGGTAACTCGAATCGCTGCAGGGTGACGCCTGCTCGCATAGGCATGTCAAGATAGCCCGACTGTGAGCGAATCCTGAGTCCAGCCCGCAGAGGCTTGACCGCCACCGAGCGGAACTTTCCGTCGTCATTCGCATTGGCCGGAAGGTAGGAAGCCTCATAGTAAGTCGTGAGGTCCTGAATCATCTGTTTTGGCGGCTTGGATAGATCGTCGTCCGGGACGATGTAACTGCCTCCCGTTCCCTCTGCCAGATGTTGCAGCGCACTCTTGGCCGCCTCCCGGCTCTGATCCATGTCAGCGGATGTTGCTCGACCTTTCGGAGCTTCTTCCGAAGGGTTAGCCATTGACATGCCAATCGACTCCAGCTTTGAAGCTCGGAGGTCAAGATGGTTTCGATCGACTACATAAATGGTCACCCCGGCCCGATTTGCCGCACCAATAATGAACTCGATCGCTTCCGCTGTGCGCGAATCGGGTTGCCGGCCACCAATCGAGGTGAAGTAGATTATGGCCTTTCGTGCCGCGATCTGCCGCTGGGATTGCGCCAATGCCAACAGGCCGGCAAGGGCCGGCTGCATATGTTGATCCTGAACAATGTGGCCAGAGTTACTGAGCGCTGTATACAGATCTCGAACCCGTTCCAGGTTCTTCGGGCTCACCGCTGTGCCGGATGCATCGGAACCAGTCCTGGCTACCGTCACGAGGTCCATTTCCTGCGGGCTCGGTGTGATACCTGCCTTTTGTTCCACAACTTCCGCGGCAGCATTGATGGCCACGACAAGAGCTTTGCGATCGGAGGTGAATCCCTGTTGAAGCTGCAGCCGTCCCGCCACTTCCAGCACTGAGAAAGAAAAGCCGGTATCCGGAAACATCTTGAGAATCTTTGTCGCGGTATCACGCAATTCGATTGCTTCCGAAGGGCCTGGAGCATGGTGCGGGTCTGTGCCCGGTGGCGGCCGATCGAAGAGAAACGTGATCAGGTGCTCGGTCTTATCCTTCTCGGTCAAGAGTCGAAGGCTGCTGAGAGAGACCGGAGAATCGCCGTCTGTGATCACCACCTCCTCGGGCTTCAGGTCGAGTACAGGTCTGTCTTTCTTATCGAGAACCACAAGATCGAGGTTGATCGCGTCAGGATTAGCCGAAAGCTCCGTTGGCGGGCTCACTGGCTGCGTCAAGAAGAAACCGCGCCGTGCCTGCAACTGAAGCCCATCCCGATCAACCTTCACTTTTAATCGGTGATAGGTCCCGTCAGGTTTGACATTGTTGAGTGCCAGTTCAAGCACGTAAACACACTCCGGCGCCTCAGTCAAAGTCTTGAATCCCTCTTCGATGTCGTTGCTGTTGTGAAAGAAAGTTCCTCCCGTGCCGTCGGTCAGCTCGCCCATCGCATTTTCGGCCACTGACATGCTTTCGCGGCGGTATCCAGTTTGAAGTTGCAGGCTTCCACCACCGGAGAGAATCGTGCTCATGCCCGGGCTGCGTTCGCTCGCATTGATTTCAGTCGTGTAAAGGCCTCGTGCATCCAGAGCGCTGATCGTCACATTCGACTGAGCCGCCAAGTCCATTACCCGCGACTCCGCAGTCCTCGCCTCCTGCTCGATGGGCAGGAATCCGGGCGACACCAGCACCAGCATGCGCTGCCCCGGCAGAGTAGACACCTTCCGCACAAATTGGGCAATCGAGCCGTAAGTTGTCTGGATATCCTGACGGCCAAGACTCAAAACCTGCTGGGCAGTTGCTTGCGCCAGACTCTGCGCTTCGTTGTAGTTGTACTTCACATCGAGCCCTGGGTTGCAATTGAATACCTGCCGTATTGCGTCCCCTTCCGCCTCCGTGTCGTGCTTGTTCTGGATCAGGTCGGCCTGGTAGTAGCCGATCTTCGGACAGTCAGTACTTCCAGTCTGGTACAAGGATTGTGACCGCAGGCTCATCAGTGCGCTCTGCAGCTTGGCAGGATCTCGTGTGAGGCCGCTGTTGACCTTCCCGGAAAGAGAGACCACAGCAGCAATATCTGTGGGTGACAAAGCACCGGCCAGCACCTTTGTGGCTGCTTTTTGCGCCTGTGCCATGTCCTGGGCGTTCATGTGCAGGTCATCGAACAAGAAGACGATGCTGCGTTCAGGCAAGGGGGACGATGGCTCCAAAGCAACAGGAGGCGTTGGCGACTGCAAATTAATTACTGGTTCGCCGCGCTTCTCCACCGTAAATGCGGAAATCGCACGTGGCTGCTCATTGTCAAATGCCTGAAAGTCCTCTTTTTTGAGGTTGGTCACTACTTGGCCTTGCTTATCGCGGACCACGACCGGTACCAGGACCCTGATAACGTTTACTTCGAGCTTGAGAGCAGGATCTTGGGATCCTTTCGCTTGTTGAGCTATAGCATCTGAGCAGGAAAGGGCCGCCAGGCAACCAAAGAAAAAGGCAGGTTGCAACCGAATGCTTCGCATCATGCGATAATTCCTCCAGACCCCGATTCAGGCACGCCTGGCAGCGTTCCAGCTATCATACGCTGGTTCACTAATGGCGCATTGCCAGGCATGATTTGTCTCACGTCGCAAGATCACTGGCTGGGGACAGCATCCATTTCATCGAGGGCATTCGCTTGACCGGCGCCGCTCGCAGCGCATCTCCAAGCAGGGTTGCTCAGCTGTTGACTTCCGCTAATTATTCCCTTGAAAGCGGTTGGCGACTTGCACCGCTTCGGGGGCGGCGCAACGGATTCCTTCGGCATAGCTCCCTTGGCGGTCCCTGCTGACCACCATGACTTCGGGATGTTCGGCCAACCACTCACGGAGAGCCTTGGCCGAGCGAGTTGGCAATCAATCCACCACCTCGCTGCGCTCCAGATCGACCAATATGGTGCCGAACGATTGGCCCTTACTGCACGCCCAGTCGTCTACGCCCAGGACACGGACCGGAATCTTAAGCACCGTAACAGGCGCTGTGAGAGCCTCTTGGTTCGCCATGAATGATTTTGCCTCCGCCCGCAGCGTGTTTGTCGCTTTGTTGCCGCTATTCGGTGCCCATTCACCTCAGGTAAATCCAGCGGATCTGCCGGAATACATCGACCCCACTGAAACTGCCAGCAGAAAACGTCCCTGAAGCTGGGTCCATGCCGTGACCTTTAGACCAAGTGGCAACCCCGGCAAGCGAGCTTTGCTCACAGGATGGAACTTGATGCTGAGTTGCAACACCGTGCTCTCCTCTCTGTAGTTGGGATCGGCCTCAGGGGACGAATAGCAACAAGGTCTCGGGGGCAGATACTGGAGCCCTCACGCACGGGGAGATGCCACGCATCGGAGGCCTTGGAATGTGAACAAGACTGCGGCAAAAGAAGCCTTGAAGACCTTGGCTGTCGCAATTCAATCGTCCTTCGTCATCATGTGCTCACTGTAGCGGCAACAAGGTGATAGGAAGAGTCCCACGGGACGGCATTCAGAAATGCCTCGCAGTCAGCCCGTTCTGCCTGATGAACCTCCGCCACTAGAAGCATTGTGTCCCAGATTGCATCTCCGAGAAGGGCCCGAGGGTCTTCGTTCAATTGAGAAGCAAGAAAGTTTCGCGCGACGATGAACGTATCTGAGATGAGTCCTTCTAGCTAGATATGCCTATCGGGCGTGTATGTAGTAGATAACTCCATCAAGGTCGTCTGTAAGTAGGAAGGCGTCAGGGCCGGTGCGAAGAATGCCGCAGGGACGGCCTTTGACTTTGCCATTGACGAGGAAGCCGGTTATGAAGTCCAGGGGCTGACGGTTGGCGGCATTGAAGCGGACCACGCGATAGCCAGTGCCGATGGCCGGATGGCTGGCGCCGTGTAGCGCAACCAGAAACGTATCGGCGAGGGCCGGGTTGGCGGAGTCGAAATACTCAAGTCCGAGCGGCGAACTGTGGGCAGCAAAAGCGGTGTAGACCGGCGGAATTTGGGTGCAATCGAATTGTGGCGGAGGCGGCCCGGCTGGCGGCGCGGGAACGATGTGGTCGGTGGGTTTGGGATCGGAGATGAAGTGGTCGGCGTGAGGAAGGCCGTGGTCGAAATAGCAGGTCGGCCAACCGTAGTTGGAGCCGGGTGGGACCGGGTGGGCGTCGCTGTCGAGTTCAAAGAACGTGTCCTCGGGGTCATGGGTTCCCAGGTGGTCGGCGCCCATGTTGGTTGCAAAGAGCGCGCCGCCGTCGATGGAATCGATGTATTCCATTCCAACGGCATTGCGCAGGCCGCGAGCAACGATTTCCTGATGCGAGCCGTCTGGATCCATCACTGTTAGTGTGGCGCGGACGTCTTCTTTCTCCTGGCAGGCGTTGCATGAGCTGCCGACAGTTACATAGAGACGCGTCTTTCCGTGCAGGGTTGCGAAGGCGACTGTGCGAGTTAGATGCCACCCGCCGTACTTATAGTTGAGGCCGTAGTCGGGATAAGTCGCGAGTATCTCAGGCTGGCCGGAAGGGGAGTTATCGCCGGCGTTGTACTTAAAGCGGAGAAGCTTGTCAGTTAGTGGCAGATAGAGCCAGGATTGGGCCGGTTTTCCGTTCTGCGCAGGCTCCGTATAGAAGGCCAGGTTGTTTGGGTTGCGAAGATGTTCGAGATACGGTGTGACCTTGGCAAATTTGCCTGTTCTCTCGTTCCAGCCATCGAGGATATAGACCTTGCCGAGGGTGTTGTCGCCGAGGTCGTCCATGTCAGTGACGAAGATGCGGTTGTCGGGCGACTTGGCCAGGAAGCGAACACGCTTCAGGCCTTGTGCGGCGACGTTGATGGTGAAGTTCGCAGAGAGCTTCAAGGTCAGCGACTTGCCGTTGGCCAGATGAATGGGATGCGGCGCCGGTTGTTGCGCGGTGAAGTTAGCAGAAAGTGCTAGAAAAGCAAAAACAACTGCGCCGAGATAAAACGCTTTTGCGAAGGGAATCATGCCTTTTTGGATGCTCGATGTATGCAAAAGGTCCTCGGCGGCTAGTGTGACGTCTCTGAAGTTCGTTGTAAAACGCAGGAAAGACAAAAGCAGATTCTTCGACTCACCATCCCCAAACTGAAAGACGTTTGGGGCCCCGTTCGCTCAGAATGACAGCCTTTGTTTGTTATGGACTTTAGAGACAAGACACTAGTAAGGCCTGGACGACGGTCGAACGTGCGCGCCGCGCAGCCTTATGTTGAGGGGATTCATGGATGCAACAGACGCCAAGTACCGCCTGGTCCCGCTACTCCATGCCCACCGGGAGTGTCACGCGAGCCTCGCTAAGCGAAGGAAGTGTGGTGCGATCCGCGGTGGAACCCCGCAGGTTGCGCAGAATGCGCTGTCCGTCGCTGGACGGAATGGGCAGTAGATTCACGATGCACAGGATCAGGTTGTAGAGTGCAAGTTGATTCCCGATGACTGGCAGATAGTGTGAAGGAAACGCCAGGCATAGGTTCATCAAGGGCCCGGAGAAGGAGATGAGGATCTCAGTGCGCCGGCTGCCGGAGCGGGCCCTGCGGTTGTAGGCGCCGCGCCCGCAGAGCCCGAACTCGCGTACCGGAACACCGAGCGCGACCGCGGCAAGCATGTGCCCCACCTCGTGCAGAAGTAGGCAAAGGATCACCAGCGCACCTTCGACAGCGCCGGAGCGCCAGCCCAACAGTGCAATGCCAAGGAGGATGCACAAGGCAAGCAAAAGCCACCCAGTGTCATACATCCGAAACGGAATCAGGAGTTTCCGCATGCACCCACGCTCCATGAACAGTATGATGCGGAATCTTCGTCTTGTCTTTAGGCGGCGAACGAATATTGCCCGATTTGCCTCCGCTACACCAATCCTGAAAACGGCTTAGAGGTTCAGCTTGCGCATGTAGTCGGCGTCCTGGCGGAGGGCTTCCATGGTGTCGATGGTGAACTCTTCCTGCTCGATGTAGTAGTGCTTGAGGCCGGTGGCGGCGCGGAGAATTGGGGCGTAATCCATGGCGCCGCGGCCAAGAACGGCGGACGCGAATTCTCCCTTGGCATTGCGGGCCATGTCTTTGACGTGCAGCAGTGGGAAGCGCTCGGGGGTTTTGCTGAGGTATTCGATGGGGTTGCGGCCGGCGGCGAAGACCCAGCCGCAGTCCATCTCGAAGACAACCAACTTGGGGTCTGTGAGGCGGAGGAGCTCGTCATAGAAGACCACGCCGCCTTCATTCCCAAACTCTGGCCCGTGGTTGTGGTAGCCGAAGGTCATGCCGGCGGCCTTTACCTTCTCGCCGATGCGGTTGAGTTCGCCGGCCACCCAGCGCCAGTCGTCGAGATTGAGCTTCCCTTCGGGCTTGCCAGGGCGGGTCGGCCAGGGGCAGACGATGTACGCGAGGCCCAGGTCGTGGGCATACTCGATCAGTTCGTCCAGGTGCGCCCTGAGCGGTTCCATGGCGTGGTGCGTGCTGGTGCAGCGCAGGCCCGCCTGGTCCATGGCATGTCGGAACTCTTTAGCGGTGCGGTTGTAGTATCCGGCGGCTTCGACTTCGACATATCCGGCAGCAGCGAGCTGATGCAGGGTGCCTTCAAAATCCTTGGGTAGAAGTTCGCGGACGCTGTAGAGCTGGAGGCCGATCGGCAAAGCAAGGGGCGCGGCGGAGAGATGACGGGGCGCGACACTGGTGACGGCTGCTGCCGCGGCTGAGGTCTTTAGAAATGTTCTGCGTGATGTGAAGCTCATTGGTCGATTCTCCTTTGGTGCGTGCTAGTACCACCCGCGTGTAGATTTGTGGTCTCCCAGGTCTCAAAAGCGAGACCTGGGGCACCCAAACTCGTAGGCGAGATTACGAGTTCAACCTGTCACTGTGCTAGTCCCTAGTCCCTATCCCTTGATGGATTTGGTCGCCGCATCCCACGTTGCCACGGTGCGGTGAAAGTAAGAGTAGTTGGCCATGTGGCAGCCAATGGCGGCGTTGTGGCCGAAGACTTCGTCCTCGACGACGTGCTGGCGGGTGTTGATGGCTTGGAAGAAATTGGCGATGTGCTCGGCGGTATCGTTGTAGCCGCGGGGCAGGCTGAAGGTTTCCACCTCCGGTGCGGGGGCAGGCGATTCGGGGGCGGGATGCGCGGCCTTCCACTCTTCCATGCCCTGCTTGCGCTGCGCCTCGGTCATGCCGTTCCAGCCATAGCTTTCAAAGCGCGGGGTTACGTTCTGCGGCGTAAAGGTGACGGAGCTGCCGGTGACGACCAGCGTTCCGTTGGACCCGAAGAAGCTTATGCGCTCGTCCGCGTCGTTGTTGTTCTGGTTGCAGTGGACGTGGACCTGGATGGGGCCCTTGGCCGATGGAAAGTCGTAGATGGTTTCGAGGAAGTCGGGGAATTCACGGCCGTCTTTGTAGTGGTAGAGGCCTCCGCTGGACATGGCGCGGATGGGAGCGGTGTTGAGGCCGGTGATGGCGAAGATGCCGGAAAGCATGTGGACGAAGAGATCGCCTCCGAGGCCGGAACTGTAGTCGGCGAAGAGACGCCAGCGGAAGAAGCGGACGGGATCGAAGGCGTGGGGCGGGGCGTCCTGAATGAAGCGGTCCCAATCGACGGTCTTGGGGCTGGCATCGGGAGGGATGGGATAGACCCAGGCGCCGCCCGGAGAGTTGCGGTTCCATTGCGCGTCGATGGAGTGGACCTCGCCCAAGCGTCCTGAGGCGTAGATATCGCGGGCCTTGGCGTAGAGGATTGAGCTTACCCGCTGGCTTCCGGCCTGGAAGATTCGGTTGCCTGCCTGGACAGCCGCAACCATGGCCTGGCCATCGGCTACGGAGTGAGACATGGGCTTCTCGCAGTAAACGTCTTTGCCGGCGGCTACGGCGTCGATGGTGACGCGGCGATGCAGATGGTCAGAGGTGGCGATGAGGACGGCGTCGATATCTTTGCGGTCAAGGAGGGTGCGGTAGTCGCCGGTGGTGGGGATGTCTGAACCATATGCCTCTTTGGCGGCTTGATGGCGGGTTGTGTAGAGATCGGCGGCGCCTACGCAAACGCCGGCGGGAACCTGGCGGGCGGCGTGGAGCAGGTCGCAACCGCGAATGCCGGTGCCGACGATAGCGAAGCTAATCTTGCGGCCATTTTCTGATTGAGCAGCAAGCGATGGCGGGACAAGGAGCGTTGTCTTGAGGGCTGCTCCGGCAGCTACCGCGCCTGCTCCGATACGCACAAAATCCCGCCGTGTCATTGAAAATCGATTCACTTGAGAGTCTCCCGGTCTTTCTACTTCGAGGGCCATTCTCGCTCTCGGACCTCTGTTGTGTCCACAAGGCGGCAGCTGCGACATTGTGCATCGCGGCTTTGATCGTTAGGATACGGACCGGGGAACGGAGAGGAAAGAAAGATGGCGTGTAAGCTGGACGGGAGCTTGAGGGCTGCGGTTGGATTGGTTTTGGCGATTGGGACCCTTGCAATTCAGGCGCTTGGACAGAAGCAGGAGAAGACGCCGGATTTTGGACCGAATGTGACGGTGTTCAATCCCGCGATGCCGGCGGCGGCGATTCAGGAGCAGATCGACAAGGTTTACGCCGTGCAACAACATAGCGAATTTGGGCCGGCGAGGAATGCGCTGCTGTTTTTGCCGGGCGACTACAAGGTGAATGTCCCCGTGGGTTTCTACACGGAAGTGGTGGGGTTGGGCGGGTCACCGGATGCGGTTCACATCACGGGCAATGTGCACGCCGATGCAAGCCTTGCGCACAACAACGCTACTTGCACTTTCTGGCGCGCGGCGGAGGGATTTGCCGTGACGCCGACGGGTGGGGCGGTGACCGGGGTGATGCAATGGGCGGTTTCGCAGGCCGTAGCTTTTCGGCGGATGCATGTGCTGGGGAGTGTGGTGCTGCACCAGAATGGAGGCTGGGCGAGCGGGGGGTGGATGTCTGACTCGCGGGTGAACGGGAACGTGGGCGCAGGGCCGCAGCAACAGTGGATCAGCCGGAATAGCGAGTGGGGAAGCTGGACGGGTTCGAACTGGAACATGGTGTTTGTGGGCGTGAAGCATGCGCCTGAGGGCGAATGGCCGAAGCCGGTCTATACCAAGGTTGCCGAGACGCCGGTGGTGCGCGAGAAGCCGTTCCTGATGGTGGATGCGGAGGGACGTTATGGTGTGCGGGTTCCGTCGCTGGTTCACGATTCGGCTGGGATTACGTGGAAGGGCGGCTCGACGCCGGGAAAGACGATTACGCTCGACCGGTTTTATATTGCGCACGCGGGCGTGGACACGGCAGCGACGATGAACGCGCAGCTTGACGCGGGGAAGAATCTGCTGCTGACGCCGGGAATCTACGACCTGTCGGAGGCCATTCGCATCACAAGGCCGGATGCCGTGGTGATGGGGCTTGGGTTTGCGACGCTGCGGCCGGTAAAGGGCACGGCGGCGATGACTACGGCGGATGTGGATGGGGTGATTCTTGCCGGGCTGCTGTTCGATGCGGGGGAGGAGATTTCGCCTGTCCTGCTGGAGGTGGGACCGGAAGGAAGCAAGGCTGGGCACGCGAAGAATCCCATCTCGCTGCACGATGTTTTCTTCCGCGTGGGCGGAGCGGGAGTAGGCCGCGCCAAGGTGAATCTGCTCATCAACTCGAACGATACGATTGTGGATCATACATGGATATGGCGGGCGGATCATGGCGCAGGCGTCGGCTGGGACAAGAACCTGAGCGCCAACGGAATGGTGGTGAATGGGAACAATGTGACGGTGTACGGTCTGTTTGTGGAGCATCACCAGGAGTTCCAGGTGCTGTGGAATGGGAATGGCGGGCGAACTTATTTCTACCAATCCGAGATTCCTTACGACCCGCCGGACCAGGTGAGCTACACCAGTGCGGCGGGGACGAATGGATGGGCTTCGTACAAGGTGGCCGACAGCGTGACGAGCCATGAGGCTTGGGGGCTGGGGATTTACTCCGTGTTCCGGCATCCCAATGTGGTTTTGAGCCGGGCTATCGAAGTTCCGCGCACGCCAGGCGTGAAGTTTCACCATATGATTACGGTGGCGCTGGATAACCTGGGCGAGATTTCGAATGTGATCGACGATGCAGGGGGGTCTACAACAACCGGAATGGCGCGGGTTACGCCTAAGGTTACGGAGTTTCCGTAGCGCCCAAGGAGAAGAGACTCGCAAATCAATGCAGGTCAGGCCTGGTTCAAGCCTGTTGCTGCTGGAACACGCTGAAGAACTTCCTGTCTTCCTGCAGCAAGTGCTTTGCCACGATCTCATGAATCAAGAAGCGAAGCAGGTAAGCGCCGTGCCCTTCGCCCCGCTCAAGCATATCCGCGACTTCGCAAGCCCGTGCGTTAAGGTTGCGGTGAATTTCCACATGCTCCGCCGCTCCCGGAAATCCCGCGGCCAGGAGAGTTTGTTCTTCATGAGCGAAATGCGAGCGCAGGCATTCGGTGAGTTCGCGGAACATGCCGAGTGTTTCAGTTCCTCCCGCTTCCTCGGTCACTTTGGCGATGATACGATTTGCCAACCGGAAAAGGTCCAGATGCTCGGCGTCGATGCCTGGATCTCCGCACAAGTAGGACGGCCTCCAGGTCAGCTTGAGCAGGACCGGAGCCGCATGCTCGCTTGCAGCTTCGTATTCGATGTCTTCCACGTCTACGATGACCAGGTTTCGTCCCCCGAGTTTGGCTTTGTAGAGGCAGGCATCCGCGCGCCCGAGGATGGAGGCAAACTCCTCGTCTTCCCGGTGACTTGCAACTCCGATACTCGCGGTGACGCGCATTCCATTTTCGAAAACAAAGCCCTCAAGCGCGGCCCGAAGACGCTCTGCTACGATTTCGGCCCCTCCCAGGCTCGTTTCCGGCAACAAGGCGACAAATTCCTCCCCACCCCAGCGACCCAGGATATCGATGGATCGCAGGAGACCTCGCGCGATATCGCAGAATCCCTTTAGAACCTCGTCGCCCGCACTGTGGCCGTAGGTGTCGTTCACCTTCTTGAAATGATCCAGATCGATCATTAGAAGCGACAGCTTATTCCCATACCGGTCCGACCTCATCAATTCGAAGCGCGCCCTTTCCTCGACACGCTTGCGGTTCATCGTGCCGGTCAACGAGTCGGTCGAGGCCTGCTCTTCCAACAGGTCCTGCAGCCGTCTCGTTTCCGTAATGTCGCGAATACTGAAGGTGAAGCAGATCGGTTTGCCGTCCCGCTTCCGGAGCAGGCCACGCGTCACCTCGGTAAGCAGGATTTCGCCATTCTTCTTGACCAGGCGTCGTTCGACGACGCACTTGAGCTGTTCCATGCGGATGGATTCGTTGAAATCGGCGAGTGCCTGCGCCTGCTGTTCACGAGCCCACAGATCCATGAGATTCATCCGCCTCAGCGCCCCCACCGAAAAACCTAGCAGTTGGGCCAGCGACTCGTTCGCTTCCAGAATATTGCCATCAAGATCGACCATTCCGATTGCCAGGTTAGAAAACTCAAAGGCAAGCCGGAACCGATTGTCGGCTGCATAGCGAGGCAGTTTGCTCCTCTTTCGATTTATGCGGGCTCCTAGGGGCTTCGGAGCCTCTGCCAGGATGCGATTGCCGGTAGTTATATCCACACGTACGTTCTCCGTGAATGCATTATCGTCAGCTTTGGCCTTTCACAATAGATGATCCGTTCAGGTAGTGCGATCCGCATGGGAGTTAAATCACAAGGCAGCCAATCCACGCGAATAGCGGAACTGCATCGCGCCTCCTGAGGCAGGCGTGGGAGATTGGATGGGTAAACCGATATGCCAAACGACATCGACGAAGAATCCTCGCCTGCCGTCGAAAACAGCCTGAACCAGTTGTCGAGCTTCCCGCGGAAACCGCCCCTGAGGCTATCGCTGCAACCGATCCTCGAAGACGCAGACCGGCTCCACTACTTCTGGACAAAAAACTCTGACATAGCTGGAGCGGTAGCCGCGCCGGCTGGAGGATTCGGCAAACCAAGCGCTTCCATCACGGTGCGCAGCATGCTTTCATGCTGATATATCGTTGTCGATTGTTGCGTATACCCGGCCAGTACGGCGGGACCCCACAGGACCGGGCTTACATGGCCGCCCCCATTCGTGGTGTCGCTGTCCGCTGCTTCGTCGAATGCAACGAAAAGAATGCCGTCCCCGCCTGCCTGGAATGCAGGGTCAGCCGATAAGGGAGTTACCACGTTTGTCTGTAACCAGGTGTCTGCCTGTTCAGGCGTTCCATTGTGTACATTGTCGTTGACGTCGGGAACAATGAATGAGAATTCGGGCAACGAACTATTGGCGAGATCGATTGCAAATTGCGAAAAGGGCCAGATGACTTGATTCGCCACCTGCGGGTGGCCGGCAACATCCGAGAGCATGGCAAATGGGTTATGCCTGATCAGGTAGAGACCGGTATTCCCGCCGACGTATCCTTGCGGAATTCCTTCCGCATACACGCGAAACGAGACTCCGGATGCGAGCATGCGGCGGGCAATATTGTCTACGTTCCAAACAGTCGTGGAGTTATCGTCGCTTGTAAGCAACTGCCCTGTCGTCAGCATGAAGTAATTGCCTATGGATGGATGGGCGTCGGCGTAATAGTGAGTGGGGAGCGCACCCTCGCGGATGAGGTTATTGAGGTTCGGCCATACCGCGGTGTTTCCTACAACGTTTGCATAGCCGTCGTTCTCTTCCATGACCATGACGACATGTTTGCTCTGGACTGTCTGTGCCTGAACGGTGACGGTGGCCTGCCCCGACTTTGTCGTGTCCTGTGCGCTGGTGGCGGTCACGGTCACGGTTCCGGAAGAGGAAGGGGCAGTGAATAGCCCGCTTGCGTTCATCGTGCCTGCGCTTGCGGACCAGGTGACCGCCGAACTTGAAGCTCCCGTCCCTTGAACCGTTGCTGTGCACTGAGATGTTCCGGCAACAGTTACCGTTGACGGGACGCACACCGCCGAAACCGAAGACATGGTGGGCGAAACAGGGGGCGCCTGGCCTGTTTTAGAGACTCCTCCGCATGCCGTTACTGCAAGCAGAATCAAAGACGATAAGAGGACAAATGGGAGCTGATTCCTCCCGGATTTGCGGCTCGTTTTATGGTCCTGAATGGTCATCGGGACACTTCACAGATAGTCGGGTCTTCGGTCGATGCTGGAATGACCGGACTGCGAAAGGCAGATCCGACTCCGCCCCTTCATTGCAGTTTGATGCAGCTTTGAAGGAGCAGTTGTTTGGACCGAACGCTTCAACTGGCGGAAGCGTGGGAGAATGGAAGGGTAAACCGATATGACAAACGAAATCCACGAAGAATCCCTGCCCTCCGTCGAAACCACGCCCGAACCAGTTGCCGAACCCGCTGCGGAAACCGCGCCTGAGGCTATCGCTGCGCCAGCCGCGGCTGAGCCTGTCGCCGAGCCCGTTGCTGAGCCTGCGCCCAACCCTGCTGCAAAGCCCACACCCCTGCCCGGGCCAGCTCCAGAGCCAGTCCCCGAAGAGCCTCAAGAGGATTTTGGTGCGCTCCTCTCGCAGTTCGAGAAGAGTCATTCTCACAAGGCGGCGCCGGGGCAGAAGCAGTTGCAGGGGACGGTCATCTCTCTCTCAGCCGACCAGGTTTTTCTGGATATTGGCTACAAGACGGAGGGGGTTTTGCCGCGATCGGCGTTCAACAACAACGCCGAAGGGGTCAAGGTGGGCGATAGTTTCCCTGTTTCCGTGACCGGGCGGAACGAAGAGCACTACTACGAGCTGTCGCGGTTCAAGGTGGCACAGCCGCGCGACTGGTCCGCGCTGGAGGCGGCATTCGCGGAGAAAACTGCTGTCGTCGGCACAGTGACTGAAGTCGTCAAAGGCGGATTGCGCGTGGATGTAGGCGTGCGCGCCTTTATGCCGGCAAGCCGCAGCGGCACCAAGGATGCGGCGGAGCTGGAAAAGCTGGTTGGCACGGAAATCACTTGCCGCATCACCAAGCTCGACGTGATGGATGAAGACGTGGTGGTGGACCGCCGCGTGGTGCTGGAAGAACAGGCGCGCGGGCTGGTGGAGGGCCGCAGGGCCGCGTTGAAGGAAGGCGATACGGTGGGCGGGACGATTCGCAGCCTGGTTCCTTATGGGGCGTTTGTCGACCTGGGCGGGATCGATGGCCTGCTGCACATCAGCGACATGGCGCACACGCGCGTGGCAAAGGCTGAAGACGTGGTGGCCGTGGGGCAAGAAGTGCAAGTTCGCATTCTCAAGATCGATCCGGAGACGAAGAAAATCTCGCTTGGCCTGAAGCAGTTGCAGGCCGAACCATGGGCCACCGTGCCGGAGCGCTTTCAGGCCGGCCAGCGTGTGACGGGAACGGTAACGCGGCTGCAGGACTTTGGCGCGTTTGTTGAGATTGAGCCGGGGGTTGAGGGGCTCATTCATATCTCGGAAATGTCATGGGGCAAGAAGGTTCGCCACCCTAGCGATGTGGTGAAGGAGGGCGACAGGGTGGACGCTGTGATCCTGGGCATCAAGCCGGAGGAGCGCCGCATTTCGCTGGGCCTCAAACATGCCATGGCCGACCCGTGGCTTGAGGTGCGGCAGAAGTTCCCCGAGGGCTCGCAGATTGAAGGGCCGGTGACCAAGATCATGAACTTCGGCGCGTTTGTGCAACTGGCCGACGGGATTGAGGGCTTGGTGCATGTGAGCGAGATCGTGGCCGACCGGCGGATCAGTCATCCCAGCGACGTGTTGCGCGCCGGCCAAGTGGTGAAGGCTCTGGTGCTGGCCATCGATACGGAGAAGCGGCAGATCAAGCTGAGCATGAAGCAACTGGTGCCCACCAGCATTGACGAATACATTGCCGAGCACAAGGCTGGGGAAGTGGTTTCGGGGCGGGTGGTGGAGTTGTCGGGAACGCTGACGGTGGTTGAACTGGGCGAGGGGATTCGGGCGCAGTGCCGGGTGAAGGCGGCGGCAGCGCCGGTGGCAGGGTTGGTGTCAGCAACCGAGAAAAAGGCTGCGGGCAAGGCGGATCTATCGTCGCTATCGTCGTTGCTGAGCGCACGGTGGAAGGGCAATGCGCCTGCTGTTGCGGCCAAGGCGGAGCCGTTGAGCGAGGGGCAGATTCGCAGCTTCAAAATTGTGAAGCTGGATGCGGATGCTAAGAAAATTGAGGTTGAGCTGGCTTAAAGCAGCGCGGTTTACAGGTAGGTGTCGTCGATGTAACACCAGCGCCAGTTTTCGCCTTTTTCGGCGGACTGGATGAGCGGGTGCTGCGTCGAGTGGAAATGCCCGCGCGCATGACGGTTCTTGGATGAGTCGCAGCAGCCGACGTGGCCGCACTCCAGGCACATGCGCAGGTGAACCCACGTGTCGCCGCTCTGCATACACTCCTCACAACCCTTGGTGTGCGGCTTCACGCTCTTCAGGTGCTCCGCAATATGAGTGCAATTGGCTGCCATTTCGGGTCTCCTCCGGCTCCAGCTATGCGAAAAGCATACATCAGGGGCTGAGCCCCGAGGGATTTGATTGCAATTGCGCCACGGCGATTCATGCTGCGGAAAAGGCCGGGATTTGGGGTGAAATTGGCGAAAAGACCCCTTCCGCGGCGAAACAGGCTGCGAAAAAAACTCGGAGGGTGGGTGACATCGAAGGAAAGCGTTCCGCAGGGGCTGAAGCCCACCTTGATATTGCAGCGATTTGCGGCACGACTGAAGTCATGCCCTGTTACAGAGCCGTCGAAAGTCCCGGCCGAATTGAGTTTTCCGGAACCTGATTAGCCCCTGAGGGAATGCCGATGGGGCAATGAACCGAGTTGAGGGTTGAATAGCCAGTCACAGTCCCTGTTCATTGTACGGGCGGCTTCAAATACTCCTCAAAATGGGCCAGGACGCGGTTGAATAAATGGGTGCGCACATCCGGGCCGGCAATGGAGTGAGTCTTGCGCGGATAGATCTGCAGGTCGTACGGAAGCCCGGCTTCAATCAGCTGCTGAATGAACTGCACGCTGTTTTCGATGTGCACGTTGTCGTCGCCGGTGCCATGCACCAGCAGCAGACGCCCCTTCAGATTCGCCGCCGAATTAACCACCGAAAAGTCGTGATAGCCGGTTGGAAATTCGGATGGCAGACTCATATAGCGCTCGGTGTAGATCGAGTCGTAGTTGCGCCAATCGGTCACAGGCGCCACGGCAACTCCGGCACGGAAGCGATCCGAATGCGACATCGCATACAGCGTGAGGCTTCCACCCCAGCTCCAGCCCCACCATCCCAGCCGCTTCGGGTCCAGTTGCGGATACTGTGCCAAAACAGCGTCCAGCACAGTCAACTGGTCTTCAAGTTGCAACGGGCCAAAGTTATGATACGCCGCCTGGGCAAAGTCGCGTCCCCTCATCCCGGTGCCGCGATTGTCGGCGTGCAAAACAGCAAACCCATGCTGGGCCAGCAGTTCGTCAAAGAGCAGGCCATCGCCCCAGCGGTCAGCCACCTCTTGCGGACCGGGACCGCCATACGGATTCACAATCAACGGAACACTGCCCGCACTTATCGCCCCTTGGGGAAGCAGCAGGGTTGCGTAAAGCACGGTCCCATCGTGAGCCTTGACCTGAAGCCTCTCTGGAGGCCGCAGATGGTAGGGTTCCACCGCGCGAGTGGTCCAAAACACATTGCACTTGTCAGCCGCCTGGCAAAGCCGGAGCGTGGGCGGGTTCAAGAGTGTGGAATGCTTATCGACAAAACCGCCGCCTAGTGGTGCAAATTTCCCTTCATGACTCCCTGCAAGGCTGGTCATTTGCTTGTGCTCGCCGGCAAAGTCGATCTCCCATAGCTGCTGCTCCAGCGGGTTGCCTTCATTCGACGCGTAGTGGATCACCTTGCCCGCGTGATCGACGCGGAGTAGATCGCCAACATCGAATTCGCCCTTGGTCAGTTGCTTCTCCAGTTTGGCCGTTCCCGCTTCGGGATTCCCCTGGTCGTAACTATAGAGGTAGAGATGGTTGTGCCCATCGGTCCAATTGGTCAACACAATGGAGCCGTAACCCGCCGAGACATCGTAGTTGTCGTCGACAAATTTATCGTCGGTAATTTCCAGCACCGGGTGCGCCTGGCCGGTCGCAGTGTCTGCAAAATAGATGTCGCGATGCTTGTGGTCGCGGGTCACAGTTTCAATCCACAGCATCTTACGATCCAACCAGCCAAACCGCGGAATGTAATCCTGACCTGCGTGAATGGGTAGCTTTACCCACACGGTCTTGCCGCCGCTCGCACTCACGACTCCCACGCGAACGTCCGGGTTGGGATCGCCAGGCTGCGGAAAGCGCTGCAAATCAACCAGGGCGTGCGTTGGAATCCAGTCGACGATGGGATACTCCGGCACTTCGTTCTCGTTCATCTGCAGATACGCGAGGCTCTTCGAGTCCGGCGACCAGAAGTAGTTGCTGCGCACCTCCATCTCTTCTTCATACACCCAGTCCACCTCGCCGTTCAGCAACGTAGCGTTGGGTGCCGGGGCCACTGCTACCGCGAGCGTGCCGGGTTCTTTCAGATGCAAGACAGAGAGGCCGTGGTCGCGCACAAATGAGACCATTTCGCCATTGGGAGAAAACTTGGGATCGTCGCCGGAGGCGGTTCCCGTAAAGCCGATCTGCACACCCGTGCCGTTCTTCAGATCGTAAAGCCACAACCGTCCGTTGGAGTCGAAGAGCAGATGCGCGGAGTCCGGCGCCCACAAATAACTGGCCATCTGGTAGCGGTCGCGATGGTCGCGATCCGTTTCAGAACCGGCTGCTCCGGAGAGAGCTGCCAGCTTTGCGCGGCTCACCAGGACATGGGACTTGGCGGTGGCCAGGTCAAGATCCACAAGTTCGCCGCCATCGATATAGGTCAGGTGCTTTCCATCCGGGGACCAAGTAAGCCCCTCGGGCGGGTGCCCAATCAGCGGTCCGTGCGCAAAGATCGCTTCCACGGTGAGCGGCTTCGGAGCAGCCTTGTCCTGAGCGGCCTTGGGGGCGCCCGGGGCTGCAAGAGACTGCGTTGCAAAAGGGCAGGCAAGCGCGGCCGATAGCAGAAAGGCACTAACACGTGTCAAAGAAATTCCTCCCGAAGCGGAGCCCGCTCGTTATTCAGGCAGTTGACCGGAATCCCGGGGCTTCCAGCCAGAAGTGTATCGCACAAGAGATGGCGGGTTGCGCTACGCGCGGCCAAGCTAGTATCGTGCGGGCTATGCAATGGGCAACTCCGCAGGAACGCACAAGTCTAGGCCAGTCGCGGCGCAAGCAGGTGGGCCGGCAGGAACACAGCACTCTCAACATCAAAGCCCGTCGAACTTCTCCGCACGAGCTTCTTGAAAGGTCCACCCGAGGCCGCATCCCTGCCTTGGTCAAGCTCAAGAACGAGTTGATGGCCGAAACGCCCTTCGCCTACTTCCGCGGCGCCGTGCCGGTGATGGCCGCCGATCTTGCCGTGCTGCCGAACACCGGCATTGTGAGCCAACTGTGCGGCGACGCGCACGTGCGCAACGTCGGCGCCTACGCCGCGCCGGACGGCCGCCTGGTCTTCGACATCAACGACTTCGATGAAACCATTCGCGGCCCCTTCGAATGGGACCTGAAGCGCATGGCCGCCTCAATCACCCTGGCCGGCCGCGGCTCCGGCCACAAGGATTCCGGTGTGCGCCGCGCCGTAGAACTGTGCATCGAGCGCTACACGGCCCAGATGCGCGCCTTTGCAAAAATGCCGCACCTCGAAGTCGGACGCTTTCAGGTTCACCGCCTCGGCCAGGTTGAGCCTATCCACGCGGCGCTGTTGAAAGCCGAGCGAGCCACGCCGCCGCACACGCTCGAACAACTCACCGAAACGTCGTCCGCCAAACCGGGAGCGCCACGCCGCTTCAAGGAAATCAAGCCCATCCTGACCCGCGTCTCAGCCTCGCAGGCCGAGGCGGTGATTGCCTCGCTGGAGCCATACCGCGAGATGCTTGAGCCGCAGCGCCAACACCTGCTCTCGTTCTACCGCCCCATCGACGTGGCCTTCAAGGTGGTCGGCACCGGTTCGGTGGGTCTGCGCGACTACTGCATCTACTTTGAAGGCAACGGCGTCAAAGACTCGCTGTTTCTGCAAATCAAGGAGGAGCCGGCTTCCGGCTACACGCCCTATCTGCCCAACGCCCACGCCGACCACAACAACGGCAAACGCGTCGCCGACGGCCAGCGAGCCATGCAGGTGCAGTCGGATCCATTCCTCGGTTGGACCCACATCGGCAGCCGCCAATACCTGGTTCGCCAGCTCAACGACCACAAGGGCTCCATCGACCTCGATGACCTGGCTGGGAGCGGATTGGCAGCATTCGCCGAAGTCTGTGGCGAGCTTCTTGCGCGGGGGCACGGCCGATCAAGCGATCCGGCAGTGATTGCCGGCTACCTGGGCACCGGCGACGGCTTCGCCGAGGCGCTGGGCAAGTTCGGGTTGCTCTATGCCGATCAGACGGAAAAAGACTGGGAAGCGCTGCGCCGTTCGCGCAAGATGGAAACCAACGTGTAGAGGAAGCCCATGGAGGCAATCATGAATCGCCGCACATTCACACAATCGCTCGCTGCTGCCGCCATGGCGGCCGTTGTCCCACCCGTCAAGGCCGGCGATATTTCGATCGAATCGCCATCGAATGCGTCGCCGTATCCACTCTCTGTGATGCTCTGGACTGTCTTCAAGGATCTGTCGTTCGAAGAGCGCATCGCCAAGGTCGCCGAAGCCGGCTATAACCATATCGAACTGGTGGGCGAATACAGCAAATGGTCCGCGGCCGACTTCGAACGCGCCAATGCCGCCCGCAAACGCCTCGGCATCCGGTTCGACGCCACCGCGGGCATGGAACACGCAGGTCACGCGAATGGCCTCGCCGATCCTGCCCAGCGCGATCCATTCCTGGCTGAGCTGAAACAGGCGCTGATTCCCATGGAAACGCTTTCCTGTCCGGCGATGATCGTTCTCGCCGGCAACACGGTGCCGGGACTGTCGCGCGAGGAACAGCATCAGAGCTGCGTCGATACGCTCAAGCGCGGCGCGGAACTCATTGACGGCAAACAGATCGACGGCCAGCCCGTACGGCTGCTCCTCGAGTGCATCCACGTGGAAGAGAGCCCCAAATGCTTCCTCACTTCCGCCGCCGAGGGTATCGCGATCGTCCGCGCCGTCAACCACCCGCAGGTGCAGTTTCTCTACGACATCTATCACGAGCAGATGGGCTTCGGCGATTTGATCAGCAAGCTCGACAAGCACATCGACGTAATCGGCCTCATCCACATAGCCGACGTTCCAGGGCGGCACGAGCCCGGTACAGGCGAGGTCAACTACGGCAACATTTATCGCAAGCTGGCGCAACTCAACTACCGGTACAACGTCGCCATGGAGTTCCTGCCCACCGGCGACGCAGTGGCTCAATTGCGGGCTGCAAAGGCCATGGTTTTGCAAACCGGAATGCTCTAAGCGCCGAATTCCATACAAAATGCCAAAGGTGGGTGCGCAGAGCCCACTTTACAATGAATCGATATGCCTACTGCTGTCCGTTCGCACGCCAAGATCAACCTCGGTCTCTACATTGGAGCCCCTCGTGCGGATGGGTTTCATGGGCTGACTACCGTCTATCAGACGCTGGAAATCTATGATGTGGTTGCGGTTACTGCTCAGCTGGCAGTGACGACCAGGTTGCGGCTGACTTCGAATGACGGGCGGGTGCCGACCGATAGCCGGAATACGGCCTGGAAGATGGTTGCGCTGGCGCTGGAGTCGCTTGGGGTGACTGCTGAGGTTGAGATTCATATTGAAAAGCGGCTCCCGGTGCAGGGCGGCCTGGGAGCTGGGTCGGCGAATGCTGTGGCGGCGCTGGTGGGGCTGGAAGTGGAACTTGGGCTTGCGAGTCGGGGTCGTGGCTTCCCAGGTCTCAAAGGCGAGACCTGGGGCACCCAGATTTGCGGCGATCCGCTGCACGACGAAGAAGCAGGTCCTTCGACTTCGCTGCGCTTCGCTCAGGATGACAGATTTAATAAGGATGACAGGTCTAAATGGAAGGGAAAGCGCCTCGAAATCGCTGCCCAAGTCGGCTCCGATGTGCCGCTTTTCCTCGTTGGTGGAACCGTGCTCGGGGTGGATCGTGGGCAGCACGTGAGCCCGCTTCCGGACATCGAGCCCACCTGGTGCGTGATCGCCGCGCCGGTTGTTGGCGTCTCAACGCCGCAGGCCTTTCGCGACTGGGACGCCCTCTGCGCAGCCGAGGGTTTGACCCAGGAGGCAAGTGCAGATAAACTAAATGAGTTGAGCCGCGCCTATGTCAGCGCCTTCGCTGGAGAGATCCAGCCGGGTGGGCAGGGAACAGGCTCCTCCGGTGTCCTTTCTTTGAGAGAGGACCGGGCGGGACCAGAAGAGTCCGCGCTTGTCCGCACCGGGATCAGTAGCTGGATCCAGAACGACTTTGAACGCGTCGTGTTTCCCCAGCATCCTTCCCTTGCAGAAATCAAGCGCATTCTTGCGGGTTCCGGTCGGCCGGAGGCAGCCATTTATGCCTCGCTGTCAGGGTCCGGTTCGGCGCTCTTCGGGTTGTACCGGACCCGCGGAGATGCGGAAGAAGCGCAAGTCCGGTTGAAGAACCAGTTCCAGGAAGCAGATGTGCGAAGCACGCTAACACGCACCCTGCCGCGCCCGGCTTACTGGAACGAAATGCTTTTGGAAGAATGACATTGACAGTCAGCCGTTCTGCGAGAGAGACTCGCCTTCGGCTGTTGAAGGACGGCTTCCCGGAGGAATCGGGAAGTTGCAGAGTTGGGCGATCGTCTAATGGTAGGACAATGCCCTTTGGAGGCATTTGTCTAGGTTCGAATCCTAGTCGCCCAGCCAAAGCTATCGCAGTTGTCAGTGATCAGTTGTCAGTTATTGGGGGCCTTAACTGACCACTGATAACTGACAACTGATCACTGGATTACAGCCAAAGCAAACCAGCTTGGAGGGTAATCGGAGATGGAAGTGGGAACGCTTACGGTGGCAGTGGAAGACAAACAACCAGGGAGCGAACCGAACCAGCAACCGGAAGGCGCGGGCAAAGAACCGGCGCCCAGGGGGCCTAATCAAGGCCCTGCGCCGGACGCCAGGCCCAAGGACGCCAAACCGGTGCCCGAGCGCAAGCGCCCCCGCAACCTGAGCGAAGACAAGCGCTTCAAGCTCTTCAGCGGAACGGCGAACAAGCCGCTGGCTGAAGAGATTGGCCGCCATATTGGCGTACCGGTGGGCGAAGCCAAGATTCAGCGCTTTGCCGACGGCGAGGTCTACTTCCAGTTGCTGGAAAACGTGCGCGGCGTGGATGTGTTTGTGGTGCAACCCACCTGCTATCCGGTGGACCAGCACCTGGTGGAGCTTTTGGTAATGATCGATGCGCTCAAGCGGGCCTCGGCGGCCAGGATCACGGTAGTGGTGCCCTACTACGGCTACGCCCGCCAGGATCGCAAAGACCGTCCCCGCGTCGCCATCAGCGCCAAGCTCATCGCCGACCTGCTTACCACCGCCGGAGCCAACCGCGCCCTGTTTGTCGACCTGCATGCCGCGCAGATTCAGGGATTCTTCAACATTCCCGTCGATCACCTCTTTGCCAGCCCGGTGCTGGTAAGCCACTTCCGCGAGCTCAAGCTGCCCAATCTGACGGTCGTTTCGCCGGACGCGGGCGGTGTGGAGCGCGCTCGATTCTTCGCGCAGAAGGTTGGGGCTCCGCTGGCCATTGTGGACAAGCGGCGCACCGACCTCAACGTGGCGGAAGTGATGCACGTCGTCGGCGACGTAGCCGGCAAGACCTGCCTCATCATCGACGACATCATTGACACCGCCGGGACCCTGGTCAAGACGGTGGACGCCCTTTACGCCGCAGGCGCACTGACCGTTTACGCCTGCGCCAGCCACGCCGTGCTTTCCGGCCCGGCCATCGATCGCATTGCCAACTCGCGACTGGAGCAGGTAGTCGTAACCGACACCATTCCACTGCGCGAAGCAGCACTGAAAGTGCCGAAGATCAAAGTGCTCTCCATCGCGGGCCTGTTAGGCGCCGCCATTGAGAGCATTCACATGGAGACGAGTGTGAGTTCGTTGTTTAACTGAGGAGCAGCTTTTAGCTGTCAGCTTTCAGCTCTCAGCTAATTCAATTTGTGGGACCGGCCTGATCAACTCATCCGAAAGCCGGAAAGAAGGAACTGAGTCGACAGTGAAGCCGATTCAGCACATAACAGCAACAAAGCGGCTGAGAGCTGAAGGCTGATAGCTGCTTTTTCACAAAGGGAGCGGGCGATTCAGTTCGCAGGGGCAGAGCAAGCTGAAAGCTAAGAGCTGACAGCTAAAAGCTGCCTTTCCGTGCCCGATACCAGGAAACGAGAGACCGAATGCCAGAAGTAGTCGTAGCCAAGCCCCGTGAGGGCAAGTTCAACAAGAATGCCGCTCGCCGTGTGCGCGTCGCGGGCAAGATTCCCGCCGTGCTGTACGGTTCCGGACACGATGCAGTTGCCGTCGAGGTGGATCCCAAGCAGATTTCACGGATCCTCTTTTCAGAGGCCGGCCACAACACGATTTTTGACGTCGAGATCGCTGGTCAGACCGCTGCCAAAGCCATGATCGTCGATTGGCAGCGCGAACCGATCAAGGACCAGCTGATCCATATCGACATGAAGCGGATTGCTCTGGACAAGACTCTCCGCGTCAAGGTGCGCGTCAAGTTGCTGGGTATCCCGCTGGGCGTCAAGGCCTCCGGCGGCATTCTGGACCAGGTATTGCGCCAGGTCGAAATTGAGTGCCTGCCGGGAGACATTCCCAGCCACATCGATGTGGATGTCAGCAACCTGGCCCTCTACGAGACGCTGCGAGTTAGCGATCTGCCTCACTCGGATGCGGTCAAATACCTCAATGCGGAGGATGCGACCGTGGCCCACGTAGTCTCGATTCGCGAAGAAGCGCCTACCGCGGCCGAAGCCGAAGTTGCCGCAGCGAACGCAGCTGCCGCTGCCAGCGCAGCCGAACCCGAAGTGGCCAAGAAGGGCAAGCCGGAAGACGCGGCCAAGACTCCCGATGCCGCAAAGAAGCCCGCGGCGAAGAAGTAAGCCTTGGGCGAAGCAAGTGAGACCCACCACCCAAGCGAGCAAAGATCGCTCGCCGGGGGCCCGGGGATCGGGAAACGTCCGAGTCCGTTTATTGTTGTCGGGCTCGGCAATCCCGGCTTGGAATATCTTTGGACTCCGCATAACGCAGGGTTCATGGCTATAGACCGCATCGCCCAGCAAGAGGGCGTTGCGGTGCAAAACCGGCGATGCCGGGCCGCTACAGCAACCTGCCGCATAGCAGGGCGCGAAGTGGTCCTGGCCAAGCCGGAAACCTTTATGAACCTGAGCGGGCTGGCAGTGGCCGCTCTGGTTCGAGAGTTTGAAGCGGACCCGGCGAAGGATCTGCTCGTAATTTACGACGAGCTCGATTTGGCACTGGGGACTTTCAAGATCAGGGAGCGCGGTTCGCCCGCCGGGCACAACGGAGCCCGCAGCATAACCGGCGCCCTGGGAAACCAGGAGTGGTTGCGCCTACGCATTGGGGTAGGACTCAATCTTCCGCCAGAAGCAATTGCAGCCGGTGCGGGGAAAAGGCCGGGCAGGGATTATCTGCTGTCGCCAATGCGCAAGACGGAATTGACGGTTCTGGACGAGGTGTTGGACCGGGTGGCAACGGCCACGCGGCGCATCCTCACAGAAGGTCCGGGACCGGCAATGAACGAGTTCAACCGTAAGGACAAAGAGTAGGGACTAAGGGACTAAGGGCAAGGGACAGTGATCGGGGAACTGGACACTGTTAGCTGGAGCCGAAGCTTCAGCGGAAAAGGAATACCGATGTCGCGTGTGTATGAGGTTATGTTCATTGTTCGGCCCGACGTGGCCGAAGAGGATGTCGACAAGCTGATCGCCGGCTTCTCCACCACCGTTACCGGTGGCGGCGGCTTGGTGAAGACTGTCGAAAAGATGGGCCGCCGCAAGCTTGCTTACATGGTGCGCAAGTTCAACGACGGCAATTACGTTCTGCTCACCATTGAGGCCGGCGGACCCGTGGTGTTGGAGTTGGAGCGCCGTCTGCGCGTCACCGAGCCGGTGATCAAGTTCATCACCGTGCGCATCGACGAGGAAGAGAAGCGGCTGGCCAAGGTCAAGGCTCTCCGCGGAGTTCGCCGCAAGGTGGAACATGCGGCTCCGGCAGCACCATCACCGGTAGCGGCAGTTGCGGCCCCGGTGGAAGCAGCCGAGCCTGCTCCAGCCGCTGTCTAGCTTTTTGGCCGCGAGAGATTGCCGCTGCTGGTACCCGGTTGCCGGGTAGCACGCCTCGGCCCAATGCAGTCATTTAATTGTTCCCGCCGCGCCCGCGATGGAGCGGCCGGAACCGAAGAGAGTGAAGAGGAAACATTATGTCAGAAGAGACTCCAGGAAGGGCGTCCGATTCGGGCGCATCTCAATCATCGTCCGGACCGGAAGCGGGTTCGAGTTCCGGCTCGGGTTCAGGCTCGGGCTCTGGCCCATCTCCCCGTTCCGGCGGCAGGCCGCAAGGCGGCCCCGGCGGCAGGCCATCGGGAGGCCCCGGCGGTCGCGGAAAGTTCTTCCGCCGCAAGAAGGTCTGCAAGTTCTGCACCGAGAAGATTGACGCGATCCCGTACCGCGATGTTCGCCTGCTGCAAGGATTTGTGGCCGAGCGCGGCAAGATTGTGCCCCGCCGGCTCACGGGCGTTTGCACCACGCACCAGCGCCGCCTGACTCGCGCCATCAAACAGGCCCGGAACATCGCTCTGCTGCCTTTTGCCACACGGCACTAGAGCACGTCTGAGTCAATTTACGTGAGCGCAACGAATTTTGCGCGAAACGGTTTAATCGCCGACGCTCTGGTTTGAAAAGAGCCGACGGCGCCGCACATTGGAGAGTTTCCCATGGAAGTAATTCTGAAGGAAGACGTAGCCAACCTGGGCCACCGCGGAGACGTGGTGAAGGTTGCCGATGGCTACGGCCGCAATTTTCTGCTGCCCCGCAAGCTGGCGCTGCAGGCTACCCTGGCCAACAAGGTCGTCATTGAAACCATGAAGACCGCTGCCGCCCGCCGCTCGGCCTCTGAAAAGGTTCAAGCGGAAGAACTGGCCACCAAGCTCATGCCGCTCGTGCTCAGCTTTACCCGCAAGTCGGGCGAGACTGGCCAGTTGTTCGGCTCCGTGACCTCGGCTGACGTTGCAAGCGAATTGGCAGCCAAGGGCTTTGAAGTGGACCGTCGCAAGATCGTGCTCGCCGAGCCACTCAAGACCGTGGGCGACCACGACGTGGCCATCAAGTTGCACCGCGAAGTTACTGCGCACGTGAAGGTCAAGGTTGTGGCGGAAGCTACGACCGAAGCCGTCGCTGCCGAGCCGGTAGCGGAAGCCGTCGCGGCAGAGTAGCTTCAATCTGCGCCGTGCATCGGACCCACGCCGCCTCTCGGTTCGCCGAGAGGCGGACGTGTGTCTGCTGAGTCTTTCGATTGCGGCCCTCAACTTTGGGGATGGGATTTCCTCCGCTTATTTAGAGAAAATGTCTTTCTCCGGCGCACCGCCGGCCAGAGTCACCAGCTTCTTGAGTGCCTTGCCCATGTTCACTGTAAAGTTGGGAACGGCATTTGCTTTGGTGAGGGAGAAGAGCAATCGTGCGCGATTTGGGGCGATGCTGCTGTCGATCTGGTTTTGCCTGTCGTAGCAGGTCCTGGCCTTTTTCCCGCTCAGTGAGGTCAGGGTGACGCGCAAGACCTCTTCCCGTGTGTGATACGTGTCGCTGGGGTCGAAGACCTCCCAGAGCGCGCTGTTGCTGTCGATTGCGCTCAAGAAGATATCGCAGCGGCCGTCGGGTTGAGTGATCGACAAGATGGAGGTGGCCGGATCGAACGCGACCTCCAGATTGTCGTTGATGCCATCGTTGGGACTGAGCGCCAGAAGCTTACCACGAACGTAATCGAAGAGCTCCTGCTGGGTCGGCTCGGGCTTGGGGTCGGCCTTCTTGTGGTGCGTGGTCTGCGCGGAACACGCGGGCAACACCGCCATGAGCGCTGCGGCGCAGATGCTCGCGAGGTTTCTCATAGGAACTCGATTCCCTTGGATCTCTTGGAGAGGTTCATGGGGAGAGTATAGCGCGGGATCTGGCGGTTAGTTTTCGACCATGGCGAGCGGTTGGCTTCGGTCGGTTCGCAGAGTGGGTACGGCGGCAAGCAGGCTGCGCGTGTATGGATGTTCCGGGTTTGTCAGCAGCCGTATGCAAGGCCCAGTCTCGACCACTTGTCCCGCGCGCATGACAGCGATTCGGCTGGCCATCTGGCCCACTACGGCAAGATCGTGGGAGATGAACAGCATGGCCAGGCCATGCTGCCGTTGCAGGTCTTTGAGCAGTTCCAGCACCTGCGCCTGCACGGTCACGTCGAGGGCGGTGGTGGGCTCGTCGGCAATCAGCAGGCGCGGCTTGTTGATAAGCGCCATGGCGATGAGAATGCGCTGCCGCTGCCCGCCTGAAAACTGGTGCGGATAGTCGCCGTAGCGCCGCGTCGCATCGGGGATGGCCACTGCTTCGAGCGCGGTGATGGCTTTTCGCTTCGCCTCGCGTCCGGTCCACGAAGGTGTGTGCGCCTCAAAGCTCTCAGCCACTTGGTGGCCGATCGTCATCACGGGATTGAGCGCGGTCATCGGCTCCTGAAAGATCATGGCGATCTCGCGGCCGCGCTGACGCCGGAGAGCCTCCACCGGCTGCTGAAGAAGGTCGGATGCGCCTGAATCGTTCTTCCAAAGAATCTGCCCGCTAACCTGGGCCGACGTCCCCAACAGCCCGAGAATCGCCAATGCCGTTGCGCTCTTGCCGGACCCCGACTCGCCCACCAACCCCAGCACCTCGCCCTCAGCGATCTGCAGGCTTATGCCGCGGACTGCTTCCGCTTTCCCGAAGCGAATCTGAAGGTTGCGAATATCGAGGAGAGCACCCATGGAGCCATCGTAGTACATCGGCCGGCATGCGCCTTATTCACGCTTGGCAGGACGAATGGTTTAGTCTCCCTGTAGCCCGGCCTTGGCCCGGCGGACAGACCTTAAACAAAGCAGGAGACCTTCATGAATCGCTTGCTGACTGTTGCTTGCCTGGGCGCCCTTATCGCCGGCACGTCCCCGGCCACGGCCCAGACACCGCCCGCTGCCCAGGCGCCAACTGCGCCAGTCGTTGCGCCGCGCCCGCCGCGCCCTGTGCCGCCAACCCGCGATCCCAACACGCCTGGTTACGTTGCGGCAAAGGAGTTGCCCGACGGAGCGAATGCTCCAGAGAACGTCGATGGAAACTTTGTGATTGGGCCCACGCATACACCCGCGCCGGAATCGTCTGTGCAGGAGGGAGTGCCGCAAGGGACTGTGATCGAGCTGACGATGTCCTCGACGGACAGCAAGATTTATCCCGGCATTGCGCGGGAGCCGAACACCTATGGTGCGCCGGACCCTGCCGATCCGGCCAAGCTCCTGGTCCCGACCAGCCATCCTGCTCCGTGGACGCGCCATGTGACGGTATACGTCCCCAGGCAATACGTCCCTGGGACGGCAGCGCCGTTTATAGTCGGTGCGGACGGGCCTGACCGCGGCCTCTTCACGGTGCTCGATAATCTCATAGCTGAGCGCAAGGTCCCCGCGATGGTTGCTATCTCGATCGGCAATGGAGGGGGCGACGCGCAGGGCAGCGAACGAGGGCTGGAATACGACACTATGTCAGGCCTCTATGCCGAGTGGGTTGAGGAAGAGGTGCTGCCGCTGGTTGAGGCGCAAGCTCACGTGAAGCTGACGCACGATCCGGATGGCCGCGCAACGATGGGTGGAAGCTCCGGTGGCTCATGCGCATTGATCATGGCCTGGTATCACCCGGAGTTATACCACCGCGTACTGACTTACTCGGGCACTTACATCAATCAGCAGTGGCCGTATAACTCGCAGACTCCTCATGGGGCATGGGAGTTTCATGAGCATCTCATTCCCAACAGTCCCGTAAAGCCTATCCGCATCTGGATGGAAGTGGGCGACAAGGATCTCTTCAATCCGAATGCCATGAGAGACAACATGCACGACTGGGTCGTCGCCAATGAAGAGATGGCTAAAGTGCTGGCTGCCAAGGGCTATCATTACCAGTACGTTTTCGCTCGCAATGCTGGACACGTTGACCATGCCGTGAAATTGCAAACCTTGCCCGAGGCATTTGAGTATTTATGGCAGGGCTATCCTATTGCAGCGGCGAATCACTGATGCGCGTCAGGCCCCTTTGCAGAACTACCAACAGAAACCACGCGGGAATCATGGATATGAAAAAGTGTCTGCTGTCCATCGTGCTGTTGCTTGGCGTCTCTTCTGCTGCGTTGGCTGCATCCGTCTTCACCACGCGTCTTGACGATCCGAAAGCGGTGTACCTGACGGCGCAGGAGTTTAGCGCGCAGGCCGATGGAAAAGTCGATGACAGCGCCGCGGTCCAGGCTGCTATCGATAAGGCTGCAAGCAGCGCTCACGAAGGCATTGTGTTTGTGCCCGCGGGCCGTTACAGGCTAACGCGCACAGTTTATGTCTGGCCGGGCGTGCGCATCATCGGCTGTGGCGCGACGCGGCCGATCTTTCTGCTTGCGGACTCGACGCCTGGGTTTCAGAATGGTGTGGGCGTGATGGTGTTGTTCGCCGGTGCGGGGCCGGGCGAAATGTCGGCTGCTGGCAGACGCGTTCCGTTTCCTCCGCCGGGCACTGTGCCGCCGAACAACGCCATTGCAGATGCGACTCCCAGCACATTCTATTCGGCGATGAGTAACATCGATTTTGAGATCGGCGACGGAAACCCGGCAGCGATCGCCATCCGCTTCCATGCGGCCCAGCATGCCTATCTCAGTCACATGAGTTTCCGTATCGGCTCAGGGTTGGCCGCGTTGACACAGATCGGCAACGAGGCCGAGGATCTTCATTTTTATGGCGGACGCTATGGAATTCTCACCGAAAAGACATCGCCCGCCTGGCAATTCACATTGATCGATTCGACATTTGAAGGTCAGCGCGAGGCGGCGATTCGCGAGCATGAGGCCGGGCTTACTCTCATTCGCGACACGTTTCGCAATCTACCCACCGCCATTGATATCGATCCTGGTTATTCCGATGAGTTATGGGTCAAGGATAGCCGCTTCGAGAATGTATCCGGGCCTGCGGTCATCGTCAGCAACGAGGACAGTCCTCTCACGGAGATTGGGTTTGAGAATGCTGTTTTGAAGGATGTGCCGACCTTTGCCCTCTTCCGCGAAAGCGGAAAGCGGGTGCTGGGCAAGGGCGAAATTTACCAGGTCGGTAACTTCAACTCCGGGCTCATCTTGCGGGGAGAGGGGATGACTGGCACGATCCACGCGGAATATTACACGACGACGCTGAGCGCCTTGCCCGTGCCAATGCCAGCAGCGATTCCCGCACTGCCGCCTACGGATGAATGGGTCAATGTCCACGCCCTCGGCGTCATCGGAGATGGCGCCACGAACGACACGGCTGCGATTCAGAAGGCTATCGAAGAGCATCGCGTGCTCTACTTTCCGGGTGGCCATTATGTTGTCAGTGAAACGCTTGCGTTGAAGCCGGACACGGTCCTGATCGGACTGCATCCGACTCTTACCCAATTTGACCTGCTCGATTCCACGCCCGGCTACCAGGGAGCGGGTGCTCCCAAGGCTGTGATTTCCGCTCCAACGGGCGGGCATAACATCGTCAGCGGCTTCGGCATTTTTACGGGCGGGATTAATCCGCGCGCCGTCGCATTGCTTTGGAAGGCGGCCGAAGACTCATTGGTGGACGACGTGCGCTTCCTGGGCGGTCATGGCAGCGGCACCAACCCATACAACAACAACCACACCGCCGATCCCGATCTCGCCAAGCGCTGGGATGGGCAGTATCCGAGCCTATGGGTGACCGACGGGGGCGGCGGCACATTCGCCGATATCTGGACGCCAAACTCCTTTGCCCAGTCAGGATTCCTGGTTTCGAATACCAGGACGCCCGGCCATGTCTATGAACTTTCGACTGAACACCACGTCCGCAACGAGATCAAGTTCGACCACGTGGAGAATTGGGATATCAACGCGCCGCAAACCGAAGAAGAAGCAGGCGAGAGTCCTGAATCGCTATCGCTGGAATTCGATTGGTCGAGTAACATCACCGTCGCCAACTACCACGGTTATCGGGTAACTCGCTCCCGTGCGCCGTTTCCCGCGGCGGTGCGACTTTATAACTCGGGTAACATCCATTTCCGGAATGTGCATGTGAATGCCGAGAGCGGATACGGCATTTGCGATGCGAATGGCTGTGGCACGTTTTTGCGGGTCAGCAAGTTCCCTTACGAAAATGCGATCGAGGATGTGACGCATCATCTTGAAGTACGAGAGCGCGAGTTTGCCGTGCTCGACGTTCCCGCGCAGCCGAAAATGCCCTCGTTGGCAGATGCCTCCGCCATGCTCGCGCCCGGCTCTAAAGTGGAGCAGCTTGAGGATGGATTCTTCTCTATCTCCGGCGCCGCAGTTGACGCGGCGGGGAAACTCTATTTCGCCGACCACCATCAACAGCGCATCTTTGGATGGTCGGCGGGCGAGGGGCTTACCGTTGAACGGGATAATCCGCTGAACCCGGTGAACCTGGCTTTCGACAAGGCCGGCGACCTGCTGGTGCTTTCCTCAGATGGTCCCGAGGGCACCGTCTATTCTTTCCAGCCTGGAACGTTGAGCGGGCAGATTACTGTCCTTGAGCCGCAAGCTGCTGCTCCGCATCCTGGGGCGAATGCGCTACTGCCGGTCAACTACTGGAACAATGGCGAGTTTGAAGACCAGCTCAACTTCAAGACGTTCATTTACAAAACGCTCGCTGAGATGTTTGCCGCCGATGTATCGACTCCCAAGGCGCGCGAATATGTCTCGACCGACGGTAGCGTATTTCTGCCCGCAGGACGCGTATTTCAGCAGGGGCCGTCGACAGACTCCTCCGGCTGGCGGTTCTCTGACAATCTGGATACATACGGCTTTATAAGCGCCTCGCCCGGCCAGCGTGTTTATGTCAGCAGCGCATCGGAAGACCGCACCTACAGCGCATTGGTCAAAGCGGATGGCACACTGAGCGAACTGAAGCCCTTTGCGGAACGCGGTGGCGAGAGCGTGGCAGTGGATAGCAAAGGCAATGTCTACGTCGCCAACGGGCAAATCTTCGTCTATAACTCAACAGGGAGCCTGATGGGCCAGATCGACGTGCCTGAGCGTCCAATCGACATCGTCTTTGGCGGCGCAGATCGTCGCACTCTGTTTATCCTGGCCCACCATGCGCTTTTCGCAGCCAAAGTGCGCGCTTCGGAATGATGCACTCAGCAATGATCCCGCGGACAAGAGCGCAATCCTCGCAGTCGATGCATCGGTGTTCGCAATGCTGTCGCAACTCTGGTCTCCGAAGAACGCAACCTTTCTCAATCGTCGACGCGACTCGGGTGCGTGGATACACTCCATCAGCTGGTCAAGCTTCGTTCCACTGGCAGATGGCCTGGTTCCACCTCGCGATGCTCGCCGCATGATCCGCCTCCACCTGCTGAATCCCGATGAAATGCAATCCCCGTTCGGCTTCCGCAGTCTCGCCAAAAGCGACCCAGCCTATAACAACGAAGCCATCATCGATCCATATTCCAACTGGCGCGGCCCCATCTGGATCAACGCCAATTTCCTTGACTGGATAGCGCTGCGACGCTATGGTTTTCGCGCTGAATCGCACCAACTCGCGCTGATGCTCGCCACGATACTGCGGCGTGATATTGCCCAATGGGGATCCATGGATGAGGACTATAGTGCCGAGACCGGCGATGGCCTGGCTCCAACCGTGGCACAATCTCCCGACGGAAAGTTCGCAGGCTTTGTCGGCTGGAACATGCTGGCGCTGGACATGCTGCAATGCGAAGTCTCGAAGGACCACTGCATGACGCTTGCGATCCCCGAAATCAGGTAAGGATTGCCGATTCCACTTCAGGGCTGCAGCGCGGCAAAGGCGATAGGATAGCCTGTTCCACTCGAGGGGCACGCGGTTTGCTGCCCTGCCTTGATCGAGGCGCGCTTGCAGAGGTGTAGGCAGACAGTTACGGAGCAGCGTGGAAGCTTTCCGGTGGCCCGAGATAACTGGGAAGAATGTCGCCGCGATAGAGCACAATTCGTTCCACGACGACGCCCGGATCGACCATCCAGATCTTGAGTGTGTGATATCCGGGAGAGGAAATCGAAATCGGCACAGAGACTTTCCGGACGCCGTCGCTGACTGCTTGTGCCCAATCGCTCTCGGCATTGTGTTCGAGCGCATCGACGATGGTGCGAGGGCCGTCGTCCACTGAGATCGCAAAGCGCAGACCGCGGCCCGGAACAAAATTCAATGTCGGTGCAAGGATGGCCTGCATTGTGAAACTGCCGGAGTCGTAGATGTCGATGCTGTATTGCAGGCTTGCTTCGGAAGACGTGTTGCTTGCGGCGGTCACGGGAAAAACAGTCATGGCAGAGTGTGTCTCACCAAAGCCGGGCAGTTCTTCCCAATGCGCGGAGGAGTCCGCGGTGCGTGCAGTTGTATCCGCAGCCTCGATCGCAACATAGCCGTCGCTCTCCACAAATCCTCTGGCATTGTCGCGTGTTACGCCAGCCAGTCGCAGCGTCTCCAGCGGCACTGTGAACGGCGGCGCGCTGCCTTGCGCGATGGTGACGCTGCCGTGAGAGGATTCCGCGGGGGCGCTGGCCCAATCGACATGCACCTGAAGTGTGAGGTCCTCATTGCCGACGATGCCCGAAGTTTGGCTGACCACGATCCACGGATCGCTCGCGGTTACCTTGAAGTTCACAGGCGTAAGGCCTCGGTTGAAGAGCGTCAATGTGCGGGTTTGCCGAGCGACTGAATCAAACTGACCGAGCGAGGGGCGGAGGCTGGCGCCGTCTTCGGTTGCCACTCCGATGCTCGAAACTTCGGCGGGGCGTACCTCCGTCACCGCGGGCATGGCGTTGAGTGGAGGCTCGTTCCAGAACGTATAGCCGATGTGGGTCTGGTCCATCATATGATTCCACCGGCCATTGAGAAGCTTGTGGTTATATTCGCCGGTCAGGGCGGCGTCCTTGGCGAAGAGCGCCCGCGTTTCGCCGGCATAGTTGTTGGCGCTGGCGCGGCCCTGGCGTGCATAGAGCGCGTTGCGGCCTGCCGCTATGTACATCTCGGAGAGATTTGCGCAGGCATCGACGGGATATTGCACCAATTCAAAGAACGAGGCGCGCTCATCCTCGGGAAGCTCTGTGGCAAGCTTGTCCACGCGCGACGCGAGCGAACTCCACTCCTTCTCGACCCGGTCTGCTTCATGGAAATTCGTCAAGCTGAAGGTTGCGGAGTCGATCGACTCCGGCTTGCGGCGGGCGTTGTATCGCGTGTAGTCCTCGATCGCGGATGCGATCTCCGCGGCGCGATCGGGACCAAACTCTCGCGTCGCCCATAGAAGCGTGTACTCATCGAGATTGTTCTGATTCCAACGGTCGGGTGTGCGCGCCATACTTAGGAAAAACTCGATGGGGAACTCCATCGGTTTCAAGTCGCCGACGTTGACAACCCAGATGCGGTCCGCACCGTAATGCAAGGCGAGGTTCATCTGTTCCCACACCTTGGTGATCGAGTAAGTATTGAGCCACTTATAGGAACGCGGTCCGCCGACGTAGTCGAAGTGGTAGTAGATTCCCGCTCCGCCGGTGCGCTTGCGTTCTTCAGAAGTGGGCAGGCGGCGGAGATTGCCCCAGTTATCGTCGGACCATAGCAAGGTAACATCGTCCGGCACGCGCATGCCGCTGTCGTAGTAAGTTTGGACCTCTTTGTAGAGCGCCCACACTTGCGGAACCCTTTCGAGATCGGGACTGACCGTCTCTTTGAGAATCTGGCGCTGGTTGGCGACGATCTTCTCAAGCAGTTCAGTGTTTGCGGAGGCCGACATCGGTGTGTCGTTCACTCCGCGCATTCCCAGCGTCACAATCTGCTCGTAATTCTTGTTGCGCTCCATGCCGGCGCGCCAGAACTCGTCGATCCGTTTCTGGTTTTCAGCGTAGTTCCACGGGCCGTCCGCGTGCGTCCACTCCTTTTCCGCGCGCATCATGGGCTCTTCGTGCGACGTGCCCATCACGATGCCGTATTCATCGGCGAGCTTCGCATTCAGGGGATCGTCCGCGGCGAAGGCGCTATTCCACATCGCCGGCCAGAGGTAGTTGGCCCTCAAGCGGAGGAGAAGCTCGAACACATGCGCGTAAAACTTTGCGTTGTAGCCGCCGAACTTCTCATTCACCCAGCCGGTGAGTGCAGGTGCTTCGTCGTTGAGAAAGATGCCGCGATATTTGACGGCGGGGATAGGCTGGATGTGGCGGCCTGGATCGACGAAGAGAGCATCCCGATGGGGCACGCGCACATCGGCCCACCAGGTCCAGGGCGAGACGCCGATCTGTTCGGAGAGATCGTAGATGGCGAAGATGGCGCCGCGCTTATCGCTGCCGGCGATGACCAGCGCGCGGCGCACGCCGGGCATCGGGCGATCGACGAGAATGGTCACAGCCGATTCCCACTTTCCGGCGATTTCGCTTACATCGAGTTTCTCGTGCCGGACCAGATCGTCAATCATCGTGCTTTTGCCAATGGTGCCGATGATTACCGCGTCGATCCCGTGGAGATCCTTGGCGGCGTCCAACAGGGCAGGCTGTTCGCCGGTCACACGCTGGATGTCGCCGCTGAGGTCGCCGGCGGCGCGGGCGACACCTGGCCAATCGGAGTCACTGACAAAGAAGGGCACTGCCTTGTTGTGATCCACCAGAGCGAATGCTCCAGCCGCAGGTGTGCTTGAGACGTAGTGCGGCTGGCCAAGAGCGCGCGACCGAAGCGGTACAAGGGAACACGCGAGAACAGCAAGGATAAAGACCAGGCATTTATATCGAGTCAATTTGACCTCCTGCGGTGAAGACGGCGGGAAGCTTCCATGCGCCAAATCGAGGAATTCGGCCCCGCATAGCCGCCAATAGAAAACGTACAGCAAAAGGGTCGCGGACGGTCTGCGTGCTTGCACCGGCGCCTGTGGTCATTCGGTTGGATTTGGTCTGCTGAGAACAACTATTGTGACAGATGGAGCGTAGCGCACCCCTGGGAATACGTTCCAGACCAGAGGGGCCACCCCGTAAGGGTGCAGTGCGAACAATGGGCATGGCCTCATCCCCCTTTCCAAGGAATTGCCCGGCCCTGGCCCCTCGCCTTGGGCTATCATTATCGCTTCAAGTTAACCGCATCCTGTGCGAACAATCGAGGTGCAACTTGTTGATCTTTGGCAATCCTCGCCGCATTCTTGCACTCGTTGTTGCAGGCCTGTCCATCCTTGTAGCCTGTTCCGCATCAGCCGCAGGGCAAACGGCCAGCGATGAGTTGAACAAGGGAGTAGAAGCCTACAAAAGCGCTCGCTACGCCGAGGCAATCGACCATTTCCAGAAAGCAAGGGAACTGGACCCCAGCCTGCCCATGGCCAAGACCTACCTCGCCACCGCCCTCGCGCAGAATGTAGTTCCCGGCCTGGATACCCCGGAAAACCTGAAGACCGCACAGCAAGCCATCGACACCTTCCAGCAGGTTCTGGCCAACGATCCCCACGACGTGAACTCCCTGAAGCAGGTTGCGGGCATTTACTTCGCCATCAAGAAATTAGACGAAGCCAAAGCCTGGCAGAAGAGGGTGCTGGATGAAGATCCCCACGACCCCGAAGCCGCCTACACAATCGGCGTGATCAATTGGACCCTGGCCCACAAGAATGTACTCAAGGCGCTGTCGTCCGTTGAGCTCAACGACGACGGCATGGGCAACGCCGACGCGCCCGACGCGGTGTTGCAAACCATCAAGGCGCAGAATTCCGCGTTGGTCGAAGAAGCCTTGCAATATCTCGCGCAAGCAATTGCGAATCGGCCGGACTATGACGACGCCATGGCATACCTGAATCTGGTTTACCGCCGCAAAGCCGACCTGGACTGGGATAACGAGGACGCCCGCAAGGACGACCTGGCCAAAGCCGAAGAGTGGCGAAACAGGGCCATGAAAACCCGCCGCTCCAACGAAGAAAAGAAAACTTCCGCCCCCAATTCACCCCAACCCTGACCTGTCAGTCCCTAATCCCTAATCCCTATTCCCCGTTCTCCCGTTACAATGAGCGATAGGGAGCCATCAAACCAACATGTTTCGCTTCTTGCGCTTTGCTGCCTCAACTCGCCCCAACCGCACCAGCCTTTTGCTGGCCCTTGCCTCCGCCGCGCTTCTCGCCTCCGGTGCCCATGCCCAGTTCGCCCCTCCATCGCCCGGAACCGCGGTCCACGACCCCTCTGCGCTGCGCCCGCCCGTTGGCTCCCGCGTGGCCATCGTTGAATTCGAAGACTTGGAGTGCCCTGACTGCGCCCATGCCAACCCTCTCCTCAGAGAGGCTGCCGGAAAGTACAAAATCCCCTGGGTCCGTCACGATTTCCCGCTCCCCTTTCACGCCTGGAGCTTCATCGCCGCCGTCAACGCGCGCTGGTTTGACCTCAAAGCCAAGGCCCTTGGCGACGAGTACCGCGACGCCGTCTTCGCCAACCAGCCCTCCATCACCAGCCCCGACATCCTCCGCGACTTCACTGACAAGTTCGCCAAAAGCAAGGGCATCGCCATGCCCTTCGCCATCGATCCGCAGGGCAAACTCGCCGCCGAAGTCAAGGGCGACTACGCACTGGGCCAGCGCGTCGGCATCGAGCACACCCCCACCATCTGGGTCGTCACTGCCAACAGCAAAGGCGCCCCATTTGTCGAGGTTGTCGACCGCAGCAAGCTCTACCTGCTCATCGATCAAGCCATCTACGACACCAAAGCCCGCTGAGTTCGGTTGAAGAGTACGTGCTTCACAAGTTGCGGAAAAACTCTGGATCTCGGGTGAAATTGAAGGGGGGCGTCCGGCAGGGGCTAAAGCCCACCTTTATTTTCAGCCATTTGCGGCGCGACTGAAGTCGTGCCCTGACACAAAACTCTCCGAATTCTCCGCTTGATCGAGTTTTTCCGCAGCCAGTTCAGCCCGTACATTTAGTACTCTAAAAAGGCCGGGCTTGAGCCCCTGAGGGACGCTCCCTTCAAATTGCCGAGCCTTCACTTCACCCAATCACCCCGTTACAATCACCCCGAATGCACCGTCCAACTGATATGAGCCGCTTCCCCATCCGCGCCATCCTCTTCCTCTCCGCCATACTCGCTCTTGCCGCGCTTGCCAACCTCGCAGCCCGAGCCCAGGCCCCGACCCAGGTCCTCGACGCTTCCGCGCTTCGCCCCCCTGCCGGCGCCCGCGTTGCCATCGTCGAGTTCGATGACCTCCAATGCCCTGCCTGCGCCGCCGCCAACCCCATCCTCAAAACCGCCGCCGCCAAATACAAAATCCCCTGGGTTCGCCACGACTTCCTTATTCCCTACCACAACTGGAGCCGCATCGCTGCCATCAACGCCCGCTGGTTCGACTCGAAAAGCAAATCCATCGGCGACGATTACCGCGACCAGGTCTTCGCCAGCCAGTCCTCCATCTACAACCCCGACTCGCTCGCCAAATTCACGCAGCAATTCGCCCAGAGCCATGGCATCAGTCTGCCCTTCGCCATCGACCCGCAAGGCAAGCTGGGCAACGACGTCAATGCCGACGTAACCCTCGCCCAGCACACCGGCATCAAAAGCACCCCCACCATCTTCATCGTCGAAGCCAACGGCAAGGGCGCTCCCTTCACCCAGGTCCTCAACCCCGCCCAGCAGCTATACACGGTCATCGACCAGGCGGTCGCCGACACCACTCCAGCCGCCAAAGCCGCGGTTGCCAAAAAGCCATCCGGCAAATAGCGCGGTGCCACAATCTGTCTTGAACGGGGAAAATGCCCATGCCCGTCCCAGTTGATCGGGGAGGACTCCCATGACGCGATGCCTCGCCCTAAGAGTGGGCTGCCTGATCCTCCTGCTCGGCTGCGCCGGAAGCAGCCAAGCTCAACAGCCCGCAACCATCCATGTCCTGCTGCTGAACGGGAATGACGGCAAGCCCTTCAAAATCGGGAACACCGGCCAGGCCGGCGCGCCCCTGTCGCTGACCATATTTGCGAACTGCGGACAAGGCCACATCTGCTTCTTTCCCAATAAGAGATACACGTGGGGAGTTGACGGCGCTGGCTGGACAGAGGTGCCCGTCATCGAAAATCTCAAGTCCCTGCAACTGATGAAGCCAACCGACCAACTGGCCTATTGCCAGGGCACGCCCGACAAATACGGCGCGCTCGATAGGGACCCCGAATTTGCAGTGGACGAGATTCTGCGCCGAGGCGTTGTGGCGCCCAACACCTGTAACAGCCATCTCAATATTCAGTCGCGTCCCGGCGTGCTGATCTTTTTCCTCAGACCGCTCACATGGTGGGAACAACTGACAAAAGGCCCCCAGATGTAAGGCCAGATTGGGTCGGGTGCCCCATTCTTCCGCAGTTTCATCGCGGAAGAGTGGGAGTCCACACCCCTCAGAACTGCGTCAAACTCAGCAAATTCCCATCCGGATCTTTGAACCAGGCGACCCGCGCTCCACCGGGCGCAGTCCAGATTCCAAGCGCATTCCCGTCGTTCATTCCCGGATAGCGCTGAAACTCAACCCCCGCCGCTACCAGCTTCTGCACGGTGTCCTCAATCGACGCCACTGCCCAACCCAACACCGTATGCGGCAGCGCATGATGCTCGCCCACCGGCGTAACCCGAAGCATTGTCCCGTTCGCATCGAATACCAGCGCAAAAGGCTTCTCATCCTCCACCAGCCGCAGCCCCAGCACTCCCTCATAGAAAGCCCGCGCCTTCACCATGTCGGTTACCGCCGCAAACGCCATCAGCTTGCTCGAACCCAGAATCGATTCCTGTGCCATTTCGCCCCTCTTCCATCAAACCAGTTGGGTGCCCCCGTCTCGATTTTGGGACATGGGGGTTCTCCATCATTTCTTGCCCACCCCTAATATCAAGTCCACAAACAGCGTCTGAAACCGTGCCAGGTCCAGATCCACCTGCGCATGCACCAGCCGCACCCCCGTCGCCGGCTTGAACTTCTCCGTCCAAGTCAGGGTGTCCCCGTAGCTGGGTCCATGGCTCACATCCACATCCATGTACACCGCCTTCTCTTTGGTAATCAACGAGGGGTCCAGCCACGCGCACGCTGCCAGCTCGTCCCACAGGTAATAGCGATCCTGGCTCCATGCCGCAATATACCGTGCCGCCGGAGTCTCCGATTTCGAAATCCGATCCAGCATCTTCTGCGTGAACGGCGCCTTGATCGACACATCCACTGTCGTCACATCCAGCCGCGACCAGTCCGCCCGCAGCACAATATGCGCAGCCTCGGGGTCCAGCCAGAAGTTGAACTCATGTCGCGGACTGGTCGCAAACTCCGGATCGTCCGTCTCCGGGTTCAGGCTCCCGCCCATCATCACAATGCCCTTTGTAAGCGCCGCAAACTCCGGGTCAATGCTGATGGCCAGCGCAATGTTGGTCAGGGGCCCAGCAGCATAGATCGTCACCTCATGCGGGTGCGCGCGCACCTGGCGAATGAGAAAATGCGCCGCATCCTCATCGATCGCCTTCAGCGCCGGCATCCCCTCCGCCATCGGTGGAATCACGTAAGGCCCATGCGCTTGCAGATGTTCCGGCGTCGTTGGAGTAACACCGTTGGCCGTCTCCACCAGCGTCGTCTGTCCCTGGCCCCATGCGCCCAGCCAGGCCACCTTGCCGTTCAGCGTCTCGGCCAGCCGGGTCTCCTGCTCCGTCCGCAGCAGCGGAAACACCGCGCCTTTGGCCACCGGCACATTCCCATGCCCCGTCAGCTCCAGCATGCGCAGCGTATGCAGTGTCTCTTCGTCGCGCCAGGCGTTGCCCGTCACCATGGTGATCCCGAGGACTTCCACATTGGGAGCCTCCAGCAGCGCCATCATCGCCATCTGGTTCGACCCGCCCGGCCCCGACCCATCCTGGTCGATCAGCACCAGCCGCTTCTGCGCAGAACACAGTCCCGCGCCCGCCAGCACCAACAGCAGCAGAGTAAGAAGAAGTTTTCTCATTGTTGGGTATTTTGCCATAACCGCGCCAACCAGGGGTCTTCGGGTGCCCCAAGTCTCGATTCTGAGACCTGGGAATGCAAACCGCTACCCGCGCAGTTTTGAGATCTGGGAGTCGAAGCCCCTACCGCCGCCGTTCAAATCCGCGAGTCTTCGCCGGCGGTGTCACCGGCAGATTCGTCTTCCCTGCCGGATACACCGCCAGAAACCGGTCCTGTCCCTCGCCTGAGCTGGCCGTCTCCACGCCCTCAATATCCCTGAAGGCCATGTGCATCAGGCGCCGTTCCCGGCTATTCATCGGTGGGAAAGCATAAGGAATGCCGGACCGGATCACCTTATCCGCCGCCGTCTCCGCCTGCAAGCGAAGCTCCTGCGCCTGCAACGCCTTGAAGTTGGCCGCGTCAAAGCTAACCAGGTCGTGCTCCCGCTGATCCAACCGCAGCATCTGCGCCGCAATCGTCTCCAGCGCGCGCAACAGCTCTCCGTTATGCTGTGTCACCAGCGGCACATCCGGGCCGCCCAGCTCCACATAAATCTGGCGAGCTTCAATGCCCTGTGGGTCGCGCGCGCCATCCCCCGCGGTGATGCGGTATTTCAGGCGCAATCCTCCCAGCTTGTTCAGGGAGGCAAGGAATCCGGCAATCTTTTGTGCGGCTTGCTGCAGGTCGTCGATTGGCATAACAATCCAGTATCGCAGAGCCAGGCCAAATGCGCGCCCCCAATTGCCCGGAAACTGCACCTCACCCAAAACGATTCGTCTGGCGCGCCGACTCATTCGGGGCGATAATCATTGCAAAGGACACGCGCTGGATTGACCTGAACTACCCTCACGGCGCAAAGTGGAGATGAGCCTATGCCCATCACCCAGCCCATCGTTCTTTCGCCCTCCCAGGCCCGCGTTCTCGGCGCTCTTGTCGAAAAGGAAGTCACCACCCCGGACTACTATCCTCTCTCCCTGAACGCCCTGCTCAACGCCTGTAACCAGACCAGCAACCGCGAGCCAGTCATGCGCCTCGATGACGAGGAAGTCCGCCTCGCCCTGCGCCGTCTTGAAGACCACGGTCTTGCTGGCCGAGCCCGCGGCGCCGATGGCCGCGTCACTAAATACGAGCATTGGCTCGGCGAAGCCTTCAACTTCACCCGCGCCGAAACCGCGCTGATCTGCGTCCTGCTCCTGCGCGGCCCACAGACCCCCGGCGAACTCCGCGGCCGCACCGACCGCCTCCACCGCTTCGACGAAATCGGCGAAGTCCTCGCCGGCCTGCAAAAGCTCATGGAGCGCGATCCGGCGCTCGTAGCCGTTCTCCCCCGCCAGCCCGGCACCAAGGAATCCCGCTACGCCCATCTGCTTTCCGGCACCGTCGAATCGGCAATTGCCACCGAGAATGCAACCGCCCGCCGCGAACCGGTCAGCTACGCACGCAGAATCGCAAGCGACGACCCAGCCCACGAAGACCGCATCGCCCAACTGGAATCCACAGTCGCCGAACTCCAGCAGAAAGTCGAAGCTCTCAACCGCAAGATCGACGACCTCTTCGGGGACTAATTTTCATTTAGGAGATTCCCGCCGGGTGCCCCATCCATGCGCGTTCTTTTGCGCGTGGGTGGGAAGCCTCAAATCTAAATCGCTGAATTATTAAGAACTAGACCAGCTCATACCCCGCAAACCAATACCCGATCTCAAACGCCGCCGTATCTTCCCCATCCGATCCGTGAATCGCATTCTCCTGAATCGACCCCGCAAATCTCTTGCGAATCGTCCCCTCTTCCGCATTCGCCGGATTGGTCGCGCCCATCAGCTTGCGCAGGTCCGCAATCGCGTTGTCCTTCTCCAGCACCAGCAGCACCAGCGGGCCCGAGGACATGAACGTAGTCAGGTCGCCGAAGAACGGCCGCTCTTTGTGAACGTAATAAAACCCCTCCGCCTGCACCTTTGAGATCGACAGCTTCTTGATAGCCACAATCTGGAACCCGGCCTTGTCGATCTCGGCCAGAATGGCCCCAGTAAACCCCTTGCGGACCGCGTCCGGCTTCACGATGCTGAATGTACGTTGCGCCACGTGGATTGCTCCTTCAGAAATATCTTTTTACTCGGTTATTGTATCGCTGGTCACCGAGGACTCACCCATCCAAACAGCAGCCCTGCGCCTTCGGAGAAAAAGCCAAGGAAGAATTATTGAACTGCCAGCCATTGCCCGCCGTACTGCTGCTTATTGCTGAGGAGGAACGTGTGTCCACTGATGGCAATTCCTTTCTTGAAAGCTTCGCCGCGGCCACGGCCACTTGGGTCAGCACCGTAATCGACAATTATGGCTGGATTCTTCCAGCCCTGTTTCTGACCGCTTTGCTGCTCGGCGTTATTGTCTTGGTCGCCTGGATTGCGGAAGACATTCCCTTCGATGTCGAAATCTTTCAAGGCATTGGCGGAATCTTCAAGTGGGCTCGCACACAGTGGGGACCTCCCAAAACAGTGAGTATCAATGGATTCAAAATGGAAACGACGAATAGAAACAGCGAGGGCCCACCATAGCAGTGGGCCTTCGTTGTCCAAAGCTGAAAGCTGATAGCTGAGAGCTACCTTCTAGCCTCTCCCAATCACCCGCGCCAAGGTAGCCCCGATCTCCGCCGGCGACACCACCACATGAATCCCGGCCTCCGTCATCGCCTTCATCTTGTCCGCCGCCGTCCCTTGTCCGCCGCTGATAATCGCGCCGGCGTGCCCCATCCGCCGTCCCGGAGGCGCCGTCTGTCCCGCGATGAAACCCACCACTGGCTTCTTCACATACTGCTTCACAAACTCCGCCGCAGCCTCTTCCGCCGATCCGCCAATCTCGCCGATCATGATGATCGCTTCCGTCTCCGGATCGTCGTTCAGCAACCGCAGCGCGTCGATGTGCGTAGTCCCGATGATCGGGTCGCCGCCAATCCCAATCGCGGTCGATTGCCCAATCCCGCGCTGCGTCAACTGGTGTACAGCTTCGTACGTCAGCGTTCCCGAGCGCGAGACTATGCCAATCGTCCCTTCCTTGTGTATGCGCGCCGGCATGATACCGATCTTCGCCTTCCCCGGCGAAATCACCCCAGGGCAGTTAGGCCCGATCAGCCGTGACTTTGAAGTCTTCAGCTTCGACCAGACCTTCACCATATCCAGCGTAGGAATACCTTCGGTGATGCAGACGATCAGCGGAAGACCCGCGTCCTCCGCCTCGAGAATCGCATCCGCTGCAAACGGCGGCGGCACAAAAATCACCGTGGCATTCGCACCCGTCTCGGCCACCGCATCGGCAACGGTATTGAACACCGGCCAGCCCTCATGCGTAGTCCCGCCCTTGCCCGGCGTCACCCCGCCAACAACAACGGTCCCGTACTCCGCCGCACCCTTGGCGTGAAACGTTCCCTCTTTGCCGGTTATTCCCTGCACAATCAGCCGCGTGTTTTTATCGACTAAGACCGCCATTTATGCACCCACCTTTGCGGCTGCGTTCACAACCAGATTTGCAGCTTCTTCCATCGTTTCGCCAACTTGGAAATCCAAGCCGGAATCCTTGAGGATCTGCCGCCCTTCCTCAACATTCGTCCCTTCCAGCCGCAGCACAATCGGCACCTTCACGCTCAAATTCCGCGCCGCTGCCACAACGCCAGTAGCTAACCGGTCCACTCTCAGAATCCCGCCAAAAATGTTAATGAAGATCGCCTTCACATGCTCGTCGGAAAGCAGAATCTCGAACGCATGCTCGATCTGTTCCTGCGTAGCCCCGCCGCCCACATCGAGAAAGTTCGCCGGGCTCCCGCCTGCATATTGAATGATGTCCATCGTGGCCATCGCCAGCCCCGCGCCATTCACCATGCACGCAATCGACCCATCCAGCTTGATGTAGTTCAGCGCGTACTTGCTCGCCTCCACCTCCAGCGGATCCTCTTCCGCCGTATCGCGCAGCGCCTTGATCGCCGGATGACGGAACAGCGCGTTGTCGTCGAACGTGATCTTCGCGTCCAGGGCAAACAGCTTGTCGTCCTTCGTCGTGATAAACGGATTGATCTCGATCAGCGATGCATCCGTATCGATAAAGGCCTTGTACAAGCTCTGCAGGAAAGTCACGGCCAGATTGATCTGCGTTGGCTTCAGCCCCAGCGCAAACGCCAGCTTGCGTGCCTGCCATCCGCCAAAGCCAATTGCCGGATCGATGGTCTCCTTGAAAATAGCCTCAGGAGTCTTCGCCGCCACTTCCTCAATCTCCATGCCGCCGGCCCGCGAAGCCATGAACACCAGCTTGCCCGTCGCGCGATCCAGCACAATGCCCAGGTAAAGCTCGCGATCGATAGCCGCCGTCTCTTCCACCAGCAGCCGCTGCACCTTCTGCCCAGCCGGCCCCGTCTGGTGCGTCACCAGTTGCATGCCCAGGATGTTCTTGGCGTGCATCTCGGCATCTTCGCGCGTCCTGGCCACCTTCACGCCGCCGCCCTTGCCGCGGCCTCCAGCGTGAATCTGCGCCTTCACCACCACGCCGCTCGCGCCCTCCGCAAACAGCTTGCGCGTTACCTCGGTCGCTTCCTCCAGCGTGTTGGCCATCTCGCCCTTCGGCACAGCAACGCCGTATTTGGCCAGAATCTCTTTTGCCTGATACTCGTGAATTTTAAAGTTAGTGCCCTCCCATCGCTGGACCATCAGCCAGACCAGCAAATTCGAGCCTAATCGCGGCGTCCAACGGTGTCAACGCACCCAAGGCACCCAAGCATAGGCTCAAGCCAGTAGCACCAATGTTTGAAAAAGACGGAAAATGGTACGCAGATGGGCGAGACCGCAGCGGTCGCCGCATCCGCGCTGCCCTACCTCGAAGCCAATACCCCCGCCGCCACAGGAGGTCAGCATACCCAGGAAGCACAGTGCGAATGCCAGAAAGCTGGCCTTGAGTAATCTGCAAGATCGTGGACCGGAGCGTCCCTCCTTGTCTGAAAGCCTGACCAGCGGCTTTGCTGGACTGAAACTGGAGATTCCAAGAAGTTCAAGGCTTGACAGAGTTTGAAGACGACGAGTAGCGCTCATGATATGACTCCTTCTGGACCGGCGCCGGTTCAAGTCGAGCCCCAGCGTCACGGATCCTGCGTTCTCTGCCATTGAGGACAGGACAGCGGCAAAATCTCCGCCGCGGGGACTTGACTTTTCGCTTCACTGAGGTAGCGCGAGCCGAAGGAAGAATGGACCAAGGGTTCTTCCAGCAGTTAATTGCCGCTGAAGAGAATCCGCCCAGGAAGGCGCCCATCGAAAAGCCGGGACAACACAGTCATTCCATGGCCCCCATCTTCTTCTGACCCGCCCATCGCTTGCTCAGAACCGC